>Ga0181536_10000759_pt1 | contig 38778 bp, 35 predicted proteins | sample PEATcosm2014_Bin_41_FD_121105 | JGI IMG/M metagenome (GOLD analysis project Ga0181536, IMG submission 121105) | Peatland microbial communities from MTU Mesocosm Facility, Houghton, MI, USA - PEATcosm2014_Bin17_60_metaG | ecosystem: Environmental > Terrestrial > Soil > Wetlands > Peat | place...
ACGCGGGCAGTCAGCCGCGTGGTCCCGCGAGCCGGCTATCGGGGAATGTCTCGCCAGCGCCGCACCATGGCGTCCGTTACGTCCTCGGGATAACAAACCAGCGTGGCGCGCGTCCGGCCGTATTCGCTCTGGCCCATGCACCGGCGCCCCGTGCCGTTGAGGCTGTAAGGGCAGGGACAGGTTTGCCCGGTGGCCAGATACGCGGCGACGCTTTCCTGAACAATCGCCTGGCGAACCGTATCGTCGGACCACGGCACCCAATGCAGGCCAATCGCGACGCCGGCCAACAGCAACCCAAGCGCCACGAAAGCCAGCCGCATGGCTTTGTCACCGTCCCGCGAGCGCGCATTCACATTGCCTGACCTGGAGCCCAACATCGCCTCAATCCCGGGATGGCCGCCACCCGCGAGGATCAATCACGAGCGACAACCCCCACCGATCATTATCGGAGTGGCCTTGCCGCGAGGCCGCGGGCATTTAGACCGAGGACAGTTAACGATGGGTTAGAAAGGTGGAATTACTTCGTCCCCGCCCGTCGAGAGGCAGCGCGTGATTTGCCGAGGCGAAACCGGGGGGTGAAACCGGACGGGGGCGTGCTGCCCCCGCGGGCGCGCGATCACGCCCCGCACCCTGCCTCCCGCAACAACTCCTCGACCGCGTCGGGCGGCACGTCGCTCGAGGTGAACGCCTCGCCGATCCCGTGCACCAGCACGAAATGCAGCGCCCCGTCGCGCATCTTTTTATCCCGCCGCATATGCCCGATCAGCGTCGCCGCCGAGAACCGCCGGTTCAGCGACCGCAAATCGGACGCCATCCCCACGGCGGCGACATGTGCCACCACGCGCTCCACGTCCTCCGCCCCGCAATGGCCGAGTTTCTCCGACAGCCGGAACGCGAGGCCCAGACCGATGGCGACACCCTCGCCGTGCAGCAATCCGCCGTCGTAACCATACTCGGCTTCCAGCGCATGGCCGAAGGTGTGGCCGAGGTTCAGCAACGCCCGCCCGTCATTGGGTTTTTCCTCACGCTCGTCGTCGCCGACGACGGCGGCCTTGAAGGCGCAGGCCCGCTCGATCGCCTCGGCCTGCGCCGCGCGGTCGCCGCCGACCACGGCTTGCCCATGCCGCTCGCACCAGGCGAAAAACCCGGCATCGCCGATCAACCCCGCTTTCACGATCTCCGCCCATCCCGCCCGCAATTCTCTGGGCGCCAGCGTCGCCAGCGAGCCGGTGTCCGCCAGCACCATCCGCGGCTGGTAGAACGCGCCCACCAGGTTCTTGCCGCGCTTCGTGTTCACCCCGGTCTTGCCGCCCACCGAGCTGTCGACCTGCGACAACAGCGTCGTCGGGATTTGCACGAAGGGCAGCCCGCGCAACGTCGTCGCCGCCGCGAAGCCGGCCAGGTCGCCCACCACCCCGCCGCCCAGAGCGATGACCGCCGTCCGCCGCTCGACCCGCGCCTCCAGCAATTGGTCGACCACGGACAAATACGACTCGACGTTTTTCGTCGCCTCGCCCGCCGGCACGATCACCGTACTGGTCTCGAACCCGTTCTCCGCCAGACCGGTCAGCACGGTCCGCAGGTGCAGCCGGGCGACATTGGCATCCGACACCACCACGGCGCGTTTTTGCGGCAGCACGGGCGCCAGCAGCGCCCCGGCGCGGGTCAGCAAGCCATCGCCGATCACCACGTCGTAGCGCGTGCTGGACAGCACCACCGGCAGCCGGCGCGGCGGTGCGTAGGCGGTCAAAGCGTCGACCACCTGGGATGTCGTTGTCTCGGGCATTTCATCTCCACAATCGACGATCACATCGGCTTCGGCGTAAATCGGGTAGCGCTGCGCCATCAGCCGCGACAGCGCCGCCGCGTGATCCTGGTTGGCCAGCAGCGGCCGGTTCTCGCGGGTCGAGACCCGGCGCACCAAGGTCGGCAGCGGGCAACGCAGCCACACCGAAATCGCCCGTTCCCGCGTCGCCCGCCTGGTGTCCGGGTCCATGAAGGCGCCGCCGCCATAGGCCAGCACCGCCGGCCCGCCGGCCAGCAGCCGGCGGATGACCTTTTTCTCGCCGTCGCGGAAATAGGCCTCGCCGTAGCGGGCGAACAGTTCGGGGATGGTGCAGCCGGCGGCCAGCTCGATTTCCGCGTCGGCGTCCAGGAACGGCAGCCCCAGACGCGCCGCCAGCCGCCGCCCGATCGAGGTTTTCCCCGCGCCCATCAGGCCGACCAGCACGATCCGCCGCCCCCGTAGCGAATCGGGGAGCGTCATCGGCTCGCGCACGGCGGTGGTGTTGCGTGTCATGGCCGGCGAGGCTAGCACAGCGGCCAATCAGCGGGCCACGCCGGTCCCTGCGATTTGCCGATCCGAGAGACAAAGGAGTGACGCCGCGTGAGGGGCCGGGTGCTGCTGATAGTTCTGGCGATCTTCGTCCTGGCCGCGGTCGGGGGGTTGGCGTATCTGGGCCTGAACCCGCCCAATCCCGCCTCGAAGCCGGTCGAGAAGACGCTGCCGAACGATAAATTCCAGGCGCATTGAGTGGGCCAGGGGAGGGATCGCCATTGCGAGGCCTTCCTGGAAATGCTCGCCGCCGAGCGTGGCGCCGCGCGCAACACGCTGCTCGCCTATGACCGCGACCTGGAGGACTTCGCCGGGTTCGCCGCGGGCCGGGGGGAGGCGGTGGCGCGTGCCTCGGCGGACACGCTGCGGGCGTATATGGCGCGGTTGGGGGCACTGGGCCTGAAGCCGCGCACGGCGGCGCGGCGGCTGTCCGCGTTGCGGCAATTCCATCGGTTCCTGCTGCGCGAGGGGATCCGGACGGACGATCCGACCGGTCTGCTGGACTCACCGAAGTTGCCGAGTGTGCTGCCGAAGTATCTGTCCGAGGCCGAGGTCGACTTGTTGCTCGCCGCCGCCGCCCGCGTGCCGGGCCGCCCAGGGGTGGTGGCGCGGACGGCGTTGGAGATCCTGTATGCGACGGGTCTGCGGGTGACCGAGTTGCTGTCGCTGCCTCGAACCGCGCTGGCGGGCGACGCGGCGCTGCTGATGGTGAAGGGGAAGGGCGGCAAGGAGCGGATGGTGCCGCTGTCCGCCGCGGCGAAGGAGGCGGCCTCGGCCTTGGTGGCGCTGTCCGACAAGCGGGTCCGCTGGCTGTTTCCCGGCCGCGGGGGTGCGAGGCCGCTGACGCGGCAGGGCTTCTTTCTTTTGCTGAAACAAGTGGCGCTGGAGGCGGGGCTCGATCCGGCGCGGGTTTCTCCCCACGTGCTGCGGCACTCGTTCGCGTCGCACTTGCTGGCGCACGGGGCGGATCTGCGCAGTTTGCAGATGCTGCTGGGGCACGCGGATATCGCCACGACGCAGATTTATACGCATGTGCTGGCGGAAAGGTTGCGGAAGTTGGTGGAGGAGCATCATCCGTTGGCGGTGGGGGTGTAGGGGGTCGTTATATCTGCGTTTTGACCTGGGTCACCTTCAGCGCCCCCGGGCGGCGCGTCTCGGCGAGGATTTCTGGGGGGACGTCGGTGTGGGCGGTGGCCGAAGGTGACGGGTGCGATGCGGCGGGCATGGGAAGGGGGCCCGCTACGCAAGATTGGCTGTTGGGGGAAAACGGCATAAATTGGGCACCATGTAACAGGCTCCATCGGAAGATACAGCAGGGACCATCAGTAGGTCGGAAGCAAAAGCTAAATGACGGTTGATTTGGCGTCCATCCGCACTGAACCAGACGCTGTTGACGTGAGACCGAACCGTTGGGCTCGCTTTTGGATGCAGAGCGCCGGCAACAATGGCATTTAGGCCTGCCCCTTTTCCCTCTTTGGAGAATTCGGCCAGAGCGAGAAATTCTGCTTCGGCGAGGCCAACAAAATGCAGCCAAACGACACCCGGCTTCTCACCGGTACATTGGTCGGCACCGATTTTGATTGTCTCCACTAACCGTTGGCTTAGGACCGCTGGCTTGTGCGGTCGGACTTTCAGGGCGACTATCTTGCCCGCAGCAATCATAACGCAAAGGGCGGACCTGCCGCTATCGGCGTCGAGCGAAATCTGCCGCGTGAGGTCAATCGAACGTTCAGAGTCCAAAAGTTCTTGCCACTGAGGTCGCGGTACGAATTCGAATGAGAAGTCCTGCGCGTCGAAAGACCGCGTTATTTTCGACTGGAGTGCTTTTTCGAGTTGGTGCGTCAGGTTCTTACAGTCGGCGGTGGGCCGCTTGAGGGTTAATGTGAACAGACCGGACTGATCAACCGGAGGCCGCTCCCAAACCGTTTTCCGGAAGGATTCAGTAAGGCTGACAATCAATTCCGCTTTGATTTGGGACCCGGTTTCACCTGTGACGGTCTTGCATTCGACTTCGATCACTTCGGAGGGGGTTTCGATTAGTAGATCGAATTTTCCGAGCCCTGCAAGGTCCGCGAAGGTGACCTTGAAACCCTTCCGACCGAAATGCGTCGAGCACCGGATCTCATGTTCTATTTGCCGGATATCTCGGTTTGGCCTTAGATTGTCAATCACCATTTTACGAAGTCGAAAGGCTCCTTGCGATCCAAGCGACTGTCTTACCCGATTGATGCCAGCGATGAGCGACGCGACCCGAACCGCCACCGGATCGGAGACGTCTAGTTGAAAGGGAGTCGAACCGCCGGCAAATCGAACGCATTGTTCATGGAAAAAGTATCGATCACCGAAGAGCAATCGTGCCTCTGGAGACAACCCGCCAAGCTTTCGGTCAACTCTTCTCACTGCCGCGTCGAGATCGGATGGGCCGATAAAATCGAGAAATTGAGCAAATTCTCGTGGGAACTCAGATTGCACAAGTGAATACGGATTCGCGGCCCGCGCTGCGATGTTCACTCCCCTTTGAAGGAGGCTCGGGTAGGGCATTGGCCGACCCATTTCCCAGCCTTGCAATGTCCGCACTGAAACTCCAAGCCGAATTGCTGCTTCGGTTTGCGACAGACGCTCCTGCTCACGCCACGCCTTCAGAGCGTTCGCGGTATCGCCGGTTGGTGGCTCGGCAAGCAGCCGTCGAAGTGCGGCAAGGTCCAGCCTCATGCGCCCTCATTATACGCATATTGCGTATGACGCAAGTGTCATTTTTTGCTCGTACGCCCCCCCGGGATGCCACGTCTACTTCATGTTCGACCGCGACCCTTCCGCCCGTTCCCGCGCCCGGACAAACGCCCGCGGCACCGGGTTGACTCGCGTCTGACACCCTGCGCCGCCAGCCTCGAACCAGCGCAACACCGCCGCATCAAGGCGGATGTTCACCGGCCGCACGGGTTCCGGCAGCCGATCTCCACCGAGGTTCCCCATCCCTCCGGCAAGGGGCGGTCGTCCTCGTCGGCCAGCCGCTCGACCTCGGCCTAAGTCATCCGCTCCGCCGCCGCCCAATCGGACCGGGGCTCCCCCCGCTTGCGCATCGCCTGAATTCCGTCAGCCGAAGCGCGGATGATACGCTCTTGCTTCGCCATCTCTCTCATGCCTCGCTTTCGGCCATCCCACGCCGCACCAGCACGACCGGGCGGTCCGGCCTGCTTGGATCGAGCACCTTCGGCAACTGCGGCGCTGGCCCCGAAGGTCGTTTCGCCCGACGCTCCCATTGCGCGACCGCGGACCTGGCCACCCCCAAAAGCCGGGCGAACACCGGCTGGCTCATGCGTGTCGCGGCCCTGATCCGCCGCACGTCCGGACCGCCACAGTCCGGCCGAGGCGGCAGGCAAAGCCGATCCATGTCACGCATGCCCAGTGTATTCAGCGCGCCGCCGCGAAATCGTGTGTGGTCGCGAGTATGCCATCTTCCACGGTCTGCCGCTTCGCGGGCGCGGGAGCCGAACAGGATCATCTGCTCCACGCCGGGAAGCGCACGCTCCATGGCTCGCCTGCAGTCCGCGAGCCGGGATGCCGCCTCGCGCGGCAGGACCTCATCCGCTGTTCCGATGGCCGAGCCAGTTCGGTCCTCCGGTTCAAGGCGCGAACTTTAGCCTGTCGGGTACCAGCACACAGTGTCATCGACTTCTGACGCCTGAAAGACGTGCTCAAGATGTTCCACCAGCCTGCTGCGTCAGTTCCTCAAACGACTCCTTGATGACCTCCAGCCAAAATTGTTCGGCCTCGGTCAGGCCTGGCATCGTCGCGAAGTGATCCAATTGGCGAATGATGTGTCTGGCTCTGGCGGCGACATATTGGCGGTTACCTGGAAGCAGGTGCGATAGCCTGTTGTATTCACTCGCCGCTTGTTCGCGGAACAGGTCGAAGCCCGACGCCATCAAGGCCGCGGCAAATCTCGCGCCGATGGTTCTTCGTTGAGGTCGAGCCTGAACCTGACCGGCGCGTTCATCAACTCCTCGACCTTGCGGTCCAGCTCAGCGCCCTGGTAGCCTCGTGCCGCGAGCTTCTGGCGGAACTTGTGCCGAAAAACCGCTTCGGCACCTTCCGACTGAACATCGTGATCGAGCATCCGAGATCTCCTGTCTCCCGTTTTATCGCATATTTCCGAGCATTGAGCAAAGCCCGCGACAAATGCGTGGTGCTCACCCGAATTGGCGCCGCGTGCGTCTGATACCCCAGGCCCGGCTCACCCACCCCCAGCCGTCCTCGCGCCACCGCCAAGACCCATCCGCTCGCGCTACGCACCGCGGAGCAACCGGGCCTCACCACCGGTCCGAAGACGACGCATGTGAACGCCAAGGTCCCACCCCGCCTGTTCGCGGCGGCGGCGCGACGCGCGGGCAGCACCTCGCCCGCGATCGTCATCATCGCCGCGCTCGCCGCATTGGCGACCGAGGACGAGCTCGGGCCGTGGCTGGCGCGGCAATGGGGCACGCTCGCCGACATCGACCCTGACCTGCTGGCGCAACTCGATCTCTGACCGCGCCGCGCCATGTCGCGCGCACCGCTGGACGGGAACCATCCACCCCCGATGGTCGGCTCTACCGTCCCGGATGGGCCGGTGTTGCTCGATACCAACGTCTTCATCAACGCCCTCAGCGGACGCGGGCCGGCCGTGCCGCGGCTGATGTTGCGAGCGCTGCCTCGCTTCTTTGCCGCCGCGCCGACCCGGGCGGAACTTGCCTGGCTCGCCGGCCGGCTGGACCCGGCGCACCCTGGGACCGCGCGCGTCCTGGCTGAAACCGAGGGCGTGCAGGCGCGTATCGACCCGGTCATGGTACTGCTGCCCGACGACGCGGCCTGGCGCACCGCCGCAGAACGCGCGGGCCGTGTCGCAAGCGAACTCGCCGGCGGCGGCCGTCGCATCCGCACCGCGTTCGACCGCATGGAGCTGATACACGACGCGCTGATCGCCGTACTCGCGGCGCGTGCCGGCTGTACCGTGATCACCGAAGACCGGGATTTCGCCGCCTTCGCGCGGCTTGGTCGCCGGCTTCGCGTGGTATTCTACGACAAGGTAGGCGGTTCACCGACCTCACCCGCGGCAGGCGGTCCGGCGTGACCGCGTTGACCCGCGCCGCGTCGAAGCCGCGCCGGCCGGCGTGAGGCTCCGCGAACATTTCCGCGTTCACGCCAGACCGATCTCCCGCGTCACCCCGCCCCCAGCACCCGAACCTCCAACCGCTTGCCCAGAAGCCGCAGCGCGGCCTCCACCTGTCCGATATGGCTGCGATGGAGCGGGTCGCGCAATCGGCGTACCGCCTTTTCGTCCAGGCCCAGCCGCCGGCCAAGTTCCACGTTGGACACCCCCGCCGCCAGCATCGCGTCATGCAGCGCCAGTTTCGCGGCGACCAAGGGAGGCACCGTCGCGATCGGTCGGCCTCGCGCGGCGGAAGGCGCCGGGAGCGGTCTGGCGTCATCAGTGTAGAAGCTCAAGGCCGTCACCAGCGCATCTTCGGCCCGCGCACGCGCCTCCCCCGCGGTATCGCCCTCGGTAATCGCTTCCGGAACATCCGGGAAGGTCACGGTGAACCCGCCTTCAGGTTGTGGTTCCATGGCGAACGGGTAGGCATAGCGCATCGGTCAAACCTCCAGATCTTTTTCAGTCAAACCAAGCTGCGCCAGGATGCCACGGAACGTGCCGGTCTTCAGATCGGCCGCATGCCGCGGGACCATCGAGCGCCGGCCATTGAGTCGTACTTTCGTATGGCCTCTGCCCTCCGTGATCTCGATAGGCCATCCACGCCTTGTCGCGACGCGATTTAGCCGACGCGGGAGACCGCGGATTTCACGATGAAAATTCGGGCATATATGTCCGGTTGTCAAGGGGATTCGCGACGGTGATCGCCCAATGCGATACCGTCGCATCAAGGGGTATGTTCGCCGGGCACGCGACAACTGGTGGAACGGTCTCGATCGAGCTTTCCATTTTTCCGGCGGCAGGCCGTCGCCCTCGACGTTCCAATCACCCGCTCGCGTGCGTGATCAGACCGACAAATCGAGCAGCGATCCCCGCGGCAATGTCCGTGACGGCGGCCCGCCATCCGACGGCCCGCCGCCACCCGGCAAGGCCAGCGGCATGGGCGACAGCGGCGCGGTGGACTGGGAGCTTCCCTGGGGCGTGCCCGACGATGGGCTGACGGCTCGCACCGCCCGCACATAGTCGGGAGTGATGGAAAGCCCGGCAAGCGAGGTTGGCGACAACATGATGGATACAATGCCCGTGAAAACTGAAAATTCAGTTAACGCGGGGGCATTTTGTCCCGAAGGCAGGCGGTGCGGCCAAACCGATTGGCACGTTCGCGGCGAGAGGATACCATGTTCGGATCGCCGGGCCGAGAGGAAACGCGTCGTACGATCAATAAAATCGTCCAGTCCATGGCCGACGCCATGGCGGGCATCAACACGAATGTCGGCCAGCTGCCGTCAGGTTCGGGGGGCTGAGACGCTCTGCCCGCTTTTGACACGGGCCGAAAGAACAGTAACATCGTTATGGCATCACATCGGCCTGCCCATATGCGTCTGACTCGCCACGATTATCTGGCAGATCTTAACCGGCTCCGCACCAGCCGCCGAGGCGCGCAACGCGCGGTCGGCGATAATTTTCTGTTTGAGGAAAATGTCGGCTCGGACAGGCAGGCAGATTTTGAGGCGTTCGGGGCGACAGCCCCAGGTCTGCGCGGAAGTGCTGCCCAGTATTTCAATGACACAGTGCAGGGAACTCGTCGAAGCCATACCCCGACAACCTTTCTGCCGATGAATGAACCGGCGTTTCTGCCGGCTGGCATCGAACCTATTCAGAAGATCATTCGGCTCGAGTGCATCGATGACTCGCTGACCGGACTATCGATGACCTTTGACGACATCAGCAAGGCCATCTCGACACGCCCGGCCGACCGCGGTGTGATCGATCCGCTGATCCGGACAATGAACCTCTACCCCGGTGCCCGTCCCGCCTTCGCTTGCTTCAAGGCCGAGTTGGGTGCGGAGTTGCATGAACGGGACTGGGCGGTTCAGTTGATGGCGCGGCTCGGGCTGGGGCATTACGCATGTGCGCCCGGTGCCCGGCACTATGCGTTGATGGAATATACGGTGCGGGAAGTCATGAAACAGGCTGCGGTGACCCGTCCTTTCGTCGTTCCGACGGTGCTCGAGTCCCGCGACAGTGAATTCTTCTTTCCCGCACCGGCCGGTGCGGGTTTCGGTTATACTGTTGACCTCGCCCCACGGGTCCCGCCCACTTCAGTAAGGGAGTTCCTGCACATTCGTCTTGACTATCGCCTCGAGCATCTGGTGCGGGTGGCCGCAGTGGACGGGCCGGTCCTGGCGATGAGCCTCGCCGCGGCCCGGGATAGCCATCTCGCGATAGTGCGCGCAAAATGCGCGCGTCCCGACTATGGTGCGCCAATGTCGGGAGAGGTGGACCCGTAGGATGGCATTGGCTTCCGTTCAGCATGCTCCGGTTAGGCATCCCTGGCTTGATGATCTGGTGCGGACGCCGGAAGCCGAGTTGCGGGCGCTGATCGGCGGCTATGCCGATATTGCGCCGTTCGGACGAGATGAGCCCGCGGATGCCGCCGTGTCCCTGCTGTATGGCCTCCCGGAGGACGACCCGGCTCTTTTGGCGTTCGACACAGGGTGCCTGGCATTGCTGGAAACCCTCCGTCGGGCAATCGTGATCGCTGACGCTTCGGTCTACGAACGGCAGGTCGCGGATTTCCACCGGCTGCTCGCGGTCATCCGCCGCGTCGAGCCAACAGATACGGTGCGTGATCTCCACGGGCGGTATGCCTACTGGTTCCATACGGTGGAAACCTCGGTGGTCGATGCCGGGCTCGATCTGCGCCGGGAGTTCTGGCGTCTGCTGGCGCTGACGCAAGACGCCGCTGCACCGCCTCGGCGCTATTTGGCGTTGTGGCTCGACATATGCGCCGAATCGGGGCTGCAAGGCCGGTTCGACGCCACCTATTTGGATGTGGGTCTGCTTGGCCTCCGCCGCCTGCCCCTCGGTGACGCGGATGCGTCGAATGAAGAAGCGGCGTGCCATGGCATCGCCCGTTGGGCGGCGCGGCAGCGGCCGGTACGTCGTTTGTTCCTGGATCGCTGGCGGGAAGTGGAAAGCGCCTATCCCCGGAACGCGGATTATTGGCCGCCCTTGGTCGATGAGGTGATCGCGGCGACCGAGGAACATCTGACCAGCGAAGTCGGTCAGCCAACGAGTTTTCCCGCGGTAACCTGGTGGCGAGACGAACTCGATCTGCCCCGCACCCGTCCCGGCCAGAGGCCCCTGGCCGCCGGTCGCCGACGCACCATCGAGCCACCGCCGCGGGAAGTCCGTGAGGCGATCTTGCGCGATGGTGGGCAGCCAGTCGTCGACCTGAGACCCCGCATCCAACAGCTGATGCAGGCTCACCAGAGTTATGCCGATCACACGGGGGATATTTATTATCTGGTTCGCACCGCCTGCAACATCGGGATGCGACTGATCCGGCGAGAGTTCTCAACCGATCGCGCCGATCGGGGGGGCATCGCCGCGGATCTGGCTCGGGAGGCGCTGCGCTACGCGCCGCACAACGTCTATGCCTGGGCGCTTTGGCGCGACGGCCTCGCCGCCGGCGGGTCGTTCGAGGCTGCGGAAACGGTGGGTTGGAAGGCCCTGAAGCGCTATCCTGAGAACCCACAATGGCGTACCCAGTTGGCCCTGCTGATCGGCGACAGGCCAGACCGGATCGATGACGCCGCTCGCCTGCTGCGCCAGACCATCGACCAGTTTCCCGGCAATGCCGTCGCGCGCACGCAGCTTGCCACCGTGCTGGCGGACGGGCTCGGCCTGTACGATCAGGCGGTCACCGTGCTGCGTGAGGCCATTCAGGCGACACCGGACGATCCGTTCGGCTACAGCCAACTGGCCATCCTTCTGGCCGACCATCTGAGCGACAAGGCCGGGGCCGCTGACACGCTGCGGACGCTGTTGCGCCTTGATCCCAATAACCAAGTGGCCCAGGGCTTGCTCGACCGCTTGCAACTCGGCCAGCGCCTGCGAAATGAAGCTCGTCCGCGGCGGACTGCGGAACAGCCGCTCGAGGGGCGTTCAGCACCTCTCGACCTCGAGACCGCCGCACCTCGCGCTCGCCGGGCGCTGTTCCGCTTTGAGACCGCCACCGGCGACGCGCGCGCTGATGCGCTTCGCGAGGTAACCGGCCTGTTGGCGGACGATCCGGCTCATCCATACCTGTGTTATGTCGCCCAGCGCGCTGGCATCGACGGCGGCGCGGCCCGCTTTGATACTACTTTCGCCTTCGCCTTCGATCGTGCGGCCCGCGCCGGATCGGCCGCCGCATTCGACCAGTTGCTGACCCACGTGATCGGCGTCAACCGGATGGTCGCGGACGCTGGCCGGGAACTGATGGCAACGCAGTGGGTGCCCCCGGCCACCGCAGCCAACGATCAGGAGACGGAATCGCTCATGCGGCGCTTTGTCACGCTGAAGCAAGGCTTCAGGGTGTTTCAGGCACGCCCGGACCTCGACCGGAATCCGGCGCTGCAACTGCTGTCCGACTTCGCGGCGTCCGACCTTGCCCTCGGCCTCGTCGCGTAAACCGCTCGGCCCGCTCTGCCTTGGCAGTCTCATGCCCCGGCGCTAAACCCTCTCCCATCGCCGGGCCGAGAGGAAACACATCGTATGATCAATAAAATCGTCCAGTCCATGGCCGACGCCATGGCGGGCATCAAGGACGGCTCAACCGTGCTGCTCGCCGGCTTCGGCTCGGTCGGGCAGCCGAACGCGCTGATCGACGGCCTGATCGAGCAGGGCGCCAAAGACCTCACCGTCGCCGCCAACAACGCCGGCTCCGGCCATATCGGCCTCGCCCGCCTGATGGAACTCGGCCGCGTCCGGAAAATCATCTGCTCGTTCCCTCGCTCCTCCGATCCGGTCGTGTTCGAAACCCTCTACCGCGCCGGCCAGATCGAGCTGGAGATCGTCCCGCAAGGCACCATCGCCGAGCGCATGCGCGCCGCCGGCGCCGGGATCCCCAGTTTCTTCACCGCCACCGGCGTCGGCACCAAAATGGCCATCGGCAAGGAGCACCGTGAGATCGACGGCCGCACCTACATCCTGGAAAGCGCGCTGAAAGGCGATGTCGGCCTCGTCGAGGCCTGGGAAGCCGACCGCTGGGGCAACCTGACCTACAAACTCGCCGGGCGGAATTTCAATCCCATCGTCGCCATGGCCTCTGAGCTCACCATCGTCCAAACCCAACACATCCGTGAACTGGGCGAGCTCAATCCCGACCACATCGTCACCCCGAGCATCTTCGTGGACCGCGTACTGCACGTGCCCTATGGCGATCCGGGGACGTTCTGAACTGTGCCCCTTTTCGTCATGGCCCGGCTCGTCCGGCCCACCTGATCCAATACCGTACCGCGCCAGATGGCCGGGACGAGCCGAGCCATGACTGCGAAGTAAGGAGACGACCATGTCCGCTACCGCCGCCACGTTCAAACCCTTCAGCCGCCCGCAAATGGCGAAGCTCGCCGCCGACGACATCCCCGAGGGCTGGTTCGTCAATCTCGGCATCGGCATTCCCACCGCCATCGCCGATCACGTGCCACTCGAGCGCGAGGTCATCTTCCATTCCGAGAACGGCGTCCTCGGCATGGGGCCGGCGCCGGAGAAGGACAAAATCGAGCCCTGGCTGATCAACGCCGGCAAGCAATACGTCACGCTGCGCGCCGGCGGCAGCATCTGCCATCACGCCGACAGTTTCTCGATGATCCGCGGCGGGCATCTGGACCTGTGCGTCCTCGGCGCCTTTCAGGTCGCCGATAACGGTGACATCGCCAACTGGGCCACCAGCGAGAACGATACCGCCCCGGCGGTCGGCGGCGCGATGGACCTCGCGGCCGGCGCGAAGCGGCTGTGGGTGCTGATGGACCATACGACCAAGGACGGCACGCCCAAGCTGGTGACGAAGTGCTCCTACCCGCTCACCGCGCAAAGCTGCGTCAAGCGCGTCTACACCAATCTCGCCGTCATCGACGTGACCGAGCGCGGCTTCGTCGTCCGCCAGATGGCGCCCGGCCTGAGCTTCGACGATCTGCGGGCGCGGACCGACGCGAAGCTGCATCTGCCGGCCTGACGGTTCGCCGCGCATGGAACACGAGGGCGGCTGCCATTGCGGCAATTTGCGGCTCCGGCTGCGCCTGACGCGGCCGCCCGGGGCCAACGCGACACGCTCCTGTTCCTGTTCGTTTTGCCGGGCGCATGCCACGCGTACGGTGTCGGATCCGGCGGGCCAGGTCGACATCTGGGCGCGCGACTGGGCGGCGGTCGAACGCTACCGGTTTTCCTCCGGCACGGCGGATTTCCTGCTGTGCAAGACCTGCGGCGTTTACCTCGGCGCGGTGTGCGAGACCGCCGCGGGCACGCGCGCGGTGACCAACGTCAACAGCCTGACCGATCGCGCGGCGTTCCCGCCGGCGTCAGCGTTTCCCAATCATGACGAGGAACCGGTCGCGGCGAGAATCGCGCGCCGCACGGCGAACTGGACTCCGGCCGTCGTTCACGGCGCCTGATCGTCGCGGGCGATCGCGCTGCACCATCTGAAATCGTGCCACGGGCCCGATGATACCGGCGCGCCTGATGTCTGACTGTTGCCACCAACCCCGTCATGGCCCGGCCGTGACGCAGCCGGCAAGACCCTGGTCGTCAACCCGAAGGCATCGCGTTTGGCGTCTGACGCCAGCACCGCGCGCGAGTGGCCAATCGCCTGGGCTGAGGAGCGCGAGGGCTCCGCCCTCGAACCCGCCAGGGGCGTTGCCCCTGGACCCCAGCAAAGGGCGAGGCCCATTGCTGGGGTCCAGGAGGCAGAGCCTCCTGGTGGGGTCCGGGGTGAAACCCCGGCGCCTCCTCAGCCCAGGCGATTGGCCGCTCGCGCGCGGTGCCGGCTTTTCCGCGAACCGGAAGCGTGCCTATGTTCCGGCGGAACAGAATATCATCAAGGGGACGTTGCTTGCGAGCTTTCCGCCACGGCGAAAGCTTGTCGCCAACGACGCAAGCCATGGCCGGTGCGTTGCCAGATCAGGAGCAAATCCTCGCCTTGCGGCAAATGCTGGCGCGCGCCGCGGAGGCGCATCAGCGTGGCCAACTAGCCGAGGCCGAAGCGTTGTATCTGCACGCGTTGCGTGAACGGCCCGGCCTGTTCGACGCGCAAAACCTGCTGGGCGTGCTCCGGAGCCAGCAAGGCCGCTACGACGAAGCGCTCGCATTGGTCGGCGCGGCTCTGAAAACGATGCCCAACGCGGTCGGGGCGCTGATGAATTACGGGCTCATCCTGCACAAGATGAAACGGCACGAGGAGGCACTGGCGAGCTTTGAAAAGGCGCTCGCGCTGCGCCCGGACCATGCCGGGGCGCTGAACAATCGCGGCATCGTGCTCGCGACTCTCGGCCGCGAACACGCCGCGCTCGCGAGCTACTGGCGCGCGGTGACGGCGATGCCGGATTACGCCGACGCGCACAACAACATGGGTGTCCTGCTCAAGGAACTCGGTTGGCTCACCGAGGCGGAGGCGGCGTTATCCAAGGCGTTGGAACTCAATCCGAAGCTCACCAGCGCTTATGTCAACCTGGCCGATTGCAAGACGTTCCAGGCCGGCGACGCGCATCTCGCGGCGATGCTGGCGCTTGAGCGGGACGATAGCCTGACGCGGGCGGAACGGGTGCATCTGCACTTCGCGCTCGGCAAGGCCTTCGCGGACCTGAAAGACCATGACCGCGCCTTCGAATACCTGCTGCGGGCCAACCGGGAAAAGCGGGCGCTGATCCACTACGACGAAGCGGCGGTCATGCGCCTGTTCGACCGGATCGAGGCCACGTTCACGCGCGATCTGGTCGCGGCGAAGGCGGGAGCGGGCGATCCCTCGCCGGTGCCGATCTTCATCATTGGCATGCCGCGGTCGGGCACCTCGCTGATCGAGCAAATTCTCGCCAGTCATCACCGCGTGCACGGCGCGGGCGAGCTGTCGACACTGAGCGATCTCGCGGGATCGGTGTACGGGCCGGATGGGCAACTCGTGCGCTACCCCGATTTTGTCCCCGAGGTCGACGGCGAGGTGTTCCGGCCGATCGGGTCCTACTATGTCGGCGCGGTTCGCAAGCTCGCGCCGGATGCCGGGTACATCGTCGACAAGATGCCGTCGAACTTCTTCTTCGCGGGGATGATCCACCTCGCGTTGCCCAACGCGCGCATCATTCACGTCGTGCGCGATCCGGTAGATACCTGCGTGTCGTGCTTTTTCCAGATGTTCACCGGCGAGCTGAACCACACTTACGATCTCGCGGAACTCGGCCGCTATTATCGCCGGTATCAGCGGCTCATGGCGCATTGGCACAAGGTTTTGCCGCCGGGCCGCATCCTCGAGGTACGCTATGAGGATGTCGTCGCCGATCTGGAAACGGAGTCGCGCCGCATTCTCACGCATTGCGGGCTCGATTGGGATCCGCGTTGCCTGCGGTTTCATCATACCGATCGCAGGGTGCGGACCGCCAGCGCCACCCAGGTGCGGCAGCCGATCTATACCAGCGCGCTCGGCCGCGGGAAAATCTATCAGCCGTATCTCGGGGCGTTGTTTGGGGAACTGTTCCCGGCGGATCAGGTGGCCCTGTCGCCGTGAGCGCGACGCCGGGCGTTCCGGTCGGACCGCGACGCGCCGGGTTTGGCCGTGGCGGACCGGCGCGCGGGACGATCGACGCGCGCGGCTGTTGCTTTCGTGGTATGGCCCGCGCGAGGCGCTCCGGTAACGTTGTCCGGCGGCAGATGCGACGGCGCGCGCGGGCCTTGGCGTGCGTGACGAGTTGGGATTTACTACCTTCCGTCGTAAGTCATGACTTATGCAGGAAAGACCGCAACGGGCACCCGGCGGAATTCACGACCATTGGTGTTAGTGGCGCCAGCTCGCGGTCGATAAGATGCCTTCAGCCGGCGGCCTTCGCCTCCCGCCGGCGGCGATGCAAAATGAACTCCGTGTAGCCGTTCGGCTGGGTGCGGCCCTCGAAGATCAGATCACAGGCGGCCTGAAACGCCGGGCCCGCGAAGGCCGGCGCCATCGGCCGGTACGCCGGATCGCCCGCGTTCTGCCGGTCCACCACCGCCGCCATCCGGCACAAGGTCGCCATCACCTGCTCGCGCGTCGTCACGCCGTGGTGCAGCCAGTTGGCGACGTGCTGCGAGCTGATGCGCAACGTCGCGCGGTCCTCCATCAGCCCGACGTCGTGGATGTCCGGCACCTTGGAGCAGCCGACCCCCTGATCGATCCAGCGCACCACATAGCCCAGTATGCCCTGACAGTTGTTGTCGAGTTCCTGTTGGATGTCCGCGGGCGACCACTTGGGCCGGTCCGCCACCGGGATCGTCAGCAGATCGGTCAACGGCGCCCGCGGGCGCGAGGCGAGCTCGGTCTGCCGCGCGGCGACATCGACCTGATGATAATGCAGCGCGTGCAACGTCGCGGCGGTGGGCGAGGGCACCCAGGCGGTGTTCGCCCCCGCCAGAGGATGGCCGATCTTCTGCGCCAGCATATCCGCCATCCGGTCCGGCGCCGCCCACATGCCCTTGCCGATTTGCGCCTTGCCGCGCAGGCCGCAGCGCAAGCCGATATCGACGTTCTGGTCCTCGTACGCCTTGATCCACTTCGTGCCGCGCATGTCGTTCTTGCGGAGCATCGGCCCAGCCTCCATCGAGGTGTGGATCTCGTCGCCGGTGCGGTCGAGGAAGCCGGTGTTGATGAACACGATCCGCTCGCGCGCCGCCGCGATGCAGGCTTTGAGATTGCTGGACGTGCGCCGTTCCTCATCCATGATGCCCATCTTCAGGGTGTTCGCCGGCAGGCCCAACAGTGCCTCGACGCGGGCGAACAGGTCGGCGGTGAGCGCGACCTCGTCCGGCCCGTGCATCTTGGGCTTCACGATGTAGACCGAACCGGCGCGGCTGTTTTTCATGTGCCCGGTGCCGCGCAGATCGTGCAGCGCGATCAGCGCGGTGACCGCCGCGTCGAGGAACCCCTCGGGGATTTCCTTGCCCGCGGCGTCGCGCACGGCATCGGTGTACATGTGATGGCCGACGTTACGCACCAGCATCAAACTGCGCCCGGCCAGCCACAGTGTGCCGCCGCCGGGCTTCGTGTAGCGCCGGTCCGGATTGAGCGCCCGGGTCAACGTCCGGCCGCCCTTCTGGAACGTGTCCTTCAGGTCGCCGTTCATCAGCCCGAGCCAGTTGCGATACGCGAGCACCTTGTCCGCGGCGTCGACGGCGGTGATCGAATCCTCAAGGTCCTGGATCGTGGTGATCGCGGCCTCGACCATGACGTCGGAGATGCCGGCGGGATCCTCCGCGCCGATGTGGTGTGCGCGGTCGACCACCAGTTCGAGGTGCAGCCCGTGGTGTTTCAGCACGATGGCGGCGGGGTTGGCCGGATCGCCCGCGTAACCAACGAAGGCGGCCGGGTCTTTGAGGCCGGTCCGGATGCCGTCCCGCAACGTGACGCCGAGCGCCCCCGCCACGCAGGCATATCCCGTCGCGTCGGCGTGACTGCCCGCGGCCAATGGGACCGCGTCGTCGAGGATCGCCCGCGCCCGGGCGATCACGCGGGCGGCGCGGATTTTGTTGAAGCCGCCGGTCCGGGTGGCGCCATCGTCCTCGGGCAGCGCGTCGGTGCCATACAGCGCGTCATACAGCGAGCCCCAGCGGGCGTTGGCGGCGTTCAGCGCGTAGCGGGCGTTGGTGACCGGCACGACCAGCTGCGGCCCGGCGATGGTCGCGATCTCGGGGTCGACATTGGCGGTGGCGATGGCGAAGTCGGCGGGCTCGTCGATCAGGTAGCCGATGCCACGCAGGAAGCTGAGATAGGCGGTCTGCTCGAACGGTTTGCCGCGCTGTTCGGTGTGCCAGGCGTCGATCGCGGTCTGCAGGGCGTCGCGCTTCGCCAGCAGGGCGGCGCAACGCGGGCCGAGGTCGCCGAGCAGCGCGGCGAAGCCGGACCAGAACGACGGGGCGTCGACAGCGGTGCCGGGGATCGCCTCGGCGTTGACGAAATCGAAGAGGCTGCGGGCGATTTTCAGTCCGGCGGCGTCGACCCGGTGCATGCGCTGTCACTCCTCGGCTGATCCGCGACCTTACGATGGTGCGGTGCAGCATGCGAGGGGTGGATTGTCAAGGTAGGGTTAACAGCGGGTCGTCTCGTGGTTTGGATTTCCGAACAGAGTGGAAACGAGGCGCCCGGCGACCCCGCGACCTTGCGCGGTCAGCATGGGCGGATGGCTGGCGCTGTTCCGTAATGCGAGATTTTTGGCAATCGCGCGGGTCTGGAGCACGGATCACCATTACCGACCCGCGCACCAGAAGCACTCAGACTTTGATCCAGATCAAAGACACGCCGGCCAAAACGATTGTGATGAACGGCCTCCAAGGCGCAAAGGAGGAAACAATGTACGTCACCATCCGGAAATATCCCGGTTGCAAGAACGCCAAAGAGGTCAATCGCGTCGCGCTGGCCGAATTGCTTCCGGTACTGCGGACGATCACGGGGTTCCGCTCCTACGTGATCGTGGACACCGGGAACGACACGATCGTCTCCATCGGCATGTTCGACAGCAAGGAGGCCGCCGAAAACGCCAACCAGCAGGCCCGTGGGGTCGTGCTTAGGACCGCCATGAAGGATCTGCTGCCCAACCCGCCGGAGATCACCGTGGGAGAGGTGTTGGGCGAGGCGAAGTAGTCCGCGCGGTCGCCGCGAAGTCGGATAAGCTGGAACAATTTTGGGAGATACGACAATGCCGAAGTTTCTGGTCAAGGCAACCTACACCGCCGAGGGTCTGAAGGGCTTGCAGAAGGACAAGGCGTCAGGCCGTGAGAAGGCGGTCGCGGCTGCGTGCGCGGCGGTCGGCGGCAAGCTCGATGCCAGCTACTACGCACTGGGCGATGACGACGCGTTCTTCGTCGTCGATGTGCCGAGCCATCTGCAAGTGGCCGCATTCCGCGTCGCGGTCGGGGCGACCGGGATGGCCAACACGCGCACCGTGCCGCTTTTGACGGTCGCGGAAATGGACCAGGCGCTCGGCGCGGGTTTGAGCTACCAGCCGCCCGGCGGTTAAGCCACGGAACCAGCCCGGTCATGCGGCCGGGCTGGTAGCCGCGGCCTCCTGGTCGACATTTTGTATCGGGGGTTGGCGGCCCTGACCCTGACCCGCAGTGGGGGCGGGCAGCCCATGATTCGGCCACCGCTCCGCTCGGTGAACCAAGAGTACATCCGCGAACCAAGAGTACAGGAGAAACAGCAAACGCGCCGCAACAGGCGTGGGAGACAAGGCGTCTCGGCGAATCAGCCGGATCGCCGATCCGCCGTGAATATGATCGCACTGACCGGGCATACTGCCAGGCCGATGAACGGCGTCGCGGCTGTGGAGACGCTCCGGTGGGAATCACCCGGCGTCGGATCGCGCGCCGAGTAAGTGGTTGGCGTAGCGTTCGCGCAGCGCGACCTTGTTCAGTTTGCCGGTCGCGCCGTGCGGCAACTCATCCACCACCAGGACCGCGTCCGGGATCCACCAACGCGCGACCTGGTCCCTGAACAGCGCCAGCACACTGTCGCGCGTAACCATCCGGCCTGGTTTCGGCACCACCAGCAGCAGCGGCCGCTCCTGCCATTTCGGATGTTGGGCGGCGATCGTCGCCGCCTCCGCCACGTCGGGATGCGAGACCGCGATGTTTTCCAGGGCGATCGAGCTGATCCACTCACCGCCGGATTTGATCACGTCCTTGGAACGATCGACCAGTTCCAGATAACCCTCCGGGTCGATCGTGCCGACATCGCCGGTGGCGAACCAACCCTCGGCATCCGCCGCCCCCTCGGTGCCGCGCCTGTAATACTCGCGGCAGATCCATGGCCCGCGCACATACAGGTCGCCGAACGCTTCGCCATCCCACGGCAGTTCCCGGCCCTCGGCGTCGACGATCTTCTGCTCCACCAGGAACACGCCGCGGCCCTGCTTTAATTTCAGCTTCGCCGCCGCGTCCGGCGGCAGGCGGGCGGTGGCCGCATTCGGCAGGTTGGCGACGCCGAGCGGGCTCATTTCGGTCATGCCCCAGGCGTGGATGATCTCCGTGCCATATTCGGCGTAGGCCTTGAACAGCGCCTCGGGTACCGCCGAGCCGCCACTGCCTATGCGCCGCAGCGTGGTTAGCTTGCCGCCGGTCTGGCGTAAATGCTGCAGCATGCCGAGCCAAACGGTCGGCACCGCCATGCTGAAGGTGGCGCGTTCGGTCTCCGCCAGATGGTGCAGGCTGGCACCGTCGAGATGGCGGCCGGGATAGATCTGCGCCGCCCCGGCCATGGGTGCGATGTAGGGGATACTCCAGCCGCAGACGTGGAACATCGGCGTGACCAGCAGGACGCGGTCGGTGGCGCGCACACCGAGCGCGTCCGGCTGGTTGCCGCCCAACGCATGGAGCACCGTCGAGCGGTGGCTGTACAGCACGCCCTTCGGCCGGCCGGTGGTGCCCGAGGTGTAGCACATCGCCGCCGCCGTGTTTTCGTCGAATGCCGGCCAGGTATAGTCCTCGTCAGCCTCCGCCATCAGCGTCTCGTAGCAGGCGAGCCGCATGCCGGGCGCCAGCGTCAGGTCCGGCATCTCCGCTGCCTCCGTCAACATCACCACCGCGCGCACGTTGTCGCGCACCAGCGGCGCCAGCGACGTCACCAGTTCGGCGAAACTGGTGTCGGCGAACAGCACGACATCCTCGGCGTGATTGACGATGTAGGCGATGTCGTCCAGCGCCAGGCGCGGGTTCACCGTGTGGCATACCGCGCCCATGCCGGAGACGGCATAGTAAAGTTCCAGGTGGCGATGGCTGTTCCACGCCAGCGTCGCCACCCGGTCGCCGGGCTCCACCCCGAGGCTTCGCAGCACGCGAGCCAACCGGCGCGCGCGTTGCTCGACCTCGGCGTAGTTGGTGCGGTGGATCGTATCGTCCTCAAGGCGGGAAATCACCTCCACCGCCCCGTGATTGCGCGCCGCGTGCTGGATGAATGAGGACACCAGCAGTGGCTGTTGCTGCATCAAACCGAACATGGCCGCACCTCCCGGATGCTCCAGGTCCAACCGGCCGATTTCCATTGGACATCGCCATTGGCCCAGTTTCCGGCTATTCCGTGCGTCCCGATGACGCATTGATCTGGATCAATGTCGCGATGATCGGGCTGGCGGCCCATGCGGCGGCACGGAAAAGCCGAGGATCGTTCGCGAGGCCTTTGGTCAGGCCTCCGACGTCGCGTGACGTCGATCCCGCGGAGGCGGGTTGGCCAGGGACGCGGAAACCGCGTCGCGCGATTGGATCAAATCTGGCGGCCGCCGTCACCGCTTCTTCTCGCGCTTCCGCTTTCTGTAGATCAGGATTTTTGGAACTCGCGTGGGCCTGGTGCGCGCATGACCGCCGCCGGGTCGGCGTCTTACTCCCCTCGCTTGACCGCCTGCCACGCCGCTTCCATCGCCTCCAGGGTCTCCCCCTTCAGGTCACGGCCCTCCCGCGCCAGCATCCGCTCCATCGCGTCGAACCGCCGGGCGAATTTGTCGTTGGCGTGGCGCAGGCAGGTCTCCGGATCCAGCCCCAGCTTCCGCGCCAGGTTCGCCAGCACGAACAGCAGATCCCCGACCTCATCCGTCAGCCGCACCGGGTCGGCGCCCGCCAGTTCGGCCTTCAGTTCGCCGATCTCCTCGTCCAGCTTGGCCAGCACCGCCCCGGCGTCCGGCCAGTCGAAGCCGACCTGGGCGGCCCGCTTCGTCAGCTTCTCGGCGCGGGTCAACGCCGGGAGCCCGACCGGCACCCCGGCCAATGTGCCGGTCTCCCGCCTGGCCGCCCGCTCGACCGATTTCTGTGCCTCCCACGCCGCCGTCTGCGCGGCGGCATCGCGGGCGGCGGCATCGCCGAACACATGCGGATGGCGGCGGATCATCTTGTCGCTGATCGCCCGCGCCACATCGCCAAAGGCGAAATACCCCGCCTCCTCCGCCATGCGCGCGTGATAGACCACCTGGAACAGCAGATCGCCCAGTTCGTCGGGCAGGGCGCCCCAATCCCGCCGGGCGATCGAGTCGGCGACTTCGTACGCCTCCTCGATCGTATACGGTGCGATGGTGTCGAAGGTTTGCTCGTTATCCCATGGGCACCCGCTCGCCGGGTCGCGCAGCGCGGCCATGATCCCAAGCAGGCGGCGGAGTTCCGCCTCGGCGGAGAGCGCATCGTCCATGTTCGCCGGATAGGCAACCGGGCAGTCGCGCGCAAGGGGGCGGCAACACCCCGATTAACCACGCCTCATCTTGTTCGGCGGAGCGCACGTCTATAGGTTGCCGCGCAATTCCGGTCAGCCGCCAGGATTCGTGCCAGCGGGAATTCATCCCGAAGGTCAGCTCACGGGGAACGCATGTCTCAGGCCCCTTACTATAAGCGCGTCCTGCTCAAGCTCTCCGGTGAGGCACTGATGGGCCGCCGCGAATTCGGGCTCGACAGTGAGACGGTCGCCGGGATCGCGCATGATATCGGCGACGTGGTCGCCATGGGCGTGCAGGTGTGTGTCGTCATTGGCGGCGGCAACATTTTTCGCGGGGTCTCCGGGGCGTCCATGGGGATGGACCGGGCCCAGGCGGATTACATGGGAATGCTGGCGACCGTGATGAACGCGTTGGCGATGCAGAACGCGTTGGAGCGGGTGAACGTCACCACGCGGGTGCAGTCCGCCATCCCGATGGCCAGCGTGTGCGAGCCCTATATCCGCCGCCGCGCCGAGCGGCACATGGAAAAGCACCGCGTCGTCATCTTCGCGGCCGGCACCGGCAATCCGTTTTTCACCACCGACACCGCGGCCGCCTTACGCGCCGCCGAGATGGGCTGCGACGCTTTGTTGAAGGGCACGCAGGTTGACGGGGTCTACTCGGCCGATCCGCGCAAGGTGCCCAATGCGACGCGGTACGACCGGCTCACCTACCATGACGTGCTGGCCAACGATCTTGAGGTGATGGACGCGGCGGCGATCAGCCTGTCGCGGGAAAACCGGTTGCCGATCATCGTGTTCAACATCCACGCCTCTGGCGCGTTCGCCCAGGTGATGCGGGGGGAGGGCAAGTTCACGCGAATTATCGAGATGGGTGAGAGTTAGTGGATTGTCCGATCGGATGGAGTCGGGACGGGTTCCTCGTTCCATCATCGCGCGGCGCGTGGCGACCCTCGGGTCAGGTCCGGGGGCGATCCCCCATTCGTGCGGACGCGCCTGGAGATCGCTCCGCTCGCGATGACAGCGGTGGGGCGCTCGCGATGACAATGGTGGGGCGTTCTTGATGACGGCGGCGGCGGATTGCGATGACGGCGGTGGGGGATCGCGATGCCCTCGCCGGAACCATACGGATCGCGGCTGAATTGCCGGTTCTGGCGGATCGCTGAGCAGATTCGGCATCTGACCAGGGTGGTGCGAAGACGAAAGCGAACCTGGGACGAAACCACGCCTTAGGCTTAAGTTGACCAGACTGGACAGGGAGGGACGCCAATGCCCGCCGACTTGAAGACCTTGAAAGACGACCTCGCGCGCCGCATGGACGGCGCGCTGGAAACCCTGCGCCGCGAGTTCGCCGGCCTGCGCACCGGACGCGCCCATCCGGGCCTGTTGGAACCGGTGAAGGTCACCGCCTATGGCCAGGAGATGCCGCTCAACCAGGTCGGCACGATCGGTGCGCCGGAGGCCCGGATGCTGACCGTGCAGGTCTGGGACAAATCGATGGTCTCGGCGGTGGAGAAGGCGATCCGCGACTCGGGCCTCGGCCTCAATCCGGCCGCCGATGGCATGCTGGTGCGGGTGCCGATTCCGCAGTTGACGACCGAGCGGCGCAACGAGCTGGCGAAAATGGCGCATAAATACGCCGAGGGCGGCAAAATCTCGGTGCGCGCGGTGCGCCGCGACGGCATGGAACACATCAAGGGATACGAGAAAAAACACGAGATTGGCGAGGATCTGGCCAAGACCTGGTCCGACGAGGTGCAGAAACTGACCGACCAGTACGTGAAAAAGGTCGACGAGGCGCTCGCGGATAAGGAAAAGGACATCCGCCAAGTCTGATCGGACAGCATGTCGACCGCAACCCAACCCATCGCCGCGAGGCGACTCCAGCCGGGGGCCGCCGAGCCCCCACCCGCGCACGTCGCCATCATCATGGACGGCAACGGTCGCTGGGCTGCCGCGCGTCACTTGCCCAGGATCGCGGGGCATCGGGAGGGCGCGCGCGCGGTGCGGCGCACGATCGAGGCCGCGATCGCCCAGGGTGTGTCGTGGCTGACGATTTATGCGTTCAGCAGCGAGAACTGGCGCCGGCCGGCCGACGAGGTGCTCGATCTGACCGGGCTGCTGCGGCATTACCTCCGCACCGAGATCGCCGAGCTGAAAGCGTCCGGCGTCCGGCTGCGGTTCATCGGCGACCGTTGCCGGTTCGACGCCGGGATCCAGAGCGATCTGCGCGATGCCGAGCGGGACACCAGGGACAACACGCGGCTGAACCTGACCATCGCGCTGTCCTATGGGGCGCGGGCGGAAATCGTCGAAGCGGCCCGGGCGGCGGCGGAGGCGGTGCGGGACGGGGTGCTCGATCCGGCGAAACTGGATGAGCAGATGTTCGCCGGGTTCCTCGCCACCGCCGAGATGCCGGATCCGGACCTGATCATCCGCACCTCGGGGGAACGGCGGCTGTCGAATTTCCTGCTGTGGCAGGCGGCTTATGCCGAGTTGGTGTTCCAGGACGTGCTGTGGCCCGACTTCGGCGCCGAGCATTTCGCCGCCGCGCTGGCGGAATTTTCCCGGAGGGAGCGGCGATTCGGGGCCCGCCCTGGCTGAGGCCGCATCACCCTCGGGGTCGCGCTGGAGCGACCTGAGCCGCCGCGTGCTGTCCGGGCTGGTTTTGCTGGTCATCGCGTTGGTTTGCGTCTGGGCGGGCGGTTACGCGTTTTTGCTGTTGACCGCCGTCGCGTGTCTGTTGCTCGCGCGCGAATGGGTCACGCTGTGCGGTTACGCGGCGATGGACCCGCCGGGGTGCTGGATGCCGGCGGTGGTCGTTGCGGCCGCGCTTTGCGGCGGTCTGGGCGCGGCCGGGATGGGTTTGCTGTTCGTGCTGGCGGGCACCGTGGCGGCGGCGATCTTGCTTCCGCGTAAGGGCCCGAGCTTCCGGTACCGTCATGGCCCGAGCCTCCCATATCGTCATGGCCCGGCTCGACCGGGCCATCTCGCGGGCCACGATGGCTCGGCTGATGGCCCGGTCGAGCCGGGCCATGACGGAGAACAGACGCCGGGCCATGACGGAGAACAGACGCCGGGCCATGGCGAAGAACAGACGCCGGGCCATGACGGGGCACACACGCCGGGCCATGACGAAGAACAGAGGCCGGGCCAGGCCCAGGGGCGGTCCTGGCCGGCACGCGTGGGGTTCAATCCGGCCTTCGGCGTGCCCTATATCGGCCTGGCGGCGGTCGCGTTGCCCTGGCTGCGCGCCGACCCGCTCGCTGGTCTGCCCAACACGCTGTTCGTGCTGTCGATCGTCTGGGCCAGCGATATCGGCGCCTACCTGGCCGGGCGCCTGGTGGGCGGGCCGAAACTGGCGCCGGCGATCTCCCCCGGGAAGACGTGGTCCGGCGCGGTGGGCGGCCTCGTCAGCGCCGCGTTGGCCGGCCTCGCCATGGCGGCTTGTCTTTCGTCAGGAATCTCGTCATCACACGTGATTGGACTGGCGATCGGGCTCGGCATTATTTCGCAGGCGGGGGACCTGTTGGAGAGTGCCCTGAAGCGGCATTTTGGCGTGAAGGATTCTGGCCGTATCATTCCGGGCCACGGTGGCCTGCTGGATCGACTCGACGCGTTGTTGGCCGTGGCACCTGTCGCCGCTTTGGTGGCATTCACTGTCGGACGAGGAGTAGTCCTGTGGCGATGAACCCAAGACCCGGCCGGCCGATCGACGGCGCGTCCCGCTCGGTCACTGTCCTCGGCTGCACCGGCAGCGTCGGCACCCAGACGATCGATCTGCTGCTGGGCGCCATGCGCGAGGACCATCCTGGGCCGGGACGCTTCAAGGTCCGCGCCCTGGTCGCCGGACGCAACGCCAAACTCCTGGCCGAGCAGGCCATCGCGTTGCGCGCCGAGCATGCCGTGGTCGCCGATCCCGCCGCCTTCGCGATCCTGCGCGATGCCCTGGCGGGCACCGGCATCACCTGTGCGGCCGGGCCCGAGGCGGTGATCGAGGCGGCCGAACGCGAGGCCGACTGGACCATGGCCGCGATCACCGGCGCCGCCGGCCTCGCCTCGACGCTGGCGGCGGTCAAACGCGGCAAGGTGATCGCTCTGGCCAACAAGGAGGCTTTGGTCTGCGCCGGGGAGGTCATGCTGCGCGCCGTGGCCGAGGCCGGGGCGACGCTGTTGCCGGTCGACTCCGAACACAACGCCATCTTCCAGTCGATGGCCGACGGCAACCATGGCGCCATCGAGCGGATCATCCTGACCGCGTCCGGCGGCCCATTCCGCACCGCCACGCTGGAAGAGATGGCGCGTGCCACGGTGGAAACCGCGCTGCGCCATCCCATATGGTCGATGGGTGCAAAAATCAGCATCGATTCGGCGACGATCATGAACAAAGGCCTGGAACTGATCGAGGCCGCCCGCCTGTTCGCCCTGGACGAGACGAAAATCGACGTCCTGGTGCATCCGCAATCGGTTATTCACGGGATGGTTTGTTACCATGACGGTTCGGTGATGGCACAGCTCGGCTCCCCGGACATGCGCATTCCGATTGCCCATACGCTCGCCTGGCCGGAGCGGATGGCGACGCCGTCGCCAAGACTCGATCTGGCAGCGGTCAGCCGTCTGACCTTCGAGGAACCCGACCTGGTCCGCTTCCCGGCCCTGCGGCTGGCGCGTGACGCGCTGCGGGCCGGCGGCGGGACGCCCACCATCCTCAACGCCGCGAATGAGGTCGCGGTCGAAGCCTTCCTGCAACGCCGAATCGGCTTTCTGGACATCGTGGAGACCGTTGAGAGGGTTCTCGATGCGCTCGGGACGCCGGCCGCGGCGACGCTGGAACAGGTTATCGGCCTTGACGGGGAGGCCCGCCGCGCCGCCGCGACGTTCGCCACCGCGAAAGCCGCATGATTCCTGGCGGCGAAAGCCGCATGACCCGCCACTTCGGCGCACCGCCCGATCCGCCGCCGCGTCCCGCCGCCTGACCCGTCCCGCCCATTGAGCCAGATCGCCGACCGAACCGAACCCATTCACCAACCGATTTGATCCGAAAGAAGCCCCGACCCTTGCCGCATATTTTCCCTGAGCTCACGCGCACCGTCGCCGCCTTCGTCGTGGTACTGGGCGTTCTCGTCTTCTTCCACGAGCTGGGCCATTACCTGGCCGCCCGCTGGCGCGGTGTCTATGTGGAGGCGTTTTCGGTCGGCTTCGGCCGTAGCATCGCCAGTTGGTACGACCGTCATGGCACCCAGTGGCGGATTTCATGGCTGCCGCTCGGCGGCTTCGTGAAGATGCACGGCCAGGAGCGGCCGGAAGAGGTGTCGGAGGAAGTTCGCGCGAGCTGGAAGCCCGGCCAGACCTTCCACGAGAAATCCGTGCTGTCCCGCGCCATCATCGTCGCCGCCGGGCCGGTGGCCAATTTCGTTCTGGCCATGGTGCTGTTCGCCGGGCTGTTCATCGCGGTCGGCCGTCCGGTCACCTCGCCCGTGGTCGGCGAGGTGCTGCCCGAGGGAGCCGCCGCCCGCGCCGGCGTACTGGCCAACGACCGGATCGAGGCGATCAACGGCGAGCGCATCCAATCGTTCGAGGACATTCAACGGATCATCATCGCCCATCCGTTGGAGACCCTGACCGTCACGCTGCTGCGCGATGGCGCCGACAAGAATGTCACGGTCGTGACCGAGGCGCGGGAGGTGAATGGCCACCGCGTCGGCCTGCTGGGCATTCGCGGCGGAACCGTCGACTACCAGCCGATGAGCGTCCCGGCGGCGCTGTGGGGCGGTGTGACGCAGACCTGGACCGTCACCACGGACACCTTCGGCGGCATCGCACAGATGATCTCCGGCCAGCGCGGCACCGAGGAACTGGGCGGGCCGCTGCGCATCGCGCAATTGTCCGGACAGGTCGCCCAGTTGGGCGTTTCGAACCTGATCTCGTTCATCGCGGTGCTGTCGGTGAACCTCGGGCTGATCAACCTGTTTCCCATCCCGGTGCTGGATGGCGGGCACCTGCTGTTTTACCTGGTCGAGGCCGTGCGGGGCCGGCCGCTGCCGCGGCGGGCGCAGGAATACAGTTTTCGCGCCGGCATCGCGGTACTGGCCGGGCTGTTCATCTTCGCCACCTGGAACGATCTGGCCCATATCGGCCTGTTCCGCTGGGTCGCCGGGCTGATTGGCTGAATTCGCGGCGGAGGGCGTGGCGTTGGGGGCCCAGGTGAGGTTAGAGTGGGCAGCCCGGAGGCGGTGACATGAGCGTTGCCCGAGTTCACGCGATGAGCATGGCTGAGTTCCTGGCGTGGGAAGAACGCCAGGAGTTCAAGTACGAATTCGATGGGTTTGAACCCGTCGCCATGGTTGGTGTGACTCATGCACACTCCGTCATACAGCGAAACGTCTTGTTCGCCCTCACCAGCCGCCTACGTGGCAAACCGTGCCAACCCCATGGCAGCGATTTGAAGATCGAGGTGGCCGGCAGAATTCGCTACCCGGACGCCTTCGTGATTTGTACGCCGAGAGCCAATACCGACAAGATCGTCACCGATCCGGTGGTAATATTTGAAATTTTATCGGATGGGACCGAGCGCCGGGATCGGATCACAAAAAACGAAGAATACCGTCTGACACCGTCGGTGCGGCGTTATGTGATGCTCGAACAGGACGAACAGGCGGCCACCGTGTTCGCGCGTGAGGGCGAGCGCTGGGTTGGCAGCCTGCTGAAGGGCGAGGTGGTTCTGTCGATGCCGGAGATCGGTATCGAGGTCCCGCTGGCGGAGTTTTACGAGGGCCTCGATTTCGCCGGGAGCGATCAAACCGCCGCGTAGCGCCGCCTGAGCGCGTGCGCCGCCACTACCAGCCGCGCACGCCGCCGGGCCGGCGGACATCGGCGCCACCTTCGAGCATGCCGGTTGCCTCGTCCTTCACCACGGCGCAGACGCAGCCGGCCTTCCACTCCCACTCGCGCCACCAGTTCACGTCGTGGCCTAGCCGGCCCAGCGCGGCGGCGGTTTCGTCGGTGAAACGGCGCTCCAGGCTGACGCGGCGCGGTGTGTAGGTGTGCGGATCGGACGAGCCGGGGAAACCGGCGGAGGCGAAGCGCGGCTGCTCGATCGCCTGCTGCGGCGTCATGGCGAACACCGCCATGTTGAGGAACACCTGCAGCATCGCCTGCGGCTGCACGTCGTTGCCCGGGGTGCCGAACGGCATCGTCCACTTGCCCTCGCGCCGGGCGATCGCCGGACTGGGCGTCAGCCGCGGCCGCTTGCCGGGCGCCAGGCAGGCGGGATGCGCCGGGTCGGTCCAGGACTGCATGCCGCGCGACGACGGCGCGATGCCGGTGCCCGGAATGACCGGCGAGTTCAGCGCGCCATCGCTGGGCGTCGCGGCGAACGCGTTGCCGTGCCGGTCGATCACGCAAACGAATGAGGTGTCGGGATCGGGTTCGGCGTATTCCTTGTCGGCGGTCGCTCCCGGGAGCTGACGCGGCGCGAGGCCGAGTTCCGCCGGCGTCCCGGCGGGCGGCATTTCCGGCCAGGCGCGCGCCGGATCGATCCGCGCCCGGCGCGCGGCGGTGTAGCCATCGCTCAGCAGCGCGTCGATCGGCACATCGACGAATTTCGGATCGCCGTAATACGCGTGGCGGTCGGCGAAGGCGAGCTTCAGGGCCTCGATCAACGTGTGGGCATAGGCCGGGGTGTTGTGACCCAGCGCCCGCAGGTCAATGCCGTCGAGGATGCGGAGGGTCTGTAGCAGGACCGGCCCCTGACACCACGGGCGGCAGCCATGCACCGTGATATCGCCGAACCGAACGGCGAGCGGGGTTTCGACATCGACATGGAATTCCGCGAGGTCGTCGGCGCGGATCCAGCCGTCATTCGCTTTGTGGTAGGCGACGATTTTTTGCGCGATGTCGCCGCGGTAGAACGCATCCCGCGCGGCATTCAGGCCGGCGGCGCGATCGCCGCGCGCGGCTTTCTCCTGATCCGCCATGTATTGGATCGAATTCGCCAGATCGGTCTGGAAGAAACGTTGGCCGGCGACGGGTGGCTTGCCGTTGGGCAGATAGATCGCCGCGTTCTGCGGCCATTGGCTGATCGAGGCGACACTCTCGCCGATGATCTCGGCGGAGATCGACTGCGCGCCAAACCCCTCGCGGCCGAAACGAATGGCGGCGGCGGCGACCTCGCCGAAGCTCATGGTGCCGTAACGTTCCAGCGCGGTGATCCAGGAGTCGGGGGCGGCGGGGATCACGCAGCGCTTGATGTTGGAGAGGATGCGGCCGCCTTGATGCTCCCGGAACCACGCGGCGGAGGCGAGTTTCGGCCAGGGGCCGAGGCCGCTGATCGAGACGGTCCGGCGGGTTTCGGCGAGTTGGATCATGATCGGCGCGACGCCGCCGAAATGGACATATTCGCACTGCAGGACGCCCAGAGCGATGCCGGCCGCGACACCGGCGTCGATCGCGTTGCCGCCGGCTTCCAGGATCTCGAAGCCGGTCTGCGCCGCGAGGTAGTTGGCGGATGCCACCATGTGCTTCGTCCCGAAGATGCGCGGATGGTGCGTGGGCATGCGATGCTGGTCGGCCATGGCGGTCTCCTGTTATTCCGATGGTGGGGCGACGCCCGGCGATGATCGCATCCGGGTGGGCTTCCCACAATCGCCGTGCCGCCGCTCGCGGGCCAGGCGCACGGACTGAGGAGGCGCCGGGGTTTCACCCCGGACCCGACCAAGGGGCGCTGCCCCTTGGAACCATTCATTTTGGTAGGGTGTCTGAAGGAGGGCCAACCGAGACCTTTCAAGGTCCGTGTTGGCCCTCCTTCAGACACCCTACCAATGGACAGATTGCAAAGGGCCTCGCCCTTTGCTGGAGGTCCAGGAGGCAGAGCCTCCTGGCGGGTCCAGGGCGGAGCCCTGGCGCCTCCTCAGTCTACGCGGCACGGCGTTGGGAATGGGTGTCTCACCGCGCCGGCTGGATGTCGGCGGCCAGGATGTGGCCGTCGGCGCGCGGGGTGTGACGGATGGTTGTCGTCATCGCCTCGATGTTGAACTGGTGGTGCAGCGGCACGGTGGCATGGGCGCGGACCTCGATATCGGTCGCGCGGATCAGCAGTTTTTCGCGCTGGTCGCGGTCCATCGTTTTCAGTGCCGTTTCCAGTACCACATCGAATTCGGGATTGCTGTAGCCGCCGCGATTGAACGCGCCACGGCCATGCGCCGGATCCGGCGTCTCGAACTGACTGATCAGCACGATACTCGGCTCGGGGGTGTCGAAGGTCCAGAACGTGGTGAAGAAGCTGAATTCGTGCCGGTTGGCGCGCGGCACCCAGACCGCGTGCGGCATCACCTCGGGCGTGGTGGCGATGCCCACATGGGTCAACATTTGCGCGATCGTCTGGCAGATCGCCGCGTCGTTGACGAAACGATCGTTCTGGCAATCCATCGTCAGGCGGAAGCCGTTCGGGTAGCCGGCCTCGGCGAGCAGGCGCCTCGCCGCGGCGGGATCGTAACGCGGCGGCGGCAGGGTGGGATCGTAGCCATACTGTCCCGGTCGCATGAGTTGGTTGTCGGGGGCGGACTGGCCGTTCATCACGCGGTCGCGGATGGCGTCGCGATCGATCGCATGATCGACGGCGGCGCGCACGCGCGGGTCGTAAAACGGGTTCACCGCGAGGGGCTCGCCATCGTTGCCGGTGATCTTCGGCGATGGCCGGTCGCGTTCGTCGAACACGAAGCCGACGATGTCGGCGGACAGGCCGGCGACGACGGTGAAACGTTTGTCGTTCCGCAACCGGTCGATGTCTTGCACCGACATCGTATCGATCAGGTCGGCGTCCCCGGCCAGCAGCGTGGCGAGGCGCGAGGCGGGGTTCTTCACATAGCGGAACGTTACCGTATCCCACGCCGGGCGGGCGCCCCAATAACGTTCGTTCCGCTGCATCACCAAACGGTCGCCGCGCGCCCAGGAGACGAGGCGGTAAGGGCCGGTGCCGATAGCGGCGGCGCCGGTGTTGTAGTCATCGGTGGCCGCGGCCTCGCCATGCGCGCGGGAGACGATGCCGATCGAGGTCAGGTAGTCCGGCAGCAGCGGAAATGGTCCGTCGGTGGTGAGCCGCAGTTGGTGCGGCCCGGTGACTTCGACGTTGACGATGGCTTTCACGTATTCGGAGAAATTCGCGACCGTGGTGGGGACGGCGGCCACGCGGTTGATCGTGAAGGCGACGTCGCCGGCGGTGAATGCCGTGCCGTCGGAGAAGGTGACGTCCGGGCGCAGGGTGATGTCCCAGGTGGTGTCGTTCTCCAATGTCCATGACGTGGCCAGATTGGGGGCGAGGCGGCCGTTGGCGTCGATGATGGTCAGCGTCTCGAACAGGTTCGGCATGAAGCTCTTGTTGCCGCCGAAATTGTGGATGTGGGGGTCGATGGAGTCCGGCTCCACCGCCAGCGCGAGGCGGAGGTCGGCCGCCCGGACCGGGGCGAGGCCGGTGAGGAACAGGATTGCCAGAGTTTGGCACAGTCGCCACACGTCGCACCTCCTGGCACCAACTCGGCCTCCATCGAGCGTCCATTGTGAGGCGCGCGCACGCGCCGCCGCTCTTTCAGCGCCGGATCGACATTTCGCACGGTCAGCGTGGTCATATTGGCTCATGCGGTAATATTTCGTCACGCACCCTTCCGCGGCTGCACCGCGTTCTCCAGCACCTGGCGGATGAACCTCTGATACGGCACCCCGGCCTTGGCGGCTGTCGCCTTCACGGCGTCCAGCAAAGGGCGCGGCAGACGCATATTCACCCGCTCGCTTTTCGGCTGAAACTCAAACCGCACCATCCGCATCTCCGACAGGTCGTATTCCGTCAGGTCGGAGTTGGCGATGAATGCCTCAGCATCTTTGTCGCTCTTCAGCTTCGGCAATGGCTTTTTCATAGTACTCGACTTCCTTCCGATGCATATAGCGGGCGCCGACCGGGCGGATATAAGTTTCATCGGCCCGTCTTCGGAGGGTGAACACCATCAGCACGCCGCGCCCGTCGTCGGTTCGTCCGATCGCCTTGAACCGTTCCTCCGCCGCCGAATGGGCGGGATCGGGGACCACGGCGAGCGGTCCGCGCAACAGAGCCTCGATCGTGGCGAGCGGGACGCCGTGCTTCTGGCATTTGTCCCGGTTGCCCTTGTCCCACTCAAATCCAGCGACCCTGAGGTCCATCGCATCACCATAAAGGATTTGTACAGCCGTTTGTCAACCCAACAGGTGATCTTCCCGCTGTCTCGAGCGATGCTCCGGCCAGGCGGGACCATGACGGATGCGTTGTACGCCGGCCGACCGCCGAACCACCAACGCCGGCTAGGTGGCCACCACCGCCGCCCGCGCGCCAACCGCGTCCCGCGTCTCCGCCTCATGCAGGTGCCGGATCCGGATCGGCACCGGCGGATGCGAGTAATGCACCAGCGCGTACAGCCCGTCCGGCGTCAGCGTGGACGCGTTATCGCGCGACAGCCGCAGCAACGCGCTGATCATCGGCGCGGCGGCGACCTGGCGGCGCGCGTAGTCGTCCGCCTGGAACTCGTTGCGGCGGGAAATCCAGTTGCCGATCGGCGCCAGCAGCGGGCCGACCATGCCGAACAGCAGCACGCACGCCAGCAAAGCCAACGCGTCGTCATGATAAACAATGCCGAACGACGGCAGCAGCCACGGCTGCTGGCTCAGCCATCCGAAGGCGGCCAGCACGACCAGGGCGATCACGGCGCCGCGCAGCATCCCGAACAGCACGTGCCGGTGCCGGTCGTGCCCGAGTTCATGGGCGACCACCGCCTCGATCTCATCCGGCGTGCTGCCGGCGATCAGCGTGTCGAACAGCACGACCCGCTTCGTCTTGCCGAACCCGATGAAGAACGCGTTGCCATGCGCCGACCGCCGCGACGCGTCCATGCTGAACAGGCCGCCTGGGCGAAAGCCGCAGCGGCGCAGCAGCGTCTCGATCCGGGCGCGCAGCGCGCCATCCGGCAGCGGGGTGAATGTGTTGAACCGCGGCGCGATCAGGCGCACGTACACGGTGGGCGCGGCGAGCATCACGGCCACGACGCCGAACCAGGTCCAGAGCCACCACAGTCCGGCGAACGCGTGCATGACCCAGAGACAGCCGAACAGCAGCGGGACCGAGATCGCGAGCTTGATGGCCCAGCCTTTCAACCGGTCGGCGACGAACATCAGCGGCGTCGTCCGGTTGAAGCCGAACGCCTGCTCCAGGACGAAGGTCCGGTAAATGTCCAGCGGCAGCGACAGCAGCGCGCCGACGGCGAAGGTGGCGACCAGGAAACCGACGCCGAGCCCCGGCGATGGCGGCAGGACCGAGGCGAGCGCGCCGTACAGCAGATTGATGCCGCCCAGTACCCAGCCCAGAGTCACCGCGAGGTCGAGGATGGTGTGCGCGCCGGCCAGCCGCTCGCGCGCCACGGTGTAGTCGGCGGCCTTGCGGTGCTCGTCGAGGGAGACGCTCGCCGCGAAGTCGGCGGGCACGGTGTCGCGATGGCGGCGGACGCAGGCGATCTGGCGCGCCGACAGCCAGAGCGAGAGCGCGGTCCAGGTCGTCGCGGCCGCGATGAAGAGGGCGAGCAGGATTGGCATTCAGATTCAGTCCGTTACCATATCGCGTGCGCGGCGGGAACGGCCAGGGTCGCGGCGATCGTTTTTCCGGGCGGCGGCCGGCCGTCCCCACGCATCAGGCGACCGCGGTTCGGCCGGGCGCGCCGTCTTCCAACGCCATCGGGTGCGGCGGGTGAAACGCCTCGCACCCAGGGTGACGCCCCGGGGAGACGCCGGCCCGAGTGTGGACAAAAGTTGATGCCGCTGTCTGATTCCGTCGTCTGGCGCCTCGATCCATCAGCCGCTATATCTGCGGCGGCGACTCGCACCGTCCGTCGTGCGCCGCCGCGCGAGATGCGACCCGTCGGGCTCGCGAATGGGGGAGACCAGCCGCTTGCAACTGAGTTCTGTCACGCGGTTCCTGGCCGCCTGCATCCTGACGGTGTGTCTCGCGGCGGCCGCGGCCGCGCAGCCGAGCGCCCCCGCGCCCGCAGCCGCCCCCGGGCCCGCCGCGCCGGCAGCCGCGCCCACATCCGCCGCACCAGCCGCCGCATCCGTGGCACCCCCTGGGGCCGCGCCGGTGGGCGCCCCGGCCCTCGGCGGCGGGGCGATCCAGGCGATCCAGGTGGTCGGCAACCGGCGGATCGAGGACGGCACGATCCGCTCCTACATGGTCGTCCGGCCGGGCGACCCGTTCGATCCCGACCGGCTGGACCGCAGCGTGAAGACCCTGTTCTCCACCGGTCTGTTCCAGGACGTGCGACTCAGCCGCCAGGGCAACGTGCTGATCGTCACCGTGGCGGAGAACCCGCTGGTCAACAAAGTCGCGTTCGAGGGCAACAAAAAGGTCAGCGACGACACGATCAGACCCGAGATCCAGACCAAACCGCGCGCCGTGTTTACCCCCGGGTTGGTGGAGGCGGATCGCCAGAAAATCCTCGATTTGTATGCCAAAAAGGGCAATTTCGACGCGACGGTGGTGCCGCGGATCATTCGTCAGGATCAAAACCGGGTCGACGTCGTGTTCCAGATCACCGACGGCCCGACCTCATTGATCAGCAAGATCGCCATCGTCGGCAATCACGCGTTCAGCGAGAGCGAGCTGATCGACGCCATCAGTTCCCGCGAATCCCGTTGGTGGCGGTTTCTGTCCACATCCGATCAATACGATCCGGAGCGCCTGGGTTACGACAAGGAGCTGCTGCGGCGATTCTACCTGAAGAACGGCTACGCGGACATTCAGGTGCTGGACGCCACGGCGGAGCTTACGCCGGACCACAAAGGGTTCTTCGTGAGCTTCGCGATCAAGGAAGGCGACCGCTACCGGCTCGGCGCGGTAGACGTCACCTCGCAGATCAAAGGCATCACGCCGGCCGAGTTGAAGCCGGTCGCGGAGCTGCATGAGGGCGACTGGTACGATGGCGATGCCGTTGGCAAAGCCGCCGACGCGATCGAGGAATTCATCCACAACCGCGGCTATGCGTTCGTGGAGGTCAAACCCCGGATCAAAAAGAACACCGACAAAAAGACCGTCGATCTGATGTTCGACGTGGGCGAGGGGCCGCGCGTGTTCATCGAGCGGATCGACATCACCGGCAATACCCGCACCAAGGACAAGGTGATCCGGCGGGAATTCCGCCTCGCGGAGGGGGATGCCTTCAACGCCGAGCTGATCCGCAAGACCCGGCAGCGGCTGCAGGATCTCGGCTATTTCAGCGGCGTCGAGATCACCACGTCGCCCGGCTCGGCGCCCGACAAAGCCATCATCACCACGCGCATCGCCGAAAAGGCGACGGGTGAACTGAGCTTCGGCGGCGGTTACTCCACGGATGCCGGGGCCTTGCTGGATATCGGCCTCGCCGAGCGCAACCTGATTGGCACCGGGATCAACGCCAGCATCAACGGCGTGCTGGCGCAGAAGCGCAGTTCGATCAATCTGTCGGTGACCGATCCGTATTTCCTGGATCGCAACCTGGTGGCCGGATACGATCTGTTCGTGATCCAGACTCAATACCTGGGCACCGAACCGTATGACGAGAAACGCTTCGGCGGCGATCTGCGGCTCGGTTATGACTTCAACGAGCATCTGCGCCAGGTGTGGAGCTATTCGATCGTCGACCGGGATGTCTTTAACGTCGTCACCACGGCGAGCCCGCTGATCCTGAACCAGGCGGGCTGGACCCTGCTGTCCCAGGTCAGTCAGTTGATGACGCTCGACTTCCGGGACAGCCGGCTGTTTCCGCACCGCGGTTGGGCGATCGATTCCGGCACCGACTACGCGGGTCTGGGCGGCGACGTCGATTACGTTCGGGGCAATCTGGCGGGCGCGTATTACATACCGCTCGACCGGCTGATGGGCGACGACCAGTGGGGCATCAAGCTCTCCGCGGCCACCGGCTACATGGTGGAACTGCCCCACGGCAAGGACCTTATCATCGACCGGTTCTTTCTGGGCGGCGACAACCTGCGCGGCTTCCAGACCGGCGGTGTTGGTCCGCACGACGCCACCACGGGCGATCCGCTTGGCGGCCGGTTCATGTGGACCGAGTCGCAGGAACTGCGGTTCCCGCTGCCTGGCGTGCCGCGGGATATCGGCCTGACCGGACGCACCTTCATCGATGTCGGCGCGCTGACCCAGGCGTCGTTCCCCAGCGGCACCTGCTCGGGCTGCGCGGCGATTTCCATCGCGCAATCCGCCGCGCCCAGAGTCGGGGCGGGCGTCGGCATCTCCTGGCGCACGCAGTTCGGCCTGATCAATGTCGATCTGGCGCCGTTCGTCATCAAACAACCCCATGATCAGACCCAGGTATTCCGGTTTGGCTTCGGCACGAGGTTCTAGTGATCCATATCCAACTTAAGGCCGTGCGGATCGTCACCGCGCATATCGCGTTCACCCTGGCGCTGGCCGCCCTGCCGTTGGCCGGGCAGGCGCAAACCCAATCCGGCAGCGGCTGGTTCGTCCCCCAGCCGACGAAGCCCACGGGCGCGCCGGGACAGTCGCGCGCCCAGCCACCCGGGCCGGGCGCGGTTCCCATTTCGGAGCCTGGGCCAGAGACGATCATGCCGGCGGTCGAACCGCCGCAAGGCCCGTTGCCGCCGCTGCAGGTGCAGTTGCCGCCGATGCCGGAGATCCCGCCGATCCCCAAGGGATCGCCCACTCCGGCGGCGATCGTCGGCATCCTGTCGGTGCCCGATATCCTGCGCATCTCCACCGCGTACCAGCAGGCCGACAAGGAACTCGGCGCGCGGCGGAACAAAGTGAACGAGGATGGCCAGAAGGAACAAAACGCGCTGCGGGAACTGGGCCAGGCCTTCGCCAACGAACGCGCCAAACTGACGCCTGAGCAAATCCGCGCGCGAGAGAAGGAATATGCCGACCGGGTCAATGAATCGCGCCGCAAATTCAGCGAGCGGGCACGGATCATTCAGGAAGCCGGCCAGTATGTGATGGCGCAGATCGAACGCGTGATCGAGCAGGTGGCGCAGCAGGTGGCCGCGTCGCGCGGG
>Ga0181536_10000760_pt1 | contig 38763 bp, 34 predicted proteins | sample PEATcosm2014_Bin_41_FD_121105 | JGI IMG/M metagenome (GOLD analysis project Ga0181536, IMG submission 121105) | Peatland microbial communities from MTU Mesocosm Facility, Houghton, MI, USA - PEATcosm2014_Bin17_60_metaG | ecosystem: Environmental > Terrestrial > Soil > Wetlands > Peat | place...
GGGGGGGGGGTTGGGGGCGGGGGCAAATCGGGCTCCCCGGGGGGCCCCGGCCGGGGTGGGGGGGGGCGGCGCCCCGGGAGTGGGGGGGGGGGGGGGGGGGGGGGGGGGGGGGGGGGGAGGCGTGTTGGAGGGGGCGATGGCCGGGGAGGGCTTGGGCGGCGGCGGGGTTGGATTGGTTTCGACGACAGCAACCGGGGTCGCCGGATGGGGAGGTTTGGCTGGATTGAAGGTCATGCCGCCGGGCATGGGTTCGGGGGAGACGGCAGAGGGGACCGTTTCATGGTTGGGCAACTGGATTTGGAATCGCATGGACCGATCCAGGCTGTTGGTCAAAGCGGCGACTTCCTTGGCGTAGGGAGGCGGCGGGTTGAGGGCAAGATATTTGCCATAGGCAAGGAGGGCCTGACGGCCGTCGTTCAAATACTTGTCATAGACGATGGCCCGATTCAGCAGGGCCGGGGAATACTGGGGGTCCACCGCCAGGGCGACATTGAATTTCAGGAGCGCATTGGAGATGGCGGCGGCGGAGGGGGGCGGTTTGTCCAGCAGTTCGATCAGGCCGAGGTCGTTGCCGGCCTCGGCGGTTCGCGCCAGGTTCTGGGCGGATTGGAAGTCCTTTTTGGCGTTATCAAATTGGCGGGATCTTTCGGAGACGATGGGAGCTTGCAAGGCCAGACGGAGATGGACGTTGCCCAGTTTCAAGAACCCGTCCACGTTCCACTTTTGGAGGGAGGTGTAGGTTGTCAACAAATCCCTGGCGGCGGCCAGGTTGGAGTGTTCCAATTCCAGGCAGCCCAGGTTGAAATCGGCCGCCGGGAGGTGGTGCAGAGCCAGCGCCATCTGATAATATTGCCGGGCCTTCTGGGCGTTGCCGGCGCCGTGGTAAGCCAGGCCGAGGAGGTTGCAGGCCGTGGCGCGGACTTCAGGCGGATCGTTGGTGAGCAGATTGACGGCCTGCGAAAGCACCAGGACGGCCTGGTCATAATTGGTGTTTTCAATCAGCCGGCTGCCCTTTTGGAGGGCGCGCGCCCCCGGCGGCCCGCAAGCGGTCAAAGACAGACACGCGGCAGCGACGATGGCCAGCGCGCGAGGCCCCCGTTTTTTTATCGTCAGCATCTGCCAGCGTGGTAACATTGCGTGGCCGCGGTGTCAAGATTCGGCGACATTTGCTTGTGAAAAATAATTTTCTGGTTTGGGCGATTTGCCTTGCCGGCGCGTTTCCCCCGGCGGGGCGCGGAGAGGACATGCCCTCGGCCGCCGGCCCGGCGGCCGCGGCCCGGGTGGTGGTGGTGGAGGATGGGCGGGCCACGGCGGCCTTCGAACCGCAGCCGGGCATCGTCAAGGACATGGTGACGCGGGGCCTGTTGAAGTTCACGGGCAAGGAGGAGATCGTGCAGGCGTGGCAAACGATTGTCGCGACGCAGGACGTGGTGGGAATCAAAGTTTATTCAGCTCCGGGAACGGTCTGCGGGACGCGCCCCGCGGTGGTCAGCGCCATCGTGAGGGGCCTTCTGGCGGCCGGACTGGCCTCCAGCAACATCATCATCTGGGACCGCCATCTGGCCGACTTGCGCGCCGCCGGTTTCGACGAAGTGGCGCGGCACTACGATGTGCGGCTGGCCGGCAGCGCGGACAGCGGCTACGACGGAAAGGCGGCCTACACCAACGAGTTGATTGGGAACCTGGAGGCGGGCGATTATGAATTCGACAAAATGGGAAACACGACGGGCCGCAAATCCTACGTGAGCAAACTGGTGAGCAGCAACATGAGCAAAATCATCACCGTGACCCCGCTGCTGAACAATAACCTGGCGGGGGTGACGGGCCATCTATACAGCCTGGCGATGGGCAGTGTGGACAACCTGCGGCGGTTTGAATCCCATGCCGGGGTTCTGGCGGAGGCGGTGCCGGAGATTTACGCGCTGCCGGCCTTGAGCGATCGCGTGGTCCTGTGCGTCACCGACGCGCTGATTGGCCAGTATCAAGGGGAGCATCAGAGCCTGCTGCACTATTCCACGCCTGTCAACCAGATCTGGATCAGCAAAGACCCGGTGGCGCTGGATGTTCTGGCCATCCAGGAGCTGGAGCGCGAGCGCAAGGCGCGGCAAATGGAAGGAGGGGAGGCCAACCTGGATCTGTACCACAACGCTTCGTTGCTGGAACTGGGCGTGAGCGCCCCGGCCAGGATTCAGATCGAGATTGTCAAGTAAATTCTTCCATCACGGAGTGGCGAGGCGGAAAAAGGCCGCCGCCCCGGCGGCGCTGTTGGTCACATAATTCTGGCCGCCCACAACCACCGTGGCGGGGGTGAGCGTCTGCCAGGAGGACGGCAGGCCCAGGTTGTGGTTGGATTGCAGCAGGAAGGGGACGCCGGAATCGGGCCAGGAGATCACGACCCGGGAGGAGGCGGCCAGGGGCTGGATGCTCAGGGACCGCGCCGCGGGGGTGAGATAATAGACGACGGCGGAGGCCGAATTGTCCGCCGGGTCCAAATTGCCTTCCAGGAAATTCAGGGTGGCGGTGTTGGTCAAGGCTGCGGTCGTGGCGCAGGTTGCGACGATGGTGATGGTCAAGCCGGTGTTGTTGGTGAGGACGCCGACATTGCAAGTCACCACGCCGCCGCTCAAGGCGCACGCCCCCAGGGTCGTGGTTGCGGAAACATAACTAAGAAACTCCGGCAGCGGATCGCTCACGCTCAGGCCGGTGACGATGGAAGGCCCTTCATTGGTCACGCCCAGGGTGTAGGTGACGTTGCTGCCCGGAGGCAGAAGCTGGGGGGAAGCCGTTTCGGTCAGCAGGACAAGGCTGGGCTGGGTGACGGTAAAAGGGATGGCGCCAGCGGCGCTGCCGTATGGGGTGAAGACCGTGATGAGACCTGTGGCCGCGCCCGGTGGCACCCTGGCCTGCACCTGGTCGTTGGTGACGAAAACCGGCGGGGCGCTGACGCCATTGAATTGGACATTGGTCACGTTAAAGAGGCTGGTGCCGGAAATACTCACCAGGGTGTTGGTTGGACCCAGAGCCGGGCTGAAGCTGTCAATGTCCGGCAGCACTGCGAAGATGTTGGGGGCGATAAAGAGGCCGCCAGGCGCGGTGAGGGTCATGAGTCCGGAGGTGGCGTTGGAGGGCACTGTGGCGAGGATTTGAGTCGCCGAGCCGGTGAAACTCCAGGAGACGCCGTTGACGGTCAGGGCGGTGGCGTTGGTGAGGTTGCGGCCGGTGATGGTGACGGTGGCGTTGGCCGCCGCGCCGGCGGGGCTGAAATTGGTGATCCAGGGCTGAAGATAGAACAGGGCGGAGCTGGTCGCCGTTTCGCCGGAATTGTTGATGACCCTGATCGGGCCGGAAGTGGCCGCCGCCGGAACGACGGCCTGCACCTGGTTGTAGCTGGTGAATGGCGCGGAGCTGGCCGGGGTCCCGTTGAACGTCACGCCGCCGGTGGCAGGGATGTCGGTAAAATTGCCTTCGATGAAGACGGTCATGCCCTGCACTCCGCCGGCCGGGGAAAAACCGGAGATGACAGGAACATCGCCGGTGAAGTTGCTGCTGGTGGTGGCGCTGGCCAACCCGGTGGAGACCTCAATCGGCCCGGTGGTGGCGCCGGCGGGAACCAACGGCTGGAGTTGGGTGTCCTGCGTGGCTTTTATCCCGACGCCGCCGGCGCCGAATTTCACGTTGGTGACACTGGTGAAATTAAAGCCGTAAATCGTGACCGGCGCGCCGGCCGGGCCGCCCACGGGGCTGAAACTGGTGATGACCGGCCCGGTGGAGCTGAGGAAATTGGAAGGGGTGGTGTAACTGCCCCCGGAGGCAAGGACGGTAATGGGCGCGTTGCTGGCGCCGCCGGGAACGGCCACCTGGATCTGAGTGGCATTCCAAACGGAGAAATTGGAGGTTCTGGTTTCGATGCCGCCGAATTTCACGCCTGTGACGGATGGGTACAAATTGTAGCCGTCAATGCTCACCAACGTGCCAGCCGGTCCGAGGACGGGGGTAAAATCCGTAATGAAAGAGTTGGAGCCGGTGAGAAAAGTGCTCGCGCTGTGGTTGGTGTTGTTGGCGGTGATCACGGTGATCAGGCAATTGGTCGCCCCGGCGGGCACTTGGGCTTGAAGCTCGGTGGTGGCGACGACGGTCACCAGCGGAGAAGTCAAGCCGCCGAATTGAACGATGGTGCCGTTGGGGACAAAATTGTCGCCGTAAACGGTCACCAGCGAACCGCTGGCGGCGAAGGCCGGCGAAAAACCGGTGACATCGAGAATGGCGCTGACGATGAAATTGTTGGTTGACACGGCGCTCAGGCCGCTGGCGGCGGTGGTCACGGTGATCGGGCCGTCGGCGGCATTAGTGGGGATGGTGGCCACGACCTGGTCGCCGCTTTCGGTCGTGACAGTGCCCGCGACAGGGCTGGCGCCGGTGAACGTGACGGTCGTTCCGCCCATGACGAAATTTGCGCCGAAGATGGTCACGGGGGCCGGGGAGGCGCCGGTCGTCGGCGTGAAGCCGGTGATGATGGGAGCGACGGTGAAACTGGCCGCGCTTGGGCTGGTCACGCCGTCCACGACGACGCTCAGCGGCCCGGTGGTGGCGCCCAGCGGCACGACGACCTGCATTTGGCCGCCGCTGATGACATTGAAATCGGCATAGGTGGCGCCGTTGAAAAAGAAGTTGGTCGCGCCGGTGAACCCGGAACCGGTGACGGTGACCACGGTGCCGGGCTGGCCGGAAGCCGGGGAAAAACCGGAGATCGCTCCCCGCGCCACCAGGCAAAAAAACGGGGACAGCGCCGACACGAGCGCGACTCGCCGCCATTGACCACGCCAACTCCTTGTTTCACTGATCCGAAGACGCAACATAACAGCCCTGCACAAACTCTCGGACGACCGCCATCTCTTCTTCACCGGCAATGGTATGGGCTTTGACGAATTCGCGCCAGTCAATTTGCAAACCGGCGCCTTGCAAGAGGACGATTTGTTGGCGCGCCGTCGCCATCGGGATCAACGGGTCCTGGGTGCCGTGGGTGATGAGAAACCGCTGCTGCCGCGCCACCGGTGAAAGTTCCCGGATCAATTGTTCCGGCTCATGGACGTAGCCGCTGATCCCCACAATCCCGGCCAGCCGCCGGGGATAGCGCGCCCCGATTTCGATGGCCAGGAGACATCCCTGGGAGAAGCCGGAGAAGACGATCTGATCGGCGGGGAACTCCTTCAGCCCGTCGAGCAATTGGAAAAGCAACTGGCGGCTGCGCGGGATTCCCAGGCCGTTCTGGATGTCGTACCAGGAGAAGCCGCCGTAATAGGGGTCCGGGGCATTGACGAGAAGATAGTTCAGCCACGGCAGGCCCATGGCGCGGGGCCACCAGAAATAGCCTTCCATGCTGTCGCCCAGGCCGTGCAGCACGATCATCAGGCGGCGGCTGTGCGGTGTGGCGGCGGGGATGAGACGGGTGGTCAGCATGATACTACCCGGCCGCGAAGGGGCTGGAGGCGAGTTTGAAACGCGGATGGCGGGCGGGGCTTTTGCCGGAAGGGGATTCCGCCGCGACGGAGGCCCCGGCCATTTGCATGAATTCGCTCTGGCTCCGGCGCATCGCCGCGCCGCGCTTGAGGGGCTTGCGGGCGTAGGAGCCGCCGGGGCGCAAGAACCGCGCCTTGACGTTGTCCAGGAGGATGGTCTCCAGCAATTCGCCGCGGATGCGTTCGCGCAAATTGCCGTCTTCCACCGGAAAAACGACCTCGATGCGGCGGAAAAAATTGCGGGGCATCCAGTCCGCGCTGCCGGCGAAAATTTCCGGCTGGCAGGCGTTTTCAAAATAAAAGACGCGGCTGTGCTCGAGAAAACGGTCCACAATGCTCCGCACGGTGATGCGCTCGCTGACGCCTTTGAGGCCCGGGCGCAGACAACAAATCCCGCGCACGATCAAATCAATCCGCACGCCCGCCTGGGAGGCGCGGCAGAGGGCGGCGATCATTTGCGGGTCCACCAGGGCGTTCATTTTGGCGATGATGCGGGCGGGGAGTTTCTGGCGGGCGTTGGCCGCCTCGCGCTCAATCAGGGCGAGCAGGCGCGGGTGCAGCTCGAAGGGGGCGACGAGCAATTTGCGGGTCCCCTGGAACTGGCAGATGCCGGTCAACAGATTAAAGAGATTGGTGGCGTCCTCCGCGAAGGCCGGGCGGCAGGTGAGCAGGCTCAGATCGGTGTAAAGGCGGGCGGTGACGGGGTTGTAGTTGCCCGTGCCGAGGTGCAAATAACGCCGGATGCCGTCGCTGTCCTTGCGCACCACCAGGCACATCTTGGCGTGGATTTTGCAGCCCACCAGGCCATAGACCACATGCACCCCCGCTTCCTCCAGCCGCCGCGCCCAGAGGATGTTGCTGGCCTCGTCAAAGCGGGCCTTGAGTTCCACCACGGCGGTGACCTGCTTGCCGTTGCGCACGGCGTCCATCAGGGCGCCGACGATTTGCCGATCCTTGCCGGTGCGATAGAGGGTTTGTTTGACAGCCAGGACGTCCGGGTCCGCGGCGGCCTGCCGGAGAAAATCCACGACGCTGCTGAAATTCTCGTAGGGATGATGCAGCAGGATGTCGCGCTCGCGGATGGCGGCGAAAAGGTCGGGATGATCGCGGAGGGAGGCGGCGACGGGCGCGACAAAGGGCGGATCGCGCAGCTCGGGGGAATGGCCGCCTTCGATGATGGCGGTCAGACGGGTCGGGTTCAGCGGGCCGTTGATGACGAACAGGTCGTCTTCCGTCAGGCCGAGGTTCTCCAGAAGCTGGGCGCGGATTTCCGGGGGGCAGCCGTGGGCGACTTCCAGGCGCACGGCGTCGCCGCGGCGGCGGTTGTGCAACTCGTTTTCCACGGCCTTGAGGAGGTTGGCCGTCTCTTCCTCGTCAATGTAAAGCTCGCTGTTGCGGGTGACGCGGAAATGCCAGTAGCCGAGGATTTTCGTGCCGGGAAAGATGTCGTCCAGATAGTGGCCGATGAAGTCGCCGAGGTACAAATAGTCCTGCTGGCGCGAGTCGGCGCGCGGGAGCCTGACCAGGCGGGGCAGCACGCGGGGGACCTGGACCACGGCCAGGCGGCGGCGCAATTCGCCCTCCTGGGTGATTTCCAGATGGACGATGCTGTTGAGGGATTTGTTGAGCAACTGGGGAAAAGGATGGGCCGGGTCCAGCCCCAGCGGGGTGAGGACGGGCCGCACCTGGGTGCGATAAAAACTTTCCACCCAGAGGCGGTCGGCGCCGGAGAGTTCCGCGAAGGAGAGAAAGCGGATGCCGTTTTCGGCCAGGGCGGGGCGCAATTCCTCGCGCCAGCATTTATATTGGCGTTCGACCAGCTTGCGGACGCGGCGGATCACAGCGCGGAAGGTCTCCGTGGCGGTCATGCCGTCGGGGGTGCGTTCCACCACGTTGCTTTCCATCTGTTGCTTGAGGCCGGCGATGCGCACCTCGAAGAACTTGTCGAGGTTGGAACTGAAAATGCAGAAGAACTTCACCCGTTCCAGCAGGGGAGTGGCGGCGTCCAGCGCCTCTTCCAGGACGCGATGGTTGAACTCCAGCCAGCTCAACTCGCGGTTGATGAAATGTTCCGGTTGCAATGTTGGTGACTCGCCAGGCATAAAGCGTGCAAGTATAACCCGCCGCGCCGGAAAGTCATTCAAAAGGGGCGCGATTTGTGAAATGTAACATTCGGCCGGCAACCCCTGGAAAGCGGGGCTTCACTCCGTCGGCTTGCTTGGTCGTTTCCACTCCATCTTGGGCGGCTCGGGCAGGCCCTGGGCGCGCAAGGCGGTGCGGAAATGGGTTTTGGCAACTTCGGGCAGACGGTCGGCGCCGAATTTTTCGACAAATTCCTTCGCGGCGGCGTCCACGGCGGCGGAGGCTCCTTTGGGAAAGGCCATCTCGAATTTCCGGCCCAAGGCGGCCAGACGGGTGACGAATTCATTGCGCGCCAAAATGGAGGCGGCGGCCACGGCGAGGTCTTCTTCGGCTTTGTGGCGTTGCACCAGTTCGATGCTCCGGCCCTGCTGCATGAGCGCGCGCGCGACGGTGGCTTTGTCGTGGGCGAATTGATCGCTGATGGCGCGCACGGGCGGCGGATTCATGCGGCGGGACTGGCCCATCAGGTTTTCAATGACGCGGGCGTGGCCCCAGGCGAGCAGGGTGTTGACGCTCCGCATTTTGGCGTAAAGGCGGTTGTAAGCTTCGTCGCCAATCGGCACCACGGTTTGCACGCAGCCGGCGGTTTGGCGAATCAGTTTCGCCAGTTCGGCGATTTTGCGGTCGCTGGAAATGTTCTTGGAATCGCGAATGCCGGCGCCTTTCCACGCGGCGATGACCGATTCGTTGATGTACACTCCGGCCACGCACAGGGGGCCGAAAAAATCGCCCTTGCCGCTCTCGTCCACCCCGATGCGCGGGGCCAGGAGTTCGGGATGCAACAGGGTTTCGTAGCCCAGCTTGACCTCCCGCAAGATTTGCGGCTCGAGGACAAATTCCACAAAATCCTGCGTGCCCTTGCCCTGGACCACCAGCTTGCCGCTCTCGTAGAAGACGAGGTTGGTTTTTTCCTTTTCGGCGGCGAAGCGGGCGTAGGGGACCTCGCGGAATTGGTAGCCGTTCTCGCGCAAAAAATCCTGCAGGGCGCCGGCCTGGGCGCCGGTCAATTTGCAGGTGTGGACGGTGATCGGGTTCAAAGGTGTTTGCCACTGTCGGGCATCCGAACTAAACTCAAAACCGAAAACTGAAAAGTAGCAAACCAATTCTGGTCCGGCGGCTGCTGGAGTGGTTCGCCCAAAACGCCCGCGAACTGCCCTGGCGGCGGACGCGGGACCCTTACGCGATCTGGATTTCCGAGACGATGCTCCAACAGACGCAGGTCAAAACGGTGATCGCGTATTGGGAAAGGTGGATGCGGGTTTTGCCCGACGCGGGCGCGTTCGCCCGGGCCACGCCGGCCCAAATCCACAAATTGTGGGAAGGGTTGGGATACTACGCGCGGGTGCGCAACGCGCACGCGGCGGCTAGGTTGATCGTGGCAAAACACGGCGGGGAATTTCCCAGGACATTTGAGGAAATCCTGGCGCTGCCGGGGATCGGGCGATACACGGCGGGGGCCATTTGCAGCATCGCCTACGACCAGCCGGCGGCGATCCTGGACGGCAACGTGATGCGGGTGTTGAGCCGGGTCTTTGGAGTGGGCGGCGATGCGCGGGGGAAGGCGGCCAACGCGCGGTTGTGGGGGCTGGCGCGGGAGCTGGTGTCGTTGGCGGATGCGGGCAAGCGCGGGAGGTTCAATGAGGCGTTGATGGAGTTGGGGGCGCTGGTGTGCGCGCCCCGGCAACCCCGCTGCCCCGCCTGTCCGCTGCGGCGCGGCTGTTTCGCGCGCCGGGAGGACCGGGTGGCGGAATATCCCAGGGTGCCGGCGCGGACGCGCAGCGCGCGGCGGCGGTTCCTGGCGTTTATTGTCAAGAAGAACAGATGCTTTTTGGCGCGCCGGCGTCCGGCGGGCGGGGTCAACGCGCATTTGTGGGAGTTTCCCAACGTGGAAGTCGCGCCGGGGGAAAGGAACCTGGCGGCGGCGGCGGCTCCCTTTGTGCTGGCCGGCGGCGGCCCGGTCTGCCGGGTGCGGCATTCGATCACCCGTTACCGGATTGTGCTGGAGGCCTATCGGGCGGGCTGGCCGGGGCGCGGGGCGAAAAATTCCGCGCCGGGAGTGTGGCGGACGCCGGCGCAGATGGAGCGGCTGGCCTGGGCCGCCGCGCACCGGAAGATTTTGGCGGTTTTGAAACCATCCCGGCGATCTTAGGGCGGTTCCAGTATAAAGGGTTTGTAATTGGAAGCGGGGGCGGAATTCAGACAGTGCCCTGCTATTTGGTTTGGGGCAGGCGTCCGATCCAGGTGTCTTTGGCGGCCAGGCGCCATTCCAGTTCTGCAATCGGCGGTTGCGCGGCGCCGGGTATTTCCAGCCGGTCCTGCGGGCGCATTTTTGCGATCCACGGTTTGTAGGACGCCCAGGCGTACCGGCTCCATTGGATGTCGCGCAGGATTTTTAAATCCTCCTCCGGCATCAGCGCCGGTTCGAAGCCCAGGATGTAACGCCAGTTGCCTTGCGGATTTTTGTAAAACGCATTGTAAAAAAAGGACATGTCGGCGCTGTAGAAAATGCCGCCCGCCCGCGGCATCCAGCCTTGCAAGGCCGGGTCGCCGCCATCCACGGGCGATTCCTGCTGGTTACGGGTATAACGCACGGCCAAATCGCTGGTCGAATCCAGGCAGAGCGGCGCGGCAATGAGCGCGCAGACCAGCAAACGGCGGGCGGAGTCGGCAGGCCCCATTTCCAGCATCGCCTCGTCGAATTGCAGGGCCAGCCAGACCGTCGCGGCGGGCAGCCCCCAATCGGCCCAGAACCGGTCGGCCTTGAATCCCAAGATCCAGCCAATGGCGATGACCCAAAAGACCGGCTCGCGCAAGAGGTCTCCCCGGGCCTTGTTTTGCTTCAGCCGCCAAAGATAGACCAGCGCCAGGATGGCCAGCGTGTAAAATTCGCCTTCGCTGGGCTGAAATTCGCCCACCAACATCCACGCCGGGGCGTGTTGCCGGTAAACCGACGCGGCCATGAAAACCGCTCCCCACAAAAAATCCAACGGATGCCCGGTCAGCAGCGCCCCCAGCAAGGTTCCCGCGACCCAGCAGGCCGAGAGCCAGATGGCTTGCGGCCACGCCCCGGCCGCAAAAAAGCCGGCCAGGACGAGGACCCATAAGTACCAGGCGCCATGCACCCAGACGGAAAGGGTGAACCCGGCCACAGTCAAGATTATTTTAAGCCACGAGGGCGGCTGCGTTCTGTCCTTGGTCCACGCGAACAGAACGCAGAGGAGCACCCCTTCGCTCAGCAGGTAAGGCCGTCCCTGGTCCAGGCGGACCATCAGGTCGGGCAGGGCCACCAATTGCGCCAGGAGCGCGGCCAGCCAGGCCTCGGGCCGGCGGAGCCAGGGCAGGCCGGCCAGAAGAACGCACCACATTGTGGACACGAGCGAAAAGCTCATCAGAGCGTCCTCCCCCCAGCCGAGGGCGCGATGGAGATGGCGCAAAATCCAGTCCCAACCGGGGCTGTGATCTATTTTGTATTCCGGGCGCAGGACCAGGATCTGGGAGTATTCCTTGTCCGTCAGCGCCCGGGCCACATGACGCCGCGCGTCGCCTGCCGGCACAAAAGCGTAGGCGATGATTTTGAAAGGGATGAACAGACAAGCGCCCGCGATGACGATCCAACAGAGCAGAGGAACGTAGCGTTGGCAGGAGGAGGAGTTCATCGCCTTATCCGCGCAGTCCTTTGAGCGCGGCCAGCGCCGCCTGGCTTTCGGCGGTCTTTTTGCTTTTGCCCCGGCCCTGGCCCAATTGGGCGCCGCCGTGCCGGACGACGCATTCAAATTCGCGGTCATGTTCCGGCCCGCGGACGCAAACCACCTCGTATTCAGGAGGTTGGGTGGAGGCGGCCTGGAGGATTTCCTGCAATTCGCCCTTGGGGTTCTCCAGCGTGGGAATGGAAGTCAATTCGCCAAAAGCCTCGTGGAAGGAACGCAGCAAAAACGCGCGCGCGGCCTCCAGGCCGCCATCCAGAAAGATCGCGCCGACCAGGGCCTCGAAGGCGTCCGCCAGCGCCGAGGCGCGGAAGCGCCCCGCATTGGCGTCTTCGCCGCGGCTCATAATCAAATGCTTCGGGAGATCAAGGCGCCGGGCCTGTTCGGCCAGGCTGCGACTGTTGATCATCTGGGCGCGCGCCTTGGTCAGGGGGCCTTCGCTGGCGTGGGGGAATTTGTCGTATAACTCGCGCGTGAGCACCAGGCCCAGGACCGCGTCCCCCAGGAATTCCAGGCGCTGATTGTGCTGGGTCACCCGGCCCTTCTCATGCGCCACCGACGGATGGGTCAAGGCCAGGCGCAGCAGCCCGGCGTCCTGAAATTGATACTGGAGCCGTGTTTGGAGCGCGTTGAGTTCGGACACAACAAGACATTGGGTTGGCGGGCTTCAATGCGCGGCTTGCGGGCAGGCGGGCGCGTCGCCTTCCGGCGCGACGGGCAGGGCCGCCTCCTCTCCAGGGGCTGAAGGCGGGGGAGCGGGGGCGGGCGGCGGCGGATTGAGCAACTGGGAGATGTTCCGTTGCACCTCTTCCAACTGGTTGAGTTGCAGGTTCGGATCGGTGATCGTAAAAATGTCCCCCGTCCGGGGCTGCTCGTAAATGAAGACCCGCGCCCCCTCGCGCTGGAATTGCTCCTTGACCTTGAGAATGCGTTTGCGTTCGAGCATGACCGCCAGAATGTAACAGACCGGGCCATCCTTGGGCTGGCCGGCGGCGATCAATTTGCGGAGCAGGTCCTCGGCGGTTTCCCTTTGGATGGCTTCGGGCGGGGCGGCCGGGGGCGATTGATAAACGCCCTGCCATTGGGAGATGAAACCTTTGCGGTCGCCGGCGCCCTCGCTGTATTGAGTTTCCCAGCATTTTTTGCAGACATCCATGCGGAGCAATTGGTGATGCTCCTCCAGCAGGAGCGTCTGGCAAAGCTCCTGGTCGGCGAAAGGCCTGCCGCACGCCTGGCAGGCGTGCGAGCGCGCTTGGATATTCCATTCGTTCATCAGAATTGGATCGGCTGATTATTGCCCAGCGCCGCCAAAGTTCAAGACGCAAAGTCGCAAATTCCAGACCCGGGTTGGTTGACGAAGCTCCCGCGCGGTGGTATTCAGATCAGAGTAAATGCCGCGCAAGATTCGCCAATTGATTTCGGATTTGACGAAAGCGGGGTTTGTCCGAGTGGCGGGTGGCAAAGGATCTCACCGCAAGTTTCACCATCCCGGGATTCCCGGCTCGGTGATTTTAAGTGGTGGTGATGGTGATGATGCCCGGCGTTACCAGGAAAAACAGGTGTTCAACGCAATACGTGAGGCAGCCAAATGAAAACGGAAGACCAGTATTTGAAATTCGTCCGGTGGAATGAAGAGGACTCCCTTTATGTGGGCTATTGCCCGGATCTTTTTCCCTGGGGCGGGGTCTGTCATGGCGAAAGCGAAGAGACCACCTACCACCAGTTGTGTGTGCTCGTTCGCGCAGAGGTCGAGCAACTGCGGCAGGACGGCAAAGAATTGCCCGCTCCCGGCACACGACCTATGCGTGAAGCCGTGGTCGCATAATCCCGGCTCTGACAGCCTCCTTGCCAACCGCGGCGGTCACTGGCATTTTAACTGCATCCTATGAACGCGAAATGGTCCTTCCTCATTCTTGCGCTGGTCGTTTCCCCGGGCCTGTGCGGAGCCGCCGCGCCGACGAATTCGCCGGCCCCGGGAGTTCTGATGGCTCCGCCCGCCGCCGGGCTGCCCGCTTACCCGGCCGTGGTGAGGAAGGAAACGCCGGAGGAACACGCCGCGCGCCTCCAATGGTTTCGCGAGGCGCGCTTTGGGATGTTCATTCATTGGGGCGTCTATGCCGTGGCCGCCGGCTCCTGGCGGGGCCGGCCGTCCGGCGCGGAATGGATCATGAACACGGCGAAAATTCCCGTGGCCCAATACCGGGCGCTGGCGAGGGATTTCACCGCGGCGAAATACGACCCGGCGGCGTGGGCCCAGCTCGCCGCCGACGCCGGTGTCAAATATATCGTCATCACGGCCAAACACCACGAGGGCTTCGCGCTTTTTCCTTCCGCCTATTCGGACTGGAACGCGGCGCAGGCTTCCGGCGCCAAACGCGACCTGCTCCAGCCCCTGGCCGACGCCGCGCGCGCGCGGGGAATCCGGTTTGGCTGCTATTACTCGCAGTCGCAGGACTGGGTGAACCTGGGCGGGGGCAAGGGCAACACCACGCCCTGGGATGACGAGCAACGCAAGGGCTCGTTCGACGAATATCTGGCCAAAATTTCCCTGCCCCAAGTCCGCGAGATTCTGGAAAAATACCATCCCGACATTCTCTGGTGGGACACGGAATACCAGATGACTCCCGAACGCGCCAAGCCGTTCTTTGATCTGGCCTGTTCCTATCCCAATCTCCTCATCAACAGCCGGCTGGGCGGCGGCGTGCTGGGCGATTTTCGCACCTCCGAACAGCGCATTCCCGCCAGCGCCATGTTGGGGCGCGCGCTGGAGGTCAACATGACCATTAACGGCTCCTGGGGCTACAATGCCAACGACACCAACTGGAAATCCTCCCGACAACTTATCCGCAACCTCTCGGACATCGCCAGCAAAGACGGGAACTACCTTCTCAATGTCGGCCCGACGGCCGAGGGGGTGATTCCCCAGCCCGAAGTGGACCGCCTGCTGGCCATGGGCCGGTGGTTGAAAACAAACGGCCCGGCGATCTACGCGACCCAGGGCAGTCCTTTTGCCAAGCCGCTCCCGTGGGGCCGCGCCACCCAGAAATCCCGCCCCGATGGCCGCGCCACCCTTTATCTTCATGTTTGGGATTGGCCGGCGGACGGCAAAATCCTCTTGCCGGGAATCCACCAGGCGGCCCTTTCCGGCCGTTTGCTGGCGGGCGGCGCTGCCGTCTCCTCGACCGTCACGGGCGACGGCCTGGACGTGACGCTCCCCGGGGCGGCGCCCGACGCGGATGTGTCGGTCGCCGCGCTGGAATTCGAGCGCCCAATCCAGATTCTCAATCCGGCGTCCTTGCCATCCGACACCGGGGCTTCGGGAACGCTGGCCGATCCCGGCGGCGCGACCCCGCCGAAATGACGCCCGGAACAGGACTTTATGAACGACCTCCCTGAGGATTTTTCCGACGCGCTGAGATCAAGCGGGCTGGACGCGTTTTTTACGAGCTGCGCGGTTTCGCACCGGCGGGAATACCTGAAATGGATTGCCGGGGCAAAACAGCCTGAGACAAGAAGAAAAAGAATAAAGAAAGCGCTGGAAATGCTTTCCCAAAAGCGCGCCCAAAAGGCCCGTCGTTCCGGGAAGGCCGCCTGACGCGGCGCCGGCGGCAAAGGCCGGCGCCTCTTGGCGGGACCATTCTGTCAAGCATATTATATGGGCCGCCCCCGCGCCCCTCAAGCCGGGCCGTCCAGATAATCGCGCACCCGTTTCAAAAGCTTGTCCGGATCGAAGGGCTTTTCCAGGAAGTTTCGGTTCACGCGCAAGACCGAATCCTTCCCCAGCATGTCATCGGTGTAGCCGCTGCAGTAGATGACTTTGAGCTTGGGATTCTCCGAACGGAGGCGTTCGGCCAATTCGCGTCCGCTGAGCCCGCCGGGCATTACGACATCGGTGAGCAGGAGGTCAATATTCGGATGCTGGCGCCAAAGCTGCAAGGCCAGCACCCCCGATTCCGCATCAAAGACCCGATACCCTTTGCCCTCCAGAACGCGACGGAAGAACTGCCGCACGGCAAATTCGTCCTCCACCAGCAAAATGGTTTCGTTGCCCCCGCGGACGGCGCCGGCCTTGCGCCGTTCCGTGGTGTCGGGGATCGGCTGCTCCCAGCGCGGCAGATAAATGTGGAAGGTCGAGCCGGCCTTGAGCTGGCTTTCGATCTCGATCCAGCCCTGGTGCTGCTGGACGATGCCAAAGACGGTGGCCAGACCCAGCCCCGTTCCTTTGCCGGGTCCCTTGGTCGTGAAAAAAGGCTCAAAGATATGAGGCAGGTGTTCGGGGGCGATTCCGGCCCCGGTGTCGGTGACGGAAAGCTGGACGAAATTGCCGGGCCGTGCCTGCGGTTTGGACGCCAGATCCGCGTGGCTGAAGGCCGCCAGGGCCGTCTTGAGCAGCAGATGGCCGCCTTGCGGCATGGCGTCGCGCGAATTGACCGCCAGATTGATGAGGATCTGCTCCATCATGACCGGGTCGGCGTTGACGGCGACGATGCCCGGGGCATAACGGGCTTCCAAATTGATATGCTCGCCGATCAAGCGCCGCAGCATCTTGGTCATGTTGGTCACCACCTCATTGAGATCCATGGGCCGGGGCTGGAAAATCTGGCGCTGGCTGAAGGTGAGCAACTGACGGGTCAGGTTGGCCGCCCGGAGGCTGGCGGCGCAGATTTCCGCGGCGCCGGTTTCCCGGGCCGAGGCCGGGACATCATTGCCCTGCAAGAGCGAGGCGTTGCCATGGATGACGGTCAGGATATTATTGAAGTCGTGGGCCACGCCTGCCGCCAACTGGCCGAAGGCCTCCATCTTCTGTGACTGCCGCAACTGCATCTCCAAATCCTTGCGATCGGTGACATCCCGGATCGTTTCAATGGCCCCCATGACCTCGCCCTTGCTGTTATACAACGGCCTGGCCTTGGCCCAGAGGGTGTGTTTTTTGCCCTGCAATTCCAATTCCTCCTCCGCCACCAGAACATCCCCCTCCGTCTGGAAAAAACGGTACCGGCTTGAGACCGCGTCGTCCTGTTTCAAGACCAGATCAATGAGCGCCGGTCGGCGCGATCCATAAAACGGGACGGCGTGCTCGTAATCGCCCTTGCCCAGCATCGTGGCGGCTTTGGCGCCGGTGGTCTCCTCGATGGCGTGATTCCAGGCGACGATTTTTCCCTGGCGGTCAATGGCGTAAGTGGCGTCGGGCAAAAAATCCACAATTTCCGCCAGGCGCTGTTCCGATTCGCGCAAGGCCTCCTCCACCTCTTTGCGTTGGGCGATGTCCTGCACCAGCTTTCCATTGGCCGCCTCCAATTCCTCGGTGCGCCGGCGCACCATTTCCTCCAGGCCCAACATGGATCGCCTGGCTTGCAGGCCCAGGCGCCATTTCTCCGTCATCGCGTTGCACAACTGCTGGATTTCAACGATGTCAAAAGGCTTTTTGAGGATCACCAGCCGGTCGGGGGAACCCAGGCGCCGGGCGATCTCATCCCACGAATAATCCGAGTATGCCGTGCAGATGACGAACTGCAAATCCGGGTCCGCTTCCAAAAGCCGGGCGGTCGTTTCGATGCCATCCCAACCTGGAGGCATGCGCATATCCACAAACGCCAGGGCAAAAGGGCGTCCGGCGGCATTGGCCTCCAGCACCACCGCCAGCCCTTGCTGGCCTTGATACGCCGAAGCCAGCTCGAATTGCGGCCTTTCGACCCGCCCGGTGGATTCCCCAAACAATTCCGCCGCAGCCTCTTGCATCTGCTCCTCGATGGATGGCGCGCCCATCAGTATCTTTCGAAAATCGGCATGGATGTCCCGATTATCATCAATGATGAGAATCCGGCGGCTGGAGAGTGTGGCATCCTTTGTCATGGCATTTGCTCAGGTGAAAACAGGCAATTCGTGCGCAAATGCCGCGCGCACCGCCCTCCCGCGTCGCTGGTCATCGGCGGAAGTTCCTGCTCCACAGGCACTCAGGGCAGCTTCGGAAGATCGCATATTGTATTATCGGCGGAAAGGCAGAGGAACTTTAACTCAGATGGAGGATCCCGCCGACGCCGACCCGTCGCCGTCGAGCCGTGACCTCTGTCCGTCCGGCGTGGGCCGCTGCCGACTCTCACTTGCGGGCGAGCATCCAGTTGTGAGGGCGTTTGCAGACCCCGTTGCAGAAGGCCAGGAACACCTTGGCCGCGTTGATGAGGTTCTCTGGAATCCGGTCCTCCGGTATCTGCGTGGCAATGTGCATGATCAGAGGGCAATCATGGCTCGCGGTGCTCACATCCTGCGCCAGCGCTCCCACTAACACGAAGGCCAGGAATTGTTCTTTCTTCGTCATAAGTCCCTTTCCATTATTTTCTGCCCCAGTTTCCTCCATCCGCATGGACATTGCCTGTCCATGTGAATAAGTATTTCAGGGCGGATTTTCCCTGTCCATTTCTATCCATGTTCCGGCGGCCGCCCGCCGGATCGCTTTGAAGGCCGTCTCGCCCGCGCGGTTTTTTGCGCCGCCGCCAGCAGGGCGCGCAAGGTGCCCAGGATGGATTGCCGCGTTTTGGGGGGGATTTTGCGCAGAGCCTGGAGCAGCTCCCCGGCCCAGGGCTCCTCTGCGGGCGGCGGGGCCGGCCGCGCCAGGACCCGCAACCCTTCGGGTTTTTCGCGCAACAAAAGCAGCCGGAAGAGCCGCAGCGTCACCGGGCTGGGCCGCACCGGCGAGTTGCGGCGGACAATCTGGCTCAGCGCGCTGGGGGTCATGGCCAGCTGCCGGGCGGCTTCCGCCTGGGACCATCCCGAGGCGCGCAGCAGCTCGCGAAATTGCTCCTTCAGGCCGGCCGGATCCATGTTCGGGGCGCGCATCATTTTTCCATTGACATATGTAGTTACTTCATGTAACGTGGCTACACATTATGACAACCTCACACGAAAAGCAACAGGAAAAACAAAAATCTTCGCGCCCGCCGGCCCTGCCGGTGCTGGTGGGGCACGTGCTGGCCACCCTCCCCGATTCGCTGGCGCGGCGCGAGGAGGTGTTGCGGGCGCTGGCGGAGTTCATCCCGCCGGGGGAGGGAAGCGGATTATGCGTGCGCATGCTCCAGTTCCACTTGCAGGAACACCAGAAACTTCGTCTTGACTGCCTCGGCGCGGCCGGGCGGGGCTGAATTGGCGCTCAGGCCAGGCGGCCGTCCCGGAGCTGGAAGCGGCGGCGCATCAGCGCCGCCAGGTCCGGGGCGTGGGTGGCCACGATCAAAGTGACCTGCTCCTCGGTGTTGAGTTCCAGCAGCAGGCGCGACAACCCCTCGGCGGCGGCGCGGTCCAGCGCCCCGGTGGGTTCGTCGGCCAGCAGGAGACGGGGCTGGTTGATCAAGGCGCGCACCACGGCCGCGCGCTGGCGCTGCCCGCCGGAAAGCTGGCCGGGGCGGTGGTCTAGGTGCGCGCCCAGGCCCACGCGCTCGAGCAGGCGCCGGCCGCGCTCCAGCGCGTGGCGGCGGTCCTGGGCGTTTTGGCGGCCGGCCAGGGTGGGAACCAGCGCGTTTTCCAGCACCGTGCATTGCGGCAGCAAATGATGCGCCTGAAAGATGAAGCCGAGCCGGCGGTAACGGAAGGCCGCCAGTTCCAATTCATTCCATTGGCCAAGGTCCTGGTCCTCGAATAAAACCCGCCCCCCGGTCGGACGGTCCAGGCCGCCGATCAGATTGAGCAGCGTGCTTTTGCCGGAGCCGGACGGGCCGAGGACGGCAACCGATTCGCCTGCCGCTATTTCCAAAGTGATGCTGTCCAGGACCCGGACGGGTGGGGCGTTGAGGACCGACTCGTAGGACTTGGAGACATCCTGCAATTTCAAGAAAGAGGCCATGCGGGAATATCTTGGTCGAAATTAGCGTCCGGTCAATCGTAGAGAAAAAGGACGTGTGCGCAAGTATTCTGTCCTCTTTTCCTGTTGGGCGGACATATATCTATGAGCCGGGAGGTGGGGATGGGGGATTATCTGCTTTCAGAGCATCATAAATGTGTTGAATAGTCTGGCATTAAGCAGTATGGACTATCCGTGCGTGATGCCCCGCGCGGATGGCGTTGGGCGGCATGGCGTCATTGCGGTGAAAAGGCGGGGTCATGGGGCGGCCATGAACACCATGAGTAATGCCCTGGATGACCGCGCATGAGTTTTTGGAGCGGATGGATGAATAACTAACCAGAAATCGAGTCGGAGGATATATGAAGAATACTAATCAGTTTTTGGCCGTTGGCGGCGTGGCTCTCGTTCTTGTCTTTGCCGGCGTCAAAGCCCTGGGACAAGATGCCGGTGGTGGAGGCGGGGGAGGCTTTGGTGGAGGCGGCGGCGGCGGTTTTGGCGGCGGCGGAGGAGGGTTTGATCCCACCCAGATTGTGCCCATGATGGCCGAGGGAATGCGGACTTCCCTTTTGGTGACCAATGATGATGAATGGAAGATTATCTCCCTCAAGTTACAGAAGGTGATACAACTGCAAATGGAAGAGCGGCTGGCCGGAATGGGCGCGATGATGAGAAACAGGGGCGGCGGCCCTGGCGGCGGCGGCGGCGGTGGCATGCGGTTTTTTGGGGCCTTGGGCGGCACGCCTGATCCCAGCGAAGACGCCTTGCAGAAGGCTCTTGATGATAACGCGCCCACCGCTCAGCTCAAGGCGGCGATGGCAAAGCTTCGCGTCGCTCGCAAACAGAAGCAGGAAGAGAAAGCCAAAGCGCAGGCAGAATTGCGTGATCTGCTGACCATCCGCCAGGAGGCTCTCCTTTTGACGGAAGGCCTTTTGGATTAGCGCCTCATTTTTCAGGTTTTAAGCCGCAGCCGGCCCGCCAAGGGCCGCTTGAGAGGGCAGGAAACCTCCTCTCCCCGCCCCTCCACAACTGCATGGAGGCAAGGGAGAAAATGAAGGCGGTTTCGCTTCATGAGCCGGCGGCGGGTCCAAGCCCGGTTTTCCCCCTATTCCACGAGGGCGCGCATTTTTTGCGCAACTTCGCGCAAGCTTTGCGCGTCTAGGGTAGTGCGTTCAGCAGAAAACTTGGTCTTTTGCTGGTAAAACTGCCTTTTACTCGGTTGGCACGCAAATTGCCTCAGAGAACAGGTGTTACGCATTCCGGGGGCTATTCCGCCCCGGAATTGCAGACAACCTTAAACAAAAAAAGCAAGGTATTATGAACATATTGAAGAAAACAATGATCCTGGCCGGCTGTGTTGCCGCGCTGGGGTTGGGATGCACCAGTTTGATGGCCCAGGGCGGCGGTGGTGGCGGTGGTGGCGGCGGTGGTGGTGGTGGCGGCGGCGGTCGTCGTGGGGGTCGCGGCGGGGGCTTCAACCAACAGGCTATGCTGGACCAGTATCGCCAGGACCTTGCGGTGACCGATGATACCGAATGGAATGCCATCTCGGCTAAGATTACCGCAGTGATGACAGCGCGGACCGCGGTGGTCGGCGGCGGACGCGGTGGTTTTGGCCGTGGTCGTGGGGGTGGAGGCGGCGGCGGCGGTGGCGGCGGTGGTGGCGGCGGCGGCGGTTTTGGGGCGCCGCAGCAGACTGACGCAGAGGCAGCCTTGCAGAAGACGATTGATGACAAGGCCCCGGCGGCTGACGTGAAAGCAGCCTTGGTGAAGGTTCAAGCCGAACACAAGGCCAAGCAGGCCGCCTATGACGCAGCGCAGGATGACTTGCGCAAGTTGTTAACCGCCCGGCAGGAAGCCATCATGACAATGGCCGGGATTTTGCGATAAGGAGACGGTGAAGATCGCAGCTAAAATCTGCATCGGCGGCTTGGGCCGCCGGTGGGTTTAAGGAAGCCCGGCGGCGCTCCCCGCAAGGAGCGCCGCCGTGAGCCGCATCAGAACAGTGAGCAAAGCTAATATGAACGAAGGTCAGACAACAGAATCACCGCCGGCGCAATTGCTGGAGCGCATGGTCGAGGCCAAGCAACTTTCCGTGGCCGACGCGGGCATTCTGGCCCAGCAGGCGGCCAAGGGCAAACCGGAGCTGGTCGAGTCGGAGGATCATGTGCTCCGCTGGCTGGCCAAGGAGTATCATTTGAATTTCACCGATCTTGAGAAGATCGAGCCGGACCGCGAATTGCTCTCGCTCTTTCCGGCCCGCGTCCTGCTCAAGGAAGAGTTGCTCCCTTTGCAGCGCCTCAACGGCATCGTCCAGGTGGCCACCAGCCGCCTTTTTTCCACGCAGGGATTGGACACGCTCAAGACTTTGACCGGCCTGAAAATCCAGCCCGTGCTCGCCCCCGCCGAGGCCATCCGGCGCGAAATTAAGAGCCGCCTGGGCATCGGCGCCGATACGATTGACACCCTCGACGAAGAGGCGCCGCTCCAGGTGTTGGACGAGGGCGGGGATGAGAATGCCGACCTGGACAGCGCGGCCGAGGACGCCTCGATCATCAAATTCGTCAACCAGGTGTTCACCGACGCCATCGAGTTGCGCGCATCGGACATCCACCTCGAGCCCTTCGAGGAGGAATTCCGCATCCGTTACCGCATTGACGGGGTGTTGCAGGAAATCCCCGTGCCGGCCCAGATCAAGCGCTTTCAACCCGCCATCGTTTCCCGCATCAAGATTCTGAGCCACCTGAACATCGCCGAAAAACGCCTGCCGCAGGACGGACGCATCAAGCTGCGCCTGGCTACCAACGAAGTGGACGTGCGCGTTTCCATCATCCCGATGCTCCACGGCGAAGCGGTGGTGCTGCGCTTGCTGCGCCAAAAGGGAACCTTGATGGGCATGGCCGAATTGGGCATGGGCGCCAACGAAATCAGATCTTTCAAACGCATCCTCGCCCTGCCTCATGGCATCATCCTGGTCACCGGGCCTACCGGCAGCGGCAAGACCACGACCCTTTACACCGCCCTCAACGAGATCAATGATTCGGAGACCAAAATCATCACCATTGAAGACCCCGTTGAGTACCAGATGAAGGGCGTCAACCAGATTCAAGTCAACGAAAAGGCCGGCCTGACCTTCGCCCGCGGCCTCCGCTCCATTCTGCGCCACGACCCCGATGTGGTCCTGGTGGGCGAAATTCGCGACGAGGAAACCGCCCAGATTGCCGTCCAGGCCTCCCTGACCGGCCACCTGGTCTTCTCGACCTTGCACACCAACGACGCTCCCGGCGCCCTCAATCGCCTGGTGGACATGCATGTCGAGCCCTATTTGGTCGCTTCCTCGCTCGAAGCCGTCCTGGCCCAACGCCTCGTCCGCGTCCTTTGCCCGCACTGCAAGGTGGAGGACAAATCGGAAATCGCCGCCGCTTTGAAAGAAAGGCTCGGCTATCCGCAGAGCCAGGTCTTTTACCGCGCCGTCGGCTGCGGGGAATGCCGCCAGATCGGCTTTCATGGCCGCCAAGCCATCTTCGAGTGGATGGACATGAACAATGAGATTATTCAATTGCTCTTGAAAAACTCCTCCGCCGGCATCATCCGCGAAGCGGCGGTTCGCAACGGCATGCAGAGCTTGAGCGACGACGGCTGGCGCCTGGTCCGCCTGGGCATCACCACCCCGGAAGAAGTCATGCGCGTGACCAAGGATCAGACCATGTTCGGCGACGGCAAGAAGCTCACCATCACCCAGGACAAGCCCGACATAGATGTCATTTCCGAGGCCGAGGCCAAGCCCAAATTGGTGGTTGCCAAACATTGATTAACCGGAGCTTATGCCGCTTTTTCAATACAAAGCTTTTCAGGCCGCCGGCGGTATCGCCGAGGGCCAGATCGAAGCGGTGGGGCGCCAGGAGGCCTTCCGGCAAATGGAGGAAAAGGGCCTCAAACCCATCAGCCTCGCCGAGAAGGCCGCCGCCAAGGCCGGGCCAAAGGACGGCGGCGCGCCGGCAGGGGGATTGAGTTTGCGCTTTCAATCCAAGAAAGTCTCCCCGCGAATGCTGGAGACCTTCACGCGGCTGCTTTCCAGTTTGCTCGCGGCCGGTGTGCCGCTGAGCCGCGCGCTGGTCATTTTGTGCAAGGAATCCTCCAATCCCACGGCCCAGGCCAAATGGAAGGCGGTCTATGATTCGGTGGTGGACGGGGTGACGCTGGCCGATTCGATGGCGCTGCAGCCGGACACTTTTCCCAAGGTCTATGTGGCGATGGTCTCGGCAGGGGAGACGGGGGGATTTCTGGATTTGGTGCTGGCGCAGATTGCCGAATTCCAGGTGCGGGAGCGCGATTTGCGGTCCAAATTCATGGGGGCAATGCTCTATCCGGTCGTCCTGCTGACTCTGGCCATTTGCGTGCTGGTTTTCCTGATGGTGTTCTTTATTCCGCGCTTCCAAAAGATGTTCGAGGGTTTCAACGCCAAGCTGCCGCTGATTACGCGCATTATTGTGGGGATCAGCCATGCCATGCGGCACTATGGTTTGTTCATGATTATCGGCATCGCCATCATTGTTTACGCGGTGAAGAGTTGGGTGAGTTCGGAGCAGGGGCGGCGCAAATGGGAAGGAATTTTGTTGAAGGTGCCGATCGTCGGCCCGCTGGTGAGCCAGTTTGCCATGGCCCGCTTCTGCCGGATGCTGGGGACCCTGCTCAACGCCGGTGTGCCGCTGGTGCAGGCCTTGAATGTCGCCCGCAAATCCATTGGCAACCAGATCCTGGTGGATGCCGTTTCCAATTCCATTGAGCGCGTCAAAGAGGGCGCCCAATTGGGCGTCAGTCTGGCCGATTGCCGCAACCTCTTCCCGGGGTCGGTGCTGGAGATGATTTCCGTGGGTGAGGAGAGCGGAAAGCTGGACGCGGAATTGGTGCGCATCGCCGCCGTCACGGAGGCGGACTTGGATCGCGACCTGAAGACGGCGGTGTCGCTGGCCGAACCGGTGCTGCTCATGTGCATCGCCGCTTTTATCGGCACGATCTTTATCGGGATGCTCCTGCCCATTTTCAGTTTGCAGGACTACATCAAATAATTATTAGAACAGAAAGGTTCTTTTATGAAAACAAAAGGCATTACATCAAAAGCAGCGGGAAGAAAGATGATGCGCCAGGGCGCGTTCACCCTGGTGGAAATGTTGCTCGTGCTGACCATCCTGGCCATTCTGGCGGGCATTGTCATCCCCAAAATGAGCGGGCGCATCCCCCAGGCCAAAATCACCGCCGCCCAGACCGATATTGCTTCCTTCAAGACGGCGTTGGGCATGTACGAAGTGGACACCGGCGGTTTTCCGCCGGGACGAACCGGTTTGTCGGCGCTCCTGGTGAAGCCCAACAATGTCCAGGGCTGGCGCGGCCCGTACCTGGAAAAAGATGTGCTGCCGGTTGACCCTTGGCAGCATCCCTATGTTTATGAATTCCCGGGCAAACACAACCCATCCTCATACGATATTTATTCGCTCGGACCCACCGGACAAGGAGGCAATGATGCGATTGGCAATTGGACTCCCCGGAACCAGCAATAAGCCGCCTATGAGCGCGGGCTTTACCCTGGTCGAAATGGTGGTGGTGATGTCAATCATGGTCATCACCATTGGGGTGGTGGCGCCTTCCTTCAAGGGGTTCTTGCAGGGGCGCAACTTGGCCAATGAGTCGCGCCGGTTCTTGTCCTTCACTCATTATGGCTCCGTCCGCGCCATTAACGAAGGCGTGCCGGTGGATTTGTGGATGGATGTCAAGGCGGGGCGATACGGGTTGGCGGCCAGCGGCGGTTACACGGAAACTCAGACCAACGAGGTGGATTTCTTGTTGGACAAGGATTTGAAAATGATGGTTTCGCCCCCTCAGGGGACTTTGACCCGGTCCAACTGGTGGACTCCGGACATGACCCGGGGGCGCGGGCGGCTGCCGGTGATCCGCTTTCAGCCGGATGGCTTTATCAGCGACTCCAGTCCGCAGAATGTGGTGTTTGCCGACACCTCGGGACCCAAAGGCGCGGGATCTCAAATTTGGATTGTGGAGAACCCGACGCATACGAGATATGACATTGATTACAACCATCGCCAGGTCGCCCGCTTTTAACCGGCGCCGCGGCGGCTTCACGCTCGTGGAGGCGCTGGTGGCGGTCCTGTTCATGGCCATCGTCATTCCGGTGGCGTTGTCCGCGCTCCGGGTGGCCAGCATGGCGGGCGAGGCGGGGCAGCGCAGGCTTGTGGCGGCCCGGATTGCCAACCGCGTGTTGAATGATCTCAAAGTGGAAAACCAGTTGCAAGGCGGCGGCCAGCGCGGCGTGGTGCAGGAAAAAGGGGTCGCTTACGTCTGGACCGAAAAGAATACTCCTTGGACCCAGGACCAGATGGCCCGGATGGTTCTCTCCACCGTCTCGGTGCAATACAATGTGGCGGGCAGGCTGTGCAACGTCGAGTTGAGCACCCTCACCCCGCAACCAGGACAATGAAAATGGCGCAGCACACTTTAAATGCGGTCGCGCGAGGCGGCGGTGGGTTTACGCTCATTGAGCTGCTCCTGGCCATTGGCATCATGGCCACCATCCTGGCCGCCATGAGCAGCGTCCTTTATATTGCCTTCCGCCTCAACAACGGGGTGTCTGAGTCCGTGGAGGAGAGCATGCCGGTGGAGCAGGCGCTGAATTTCATCCAGCGCGACCTGGCCAACGTCGTCTGCACCACCAACTCCATGCTGGGCACCAATGGCACCGCTGTCAACACCAATACCATGCTCATCGGCCCCTTCCAGAGCATCAATCAAACCAACACTTTGCCCGACCAGATCGGCCCTGATTTCTACACCTCCGGCGGCGAACCCGACGGCATGGTTCCGTGGGGTGACATTGAGAAAATTGATTATTTGCTCTCCCTGCCAACCAATCGAATGATGGCCGGCAAGGACCTGGTGCGCGCCGTCACCCGCAACCTCCTTCCGGTCAACCCGCCCACGGTGCCGGACCAGAAGCGAACCCTCTTGAGCGGGGTGCAGAGTGTGATTTTTACCTATTATGACGGCACCTCATGGGATCCGCAGTGGGACTCCACCCAGCAAACCAATTTGCCCTACGCCATTAAAATGGACATCCAGATGGCGGCGCAGACCAGGGGCAGCGGCCTGGGCCCAAAGTATGAACTGGTCATTCCGCTGGATGTCCAGGTGACCACCAATACCGACGCCCCGCTGCAATGAGAATTTTGCCCACAACTCGAAAATCTGTGGCGGCGGTCTGTGACCGCCGCAAGCCGGGCGAAATTAGAGGACGGAAGCGGTCGCCGGCCGCCCCTCGCGGCTCGGTGCTGATTGTGGTGATGTGGATTGCCTTCGGGCTGGTCAGCGTGGCGCTTTATTTCGCCCACTCCATGGAAATGGAGTTGCGGGCGGCGGACAGCCAGGTGGCCAGTCTCCAAGCGGATCAGGCCATTGAAGGCGGGGCGCTTTACGCGAGCAACATTCTCGCCAATTTGGGCAACCCGAACATGCTCCCCTCCACCAACAACTACCTGGTCGCCGCGGTCAAGGTGGGCGAGGGGATGTTCTGGTTCATCGGGCGCGACACCAATGATACCGAAGTGTCGCACCGCTCCCCCGATCCTTCCTTTGGCCTGGTGGATGAGGCCTCCAAGGCCAATTTGAACGCCGCCGTCTATAACAACTACACCAATCTGCTGATTGATCTGCCCCAAATGACGGCCAATCTGGACGCCGCCATGTACGACTGGCGGACCAGCAGCACCACCCCCAGCACCGGCGGCGCCAAGTCGGAAACTTATTCGACGCTCAATCCCCCCTATTTGTGCAAGCTGGCCAATTATGAAACCATCGGCGAATTGAGCATGGTCTATGGCATGAATATTGACCTGCTCTACGGAGAGGACGCCAACATGAACGGGGCGCTGGACCCCAACGAGAATGACGGCGCCAAGCTGCCGCCCAATGACAATCAGGATGGCAACCTGGATCCGGGCATCCTGGAATACGTCACCGTCTATACGCATGAGCCTGCCAACTTTGGCACCACCAACCGCGTGCTGGTCACCAGCACCTCCTCCTTGCAGAGTTTTCTGTCCAGCAATTTTTCCTCCTCCCAGGCCAGCACTTACATGAGGCCCTTTACCGGTCCCGGAGGTACGGCGCCGACCAGCGTCCTGGATTTCTATAATCGCAGCGGAATGACCGAAAGCGACTTCATCACCATCGAGCCAATGCTCATCGGGCCTAACACGGTCGGGTTGATCAATGTCAACACCGCCACCGCCACCTCCCTGGCCTGCATTCCGGGCATTGGCTACACCTACGCCCCGGCCGTCCTTTCCTACCGCCAGGCCAACGCCGGGCGCATGAATTCGATGGCCTGGCTCAGAGACGCCCTGACCAGTTACGGCAACACCGCCATCACCAATGCCGGGCCGTGGGTCACCTCGCGCTCCTTCCAGTTCACCGCGGACATCGCGGCGGTGGGCGCCCATGGGCGCGGCTATCGGCGCGTGCGCTTCGTCTTCGATTGCAGCAGCGGCGTCCCGCAGATCGTTTACCGGCAGGACCTCACTTACCTGGGATGGGCTTTGGGCCGCAATATCCATGACAAGTTGTTGGCAGGAAACTTAAAATGATGAACCCCTTTAAAAGACAACGCGCCTCCTCGGTGCTGGGGATTGCGCTCGACGGCGAGAAGCTCGAAGCGGTGGTCGTGCGGCGCAGCGGCGCCGCCCTCCAGGTGCGCCAGACCGTCTCGGCCGACATGGCCCTCTCGCCGCTGACGGGCGACCCCGAACTGGTGGGCCGCGAGCTCCGCAATCATCTGGACAGCGGCGGCGTTCGCGAGCGGCGCTGCGTGGTCTGCCTGCCGCTCACCTGGGTGTTGACCCTCCAAACCAAGACGCCGGAAATGCCGGAGGCGGACCTGGACAGTTACCTGCAAATCGAGGCCGAGCGCGGTTTTCCCTCCGGCTACGAATCGCTCTTCATTACCCGTTCGCTTTTCAAGGCCCCCAACGGCGAGAATTTCGCTACGCTCCTGGCCGTGCCGCGCAATCATCTGGCCGCTCTGGAGCGCGTGCTCAAGGCGGCCAAGCTCAAGCCCCTCGCCTTTGCCATGGGCATCAGCGCCATGCAAAGCCCCTCCCAGCAGTCCAATCAGCGCGTGCTCACCCTGGCCCTGAGCAATCATGGGCTGGAGTTGCAGGTCTCGGGCGGCGGCGGGGTCATCGCGTTGCGGTCGCTGGACGCCGCGGTGGAAACGGAAGGGGCGCGGAGAAAAGTTTCCGCCGATCTGGTGGCCCGCGAGCTGCGCATCACCCTGGGGCAGTTGCCGGGCGGATTTTCCGAGGCCGCCGGGCCGATCAAAATCTTTGGCAACGAGCAGACCACCCGGCCCTTCATCGCCGAAATGACGCCCCGCTTGTCGGCCATGGGATTGAGGATCGAACCGATGGACCGCCCGGCGGACGTGCAATTTCTCAGCGCCCCCGCTCCCGAATGGGCCGCCTCACCGGTGCTCGCCCTGGCTGCGGCCTATGTCAAGAGCGGCGATGTCGGACCGGATTTTCTCCCGCCCAAGGTCACTCCCTGGAAGCAGTTTGTCTCCACCAAATTGTCCACCCAGAAGCTGGCCTACGCGGGGGGTGCCACGGCCTTTTTGCTGCTCTGCGCGGGCGCCGCGTTCGGCTGGCAGCAATACCAGTTCATCCGCCTCAATTCCCAATGGGGCCAGATCTCCGGCAAGGTCGCCGAGCTGACCCAGGACCAGGAGAAAATCACCAAATACCAGGCCTGGTTTGACCCGTCGTGCCGCGCCCTGGCGATTTGGAGGAATCTGACCCTGGCCATGCCCTCCTACGGAACGGTCATCGCCAAGAACATTGACATCCGCGACCTCACCGACGTCCAGTGCCAGGGGACGGCCCAGACCTTGCAGGCCTTCAACGCCATGCGCGACGCGTTGGGAAAATCCGACGGCGTGGTGGGCCTTCACGCCGAAACGCGCGGCAATGCGCCCCAGATCCAATACTCGTTGAATTATCAGTGGCAACCCTCAGGAGACACATCCAATGGAAACTAAATCTCGCGAGAAATATCTCTTGATCGGCGTGGCCGTTTGCGTCGGGCTTTACCTCCTCAATTTGATCGTCATTTCGCCCATGTACGCCGTTTGGGAGGCGCGCCAGAAGAAAATCGCCGATCTGCGCAAAAGCATCGAAAGCGGAAAAGTGATGGTGCGCCGCGCCGACCTGATCGAGCAGCGCTGGAATCACATGTACGTCAATACTCTTTCCGCCAATCCCACCGCGGCCGAGAGCCAGTTGTTCAGAGCCTTCTCCGGCTGGGCAGGCTCCAGCGGCGTGGTTCTGGTGGGCCAGAAGCCGGAGAGCAAGGACAGCGACGATCCGGATAATTACAAGAACGAGGAATGGCGCGCGGATGTGACGGGTAATGTGCAGCAGATCGAGCGCTTTCTCTATGCCGTGGAAAGCAGTCCCATGGGGTTGAAGGTCGAAGAGGTGGAATTGAACACCCGCGATGATTATGGAACTCAGTTCGCCCTCGGCTTGACGGTCAGCGGCTTGATTCTGCTCAACTCTCCAACCAACACAACTCAATGAAAAATCATCTTCTCAGCACTGGAACTTTGCTCCTGTTCATGGCGGTCCGCGGGATCGCCGCCGCGGAGCAAACCAATTCCTCCAGCCCCGCCATTAGCCCGGCCGCGGCGCCGACGGCGGCGTCGGCCCCGATTGTAGCTCCGGCGCCGGCCCCAATTGTGGCTCCCGCGCCGGCCGCGACTGTGGCTCCGGCTCCGGCCAAAGTGGCTGCGGCGTCAGCACCGGGCGCGGCGCCGGCGCCGGCCGCCGGCGCGGCTGCGACGTCGGAGGCCGGCGCGGCCGCCGGGTCGCCGCCGAGTTTGGCTTTGTTTGACGTTATCTGGCAGCGGAACATTTTTGATCCCAGGCGCCAGCCTTATCGTGGCAATGGGTTTACCAACACTCCACGACCGGTTCCACGGAATGTCGAGTCGTTCAAGTACTGCGGCCCGGGGATAAAAGTCGGCAAAGGGATTGACGCGCTTTTTACGGGTGATGGCGTGTCGGTTTCGGGAGTGTATGACGTGGGCGACCCCATTAACGGCTTCCTCATTGCGGAAATCACTACCAACGCGGTCACGTTGACAGACCCGCAAAGCACCAACAATCAAAAAATCGTTCTCAAGCCCGAAACTGGACTCAGCCGGGCGGATGGAGGGCCGTGGGCGGTGAAGTATATGACCACCGTGTATCCCACCGCTGTTCGCTCCTCGACAGAAACCACCGCGAGCGTTCAATATGTGCAGACACCTGTCGCCGATAACACCCAGGGAAACGATTTCACGGGTGGAGGTTATGGCAATCAGGATAATAATGGTAATGGCTTTGGCCGCAGAGGCCGCAGGGGAGGAGGAGGAGGCTTTGGCGGAAACGGAGGAGGCTTTGGAGGCTTTGGTGGCACGGGTGGATTTACCACCGTAACGACGCCGGCCGCCCCGGCCGCCCCGGTTGACCCGGCGGTGCTGGCAAGATTGCAAGCGCGCCGCGCACAGGAGAATCAATAATTATGAAAAACTTATCATCCATCTTGTTGGCCGGCCTGACCGCCGGTTGGTTTGGAGCCGCAGCGATTGCTGTGGCGCAAACAAATACCGCAACCCCGGCCGCGCCCCCGCCTGGCGAAGACGCGGCCCTGCCGCTCGCTCCGCCTCCCGGCGTCCCCGCGCCGCCGGCCGACCAGAGCCCGGGGGCCGAGCCGGCCGACCAAGCCAACCCGGCGCTCGCCGCAGACCAGACCAACGCCACACCCCCGGCACCAGTGGCCCCGCCCGGCGCGGAGGGGACCCACTCGGCCGCGACCGCAGGCGTGGCGGACAAGGGGCTAATCCTGGATGTTCACGGGTTCACCGTGGACCAGACGTTGAATTATCTCAGCAAGGCGGCGGGCTACACCATCATTCGCAAAGCCAACACGCGAAATGTCACCGGGACGGTTGATGTGGAAAGCCTGCAGCCTTTGAGCACCAATGACCTGGTTGTCCTGCTCAACAAAGTCCTGGCCGATGCCCAGTTGACGGCGATTCAAGATGGAAAGAATCTCACCATCGAGACGATCGAGGAGGCCAAAATCAGCGCGGGAACTCCCATCAACGTCTGGAACGGCGACTATACGTCCATTCCGCAAGACTCCGCGGTGGGGACTTATGTCATCTTGCTCCATTCGCTCAATCCAACCGAAGTGCTCAAGGACCTCCTCACCCTCAGGCCGCCGGACGCCGAGATGAACTCCAACCCGGGCGGCAATGCCATCATCATGACCGCCCGCAACTCCGATGTGCGCCACTTCGCCGAGATTATCGAGGCCCTGGATAGTTCGGGCAACGGCGACTTGGAGGTCTTTTTGCTCACTTACGCCGATTCCAAGGCCATCGCCCAGGAGTTGAAGGACGTGTTCGCGACGACGGATACCACCACGGGCGCTCAAGGCGGGAACCCGTTCTTTACAATGTTTGGACGCGGACGTGGCGGTGGCGGCGCCGCCGCCAACGCGGAGGATAATCCCAAGCGGGCGGCCATTCACATCAACGCGGTTTCGGACGACGAGAATAACGCCGTGTTGGTCAGCGCCCCTGTGGATATCATGCCCGGCATCTCCAACCTCATCTCCAAATTGGATATTCCGCAGGAAGACACGGTCCTCATCAAGGTCTTCGGCCTGCATCACGCCGATCCCACCGATGTCGTCAATGAGCTTTATACCCTGTTCCCCGATCCCACCATGCAGTCCACTCAACAAGGCAATGGGAACAGAGGAAATAGAGGGGGGCCGACGTTTGCTGGCAGGGGCGGCGGCGGCGCCGCGGCGGCGGCCAATGCCATGAGCGACCGCCTCAAGAAGCAAGTCACCGTCAATGCCGTGGCGGATGCCCGCACACAATCGGTGCTGGTGACCGCTTCCAAAGATACAATGAATGAGATCGAGAAGATGATTGAAGATTTGGACGCAAACCCGGCGCGCGCCATGCAGGTCTATGTGTTTCAACCGACTTATGGCGATGTGACCGATATGCAGGGTCCGCTGCAGGACCTTTTCGGCTCCACTACTTCCCGTTCCTCCACCACCCAGACCAGCGCCTTGACTCAGCGCATGACCCAGGCGGCGCAAAATGGCGGGGTGCTTTCAAGCAGCAGCCTCAACAGCACCGGTCTCGGCGGCGGCGGCGGTGGCGGCGGCACCACCGGCCTGCGCTAACCCAATTAATTCGAAAGACAAAAATATGATTCCCATAAATCAAAAGCCATTGATTACTCGCCTGCTCGCAGCCGTGGTCTGCTGTTGTCTTGCCTTTTCCGCGCACGCGGGCGGCGGCGGCGGCGGCGGTGGGTTTGGCGGTGGCGGCGGCGGCGGACGTGGCGGCGGCGGCGGCGGCGGCGGTTTTGGTGGTGGCGGCGGTGTCGGCGCGGGGTTGGGAACCAGCACCAGCGCCGGATACGTCCCCAACGGCCAGATCGGCCCCATCACCTTGACCATGGACCCCGTCAGCGGCAGCATTATTTACACCACCGATCCGGTCAATAATTCCAACGTTGTCCGGGCCTTGATGGGATTGGACAAGCCCCACTCCCAAGTCCTCATCAAAGTCGTCTTCCTGGAGGTCACTTATAATAATGACTTGGATTTTGGCATTGAAGGAGGCCTCACCCATAAAATCAACGGCAGCCAGACGATCAGTGTGAGCAACTTGTTCGGCCTGGCCGCCCAGGGCTTGGTGCAATCTTCCGGCTACCCTGGCAATCCGGGCGCGGGCTTCTTTACCATCGCGGGCGATAACTTCGCGGGCACGGCGCGGTTTATTTCGGAAAAGGGAACGGCTAAAATCCTCTCCCGGCCGACCATTCTGGCCCGAACCGGCCAGCCGGCCAACATCGTCATTGGCCAGGAAGTGCCCCTCATCACCGGCGTCAACTTTGGCACCCTGGGGCAGGTCACCAGCGTCATTTCCTACACCAGTGTCGGCATTATTTTGAACGTCACGCCTTACATCTACCCCAACGGCGATGTGGAAATGATCCTCAACCCGCAAATCTCCGAGGTTGCCACCGGTCAATCAACCCTCATTTCCAGTGGCACCAACGGCAATTTCAGCACCCCCTACATCAACACTCGTTCCGCCAACACCGTCGTCGAAACCCCCAACGGCCAGACCGTCGTCATCGGCGGCCTGATGCAGGACAGCAAAACCACCACCGCCGACAAGGTCCCCTTTTTGGGCGATATTCCCTTGCTCGGCAACCTTTTTAAGCATACCGTCAAGGCCGACGTGACCACCGAACTGATGATTTTTGTGACACCTTACGTTGTCAAAACCCCGGCCGAACTGGCCAGCATGTCCCGCGATGAAACCAGCCGGCTGCAAAAGTCCACCATGAAATCCTTTCCGCAACACGAGCGCGACGCCTACATTGATCCCGATTCGCCCGACGCGGAGATCTCGCCGGCAATGGGGACGGAGTCACCCGCACCCAGATGATATCGCGACGTAACTGGGCGATTTACGGAATGCTTCTGGCCGTCTGGACCGGATTGATCTCCTGGCAGGCGGCCGAGCATCTGCGCGTCGAGAAGGCCGCCCGCGCCCTCCTGGTCGAGCGCGCCCGCGGCGTGGCCATCACCTGCGGGAGAATCCTGCGCCGCCCGGGCAGACTGGTCATTTACAAAGAAGAGCTTGAATCCACCATCAGCCAATTGGTCCGGCCGGGCGAAACCAATTCGGGCGAACTCCGCTCCGTGGTGCTGGTCAATCGCGCCGGCAACATTGTCGCCACCGCGCCCACCAATCTCTCTCTTTCCACTGAAGAAATGCAGAGTCCCAACTGGGCCGCCCCGATCGTCTGGCTGCCCAACCTAGTGGATTTGGGCACCAACCTCAGTTCCGATCTTATCATCCTCCCCTTTGAGAAATATGTGGAAATGCGAACCAATGCGCCGGCCGGTTCCGGCGCCAATCCTCCCGCCGCCATCGCGCCGACCAATGGAAACTCCGGCGGCACCAATGCCGCGGGCGCGACGGGCCGGGGCAGGTTTGGCCGGGGCAGAGGACGGGGCGCTGAATTCGTCCGCCCAACGTGGATGAGTCCCGACGATTTCAAGAACTTAAGCGACAGGGAGGGCGCGCACAATTTCTTCGTCGGCATGTCCACCCAGCCGGTGCAGGATGCCGACGCCGCCGATTTTGTCATCCGGTTCATCATCGCCCTGCTGGGCACCGCCGGCGTGGTGGCCGGCGGCCTGGCCTACCATAGTCTCGTCAAGTCTTCTGATCTCCAGCTTCGCCTGGTCCGCGCCAGCGAAATGAATTTGCATCTCAAGGAAATGAACCTCGCCGCCGCCGGCCTGGCCCACGAAACCCGCAACCCCCTCAACATCATCCGCGGCCTGGCCCAGATCATTTCCAAACAGCAGGATGCCTCCCCCGAAATCCGCGCCAAAACCCGCGACATCATTGATGAAACCGACCGCGTCACCGCCCAATTGAATGAGTTCATCAACTACTCCCGTCCCCGCGAAGTCCGCCGCGCCCCCACCGAGCTGGCCGCCGTCGTGGGCGAAGTCGCCCGCACCTTGAATTTCGACATCGAGGAAAAAGGCATCCAGTTGCAGATCGTCATGGAACCCCTCAAAATCGAGGCGGACGAACAACTCCTCCGCCAGGCCCTCTTCAACCTGGTCCTCAACGCCGTCCAGGCCGTCCCCGCCAAAGGCGAAATCCGCATTCGCGCCAGCAAGCGCAACAACGAGGAGGCCTTCATCGAAGTCTCCGACAACGGCCCGGGCGTGCCCCAGTCCAATCGCGCCGAGATCTTCAAACCCTACTTCACCACCCACCCGGAAGGCACCGGCCTCGGGCTTTCCGTCGTCCAGCAAATCGTCCAGGCCCACGGCTGGGACATCACCTGTCTGGCCAACGAACCCGCGGGCGCTCTTTTTCGCATTGCCCACGTCAAGCTTTCCGGCAAGGATTAGTGAACAATTGCCTGCGGATGTTTCAAAAATCGAGGCCCAGCCGCGCATCCTCATCGTGGATGACGACCCGGCCCAGCGCAGTCTGCTCGATTCCTTTCTGAGCAGTCAGGGGTTCCAAACTGTCGTCGTCCCCTCCGGCGAGCGCGCCCTGGATGTCCTCCGCTCCGAAACCGTGGATATGATGATCTCCGACGTCCGCATGCCCGGCCTCTCCGGGTTGGAAACCTTGCGCCGCGCCCGCCAGGCGCGCGGCGGCCTGCCCATTCTTTTGGTCACCGCTTATGCCGACGTGCGCGACGCCGTGGGGGCCATGCGCGACGGCGCTGTCAACTATCTTTCCAAACCGATTGACCTGGACGAATTGCTCGCCTCCGTCCGGCAGGCCACCGGCCTCTCCCAAACCGCTCCGGTCAAATTCTCGGAGGAAAAGCAACTCCCCTCTCACATCATCGCCGTCAGCCCCCTCATGCAGGCCTTGTTCCGCGACTGCGCCCTGATCGCGCACTCGGAAAGCCGCGTCCTGATCACCGGCGAGAGCGGCGTGGGCAAGGAGGCCGTCGCCGACGTCATTCACGCCTGGAGCATGCGCGCCGCCGGCCCGCTGGTGAAGGTCAATTGCGCCGCCATCCCGGAGAATTTGCTCGAAAGCGAACTCTTCGGCCACGAAAAGGGCGCCTTCACCGGCGCCATCGCCCAGCGTCTCGGCCGCTTCCAAATGGCCGATGGCGGCACCATTTTCTTGGATGAGATCGCCGAGATGTCCCCGCCGCTCCAGGCCAAACTCCTGCGCGTCGCCCAGGATGGCCGCTTTCAGCGCGTCGGCTCCAACGCCGAGGTTCGCGTCAACGCCCGCATCCTGGCCGCCAGCAACCGCAATTTGGAGCAGGAGGTCAAAAACGGCCGCTTCCGCGAGGACCTCTTTTACCGCCTCAACGTCTTCGAAGTCAATGTGCCCCCCTTGCGCGAGCGCCGCGAGGACATCCTGCCTCTGGCCCATCTCTTCCTCAACGAATTCACCCAGGGCCGCGCCAAGCTCTCCTCGGCGGTCAACCTTTGTCTGGAGCGCTACTCCTGGCCCGGCAACGTGCGCGAGCTGCGCAACGCCATGGAGCGCGCCGCCCTCCTTTCCCGCGGCGAACTCATCATGCCCGAGCATCTTCCCGCCCGCATTCGGCCCGCTTCCGGTTCCCCCGCTCCATTGGACGAGGCCGAGGCCCAGCATCTCGAAGAGATCGAATATCAGGCCGTGCTCCAAACCCTGCGCAAGCTGGACTTCAACCGCACTTCCACCGCCAGGCAGTTGGGCATCAGCCGCCGCGCCTTGATCTACAAATTGCAGCGCATGCGCGAGCGCGGCTTCGACGTGGACCGCGCCGCCGGGCAGTAACCTTCTCAATTCACCGCCTTGCTGGAAATTTCCAATTTGCGGATTGATTTCGCCTCGGGCGGCCGCCGGCTGCGCGCGGTGGACGGCGTTTCCTTTTCCATCGCCCCTGGCGAAACCCTCTGCCTGGTCGGCGAAAGCGGCTGCGGCAAAAGCGCCACCGCCCTCTCCATCGCCCGGCTGCTGCCTTCCCCGCCCGCCCATTATGCCGGCGGCCGCATTGTGCTCAATGGCATCGAAGTCCTGCGCGCCTCCAACGACCAACTCCGCGCCCTTCGCGGCGGGGTTGTCAGTTATGTTTTCCAGGAGCCGGGCGCCTCCCTCAATCCGGTTTTTCGCGTCGGCGCCCAAATCAAGGAGATGCTCCATTTGCACCGCCCCGCCGCCGCCACCGACGCGGAAGTCATCCGCCTGTTGAAAATGGCGGGCATTCCCGCCCCGGAATCCCGCCTGCGCGCTTATCCCCACGAAATGTCGGGCGGGATGCTGCAACGCATCCTCATCGCCATGGCCCTGGCCGCCGAGCCAAAATTGCTCGTGGCCGACGAACCCACCACCGCCCTCGATGTCACCATCCAGGCCCAGATTCTCGATTTGCTCCAGGACTTGCGCCAGCGCCTGGGCATGAGCCTGCTCCTCATCACCCACAATTTGGGCATCGTCGGCCAGATCGCCGATCGCGTCGCCGTCATGTATGCCGGCCAAATCGTGGAGATGGCTCCGGCGCGCGCTCTCTTGGCCCGCCCATTGCATCCCTACACGCTCGCGTTGATCCAATGCGTGCCAAAGCTGGGCGCCCCGCCCGGACGCCTCCTTTCCATCCCCGGCGGCGTCCCCGCCCTGGATGCCATGCCGCAGGGCTGCCGGTTCCATCCGCGCTGCCCCAGGGCGCGCCCCGAATGTTCCCGGATCGCTCCCCAGTTGATCGAGGTGGAACCCGGCCGCTGGGTGCGCTGCCCATACTGGATTCAGGATTCCCCCCAATGATTCCCATCCCCCAACATCAACCTCTCCTCGAAGTGCGCCATCTCAAGGTCCATTTCCCGCTCCGACACGGCATTTTCGGCGGCGCGCGGGGCTGCGTCAAGGCCGTGGATGATGTCAGTTTCACGATCGAGCCTGGCGAAACTTTGGGGCTGGTCGGCGAAAGCGGCTGCGGCAAGACCACTCTCAGCCGGGCCATCGTCAAATTAATCGAGCCGACCGCCGGCAGCGTCTGGCTGGAGGGCGAGGACATTGCGCGCCTGGGCGCGGCGCAATTGCGCGCGCGGCGGCGGGTCTGCCAGATGATTTTCCAGGGCCCGTTCAGTTCCCTGGATCCCCGCATGACCATCGCCCAGATCATCGGCGAAGCCCTGGACATCCACCGCCTGGCCCCAACCCCCGCCCTCCGCCAGGCCAGAATTTCCGAATTGTTGACAATCGTTGGCCTCGACCCCGCCCACGCCCGGCGCTACCCCCATGAATTCAGCGGCGGCCAGCGCCAGCGCGTCGGCATCGCCCGGGCCTTGGCCGTCTCGCCCAAATTGATTGTCTGCGACGAACCGGTCAGCGCCCTGGATGCTTCCGTCCAGGCGCAAATCATCAATCTCCTCCAGGACCTCCAGCGCGAGCGGGCGGTGGCCTATTTATTTGTGGCCCATGATCTGGCCGTCATCGAGCACATCAGCCGGCGCGTGATGGTCATGTATTTGGGCAAGGTGGTCGAATGCGGCGACGCCAAAGCCGTCGTGCAAACCCCTAAACATCCCTACACAAAAGCCCTCATTTCCGCCGTCCCGCAAATCAATCCGGCTACCGGCGCGCGGCGCATCATTTTGCCCGGCGAGATGCCTTCGCCGCTGGACCCGCCCAAAGGCTGTCCCTTTCATCCCCGTTGTTCCATCGCCGAACCCCGTTGCCGCATTGAGCCGCCCGCCCTCCGCGAAATCTCCCCCGCCCATTTCGCCGCCTGTCATTTGGCGCGGTAGGCTGCGGTCCAGTATTGACCGGGTAGATGACATGGGTATTGGCAGGTGAGCGCACAAGCGTTACACCAAGATTGTATGAAACACAATAATACCAATACCCCAAAATCATCATCCACCAAAACGGCTGCCAAAGCCA
>Ga0181536_10000763_pt1 | contig 38709 bp, 40 predicted proteins | sample PEATcosm2014_Bin_41_FD_121105 | JGI IMG/M metagenome (GOLD analysis project Ga0181536, IMG submission 121105) | Peatland microbial communities from MTU Mesocosm Facility, Houghton, MI, USA - PEATcosm2014_Bin17_60_metaG | ecosystem: Environmental > Terrestrial > Soil > Wetlands > Peat | place...
GTTCCAATCAGTGCCTTAGGCTGCCAGCCGTTCCGCGTAAGTCGTTGATATTACGTTGTTAAATGTTCTCTTAACCGACAGGTTGTAGGTTCGATTCCTACCGCGTCCACCATAGAATCAAGCACTTACAGCAACCTCCTCTTCCGGCTTCGCCGAACTTCGCCGAATTACCTCAAGACCCCTCAGATTCCTCCCTTTCAGCCCCAATTCTTTAACCGGAGCCTTCCAGTCTTCGAGTACCGCAGAGGTGCGCGAGTTCATAGCCTCAATCACGCTCTGATCGATCCTCTGAACGTACACGTCTCCGGTCGTCTGGATGCTGGCATGGCGCAGGATGCTCTGCGTGTCCTTGAGCGTCCCGTGCTTCTGCATGTCGGTTCCCAACGTCCGCCGCAACACCTGGAAGGTGACGAGGCGATCCGGGATGCCGAGTTTCCGGGAGATGGGGCGAATGCGCCATTCGAGAAAGTTCCTGCTCGAACGCGGCACCGCCTGCCCCTGTCGCTTCCCGCGCCCAAAGGTGGGAAACATCAGAGCCTCCGGCGAGGCGTCGGAACAGATACGCCGCCAGGCTTCGATGACCGGCCTGACCAGCTCTGGAACCGGAATCGCAGCCTTGCTTTGCTTTGTCTTGAATCGCCCTGGGTAGAACTGCCCGTCGTACGCCGTGCCGTATGGCATCAGCGCCTCTCCGGTCCAGGACTTCCATTGCAGCCCCAAGACCTCGCTGGCACGCGGTCCACAGAAGATACCGATATGCAGCAAGCAAAGATCATGCACATCCTCGATGGCCCCAAGAAGCGCCTGAATCTGCTCCCGCGAGATCACGGGCCTGATTATCGGCTTGGTCTGAGGCATGGTCACGTCTTCTCCCGGATCTTCGGCCAGATATTTCTGTTTCTTGGCCATGTGTGTAATCGCGCGAATGTTGGTGAAACATTGGCGAACCGAGGCTTGCGAATAGTTCTTGTCCGCCATTCCGTTCAGCCAGACCTGGATTCCAAAGGTATCCAGTTTGCGGAGCGGAAGATCGCCAAACTGCCCGATCATGTAATGCTCGATGTGATAGGTGTTTGTCTTTCGGTAGGCCGGACTCCACTTGCCCTGCCGCATCGGGATGTACCGCTCATGGACGAACCAACGGAACGTCACTGAATCATCCGGCTGCAGTGTCGGAACCGGGCCGACGCCGTTGCACTCCTTCAGGATCAACTCCCGCAACAACTGCTCCGCCTTCCACTTAGGCGTATTCGCCTTGGGGCAGATGGCGACGTTGCGGTGTCTGCGAACCTCCTTCCCTTCCTGATCGCGCCCGTAGACGAGGTACTTCCCGTACCACTTCTTCACCTTCTGCCCTTGCAGGTAGACGGTGCCCTGCTGATATTTCATTGCCATTTCATTCTCCGATTTCTGCTTCTGGTCCTGGTCGTGGAGAACAATTCATTCATACACGATAAGGGGACCGTTGGGAAGAGGCATGGTTGTGGAGTTCTGCCATGAAGAGGTCCACGTCGCAAACGCGGTACCGGACAAGTTTCCCCAGCTTGACTCCGGGGATTCTCGGCCAGCGACGGGTTGTGTGATCCCGAATAAACCGCTCGGAAACTCCAAGTTTTGCCGCGACTTCGCGGGCATTCAGCAGTCGTTCCTCTACCAGAAAGCCGTGAACTTGAATTGCCGGCGAGTTGGCATTCACATTTGTGATTCTGTTTACCGACATCGTAGACATACAGTTTTTTCCTCCAGCCGCAGGGTCGGCCAAAATGGCCGTCGATTTGCGGCATATTGGACCAGTTCAGGTTTTCGGTCAAATCCATCTTTGTGCTTGGATTTTTCTGCGTTTGGCGGAGAAGTCAAACCGCACGTAACGGGCGCATTTGACCGAGTTCGAGAACGAGAGCACTCTTCAATCGCAATTGGAACTCCGGGTGGGAGATTGAATTGAGCGTGTCTTCGTTGTGGTCGAACCGGAAGGCGCTAAATCTTTTACAGTCACCCGTGGGAGGGAGTCTGTGTTCGATTCAATGGTGGAGCTTACAGCGAAGCTGACGGCTACTGGGTACTTCATCGATCCGGTGATGATCAAGGTCGTGTACCTGGCGGCCAGGATGCAGAAGCCGTTGCTACTCGAAGGGCCGGCGGGGTCAGGTAAGACTGGTACATGCTCTCCTTCGAAGAATGCGAGGATCGGTTCACATCCGATCTGTTTGACCGGGTCTTCTCTGAGTACAAGCTGTTCAACTATGTCGATCAGCCCGGCCTGCTGCTCTCTCAAATGCAGTTGGCTGTTGCCTGACCTCCTCACCCTTCCGCAGACCACCCACAGCAACAAATCCCAATCACAATCAGGAGGAATCCCATGCGCCTATCCGCTGGCCGTATCCGCTCGCTCGCAACCCGTTATGCCCTGGCCGAAGCCGCCGCCTTTCCCGGCATCCACACCGAACCGAATGGCTTCGCCACCAACCGCAAACCCGCGCCGGACTTCAAGCATGGCCGACTGCGCTACGCTCACCAATTCTGATCGACCTTCTACTCCCCGACTCCATGCCCGCTTTGAAGGCCCGGTGGCTTCCTCCGGGCCTTCCATTTCTCAACCCAATGCAGCCATCCTGCCAACTCTCCGCAGATTTGACCGAGTTCTGGAACCGGGGTACAAACACAGAACTTCAGAAAGGAGTGGGTGTATGTATGCCACCTTCTGTGTAAGCCGCGAGACGGCCGACCGGTTCACCAAACTCTTCATCAACCGGCGCGCCTATGGGATGCAGGCTGTTCATCCCTTGCCCAACGGTTCGGTCCCGTACTACCTGGCACGGGACTGGCAGACCAAGAAGCTGAAGCCCCTTGATGTCGGCGTGGTGCGCATGCATCTGAACGGCGACATCACCATTAATCTCTACGCCATCAACCCGGAGACGCAACGCTCGAAGTGGGTAGCGATCGACGCCGACTTCGACGGTGCCGTCGAGGCACTCTTTCAGTTGCAGTGGGAACTGAAGCAGGATGGCGTCGAAGCCGCACTCGAACAATCGCGCCGTGGTGGCCATCTGTGGATCTTTGCCGATGCGCCGCTCTTGGCTGCCGAGTGCCGCATCTATATCTACAACCTCGCCCTGCGGCTCGGCGTTCCGGTCAAAGGTGGTGGGCTCAAAGACGGCATCGAGGTTTTCCCGCGCCAGGACCGGATCGAGGACGGCGAATACGGTAGCGCCATCCGCGCCCCGATCGGCGTGCATCGCAGGACGAACCAGAGGTACTGGTTCTACGAGGCTGCCCTCACACCCGAGGCGCAACTCGATTATCTGAATGGCCTGAAGAAACTCACCGAGGCGGAACTGAGTACCTTCATCCACGGCATGACACTGCCGGAAGCCTACAGGCCAGTTGTTGCTCAGCCTTATATCCCGCCGGCCACTTCCACATTGAGCACCGAGTTTCGGATTCTCGACTACGTGCGCGCCACGCGCAAGGATAGCCGCAACTGGTGGGCACGTTGCCCATCGTGTTCGCAAGCTGGTCACGACCGCACCGGCGACAACCTCGCCATTCAGATCAGAAATCCCCGCCTCTACAAATGCTGGGCCGGATGCACGAAGGAAGAGATTCGTGCGGCGCTGGGCCAGCCGGTCCGCCGCAAGGTCGCGGTCTGAGGAGGCGATGCCGATGACGCACCCCGCAAAGATCTTCGCGAACAACGCCAACCGCTATGCGCGATACGGCCTGCCGCTTCCGCAGCAGACACTTCGCGCCTTGGAGAAGCGCGGTATTTTCTGCCAGTCGAGCGTCTCAATTGAGCACCAGCACCTGGCTCGGCGGTATGTGCTGCGCGGTGTCGAGTCCGGCGGAGCGGTAGCCGACATGGGCCGCTACTGCGCATGGCTCGACATGGACGGAAATCCAGTGCAGTGGCTGCAACAAATTGATTCGATCTCCGGCAACGGCCGCCACGCCATTGTGATCGCGCCGGAACTGGTGCGGATCGAGATGCTGCGCGTCGGTCACACCTATGAACTGGCCATCACGCGGCTTTGGTTGAAGACCGTTGAAAGCCACGCGCGCCCAGCCATCGCCACTGCACCTGTCTTCCGCGGCCACCAGGGAACGCTTGCCGTTGAACTCTGGAATGCGGAGAACAAGGCCCTGCGCGGAACGATTGTGCCGCTCTTTTACACTGCGGCTGGCGAGGTTCTCAATCTGCCCAATCGCTTTGAAGAAGCCCTTCGCAAGATCACCGGCGCGGTCGCCTGCCTGGGATGCAAGCACACCCACATCGCCGTGGCTCCGGTCTCGAACAAAGGCGGTGAGCGATGAAGCACGCTATCGAAGTTGGCAAGCCCGATTGGCGACCTCTTGAGAACGCGATGCCATCTGAATTCTGCGAAGAATTCATGTTCATGGGAAAGGCTGGCGACATCGTGCTCTACAAGCACAGCTTGACGCGGCGCTATCTGAACATCGACGTGGTGACTGGAAAGTTCTTCCGCTATGCCAATGGTGAGTACATCGAGATCGATCGGCGACAGGCGCTCGATTCTGTCTACGACCATGATCAATGAAAAGGAGTGAAGCAAAATGAGCAAGAGCGTCAACAAGGTTATTCTTCTTGGCCGTGCCGGCAAGGACCCCTCGGTCCACATTCTGCGCACGGGCACAATCGTCAATCTGTCGCTCGCCACCAGCGAACGCTACAAAGACAATCACGGCGAATGGCAGGAGCGGACCGAGTGGCACAACCTGGTTGGCTACCAGCGCACGGGCGAAATTCTACGCGACTACGTTCGCAAAGGCTCGCTGCTCTATATTGAGGGCACTCTGCGAACGCGCTCCTGGGATGATCGGGAGACCGGCCAGCGCAAGTATCGCAGCGAAATCGTGGTCACAGAGATCAGCCTCTTGTCGCCGCCGCCTGCCGCAGGCAATCGTGACAATGTAGATCACTTTGTTAGCGGGCAGGGCTTCGCGCAGCCTGAGTTCAATGAGGAACCGGAGATCACGCAGGAGGAAGTGCCGTACTAAAACGGGGTTTGGTGGAAGTGTTCAGTTTCCTTCCTCTCCTCTTTGGATGTGAGCGTTCGGTCTCTTGTCTGGTTCGATGCGCAAGGCGCGTAGGCCGTAGGCCGGAGCGGCTTGCGCACCGAACCAGGGGCGGCTACAGGGGTCTCATTCCTTCCCAGCGCCGCGTATGACCCCGTGTCCAGTTTCCGCCGATCCGGCGTGAGTAGAACGGGGTCACAGCCTGTGTCCAGTTTTAACTGGAACATCATTGCCCGTTAACGCATTTCGTGGACACTGGTCCTCGAAACGGGGTGGGCGATGGCGGACACTAGGAAGACATTTTCGGTTCTTCACATTGTTCTCGATACCGGAGAGCGCCTTCCGTGCCTGGTCGATGCGGCGAGTTGGATTCCAGCGCGTGTTGCTCTGCGCTGGGCCATGCGGTACCGACGATACAGGGTTCAGTCGTCTACTCTGGCAGCCAACCTTCGGGTTTTGGGGAAGGTGTACCGGTGGACGCAAGAGGCCGCAGGCTTTGACCTCGATGATCGCCTGACCGGGGGACGAACGCTTCAGAACCGCGAGATCGAGTCGCTGGCGCGAAGTTTTCGTGGCAACACAAGTGCTCAGGAAGTGGACACGGGGGCCTTCGATCGGCATCTGGCGATTGTTGAAGATTTCCTGAAGTGGTCTCTGGATAGCGAAAACCGTGGTGGCCGCAGGTCTCTCGATCTCGCGCAACTTGCTCAGGAACGGAACAGGATTGGGCTGATTCTTCGCTCGCTGCGGTCCGGTGCGCACGCCTCGGACCGCATCGAGCCCCTGGAGGAGGCAGAGATCCGGGCGATCCGCAACAGCATTGGCCCACGGCGCGATGCACAAGGCATACTGAGTTTTCCGGAAGTATTCTCCGCGCATACCCGGCTACGGAACTGGTTGATGTTTGAAATGGCGCTGGAATTGGGGATACGCCGGGGCGAACTCCTCAAGCTGCGGCTGGACTCGCTGCCAAGGGGGTCGGACGATGGCATTCGCGTACTCCGGCGTCCGGACGATCCGCATGATTCACGGTCCAAGGAACCCGCGGTCAAGACCGCCGAGCGAGTGATCCCGGCCTCGCGTAACCTGCTGACCGCCATCCGCGCGTATCTGACTTATCCGCGTCCTCTGGGAAGGGTTTCAGGCAGAAGTCCGTACTTGTTTGTTGCGCGTTCCGGCAGCCCGGTGTCGATGGATACCGCTGACGACGTGATTGCAGCCATCGGCAAGCACAGCGGCGTATCGCCTCTGTCCTGGCATCGTCTGCGGCACACTTGGGCTGAGCGGATGGCTGAAGCATTCGCGGGACAACCCAACGGCATGGACCGGCTCGTCTACCTTGGCGGATGGACGAACCCGCACTCGGCTACGCGCTACATCCAGCGAGCCCTTGCACGCCAGGCGAAGGAAGCGGTTCGCAGTTATCATCGCAAGCTGTACGGGGAGGCGCAGGATGCGTAACATCGCCCGGCGGTCATCCTCGCTTGCTGATTTGCCTCTACTTCCTCGAAGCGAGGTTTCCTTCGACGGCCAGCATCTCGACACCTCACAGACGATCTGGCGCATTCGCGCTTCGCTGGACGGCGGAAAACTGATTGAGCTCGATTGGGCGCGCCAAGAGAAGGCGAACGTCCTTGGCTCCCGCGCGCTGCACCTCGTGAAGCTCTATTTCACCGATCGGATCAGCCGGAAAAAGGCACGGACCGTCGAGAACGATTTTCGTATGTTCCTGCGCCTGCAGAAGTGGTTGCGCTCATGCAATCAACCATTGGCGGAGTGGGTGGACCTGACGGAGGGGATTGTTCGCGCGTTCCTCCAGCATGGCGTCGAGCACACTGCGGACAAGGGCAACGACTTTTCGCGCCTGCGCGCGTTTTATCGCTGGGGCGTCACCCGGCAGTATGAGGAATTTGATCCAGGATTTCTCGACATCCTGCGCTCTATCACGGCAGTCGGAAACGCCAAGGGTCACAGCGTCCGCTTTCGCGATGTCCTTCGAGGACCATTTACCCCCGATGAGCTCCTGTTGATCGCCAGAGCCGTCCGCGAGGGCCTTGGAAGCAGCCATGACCGTGCGATCGTCATGCTGCATATGGAACTGGGTCACAACCCGGTCGCAAGTGCGCGGCTGCGCAACAGCGATCTGGTTCGTTACGAAACCAGTTCTGCAGTTGTGTGGCAACTCGACGTGCCCCGCGTCAAGAAGCGGATTCCCCGGCGCGAGACCAAGCGAAGGCCGATCAGTGCTACCCTCGGCAGCCTGCTTAAGAGCTTACAGCGGGACGGACCGGCTAATCCACTTCTCCACTGGCTCCCGGCTTCTCAGCCGGAAGGTGCGATCGGCCTAGCAATGCGGCGCTTTGCGGAGGCCGCCGATCTCGTCTCGCCGCGCACACAGCAGCGTTTGAGGATGAACCCGCGCCGGTTCCGTTTCTCCATCGCCACGCATATGGCGGAAGAAGGCGCCTCCCTATTTCACATCGCAGAGGTTCTCGATCACAGCGATACGCAAAGTGTGAGGGTTTACGTCGAGACAGCCTCCTCGATCGCCGATCCTGTGGCCAAGGCCACAGATGATGCGCTGATGCCGCTGGTTCGTCGCTTTCAGGGCCGGATTGTTGAGGACGATGCCGGCGGCCTCTCGCATCAGAAGATTCCCGCTGTCGCGCCTCATCTGGGGCTTCCCCAACTGGATATCGGCGGCATAGGCTACTGCGGCCGGGATGCTGCCAGAGAGGGTCTCTGCCAACTGCTCCCACCACTGAGCTGTTACCTCTGCCCCTCTTTTGCGGCGCTCCAGACCGGGCCGCATCGGCAGATGCTCGCATCGATCGAGGAGTTCCTCGAAGTCCAGGAGCCTCAGAGCGACCGCAGGATCCTTGTACAGCTCGATCAGGTGCGGGCGGCGATCCGGCAGGTCATCGAAGGCATCGATGCGCAGGAGACGGTCCTATCATGAACGCCGTAACCGAGAAGCTTGTCGCCATCGCTCGCAAGAAGTTCGCAGCCGACTTCGGCCTGGACCCAAGTTTGTTTGAATCGCCAGTCTGGGATATCGGCCGCTTCCGAGATCGCACATTCAACCGGACGAATCGAAATCTGTACTTCACACGCTATGGCACCCGCGATCAACTTTTGCCGAAGGATTTCTCGCGAACCGTTAAGAGCTGGCTGATCCTCGATCGCCATTCACTGCGCAACATGGGTGCGCGGTTGGACTGCATTCGCATCCTCTGGGAAGCGGTCCTGGCACGGAGTGGCGGCGATCATGTGACATTTCGGTGGCCCGATCTTCGCGAGGAGGATCTGAGCCAGGCTGAGCTGCTGATGAGGAGTTACTGGGCGCCTTCGACGACATACAAGCGCATGATGAGCCTGCTTGTGTTCACCAGGTTTTTGGCCAGACGGAACCTCTGCCGTCCGCTTTACTACTCTCCGCAGAGTCCGCGCATAGAGGACTTCAACCGTCACACCATCGCCGGCCAGCAGGCGCGCCGCGACCGGCTGCCAACCGAGGCCGCGTTAAACGGTCTCGCGGATATCTATCGCCAACATGCCGTCGAGCCGAAAGACAGACTGCGGGCCGCCGCGCTGGCCATCCTGGTTGTCACCGGCTTCCGCGTTGGCGAACTTCTCACCCTGCCATTCGATTGCGAAGTTCGCGAAACGCGGGCAGGACAACCGCGCTACGGCCTCCGATACTACCGCGAGAAGTCGCGAGGCGGCGCGCGCTTGCTCGCCGTTCGCTGGCTGACTCCGATCGGCGCAGAGTTGGCCCAGGAAGCGATCGGCCGAATTCGTAAGATCACACACGCCGCGCGGCAGCGCGCCAAGGTGCTCGAACTTTCCCCGCATCGCGTGCCCATCCCAGGCTTTCATTGGGGCGCGCGCATGACCCAGCGCGAAGTTGCCCGCATCCTCGGATGCAACCATCGCAGCGTTTTCACGATCCGCCGAGACAAGCTCATTTGCCATCGGGACTCAAGGGGGATCTATTACCGCGCCTTTGAAGTAGAGGCTTATCTGCGTAGTCTCCGCGTCGGGCAACTGTGGACCATCGATCGCCGCGACGGGACACAACAGAAGCTCTCCGAATCGCTGTTCATCGCATTCCGCAACTTCTTTCACACGACAAGGTCCACGTGTCCCCTCCTTGTCGAACCTGTACTGCTTTCGCAGATCGCCGACTTCGTTACTTGCAGAGCGAACGCGAAGTCCGCCTTTGAGAGATTCGATATTCGCGAGCCGGACGGCGCCTTCTGCCGCATGACAACCCACCAGCTCAGGCATTGGCTCAACCACATCGCTGACAAGGGCGGCCTGCCCGTAGAGTTACAGACGCGCTGGCTGGGTCGCGAGAACGCCAGGGACACGGAAGCCTATCGGCACGCCACTGTGAGCGAACGGCTGGAGTGGGTCAAGGCCGGCATGCGTGAAGGGACACTAAATGGAGTCAAGACGGATGTCTATTTTGAATTGCCTCTCAGTCAGAGAGACGCTTTCCTGGAAGGCGAGCTACAGGCCGTTCATTTCACTGCTTTCGGCATTTGCCTCCACGACTTTGCCGTGACTCCGTGCCCCTTCCACCTCAACTGCGTTCGAGGTTGTCCGGATTACCTCCGCACGCACGGTAATCAAAAAGAGCGGCAACACCTGATTCAGATCCGCGCCGCTACCGAAGAGGCGCTGGCCGCTGCTCGCCTTCAGACCGCGCGCGGCGCAAGCATTGCGGAGCCATGGGTCCGTCACTGCGAAGAAACTCTCGACGGCATCGCGAAGGCCCTGGCCGTAGACGAAGATGAGGAAGGCCGTGGTTCACCGGTAGCTTTTTCGGAGGGCGGGCGATGCCGCGTGTAAGCGTTCGCGACCAGTTGCATCGGCACCTCCGCGATTACCTCGCGATCGCTGAGGCCCACCCACCCGCTGAAATGTCGCTGGACGTGCGAAGTGTAGCTGCCGTTCTCCACGTCAGTCCTACAACCCTGTACAAGTACAGGTTCAACGAGGAGATAAATGCCGCCGAGCGGCGCCAACGAGGAAAAACCCACTTATCCGGGTCAGAGATAGAGAAGCGTTTCTTCGCAGAACAGCTTGATCAGTTGAAAACCGAGTTGGAAAAGGAAAGGGAGAGAAACAGGCAATTCGTCGGCCGCATCGCCGTTATCGAGGCAAACGCCGGCCGATTGGGAATCGATCCAGAGGAGTTGTATCGAGCCGTTCTGAAGCCTGTCAGAAGTTTGTCCCGCGCAGGCTCGAACATGAGTGGCGCGCGGAAGCGCTTTCGGCCTTTTTGATGCGCGCCCAATGCGGATACACTTCCTCTGTGACCGTAAAACCCTTCACTCACAAACAGGGACAGTATCTCGCCTTCATCCATTACTTCAGCAAGGTCAACCGCCGGCCTCCCGCCGAGGCCGACATGCAGAGGTACTTTCAGGTGAGCCCGCCTTCCGTACACCAGATGATCCTCACATTGGAGGCCAACAGGTTCATTCAGAGAACGCCGGGGCAAGGACGATCGATCCGGCTTCTGCTCGCTCGCGAGGATCTCCCGGACCTGGAATAGCCGCAGTGAGCGTGCTCAACGAAGATACAAGAGCCGCTGCAACTGCATCCTTGTGGCTCGCTTCATTGAGGCCACATAACCGGCCAGTTCGTATTCATTGAATGTCCGCCAGATCGCCGCCAGAAACCGGGGAAGCTCCTTCGCAAACTCCGGATGCTGCTCCGCCGCCTCGGCAAAGCGAATGAGTTTCTCGCCAATCAAGTAGTCGAGGGCGCTCTTCGCACCGAACTGTCGGCGAATCCGGCGCGTAGCTCTGCACTGCTGAACCCAAATCCTCTCGAATCGCATCCCCATCAGCCTATCTGCAACACTGGACTGGCCGCAACAGCAAAACTGCACAGCGGAGTCGCTGATTTCACCGCAAGTCTTTCTCTTTGTGCCGCTTATCAATGTGAACACGCAGAAAACCGCGTAAAACCGTACTGAGCACAAGCCGGAATGCGCTTGCGACAAAAGCAATCCATGTTTCGGTCGCCTCAGAGAATATTGGCGGCAATGGATGCAAGGCGCCCTTCGATGAGTGGAACTCGCTCGTCGTCGAGGACAAATCCAGGAAGAACGTCAAGAAATCTGGATTCGGCAAGCAGCATCTTCGCGGCATCCGCTAGATACCGCCGAAGCGGTTGTGGAGACGCTGCGATCTCCTGAAGCAGTGTCTCCCGTCCCTCGATGACAGCAACAAAATCTTCAAGATCGTGGCTGGCCTGAAAGTCCATCTTGCCTCGTCCACGGAATGCTTCCATCTTTGTACCAAGGAAGAACGGTGCGGTGATTACCCGGATCGATTGTCTGCCCGGCAGAGTAACCGTAAACGCATGTTTGAGCGCAGGCTCATACCAGATGTTCGTGAACCCGAGCACTTCTTTATTGAGCGCCAGCACATCCAACGTCAGACCGCCATTGTGCCACCGGCATGTAAGAGGGTTTTCGCCTTCGTCCTCCGCGAAGTGGGCCTTGCGAAGACGTTCTGAGAAGGCGATGTAATCGGCATACGTGACAATTTCAGCGATTACATCGACATCGTTTGTTCCGCGAATCGGAGCGGCGCCTTCGTCGGTAATCAACAGCCCGAGCGTAATCCCGCCGACGAAAACGATCTCGTCCAGAAAAGGTGCGAGCTTGCGGACTGCATCTTCCAGTAGAGGCAGATTCGGATCAGGCATTGATCTCCTTTCCGAGAAGTTCTACCGCGAGGTTTCGTTCCCGCGTTCTTCCGCTGCGAATTGCATCGCAGAGCGCGAGAACACCATAGAACTTTGGATCGAGCAACGCGGCTTTGGGCGCTCCCTTGTAGAGCGGGGCAAGCGACATTCCCCGAACCTTTCCTGCTGCATATGGCCAAACTGCGGGTGGCTCACCGTCCTCCAGTAGGCGTGACTTGAGTGGTTCCGCCGCAACAGCCGTAGGGACTCCTCGAACGAGAGGTCCCTTTGCAGGTGGAAAAACGTACTTTAATCCATGCGCCAGAAACTCCATGAGCGCAGATCGGTTTACCCTTTTCTCTCCGCTAGACACGTAGAGCAAGCCTGAATCCGCACAGCGCTTCAGAGCCTTCGACACCTCGGAAGGAGAGATAAACAGGCTCTCCGCCAGGTTCTTCGAGGGCACCTGCGGACCAATCTGGATGGCGAGTTTGAGAAGAAGCGCAACGTCTTGTCCCTGCATATGCCTATTGTAGCCCTATATTTCCATTTTGGAAATTGGAAATATGATCCAGGCGCGGAATATGCAGCGGGCACCGGCACAAAAATCTATGGCCTGAATCATAGGAAGCACCCGCTGGAGAACTCCCAATCATTTGCTCTGAAAACGTAGTCTCCCAGCCCAAAGAGGTGAGGTATGGCCGCAACAAAGTTCACAGAAGCCGAGCGCGAGAAGCTCTTCGCGCAGCTCGAAACGCCATTCGATCCGACGCAGATCAAGTGGCGGGTAATGCGCACCTCTGCGGATGGGCGGAGCGGCGTCATCCTGCCTTTTGCCGATCCGCGCGCCTACACGGACCGGCTCAACAATCTCTTCACGCCGTCGGGCTGGACGCGGGAGTACACCATCTCGACCGTGCCGTCGCTGTGCCGCATGGAGCGGGGCAAGTCCATCGTCACGAGCAAGGTGCTGGTGGCAACCGCTGTCACAATCAATCGGCTGGGCAACCATACCGGAACGGGAGAAGAGTGGGCCGATAAGGAAAACGCCTTCACAGCAGCCGACGCGCAAGCCTTCAAGCGTGCGTGCAGTTGCTTCGGCCTTGGGCGGTATCTCTACCGTTTCGAGGAGACTTGGGTGCATCTGAATCAGCGCGGTGAGCCGGTTGCGATTCCGGTATTGCCGGCGTGGGCGCTACCTCCGGGAGAGACCATGCAGCCATCCAATAGCCAAGCCGTTGATGTGCGCGGCCCTGTCGATCACAGGCTGACAGCTGAGATCGAAAATTTCCGCAGCACGCTGGGCGAGTCGATCTATGCGGAGATTCTGCGCCGGTCCGGGCACAGCGCCACCGCGCGGACCATCCCCAATGCGGAGCGGCAGAAGCAGACCATCGAAAAGATGCAGGCTGCTGCGCGTGGTTTCGAGCGGTTGCGCCAACTGGCCGAGATGGCGGGCGACGCGCAGTTCTTCGCTGTGGCGGAGCACTTCAAGATCGCATCGGTCACTGAACTGCCGAATTTGGCTGCATTGAAGCAACTGGTTGAGGATCTTGAATCCCTGGCCAATCAACAGGTCGCCTAGCGGGAGGTTGAGTGGCGGGAGGAAATCATGGGAGAGATCAGCATTCTGCGTCCGCGGCGCAGCCTCGTTAGTATTCCAGTCACGGAAGCCGTCTACTGCGAGAGTTGCGCCTCAGTCTCGAACTCAAGCGGGGGAAGTTGCGCCCTATGTGGCAACATCTCCATTTGGCCGCTGGCCGAGTTGGTGCCGCAACCGCCGATGGGACCACACCCCAGTTCGGCATCGGCCCGGCGTTTTGCACCCACGGTGCGAATCGAATTGGCAAGAGCGGCGTAATGGACCCGACAGGATACGCCGCCTATTGCAATTCCTAGAAAGCTCAATCAGGAGGTCCGCCATGGACACACCAGAACTTTCCAGGCCCGACCTGTTCGCCCACCGGGAGGCGCTTCGGCTTCCCGCATCAAAAGTGGTTGAGAAACTGGTTGAGTTTGTCGGGCGGAAACTGACCGCGTATATTGGCGGTGTCAAGGACGCTCGCGCCGTTGATCGCTGGATCGCCGGCGGCGAGATCTACGGCGACGCAGAGAGCCGGTTGCGGTTCGCTTTTCAGGTGGCGCGCACCTTGAGCGAGCACGATTCGCCCGCAGTCGTACAGGCTTGGCTGACAGGCGTGAACCCGGAACTGGGCGACAGGGTGCCGCTGCGCCTGATGCGCGAGAATGAGATTGATGAGGTAGCTTCAGCCATCCTGAGCGCAGTCAGAGCATTCATCGGCGACAAGTAGACGGGGAATCTTTTCTTGAATTATATGGTTAATATGTTGCCTTTTACGCGGTATAATGAAGACAAAGAGGCAACAGTTTGTCTGTATATCTCAAGACGGTGCAAGAGGTACAGGCTGGAATTGCAGGGCGGTTCAAGGCCCGGCGTCTTGACCTAAACCTGACGCAGAATGAGTTGGCGGCGCGCTCGGGCGTGACCTTCAGTTCGCTGAAGCGATTTGAGCGCCAAGGATTGATCGCGCTGGACTCACTTCTGAATCTGGCCTTGGTGCTCAATTGCCTCGACGATTTCGAAAAGCTGGCCGTGGAAAGCCCACTCAACTCAGCCACTCAATCGCTCGATGCTCTGCTGGCCTCGCCTCCGCGGCGGCGCACAGCGACGGGCAGAAAAGGACACAGCCATGGCATATAGTCCGACAGAGTTGCTGACCGTTTATCTGGACGCACGCGGCCCAAGCGGCAAAGCAGAGCGCCGCAAGGTTGGCCGCCTCGCGTTCAAGGACAGACAGATACTTTTCGAGTATGATGCCTCGTTCATCGCTTCGGGCATTGAGATTTCACCGATCAAACTGCCCCTCAGGCCTGGTGTGTATATTGCAGACACCACGATCTTCGACGGCCTGCATGGCGTATTCAATGACAGTCTGCCAGACGGATGGGGCCGCCTTCTGCTCGACCGCACGGTGGAAAAATACGGCGTCCATCGCGGCCAACTGAATCCGCTCGACCGGCTGGCCTATGTGGGCCGGCACGGCATGGGCGCTCTCAGCTATGAGCCGGAACTGAGCCAGCAAACTGCCAACGATGCTCCGCTGGCGCTCGACAAACTTGCTGAGGAATCAGCCGTAGTTCTGGCCGGAGAGAATGAAGAGGTCTTCGACGATTTGCTGCGGCTCAATGGCTCTTCTTCGGGTGCACGGCCCAAGATCGTGGCGCAAGTGAGCGCAGACAAGAAACGAATCATTCACGGCCAGCAGGAGTTGCAACCGGGCTTCACGCACTGGATGATCAAGTTTCCGTCTTCACAGGACACGCGGGACGTGGGAGCTATCGAATACGCCTATAGCCTGATGGCAAAGGCGGCCGGAGTGGAGATGCCTGAGACGCATCTTTTCCGTACGAAGAGGAACAAATACTTCGGCACGAAGCGATTTGATCGGGACGGCGATGTGCGCATCCACATGCACAGTCTTGGCGGCCTGATCCATGCCGATCATCGCACGCCCAGCCTCGACTACGACATGGTTCTGCGCGTGACCATGGCGTTAACCAGGAATATCCAGGAAGCGGAAAAGGTTTATGCGCTGGCCTGCTTCAATGTACTTGCTCATAACCGCGATGACCATGTGAAGAATTTTTCGTTCCTTCTGGATGTGCGAAACGAGTGGATCTTCGCGCCTGCTTATGACCTTACCTTCTCCTATGGTCCGGGCGGAGAGCAAAGCATGCTCGTCATGGGCGAGGGAAAGAATCCCGGTGCGACCCAACTTCAGGTGTTGGGCAAACAGCATGGAATAAAAAGCGCGCCGGAGATTCTGGCGAAGGTAAAAGCGGCCGTGGCCAACTGGCGCCGTTATGCAGAACACGCAGAGGTTTCGCGAAAATCCACCCAAGAGATCGCAGACAAGATCAAGTTGCTGTAGCCATCTGCATTTTTCTGTTCAGGCCGCAGTTGGGTCAGGAATTGAAAGCCCGGCCCATCAAGCAGTCTTCGCGGCCTTCTTCTTTGCCTTTGGCAGCGGCGAAACCGTGGCGTTCAGGTTGACCTTGGAAGCGCTCTTCAATGCAGCCCATCGCTTGATCTGCGCCTGTCGGACGCGCTCCCGTCCCTCTGCGCTCATCTTGCCGCGCTTCCTGGTCTTCTGAACCTTCGGAGTCACAACAGCAGCGGCTTTGGCTGCTTGGCTAGGCTTCCGCTTGGTGATAATCACGCCTGATGTGCTCAGCAGAGCTTTGGCTTGTTTGAGGCGAGCAATCTCAGCGTCGATCTTAGCAAGAATATCTTTCATCATGGTGCGCTTAGCACCTCCCATCGAAGAATAAACGACCCAATTCAAAACCCAATGTGATTTAAAGCATATTTTGGCCGGGAATGAAGCATATTTTGGCCGAAGGAGAGGTCGGATCTGAAACTCTACCTTGAGATACCAAGCGCCCGGCGCGCCGCATGAGTTGCCAGACTAAGTGTCTTCCATTCGGCACAGGAACCCTCAGGAAGTTCCTCGCGGATTCGATTTATCGAGGGGTACTCGCCTCTCCTTTGAAGTTTTGCGGCGATGGTATGTGTGTCCTGAAACAACTTTTCTCGACGGCGCTTCGTGCTCTCCGAGGCTACTCGGCGGCGTTTCTCGGCGATCATGTGACGAACGGATGGAAAGTACTTACCCATGAACCAAACCGTCACGCCCAGGCGTCTGCAGAGATTGCGTACCGATGGGATGGGAGTCTCATTGAGGGCAGCTTGTGCCGCTCTCTTCAGATCGGATCTATACTTCCTCAACTTATCTCTGTGCCGAATCGCAAGTAGATCGCATAAGTCAGGCTCGTGCGCTCGCAAGACGGCCGAGGTTGAATAACCAAGGCGACGGCTCAAGTCGACCAGGGTCGGGGCGGGAAACTCATTGAGCGCGCCTTCCAGAGTCTGGCGAATCTTCAGAGAACGAATTCGCTTCATCTGAGATACTCTCTTGCTGATTGCGACGCACAACGCCGGAAATTTCTGACGAATGTATCCTTCGTTCGAGTAGCCAAGATCTGCGGCGATTTGATGAACTGAGGTGGGGTTAATCGATTTGAGGGAATGTTCCAGGATTTCCTTGAGTCGAGCGACTTCGCAAATCCTGGCCGCTCCAGGCTTCTTCCACCAATGGCTGTGGCCCGACTGCCTGTGCCGGGCAACGATTTTATGGCAGAGCGCCCGGTCGGCTTGATAAAGCCGCTCGGTGCTTTTGTAGCCTAGCCTTCGCGCAACCTCCGACAAGCTGAGCGGCACGAGGTCAAGAAGAGCTTTCTCAAGCGCTTGCCTGACCTCGCTCTTCTTCTGACATAGAGATACATCCCGACATCCAGCCCGAACGATCGCCTCCTTGGCGGCATCTACATTTGCTGGTGAGGGCCCAGATAGAGCGACCAAACTCGCGATTGGAACATTTAAGAATCTGCAGGTTCGCAGCAGGTTTTCAAGTGTGGGAACAGTTGTGCCGTCCAACCAGTTTCTGAGAACGCTCGGAGGACAGTGAATGTACTCTGCCAGGGCAACGACATTACCAGCAGTAAGTTGATCGAGAAATGCAGCCAGACTTTTGCAAAGGGCTGAACGGGCTCCCATAGGGTCGATCAAAGGAATCATTGTCAACAAATATCCCACCTGCGTAGTGGACCACGTATTGTGTCCTTCTTCGGGTGGAGCGTGAGGCGACCGCCTCCCTTCGCTGTCTGACATACCTAACCAGCCATCACAACGTTCGCAATATCCCGGCCTGGAAAAAACGCCCAGCGGACTTAGCGTGCGTGCACAATGACTACAGGTATGATCAAGCGGCCGTGCGTGGAGCTGACAATTCGCTGACGCCTGAATTGACCAGATGAGCGGCTCATAAACTATCTGGCCGGCTGACCGCCATTGTTCAAAGCAAAGTGCGCACCACGCGCGCCGCCGCCTAAACAAGCCGCCTGGAACTATATAACGAAGCGGAAGAAGGGTTAGATATTGCAGATCGTTTCGATTGGTGGCGGCATCGAGCGCATCAACCCATTTCACCGCTGTCTCAGTAACGCCGTTGGGTGTATAGTTGCGAGCTCGAAAGCCATGACCACCGACTCTGACTGCCTTGGCAGTCTGCGTGATGATTGCATCCTTTGTATGCGTAAGATCTGCAAGAACTCTGCCGACAAGGTTCCCCACGCTCACTGAGTGCGCATCGGCTAATCGAGCGACATAACCCGTGAGACTCTCGACCAATTCCGTGCCGACGCCCATCGGTTCCAGAGAATAGAGTTGGCTCCTCGGCGGCAAGAGTGGGCGTGATAGGGACCATGACTCAAGCAGAGGTTGCATTTGCCTCCGGCAGTCCAACAAGATCACGTATTGGAAGCCTGTGACCAGGCCGGCGATATTTACCCAAATGAACTTCCTGCGTTGGATCCGTCTTTGTGGCAGCGTCCGTACTCAAGCCTAATCTGCTACGCAACCGCATCGATGCTTGGCTCCCCTCGTTCAGTTTCAGTTCGCCATGTGCCGTTTCCGTGTGCATCTGTTCACATTGCGCGATGGATAAAGCCTGAGATTGAAGAATCGCTTTCGTCAGCTGGTTCAGGCCCATCCGAGATGCTACAGTTGCGGCTCGCACAAGCCATTCCTTCAAAATCCCGATGCATCCGAGGCTCCTCTCATACAGGAACTCCCAATCGGCCACCAGATCCGAAGAGCCCTCGAATGGAAGGGCTTTTTCGAAGGACTTTACGATATTGATGAACGTCTGCCGGTCTTCCGGATCTTCGGCTCTGTAGCGAGGGAGATGAATATCAATGCTTCGCCTGCTGAGTTGCGCATTGAGATTTCTGAATGCAAGCAGCTCGTAGGTTCCAAGCAATACGTGTACGGTCCTCGTTTGGTTAGCGATGGATTTAATCACGTCGAGTTGATCGAGGAGGCGGCGGCCGGACGGAATCTTGCCGAGATGCTGGGCCTCATCGATCATCACCGCCACAGGCTTGCGATATAGGATGGCCTGCTCCACGGCAAAGCGGTATTCAGTACCGACTGCCCTCGATGGTGGCATGAACCGCATGACCGAACCAGCCTCTCGATTCAGCTTGTGGTCGATCAGAGGCTCGTCAAGCTGATGGAGAAGGCGTTTGTAGTGATCGCGCCAATTAAAACTTCCTGACTCGGGAGCTATTGCTTCAACACTGACGACCGGAATCCGTGCTGGGTCCTCGTGAAGTTCACCCAGAAGTTCCGTATCAATCAGTTGCTCCGTCTTCATTCGTAACGTTGTCTTGCCGACCCCGGTCGGGCCAAACACAAATATGAGCGAATTCGGTTCAGCGCCATGGATCGCATTCATCAGAGTTTCTTTGGCTTCCACGAGCCGCGGATGTGCCACCGTGAAGGAGCGAAAATGATCGATTGGCGATTTAGAGACATCCTGTTTATGAAGCAGGTTGACCGCCATCAGAAGTCTCCGTAGACTGCGGTAGCTTTAGCCTGATTGGGCACCGACAATTCCCGCGTAGTATTGATCGATTCTGACTCTGTGGATCCTTCGTCGGCACGATGTGCGAACGGTATAGAATCGAGGCTGCTCTGTCGGAGTGCTGCGCTTTCCCGGTCTCGCATTCTCTGAAGCAGGCACTTTTCTTCCGCTTCGGCCGAGTCGAGAAAGCCCGCGAGTTTGCTAGCTGTCAGCGTGAACCGTTCTCGCGAATGTAATTGGCGTCGCCGGCGCAGCTCTTTCGAGGCCAACATGATTTCTCTTTCAGAACGCCCCTGAAGCACCGTATAGTGCTCTGAGTGGCACTCCGTCCAACGGTTTTTCACAAAGGCGTAAGCAGTACCGATATCAAAAGGATCGTACCGGACGGAGACGTCGTGATTCTCCACAGTGGGATCACGAAATGCTTCGGCCCAGTAGTACACGCGGTTGATAATAATCCCGCGCCCAGGTGACACATTCGCAGTACCCCGTGTAGTTGTTGGAAGCGTAGCCAATATGAAGGCATGATCGTAGGGGATTGTCCTGTTCGGACGAATGCCTGTGCTTTGGAGAGCCTTGAGACAGGCCTCCCGGGGAGTCTGACCGAGGGCAGGGTGTTCTATGGTGTCATATATCTCGAACAGGAACGACGACAAATAATCGCAAAGACGCCCAAGCGGCCAGCGAGCCTGGCCTGTTGGCTCGTTGCTCTTCGTAACCTGTCGAACGTTGCGCGTGATCTGTGTATTACCACGCAGGTTGTGAATGAACTGGCTGTTCGTCGTGCCGAAGAGTCGTTCGCAAACTGAACCGAAGCGAGCTTGTGCCGGGGGACGCACTTTCTTGGTGCATTCGTAGCGGGCCAAAAGCGTCTCGAAATACGTGCTTTGGAATTCCGGCCCGCCATCAAGGACAACGGTCTGAGGCAAGCGGGAATGGCGTCGAACACAGTCGCGCAAAATCATCATGCAGGACCTGTAACTGGGCTCATCGAATGTGAGGTAGAAAGCGAGACAGCGGCGGGAGAATGCGTCGATCAGAACGGTCAACCACGGCCGCCCGAGTGGGCGGCCCGTGTGGGAGCAGACAACCTCAACGTCTAGTTCCGTGTGATCGATGTGACCAATCTCAAAAGGGCGGTCACCGTGACGGGGAGTAGTCGGCTCCAATTCAAAATAGAACGATGAGTGGGCATATGAAGCACGTCGTCCCTTCCGCTTCAATGTTTGCAGAAACGTCGGTCGCTCTCGAACGGCAGAGCAGAACGTAACGTAAGTTGGCGCGACGATGCCAAGTTCATCGCACTTCCGCTTCAGCGTTGCCCACGATGCAAGCTTCGTCTTTTGGCGAAGATCTTCATAGTCGTTTTCGACAAACTGAACGAGTAGGTTGCGCGACTCTTCGGAGAGACGACTGGTTCTGTTCCCTTGCTCACTGGCCTTCGCTAGCAATCCCACATATCCGTTGCCATGGAGGCTTTCTGCTGTTCGATACTTCGCGATCCAGCGACGCACAGTCCTCTCTGGAGTTAGACATGGTTCTGTACTCCGCTCGAGACGATCTGTGACGATTGCAAAGCGTCGATTTGCCACTGCTAGATCTCGCTCGCTGGCCATTGCCAAAAGTCGAAATGCTTCGCTTTGTGCGCCCGATGCTTCCGCAGTCAGACCACTAATACCTCTGCAGTCGCCTACGCCTTCCTCCAGTTCGCGAGATGTATCCCTATATTCAGCGGCAGCTCTGGCGTTAGCAAAGAGGCGGACGTGCGTTGGCTCGGCAAGTACGACCTCACTCAGGTTCACGTACACATCGCCGCTTGCGATCAACGAGTAAATCACGTCTGGTTCCACATCACTGTGAACCTTCACCAGGAGATCCGACAGAGTCATTCCCGGCTCTGTTTCGATCATCGTTTTGACCGCGGCATTGATGGACCCCGCTGTGTTCCCAGAATCGTATCGGAGATAATCGTCGAGGAATTGCAGGTTACGCTGGAGGGTCCAATTGACTTTATTCGATGACCATACCCTGTAGTCCAGGCCCAATGCCGATGCGTGAGCTTCGCCCGGCGGGCAGCGCCAGTTGTCAGCATCCTCCCGAACGTAGCGGTGTGGGCTCTTGATGGCCAGCTTTTCAAGATCGCCTTCGGTTTTGCACTCAACCCATCCAGCTGAGCCGTGGCGAAGAACGAAATAATCCGGAGTATGCATGACCGACAGCCGTCTTCCGCTCGCCGTAGGATAGGCGAGTGGAATTGATGGAGGCTGATCGTAGTATTCCAGTACTGCGGGGTCGTGCTCCATCTCGTAGACAAAAGGCAATTCAACGCGATGGCTTTCGAACTGGATGGTGACGCCCATCTTGCGACTAGGATAGCGGCCGGAGACATTCTGACGCCCGCCCCCAACCCGGCGAGTAGGATTACGAGATCGCGTCGAAGCAATCGTTGTACGTGTTGCCTCGGCTAGTCCGAGTTGCAAACACCAGTCGATATAGTCTGCATCGTTGAGCACTTGCGACCTCCGCAGTTGGAGCGCCCAAGGGCACTCCGTGCTACTTTCGAATGCGCGAGCTACGTTCGTTCTTCAGTGCGAACGCGTACCTCCGGCCAGCTTCAGCCATAAGCTTTTGAAGATCCCGACCGTTCTGGACCGCCTTTTCCAATGGCTCGACCAATTCATCTGGAACATAGATCGAAAAGCGGCGACTTTTATCACGCCCATACAACGCATAACTCGAGTGCCCTTGGCCCGACTCACAGAGTTTGCAGCGCTTTCGAATACAGGGGCTCTTTCGTAGGGAAAGCGACCCGATGGCCACTGGCCAGAGCTTTCCTGCTGCCTTTTGGAACCAGCGCATTACATCGTCTGTTGTTTCCACTCTCGTCATTTGTATAGGTGCATAGTAGCACACATACAATTTCGACGCAAGATGTTTTTTCAAACGGCCAAAATATGCTTTATTCCCGGCCAAAATATGCTTTAAATCACACCCAAGAGTTTACATCTCCAGGAGGAACCATGGCGCGCAACGCGGCAAGATTGAAGATGGGCCATTACCCTCTTCCAGAAAGCGAGGCCGTGCGGCTTCGCGCACTACTTGAGTTTACAGGTCCGGCATCGATTGTCGACCCCTGCGTTGGACAAGGAATGGCGCTCGAAATCATCACGAAGGGCGCCGATGTGCATCGCTATGGCATTGAACTCGACGCCGAACGGGCGGCCCTTGCTCAATCGAAAGGCATCGAGACCATTCAAGGCAATGCATTCGACGCGGTCGCCAAACCTGAGTCACTTTCATTGCTCTATCTAAACCCACCCTACGACTCCGAGATTGGCCAGGTGGCGAACAACCGCATGGAACGGCTGTTTCTCGATCACACCTATCGCTGGCTCGCAATGGATGGCGTGTTGGCAATGGTCATTCCCTTTGAACGGTTGATGGACTGCGCGGGCCTGCTGAGTTCGCACTTCACAGCGCTCAATGTCCTTCGCATGACCGATGAGGAGTCTATTCGCTTCCGGCAAATCGTTATACTCGGCGTCCGCAACAACGTACGTGGCGCAGCCGTTGATGCGAACAAACGCCAGTTGCAAAGCGTCGGTCTGTACGGAAGCTATCAGGAACTTCCGGAACTGGCGACCGATGCCTGTGAGCCGTATCGAGTTCCATCAACAAGTGAAGCCGAACTCAGTTACCGCGGCCTTCCCTACGACCTGCTCGAAGAGCTGTTGCCGCACTCTGGAGCGTGGATGCAAGCGATGCCGTTTCTAGCGCCGCGCGAAGATGTGGCCACCGGGCGGCCGATTACGCCTCTTCATGGAGGCCACGTCGGATTGCTCTGCACGGCGGGCCTGCTGAATGGCGTCTTCGGTCAGGGAGAAGACCGGCACATCGCGCGCTGGCGATCAGTCAAGCATGTCACCACCTTCGTCGAGCACGATGGAGAGAGCGAGATCGTGCATCACCGCGAACGATGGGCCAACGAACTGCGCCTTATTTATGCCGACGGAAGAACGTTGCGGCTTTCCGAAACGCCAATCCAGCAGGAGGAGGATGCCAATGCAGAATGCACACCTGCGGCTCGGGCTGCTTGAGTATCACCGTGTCACGGAAAAGACATCCACCAGAATCCGGGTGCGGGTCTCCACATATATTGGCGAGGATGCGCAGGCGCATCTGATCGGCATCTTCGGCAACGATTCAGACATCGGCGCGATTACAGCGGCGATCCACGAGAAGGCAACCTTCACGCTGACCTTTCCCGATGGCACGATCAAGGAAATCACCTTTGGTGAACACGCTTCGTGCTATCGCGGTTCGGTGAGCCTGCCGGATCGCAAGCAGCCTGTGCGGCATCTGGTTGCCGTATCGGAGCAGTTGCACTCGAACGGCGGCGTCGGGAAAACGATTCTCTTTCGATATTGCTCAATCGAAGCGTGGGCATGGCTGAGCGTCTTCCTTGGCTTGCCTGCCGAACCGTCGTGGGCGGAACACATCTCAAAGATTCTTGAGTTTGAAGGGCGCGTCCAGCCGCTCGATGGCATCGGTTGCGATCCGGTACTGGTAACGGCCACGGCGGATGAGGTGCTCGCATGGATCTCATCGGCATTGCAATCCGGGGAGATTGTCTTTCCTGAGAACAATGGACCAATCCTCTGGCCCAAGTTTTCCTTGTTTGAAACGTTGCGCCGGATTCGAGAGAATCACGAACCTTAACCCAACTCCCTCCCACCTTCAGGTCACTGTTGAGTGTCTATCAACGTTCCACTTCCCACTGACCCTTCGCGAGGTTCTTTGCCATGAGCCATGACAACATAACCGATATCACCACATATTTACGGGCGCACGCCATCGAACTCGGCGAACGGATTCTCGAAACCTATCCTCCGCTGCAGAGCACCAAGGATCCAGTAGCGCCACGCATTGCGACGCTTCTGCGCAAGGCGCTTCCCGCGCAGGCGCTGGCGATTACCGGGACAGCAAAATACCTGCGCAAGGCCAAAGCGGCCCGGATTGTGGCCGAGTGCGGCGCGGGAAAGACCTACATGGCGTTGGGCGCAATCCACGTACTTGCAGACGGGCGGCCCAGCACGACGCTGGTGATGTGCCCCTCGCACATTACGCACAAGTGGGCGCGTGAAACCCTGCTGACGGTGCCGCGTGCTCGTGCTTTCCTGATCGAAGACATGCGTAATGGCGGCGATCCAAAGAAGGCGCACGGCGTCTGCGAGGTCAGACTGCGCAAGGGACGGATCGTCTACGAGGGAATGCGGCTATCACTTGCGGATCTCAGACGAATGAGCCGCAAGGAGTGGCGCAAGCGCTGCCCTGCGCCGGCTTTCTTCATCACGGGCAAGGACAAAGGGAAGCTTGGCTACTACTGGGAACACGTCTACATCAAGGCGAAATCCGGACCGAATCTGGGCGGCATCGTCAATCCCGACACTGGCGCTGCAATCCTGGATTCGGAGCGGCAGAAACTCACCCACCTCGACTTCGTCGATAAGATCAAGCTCTTTGAATTGCTGACTCTGCCACAAAGGGGAACGATGCGCTATTCGGCACTCTGGCAGGCCGACCGCGAGCGTATTCAGCGCATGGCGCCAATCGAGTTTATCGGTCGGTACATGGGCGGATGGTTCGACTTTGCCATCGCCGATGAGTTGCACCAGTTGGCCGGCGACACGGCACAGGGTAACGGTCTCAGCGTGCTTGGACGAGCGGCAAAGAGGCTGATCGCTCTCACCGGCACTCTGATGGGCGGCTATGCGGACGATCTCTTCAACATCTTTTATCGCATGGAACCGCACACCATGGTCGGCGAAGGATTTGCCTACGGCGGCCATGGACGACGTGACTTTCAGCAGCAGTATGGGGTGCTGGAGACCATCGAGAAGGTGCGGGACACCGACAATGCTTGCTCGCGAGCGACGAAGAAGACGATTCAGGTTCTGCGAAAGCCGGGAGCTTCGCCGCTTTTGTTCGGCAAGTTCCTGATGAACACCACGGCATTTCTTTCGCTCGAAGACATCGCGGACAACCTTCCGCGCTACGACGAGAGCGTACTCTCGGTTGAAATGGACTCGGAGCTTGCCAAAGCCTACGAAGAACTTGAAGAGGATATCCGGGCCGCCATACGGTCGCATCGTGGCAACAAGAGCCTGATGAGCATTCTGCTGAACACGCTACTGCTTTATCCCGACCACCCGTATGGATTTGAGGACATCTGGGCGCGGGCCTTTGACCCGCAGACGCGGGAGTACGTTCGGTTTCTTGCCGCTACGCCTGTAAATCTCTCCGAAGATCGGCTCTTCTCCAAAGAGCGCGCTCTGATTGCCGACGTGCGCGAGGAGTTACGGCAAGGACGGCGTTGCCAGGTTTATGCCACCTATACCGGAGAGAAGGATGTCACCTTGCGTCTGGAGACGGTTCTGCGCCAGGCAGGATTCCGGGTTGCAGTGCTGCGCTCTTCTGTTGCAACGGACAAACGCGAGGAGTGGTACGAGCGGCAGTTGCAGTCTGGAGTTGAGGTTGTCGTCTGCCATCCCAAGTTGGTGGAGACGGGCCTGGATCTACTGGCCTTCCCGACACTCTATTTCTACGAAACTGGTTACTCGCTGCACACGCTGCGGCAGGCTAGCCGCCGTTCGTGGCGTATCGGGCAGCGTTATCCGGTGCGGGTGAAGTTCGTCACCTACGCCGGCACTATGCAGGAGACCTGCCTGCGGTTGATGGGCAAGAAGATGCTCGTTGCGCTGATGATGGAAGGCAAGTTCTCCGGAGAAGGTCTGCTATCTCTGGACGCCGACGACGATCTGATGAGCGCGATGGCGCGTGAATTGGTCGAGAAGGCCGGTGTTGGCCAGACAGCGGATTCCGTCTGGCGTGAACTCGACAAGGAGCGAGGCCAGATTCTGCCTCAGCCCCCGATGCCGCTAGCCAAAGAGGAATTTGGTTCGCTGCTCGATCTTCCAGAGTTCGTCGCTGCCTATCCTTCATCGGATCGAGACGGCATTCATCTGGTTGAGCCTGTCAAGACAGAGATCAAGGACGCGCCCTGGTCGGCGGCGAAGGCGGTCCCCGTGCAACTGAGCCTTTTCGGCTGAAGCTGTTCCCAATCAATCAAAGATCCATCGAGATGAATTCATGATCCAAGGAAATCGACCACAGCAAACGTTTGTCGAGTGGGTGCTGAATCTGCTCGAAGAGAGGTTCCCCTGGCTGGGCAAAGAAGAAGACGCTCAGATCAGCGGGGCCAATACCGTCGATGACCTGAACGACCTTCACCAAGAGTTGAAAGAACAGCTCAAGGCAAGTAGCCCAAACGATAGGCGAGTTGACGGATAGCAATATAGCTGGGGGATGGACGACCGTTATTTTCGGACCCACTCTTCTCAATCGCAGCAAGCAATGTTACTCTCCCTCCAGGGAGAATACGTTCCTATGAAACCGGTGGAAGTCGGTTTGCAAATAAGGCAATGCTGAAGGCCGGCGCAAGCTGGCCTTCAGCATTTTCGGAGGCAGATCATGCCGAAGGGACCCTTTCTTCTAACAGAGTTCACGCCAACAAAGTTCTCAACCAATGCCGACAAGGCGGAATTCGGCAATCACTTTCTGCGATTCATCGATTCCGAGTGGGCGCAGGCGCTCTTCACCAAAGACTTCTATCACCGCCTCTCCTGCTGCTTCGGGCACATCGCGAATTACGACCGGGCTACATTCTATAAAACCTGGTTTGCCTCTGAACGCGACCGGTTGCGCTTCCTTGAGCACATATTGCGTTGGCCGTGCTGGGGCGATCCGGAGTACACATTCTCGGATGTAGAACGCGCAATCCAGCAGGAAGTGCGCAAGCGCAACTATCTTGCTCGCTATGAACTTCGCGCCGCTGAGGCTGTGCGTTCCGGCGAGATGGAAACGCTCAAGCGGCTTGAAGCGAAGTATCGAACGGTAGCCAGCCATCAACCAGATGCGGACTCGGCCCCGACGATTCCTCCGGTTTCCACACATGAAGCAGTCAGGACAAGGGTTCCGGTGCAAGCGAGCCTCTTCTAACCACAACAAGGATTCATCTTGAAATCCGCAGACAAGGAGACAAACTGCAATGGCCAAACTTCAAGCACAGGTTCTGTTGCGAGAGTTCAACTACAACGGCGTTCGCATTCCCGACCCGGCGCCGCAGATGAGCGTCGAGGAAGTTCGCGATTTGCTGGTTCCTTCATATCCGGAACTTGCAACCGCGACCCTCACCGGCCCGGAAGACACCGGAACCACCTTGCGTTACACCTTCAATCGAGCGATTGGCTCGAAGGGGTGAACCGTGTCCACGCCCGCAATGTCGCAAGAAGAACTGGTGGCGCTATTTCTCAAGAAGGCCGCGGAACCGCCACCGGAAGCCAATCTGATCCTGGCGAGGCATCTTCAATGCAAAGAATCCTGCGATCTCGCACAATCCGTCGCAGAAGCGATCAGGCACTATGTGCCGCCGGGCAGTTATCGGCTCCCGACGCCGCCAGAACTACTTCCTCCAATGGGATAGCGACGCTTGCACCGGCCTTCGGACAGGCATTGCCATCGCTCGCCGATGTTCGCGCCGAGTATAGCCATGAGGTCAATGCGGAACTGGTCTATGAACTCTGCGCAACGCTGGTGCGCGAGGGATTGGGAACTGCGGAGACCTGGAAGAAATCTGGCGGAAACGCGCTTGCATTTGCCCAGCACGTCATGATGAGCGCGATTGGCACCGAGCGCGGCGATCTGCTGCAACGCAATGTCGAGTATCACCTTGAAGTGAGTGATCAACTCGGCCGCGCTGGGAGCGATGCGGAACTTGAAAGCGGGCAACTGGTTGTCACCGTCGAGTGTGGCGGATCGGGGTACTTCAGGATTGGACCGGCGCTTGATGCACTGGAAGCGGAGGCTGAGGGATTGGGAGCAGCATTCTATTGGGCACTGACCTTCGCACTTTATCGCGTGATGTGGATCTACAACCACGACAATGCGCTGATGTACGAAGAGCGGATGCGCGATTATGCTGCCGAAGACGATGCAGAGAATCAAGGGCAGTATGAGTTTCCCGAAGTGGAGAAGGCGCTGCCGGAGTGCATCCGAAAGACGCAGAAACGCGAATCTCCCGATTGGAAAGCACACGACCGCGCTCTCTTGCGCAGGTATCGCAATGGCAAATTCAGTTCTTGGTTTGAGCGGTTGCGGCGCATTCAGTGCCTCTCACGGCTTCCACTCAAGCAGTCGCGGGAGATCCTCGAATCCGGCTACTATGACGATCCTCCCTTGCCGTCTTTGCTTGTCGCTTTCAAAGAGCATGACGCCATCACCGCCTGCTTCGATGAAGAGGGCCAGTCCATGATGGAGGGAACCGCAGAGCCGACCGTGTGCGTTGTCTTTTGTCCTTGCAAGCCAGAGCAGGTTCGGCACGCGATTCGGATCGTAAATCGCTTCATCGCGCTCAACTGCGCGCTTTTTGAATTGGTCGAGGAAATCCAGGAATGGGAGAAGCGCGATGCAAGTACATCTATCGATCGGGGAGAACCATCGCTTTGAACTGCATGAGACATTGCTGATTTATCGCGACCGGCAGAGTAGTTTCATCACCCGTCACGATGTGACCGCCCGCAAGGATGCGCCGCCCACGCTTGGCCCCGCGCAACCGCTCACCGTAGCATTCATCGAGTCTCTGACGCGATCCCTCAGCGGCAGTGTTCAGGCCGAGGTGCTGCCGGCGAACATTCTTGCCAAGGCGGACCGCATGATCGTCTGGTGGACTCCTGCACGGCGCCGCCAGATGTTCTACGAGAACTCCGAAGGCAAGGCCGCGAAGTTGAATGGCTGCATCTTCCCGCAACCTCCATTGGTCTGGCGAGTCTCGAATGGAGAACTGAACATCCGCGCGCTCACCGAAAACAAGCGGCCAGATGGTTCAACGAAACTTGCCGTCGCGCCCTACTGGAATCTCTCGGATGATGGGCGCGTTTGCACCGGCACCATGCGACGCCCGGACAGTGCCTCTGTTGCGTCGATTCCGTCGTGGGAGCGCGGCTTTTACGAGAGCGCCTTCACGCACGCCAATGTTGGCCGCCTCACGCGCCATGAGGGTGGATTCGATGGGCTGTGGAGTGGCTTGACTGGCAAGCGCCAGAAGTTCCCCGCCGAAGCACTCATCGCCCTTCCGCAGACGCTCACGCAGTTCGTGCGCGGAGAGAGAGGCTGATATGCGCATAGAGCACGCGCTTTCAAGCGATCTATTGGGCCAGAAACCGGTGCGCGTACTGGTTGTCGGCGCGGGCGGGACAGGCAGCGCCATCGTCATGGGCCTGCCTTATCTCGACCAGGCGATGCGAGTTTGGGGCCGGTCATCGGGGCTCGAAGTGGTCATGATGGACGCCGACACAGTCTCGGAGACGAACTGTGTGCGCCAGCCATTCTCGGTCTCCGACATCGGGCAGAACAAGGCAACCGTCCTCATCAATCGCATCAACCTGTTTTGGGGGACGAGGTGGCGGGCAGAGCCGACTTACTTCGATGAGCAGACATTCGATCGGATCAATGACAGATCCATCGATCTGCTGATTGGATGCGTGGACACCAGAGCGGCGCGAAACATCATTGCGCGCGCACTGACCAAGGCCAGGAACCGCACCGCCTATTGGCTTGACCTCGGTAACAACGCCGCCAGTGGCCAGTTTGTTCTCGGCCAGCCATTGAACGCGCGCAATCGCAGGAAGGCTGCACGATTGCGCACGGTCAGTGAACTTTACCCCGAGATCATTAACGCCGAAGCTGGTGAAGACCCGTTGCCAAGTTGCTCCGCCGTTGAGGCGCTGGACCGGCAAGAACCCTTCATCAATCAGACTCTGGCTTCGGCTGCGCTGGCTATGCTGGCGCGACTCTTCCGTTACGGCAAGCTCACACACCACGGCGGGTTTTTCAACGCACAGACAGGACGCATGACGGCGCTTGGCGTAGACCCATACCTCTGGTCACAGACGCGGCGACGCGGTCGGCGACCGTAATCCAGAAATCAAATCCCATCAGGAGAGAAATCCATGTTCAAAGAGCTTGTTCCAGTCCTACGTGACCGCGCTGTGTTGCTCACCGTCACGTTGGTTGATGCAGATCAGATTCGGGTGAACATTGTGCCGAAGAAGCTCAAAGACGGCGACAATGATGCTCTCACCACGCCACTCAGCGTCACCGGAACTGCCGAGGACCTCGACACCGAGTTGTCCACAACAATTATCAGCTTCGTCGGCTCCCATCTCCAGATGAAGAATACCCTGGAGAAGGCCAAGGCCGAGATGGATGCGGCTTCCAAGGCTGCCCAGGCCGAGGCCCGCGCAAAGGCGAAGACGCCGACCAAGACAACGCAGCCGAATACAGAAGTCACTCAGTATTCTCCGACAGCCAAGTCCACTGAGCCATCGAAGCCCGCACCCCAGAAGCCCGCAAGCCTATTCGATATGCCAGCACTGGCTGCCACAGCCGCCGTCGCGCCTGCAGAATCGGACGAAGAACCCGGGTTTGCGGAGGTTGACGACGATGAGCCAATCGAAGAGACCGAAGAACTGGATGACGCGGCCTGAGATATCCATTTCCCAATTCTTCACAGAATCGTCAAGCGCATATCATGATGATTGAGGTAACGGTTGATTGTCAGGTCTAATATTGTCACCCACGACCAGACGCAGCCGACCTAATCCAGGTCATGAATGAGGCAAGCCATGCCATGCAATCCCGACGAGTTGCGACACGTTCCTCTTTTCGAACTTCTGGACGACGATGAAGTTGAAGTTCTGGCGGCGCAGGTGGAGATCAAGCGATTTGCGCCGCTGGAGCGAATTTTCCAGGCCGGCGACCCCGCAGATCATGGTTACGTGGTGATGTCGGGCAAAGCGCAAGTGGCCATGATGGACGAAGACCAGCAGGAAGTAGTGGTTGAGGAGCCGGTGCACGGGGAGTTCTTCGGCTTTGCATCGATGCTTCAGCAGTCCGAGCACCAGTCGACGGCGATGGCGATAGAAGAGACGGTCTGCCTGGAGGTTGGGCGCGATGACATTACCGAATTGGTGATGCATATGCCGATGGCAGGCATGGACATGCTGACCATGCAGGCGCGGCAGCTCCATGCCTCGCAGAATCTGGTGCGGAGCCGGATCAGCCGCAACCCCAACGAGGTCATCGAGGAAGAGGCAACCTTTGGTGAGCGTCTAGCGGACTCTGTGGCGCGCTTTGGTGGCTCTTGGTCGTTCATCATCCTTTTTGCGGTTATTCTCGTGGTCTATTCGTCGACGAACGTGGCGCTGCACAACCGGGCGTGGGATCCGTATCCATTCATTCTTCTGAACCTGTTTCTGTCGATGCTGGCTGCGATTCAGGCTCCGGTGATCATGATGAGCCAGAACCGTCAGGACGTGAAGGACCGTGTACGGAGTGAGTTGGATTTTCAGGTGAACCGGCGCGCAGAGGCGGAAATTCAATTGCTGTCACATCAGATGAGTTCGCTGATGGGCAAGATGGAGGATGTGGTGCGCCAGAGGGCGAGTCCAGAAGCAGATACCGAACTTCACAGCAGCCCGAGCAAAGCTAAGCCTTGATCGATCTGAGTGGGGAAAGGGTCGTGCGCGCGTGGTAGCTACCAGCTGCCACACCCAACACTGCGTCTGCCGGATCTCGACCACGCAAAAGCTTCGTACTCAACAGCCCGATCTCTCCACAGTCGCGACGCAACTATCGATTTGCAATGGACAAATTCATTGCCTGGTACTGCTCGGATCCTCGCGCTCAATTGCACCGTCGCGCTCAGATTTCGACTCCATTTGGAGAGCCTCGGATTAGCATCCGCAACTATCAACCAGAGGCTCGCTGCAGTGCGGCGCCTTTCCTATGAAGCGGCAGATTCCGGTCTGCTGAGCCTTGAATTGGAGGCGGGTACGATGTGCGCGAATGCGCAATGCGTCTGGGCCTTGAGCACATAGCGCCGCACGATCTTCGTCGCACTTGTGCCAATCTGTGCCACTCTAACGGTGGAGAACTTGAACAAATTCAATTTCTCCTGGGCCATGCATCTGTTCTGACTACGGAGCGTTATCTCGGTTCCAAGCAGAATCTGGAGGAACCAGTCAATGACCGATTCGGACCTCTGTATAAAAGCAAGACCTTCGACATCAGGAGAATCTGTTTTTGCGAGATGAGATCAAGGTATTAACAACCAGGATCTGAACCAGATACATGGTCCCTTTGTAGGCGTAGGGATCGCCTGCGACGGTCCTGTCGATCATCAGAATGTGAGCAAAACAGAGCATACAATCGTTCCCGAATTTAGCAATTCTGTGATCAACGCATCTTCATATGTAAGTGACGAGGAGTCCTGTATGTCTGAAGTCTTGGATGGGCCGGACCTTCACCGCATTGGTGCCGATCATCAATTGACCGCGCCGCTCCCTTGGTATCGAAAGCGCTGGTTTCTGTGGACGAGCTTGCTGCTCCTGCTGCTTCTGGTCGTAATCATCGGTGTGGTCATTCACAAGAACAACGTCAAAGCCGCAGCTGCCAAGCGCGCGCTGGCTGCGGTGAAGCCATCCGTTTCCGCTACGGTTGCTACGGCAACCAAGGGCAGCATCGGCATTTACCTCGATGCCATTGGCACGGTGACGCCGGTCTACACTGCCTCCATCACCGCGCAGGCAAGCGGAGTCTTGACAGCGGTACATTATAGCGAGGGTCAGACCATTCAAAAAGGGGATGCACTGATCGACATCGATCCGCGCCCGTATCAGGCTCAATTGATGCAGGCCGAGGGCGCGCTGGAGCGCGACACGAATATTCTGGCGCAGGCGCAGATGGACCTGGATCGCTATCGCGCGGCATGGGCGGGCAACGGAATCCCCAAGCAGTTGCTGGAGGACCAGGAAAAGATTGTGCTGCAAGACAAAGGCACAGTGAAGAACGATCAAGGCACCGTGAATTACGACCAGGTCCAGCTCAGCTATTGCCACATCAGCTCTCCGATAGCCGGTCGTGTCGGTCTTCGCCTGGTGGACCCAGGGAACGTGGTGCAGGCATCGGCGGCCGCGGTGCTGGCGGTCATCACGCAGGTGCAGCCGATCACTGTGATTTTCACCATGCCAGAAGACAGCCTTGTGCAGGTACAGGATCGCATGCGCAAGGTGCATACGCTGTCCGTGGATGCGTGGGATCGTGCGCAGACCGCCAAATTAGCGTCGGGCAAGTTGCAATCCATTGACAACCAGATCGACACCACAACGGGAACAGTCAAGCTGCGCGCCCTCTTCGATAACAAAAATGGCGCTCTCTTCCCCAATCAGTTTGTCAACACAAGGTTGCTGGTCAATACGCTCGATGGCGTCACGCTGGTTCCCACCAACGCCGTTCAGCACAACGGACAAGTAGCCTTTCTTTATGTAGTAACGAATGGAACGGCAAGCGTGCGTACCATCACGACGGGAGTTGCCGACGGCGGCATGATCTCGGTTACGGGAATCAATCCCGGCGAGGTGGTGGCCACCAGCAGCTTCGACAAGTTGCAGACCGGGAGCAAAGTTGTCGTGTCGAAGCAGGCTTCGTCGGCAAATGCAACTGAGGGTAATACTCCGTGAATCCATCCGGGCCTTTTATTCAGCGACCCGTTGCCACTGCGCTGCTGATGGCCGCCATCCTGCTGGTGGGTATCGTCGCATATTTCCAGTTGCCTGTCTCCGCCTTGCCGGAGGTCGATTATCCCACCATTCAGGTGCTGACCTTCTATCCCGGCGCAAGCCCGGATGTAATGGCCACTACGGTGACTGCTCCGCTGGAGCGGCAGTTCGGCCAACTGCAAGGGCTGAGCCAGATGACTTCGACCAGTTCGGGCGGATCGTCTGTCATTGTGTTGCAGTTTGCCCTCAGCCTGAACATCGACATTGCCGAAGAAGAGGTCCAGTCCTCGATTAACGCGGCGCAGAGTTTTCTGCCGTCCAGCCTTCCCTCGCCGCCGGTTTATAGCAAAACCAATCCCGCGGATGCGCCCGTGCTCACGCTGGCCGTCACCTCCAACTCGATCCCGCTCTCGCAGGTTGAGGATCTGGTGGATACGCGGCTTGCGCCCAAGCTCTCGCAGTTGAGCGGAGTCGGCCTGGTGAGCATCAGCGGCGGGCAAAAGCCGGCGGTGCGCATTCAAGCCAACCCGACAGCGCTTTCGTCGTATGGATTGAATCTTGAAGATTTGCGCACAACACTTCTGGCCACCAGCGTCAATGCCGCCAAAGGAAACTTCGATGGAGCGCATCAGGATTACCAGATCAATGCCAACGATCAACTGGTAACCAGCGATGACTATCGCAAGGTTGTGGTTGCCTACCGCAATGGCGCGCCCATCATGCTGACGGATGTTGCGCAAGTCGTGGATGGCATCGAGAACAAAAAGCAGGCAGCGTGGATGAACGAGACCCCGGCGGTCATCGTCAACATTCAGCGACAGCCCGGTGCCAACACCATCAGCGTGGTGAAGGCCGTCAAAGCGATCTTGCCGCAGCTTGAGGTGAACCTTCCCGCTTCCATCCAGGTAACGCCGCTTACCGATCTCACCACGGCCATCAATGCTTCAGTCTCTGATGTCGAGTTTGAATTGATGCTGACCGTTGCACTCGTGGTGATGGTCATCTTTCTTTTTCTGCGCAATGTTTATGCAACCATCATTCCCAGCATTGCCGTGCCGGTTTCCTTGGTGGGCACCTTCGGCGTAATGTATGCGCTGGGCTATAGCCTCGACAATCTTTCCCTGATGGCGCTCACCATCTCCACTGGCTTTGTAGTGGATGATGCGATCGTGATGATCGAGAACATCACGCGCTATCTTGAAGCCGGAGAGACGCCGATGCAGGCGGCCATGAAAGGCGCAGAGCAGATTGGCTTCACCATCATCTCTCTCACTGTTTCGCTGATTGCGGTGCTGATTCCGCTGCTCTTCATGGGCGATGTGGTTGGTCGCCTCTTTCGCGAATTCGCGGTTACCCTCGCCGTCACCATTATCCTGTCGGCCGTTGTCTCTCTCACGCTGACGCCGATGATGTGCTCGCGCATTCTGCGCCACTCCCCTCCCAAGGAACAGCAGGGCCGCATCTTCAGGGCTTCCGAGCGCGCCTTCGAAAACATGATTGCGTTCTACGGCCGCACGCTCAAGTTCGTGCTTGGCTACCAGACCATCACGCTGCTGATCGCTGCCGCAACGCTGGTACTGACGATTATTCTCTACATCATCATCCCCAAGGGATTCTTCCCCACCCAGGATACAGGTGTCATTCAAGGCATCTCGCAAGCGCCGGCGACAATTTCGTTTGCAGCCATGGAGCAGAAGCAGCAGCAACTGGCGCACATCATTCTTCAGGATCCAGCGGTCGAAAGTTTATCCTCCTTTATAGGCGCGGATGGAACCAATACCACACTGAACAGCGGACGAATGTCCATCAACCTGAAGCCGCTGAATGCGCGCGACCTGAGCGCCTCCGACGTCATTCGCAGGCTGCAGACCAGCCTCAAGCCGGTTGAGGGTATCGAACTCTACATGGAACCGGTGCAGAACATCACGGTGGATGATCGCGTCAGCCGCACTCAGTATCAGTACACGCTGGAGGACCCCGATGCGAACGAGTTGAACCTGTGGACCGGCAAACTGGTTGACAAGATGAAGCAGTTGCCCCAGCTTGCCGATGTGGCCACCGACCAGCAAACCGGAGGACTGGCGGTCTCGCTGGTCATTGATCGCGTGACCGCATCCAGGCTTGGCATCGCGCCGTCTACGATTGACAGCACCCTCTACGACGCCTATGGGCAGCGCCAGATCAGCACCATGTATACGCAGTTGAATCAGTATCACGTGATTTTGGAAACGGCTCCAAGTTCTCAACAAAGCCCAAACAAACTTCAGGATTTATATATTCAGACAAATGCTTCCGCTGGAGGCTCTGGGCCAGGCGCATCCTCGTCCTTCGCATCCTCGGGTTCCTCTTCCGCCGGTTCCAATGCAACCACGACCTCCATAAAATACACGCCTTCATCGCTGGCGCTCAGTGCGCCATTAAATGCGCTTCAATCCGGCGTGGGCGCCAGCGGCACGGCGAATGCGGCCACCAGCACCAGCGCATCCAATGCCGTGCCTCTCAGCGCGTTTACGCATCTTGAGAAAGCATCTGAGTCGCTCTCCATCAATCACCAGGGCCAGTTCCCGGCCGTGACCGTGTCGTTCAATCTGGCGCCCAATGCCGCGCTGGGAGGCGCCATCACGGCCATCGAGAAGGCGCAAAAAGACCTGAATATGCCGGCCAGCGTTCAGTATGGATTTCAAGGCACCGCGGCTTCCTTTCAGGGCTCGCTCTCCAATGAAGGCCTGCTGATTCTGGCCGCGCTGGCCGCCGTCTACATCGTGCTCGGCATTCTCTATGAGAGCTTCATTCATCCCATCACGATTCTTTCTACGCTGCCGTCCGCTGGCGTCGGCGCGTTGCTGGCCCTCATTCTCTTCAAGCAGGACCTCAGTGTCGTTGCAATCATCGGCATCATCCTGCTGATCGGCATTGTCAAAAAGAACGGCATCATGATGGTCGACTTTGCGATGGAGGGAGAACGCGAACACGGCAAGAATGCGACGGACGCCATTTACGATGCGTGCCTACTGCGCTTTCGGCCCATCATGATGACTACCATGGCTGCGCTGCTGGCGGGTCTTCCGCTGGCTCTGGGTCGGGGAATGGGATCAGAGTTGAGGCGACCATTGGGCATTGCCATGGTCGGCGGATTGCTGCTGAGCCAAGTGCTTACATTGTATACAACGCCCGTCATCTACATATTCTTCGATCGTCTCGGCCATCGTTTCAGCCGTGCGCCGAAAACGATTGAAAGTGGCGGCGAGCCGCTGCCGGCGGAGGCTCCATGAATATCTCCGCCCCCTTTATCCGCCGGCCTGTAGCCACCACATTGCTGACGGTGGGCATCGTTCTTGTCGGGGCCATCGCCTTCAATGTCCTACCTGTTTCTCCCTTGCCGCAAGTCGATTTCCCGACGATCTCGGTTTCCGCCAGTTTGCCGGGCGCAAGCCCTGAGATCACTGCCTCCTCGATTGCAACTCCGCTTGAGCGTCAGTTCAGCCACATCGCCGGCGTCACTGAAATGACCTCGTCAAGTTCGCTGGGCAGTACCTCGATCACGTTGCAGTTCGATCTGAGCCGCGACATCGACGGCGCGGCGCGAGACGTCGAGGCGGCTATCAACGCTGCGCGCACGTACTTGCCTGCAAACTTGCCTGCCAATCCAACCTATCGCAAAGTGAATCCGGCGGATTCACCGATCATCATTCTCGGACTAACCTCAGACAAATACGACAAGCCGACGCTCTATGACGAAGCGTCGTCGGTCATTGCACAAAAGCTTTCGCAGATCGCGGGTGTGGGGCAGGTATCGGTCGGCGGAGGCGCAGGCCCTTCAGTGCGCGTGGAAGTGAACCCCACGCTGCTCAACAGCCACGGACTCACCATTCAGAACATTCAGTCCCTATTGAGCCAGCAAAACGCGCATGAACCGGCCGGACAAATCTCAGACGGGACTACAACCGCGGACATCGTCACCAACGACCAGATCTCCCGCGCGGACCAATTCAAGTCGCTGATTATCGGAAGCAACAAGGGTGCCGCAGTCCGGCTCGTCGATGTTGCGGACGTATCCAATGGAGCGCAGAACATTCGCACTGCGGGGTACCTGAACGGCACGCCGTCGATCACCGTCATGATCTTTCGCCAGCCGGGCGCCAACATCATCGACACTGTTAATCGCGTTAGAGCGGAGTTGCCATCGATTGAAGCCTCCATTCCGCAAGGCATCAAGACAACGATTGTTCTTGACCGCACTATTACCATCCGCGCCTCTGTCAGCGATGTAGAGAAGACGCTCATTCTTTCCGTCATTCTGGTCATTCTTGTTGTCTTCGTCTTTCTGCGCAACTGGCGAGCCATACTCATTCCTACTGTCGCCGTTCCCGCTTCGCTCATCGGCACCTTCGCCGTCATGTACCTGTTCGGTTTCAGCATCGACAATCTATCGCTGATGGCATTGACCATCTCGACGGGCTTCGTCGTCGATGATGCAATCGTGGTGATGGAAAATATCTCCCGTCTCCGCGAAGGTGGAATGACGCCCATGAAGGCGGCCTTTCAAGGTTCAAAGGAAATCGGATTTACTATCTTGTCGATCAGTATGTCACTGATTGCGGTTTTTATTCCGATTCTTCTTATGGCCGGCATCGTAGGCCGACTCTTTCGCGAGTTTGCCATCACGCTGTCAACGGCGATTGTTGTATCCATGCTGATCTCGCTCACGACCACACCCATGATGTGTGCCTACCTGCTCAGGGATGAGAGGACAATCAAGCACGGCAGCGCATATCGGATCA
>Ga0181536_10000766_pt1 | contig 38618 bp, 29 predicted proteins | sample PEATcosm2014_Bin_41_FD_121105 | JGI IMG/M metagenome (GOLD analysis project Ga0181536, IMG submission 121105) | Peatland microbial communities from MTU Mesocosm Facility, Houghton, MI, USA - PEATcosm2014_Bin17_60_metaG | ecosystem: Environmental > Terrestrial > Soil > Wetlands > Peat | place...
AATCAAGATCAGCTTGCGGGGAAAGCCTTCGTAACCAAGACCAGCCATTAGCAGTTAGCAGTTAGCAGTTAGCAGTTAGCCAGACCGTTGCAACGCTGAGTATCGGCCGGCGTCAATCGTCAAGAAATCGGGGCAAAACACACTGGCGTTTCCGAGGGCTAATTGCTAATTGCCAAGTGCTAATTGCTAGGCCTTTGTGCTACGCTTCTGGCCGCATAGCACCTGGGCCACATCATAAACATTCCCATACGCAATGCGGAGGAGATCCCCCTATGCCTGTCAGTAAACGCGCGGTAGCGGAATTCTTTGGAACCTTCTGGCTGGTCTTTGGCGGGTGCGGCGCGGCCGTGCTGGCCGCTGGCGTTCCCAACGTCGGCATCGGATACGCCGGAGTCGCTCTGGCCTTCGGGCTGACGGTTCTAACCATGGTTTATGCCGTCGGCCACATCTCGGGCGGCCACTTCAATCCGGCAGTGAGTGTGGGGCTGGTCGTCGGCAAGCGCTTCCCTGCTGCGGATTTATTGCCCTACGTGATCGCCCAGGTCGTGGGTGGGATTGCGGCCGCCGGCGTGCTCTACATCATCGCCAATGGATTGGCCGGCTTCGACGTGCATGCGGGGTTTGCCCTGAATGGATACGCCGACCATTCTCCCCAAGGCTATTCCCTGCTGGCGTGCTTCGTTGCCGAGGTTGTGCTGACGGCGTTTTTCCTGATCGTGATCATGGGCGCAACCGATAATCGCGCGCCCAAAGGATTTGCCCCGATCGCTATCGGGCTCTGCCTGACCCTGATTCACCTGGTCGGTATCCCGGTGACGAATACTTCCGTGAATCCGGCACGCAGCACCGGACCGGCGATCTTTGCCGGTGGCTGGGCGCTGCAGCAGTTGTGGATGTTCTGGGTCGCACCGCTGATCGGAGGGGCGCTCGGCGGAGGGATTTACAAAGCACTGTTCGGGGAATAGGAACACGCCCCAGATTTGCCTGGAGCGGCGGACGCCCTCGTCCGCCGGCCTCTTCCCCGGACGGGGGCGTCCGGGGCTCCACTCTCAGTACGCCGCGAGTTCCTTCATCGCCAAGTACAGATCGTTGGGCTGGGGAAGAATCGCGTCTTCCAGGATGGGCTGGTAGGCGACGAATACGTCTTTGGCGGCGACGCGGCGGACGGGGGCGTCGAGCTTGTCGAAGAGCTGGTCGGCGATGCGGGCGGCGATCTCGGCTCCGTAGCCCCAGCTCAGCGTGTCTTCGTAGGCGACGAGAACGCGGTTCGTCTTTGCGACCGAGGCCGCGATCGCATCCCAGTCAAACGGATTCAGGCAGCGAAGATCAATCAGTTCGACCTTCACTCCCTGCTCGCGCTCGAGCTTTTGCGCCGCTTGCAGCGCGCGGGGCACGACGGCGCCGTAGGTGATTACGGTCAAGTCGTCGCCGGCATGCACGATCTTGGCCTTGCCGAAGGGAATCATGTACTCCGGGCCGGGATACGGAGCGCGGCCGAAAGGTTCGCGATAGAGACGCTTGTGCTCAAGGAAGAGCACAGGATCGTCACAGCGGATAGCGGTGCGCAGCAGGCCGGCGGCATCGAGCGCGTTCGACGGAAAGACTACGCGCAGGCCGGGAATGTGGGTGAAGATGCTCTCGCCGCATTGCGAATGATAGATGGCGCCGCCGGTGAGGTATCCGCCAATTGCTACGCGAATCACCACCGGGCAGGAGAATCCGTTGTTGGAGCGCCAGCGGATGACGCTGAGCTCGTCGCGAATCTGCATCATCGCCGGCCAGATGTAGTCGAAGAACTGAATCTCGACGACCGGCTTCAATCCGCGCGTGGCCATGCCGGTGGCGCGGCCGACGATGGCGGCCTCGGCCAGCGGCGAGTTGAAGACACGATCACTGCCGAACTCGTGCTGCAGTCCGAAGGTGAGCTTGAAGACTCCACCCTTTCCCTTCACCAGCTTCAAGTATTCCTCGCGGCTGACGTCGGCGACGTCCTCGCCGAAGATGACGATGCGCTCGTCGCGCTTCATTTCATCCCGCAGCGTGGCGTTGATCAGATCGGCCATGGTCTTGGTCGTCGCCTTCTTGCCGTCAGACGTGGCCGCGCTTTCCGGCGGCGCCGGCTGGGTATCAAAAGTGGGCGAAGCCGGATCAATGTCGGGCGAGTAGACGTACTTCGTGATGGACTCCGGTACGGGCGGAAGAGCGTCGAGTGCCAGATCTACCACGGCCTGCAGTTCCGCTTCGACTTCCTTCTCCAGTTGGTTGATGCCCTTGTCGTCGAGAATGCCTTCGCGCAGCAGAAACATCTGGGTGCGGGTGACAGGATCGCGCTGTGCGTCGCGTTCGCGTTCGGCGTCGGGACGGTACAGGCGCTCATCATCGGAAAGCGAATGCGAATACGGACGGATGACGTGGGCATGTACGAAGGCGGGGCCGTTTCCCTTGCGGCAGTACTCGACGGCGCGCTGAAACGCTGCGTAGCTGGCTACAGGATCGGTGCCGTCCACTTCTTCGAAATGGAAGTTGGGGAATCCCGAGACGAGGCGCGAAATGCTTCCGCCCGCGGTCTGCACTTCGACCGGCACCGAGATCGCGTAGCCGTTGTCTTCGACGCAGAAAATGACGGGCAACTTCTCCAGGGAGGCCGCGTTCATGGCTTCCCAGAACTCGCCCTCGCTGGTAGTGCCGTCGCCGAGGGACACGTAGCTGATTTCGTCGGGCTGGAAGGTGGCGTTCTTGAACTGGCGGTAGTCGGCGAACTTGGAATCAGGAAGCGCGGCAGCTTTGGGCCGCCGCGTAAAATATCTTCCGCCTTCGGCGCAGCCCACGGCTTGCAGAATTTGCGATCCGGTGGGCGATGACTGAGTGACGATGTGGAGCGCGGGATAGCTCCAGTGCGAAGGCATTTGACGTCCGCCGGAACTGGGGTCGTCCGCGGCGCCTACGCCCTGCAGGAACATGTCGTAGGGCTTGACCCCGAGCGCCAGACACAACGCGCGATCGCGATAGTAGGGATAGAACCAGTCGTATCCCGGCTTGAGGGCCAGCCCTGCGGCCACGCCGATGCCCTCATGCCCTGCGCCCGACATCTGAAAGAAGATTTTCTGCTGCCGCTTGAGCAGGATTTCCCGGTCGTCAATGCGCCGGGAGGTGTACATGAGGCGGTAGGCCTGGATGAGCCGCTCCGGCGTGAGGCCTTCATAAAGCCTGGCCTTCTTTGAGCCGCTGGCCAGCTTGGGGTCGGTTCTTGTAGTCGCCATCCGGTTCCCTGATTCCTGCTTGTGCTGGATTCGGGCAGCCTCGCTGTGATTTCACGTACCCGGCACCCTTACCACAATGGGAAGCGCACCGAGTCCTAGCCTGATGCATTGTAAACGGAGCTTAGGGATTGGAAAAGGAGGGAAAGACCGGAGGTAATGTCTTAAGTTTGTGGCTCGGACGGATTGCGCTGTCGAGCATCGCCCGACCGGACAGCCGGTGCGGCTGACCCCACACGCACGCAGTTTGCGGTTCATTGCCGTCCGATCCTGTCGACTTCTTTCTTTAGGGCAAGACTGTCAAGGCTGGCGAGAGGAAGACTTACAAACAGGCCGATCCTGCGCTCCAGGATAAGGAAGGCTTCGCGGAAAGCCCGTGCGACTTCCTCGCCGCTCCCGCGAACGGCCGCGGGATCGGGCACGCCCCAGTGGGCTGAGATCGGCTGGCCCGGCCACACCGGGCAAACTTCCCGGGCTGCGTTGTCGCAGACGGTGAACACGAAGTCGAACTGGGGAGCGCCGGGTCTTGCAAACTCATCCCAGCTCTTGCTGCGGAGACCTGCGGTGGAAAGGTGCGCAATTTCGAGTTCGCGGAGCGCCTCCGGGCGGACCTTTCCCGCGGGGTGGCTTCCGGCGCTGTACGAGCTGAACGTCGACTTTCCCCTGAAATTCAGGATCGCCTCAGCCATGATTGATCGTGCCGAGTTGCCCGTGCATAAGAACAGAACGTTGTAGTGCGGCATGCGAGTTCCCCATAGCAAGCCAAATGCAGCGGCTGGCTCTTAGCGATCCGTTTTCCGTGCGGCCGCCGGTTTCACGGCGCGGATGAAGGCGCTGAGAAACTTTCCATCCACCTGCGGAGCGATTGCGTCTACGTCAATTCCCTGCCCGGCCAAAGTTTCGCGAGCGTCTTCGGCACGATAGACGCGCGTGGGCTCGATCTCACTGTTCTCGAACCCGGCTGCCCGCAATTTGCCGCGGTATTCGTTTTCGTCCAATGCGCCCGCCATGCAGCCCACCCAGGCCAGCACGCTGCGGCGAATCTCGGGCAGAATCTCACCGAGAGTGACCACGTCAGAGACGGCAAAACGGCCACCTGGTTTCAGCACGCGAAACGCCTCACGCAAAACCTTGTCCTTGTCGGCCGAGAGATTGATGACGCAGTTCGAAATGATCACGTCAACCGAGTTGTCGGGCAGCGGGATGCTCTCGATCTCGCCTCTCAGAAACTCAACATTCCCCGCGCCCGCTTTGCGCTTGTTCTCGTTGGCCAGCGCCAGCATTTCGTCGGTCATGTCGAGACCGTAGGCTTTGCCGGTGGGGCCGACGCGCCGGGCGGAAAGCAGGACGTCAATACCGCCGCCGGACCCGAGGTCGAGGACGATCTCGCCGGGATTCAGTTGGGCCAGCGCAGTCGGATTGCCGCAGCCGAGCGAGGCCAGCAGGGCTTCCTCAGGAATCTGTCCAATTTGCGAAGCTTCGTAGAGGTTCGTGGTAATGGGATCGGCGCAGCCCGTGCCCGGGGTGGCGCCGCAACAGGAACTGCCCCCAGATTTCACGCGCAGGGCGGCTTCGCCGTATTTCTGTTTCACAACTTCCTTAATGTCCAGGTTCTGGCTGTCGGAAGACTCCGGGAAGGGCACGGCTTCAGCCCTGCCTTTCGGCGTAGGGGAAGATGCGGGCTTTAGCCCCTGAGGGACGTTTTCTTCCAGCGTCGCTGTCTCCCTCAAACTCCTTGCACTCATGACATTTCTCCTATTTGCAGATTTGCACGATGTCTTGCGGCCTCAGCGCCTTGTTGCGAGTGCAGCACTCGGCGTAGAGGAACTGCAGCAACTCCTGCAGGGCCTCCGTATTGGCGGTGTAACGAAGGAATGTACCTTCGCGTTTCACCTCGACCAGACCCTCGGTGCGCAGCTTGTCCAGATGGTGGGAGAGGGTCGAGTTGGGGATATCCAAATCCGATTGAATGTCGCTGACGACCAGTCCCTCCGGATGCGCGGAGAGCAAAAGCTGCATGATGCGCAGGCGAGGCTCGGTCCCCATGGCGGAGAACATGTCGGCATACTTAACCACGCGCGCCAGGGCGTTAGCGGAGGCAACGGTCATATTTCGATAATACTAGAAATATAGATTAACGTCAAGCCCCGCGCTCCGGCATTGGAAGTGAGCGGCCAGGGGCCAGAGGTCAGGGGTCAGTGCTGCTTGCTGACGGCTGACTGCTGAGTGCTTTATCCTGAGAGTGCATGATCCGGATTCGCCGCGCTTTTGACCCTTGCTCCATCAAACTCGTCATCTTCGATCTCGACGGTACGCTGATTGATTCGCGCCTCGACCTAGTGCACTCCGTGAACGCCGCGCTGCGCCATATCGGACGGCCCGAGTTGCCGGACGACGTCATCGCCAGCTACGTGGGCGACGGGGCGCCGATCCTGATTCAGCGCGCGCTCGGCGGCGAAGCGGTTGACGAAGCGCTGGTGCGCAAGGGGCTGGAATTCTTTCTCGCTTACTACCGGGAGCACAAACTCGATCACACCACGGTCTATCCGGGAATTGCGGAGGCGCTGGCGGCGATTCAGCATTCCGCGAACGGCGTGCCGCGCAAAATGGCCGTGCTCTCGAACAAGCCGGTGAATCCGTCGCGGGCCATCGTTGAGGAACTTGGACTGGGGCCGTTCTTTTCGCACGTTTTTGGCGGCAACAGTTTTGCCACCAAGAAGCCGGAGCCTGAAGGAGCTAGAAAGCTGGTGCAAGAAAATGACGTTCTCCCAGAGCAGACCGCCATCGTCGGCGACTCCCACGTCGACATTGAGACCGGCCGCAACGCCGGGCTGTGGACGGTTGGGGTTTCATACGGATTTGCTCCGCACACACTCAAAGATGCCGAACCGGACATAAACGTTGATACGCCGCGAGAGCTGGCGGAAGTGTTTCGGTAACATCCGCCAATTCGAGATTCCCCGCCTCCAAAGTAACTTTCGATATGCCCCCGCGCACGAGTAAAACAAGACAAAGAGTAGGAGGCAGTTACTCTATGGTTCGGCTGGAGCGGTTTGCTTTTGCCGTTTTGATTACGATCAGTGCGCTTCTGGTGCCCGGTTTTGCGCAGGAGATCCCTACGCTCAGCATTTCCCCGGGAAAAGTCACCATGCTGCAAGGCGAGACGCGCACCTTCCGCGCAGTCGGGAGAGACGGCAGGATGCGCCACAACGTTCGCTGGAGCATCTCTCCCGCCCATGCGGCCAAACTCACGACGAATGGCGACGAAGCAACCGTGCAGGCGGAGGAAGGGCCCTCTACCGTGATGTTGACCGCCTACGCGGAAGGCGACTCGGCGCAAGCTACGGTTGACATTCTTTCGGGCCAAACCCTACCAGCAGGAACGCTGCTGTGGACGGTTCCCCCAATGCCGGGCTGCAAGGGTATAAAGATGTCCCAGGCAGTACCCAGCGCCACCGGGCCCGACCTCTACGTCGAGGAAGAGTGTCCGCAGGGCAGATTTGTTCGCGCGCTCACCGCCGACGGCCGCGAGTTGTGGCGCCGGCAGATCACGGGCGCCGGTGGAGTGCTTGAGAGTCAGCCCGTCACGAAGCCACAAACAGATACCGGCGGGCACATGGACCTGCACCGTGCGTCGGTCTGCGACGGGGTTTCGAACGGCATGACGAAGGACGAAGTTTCGAAAGTGGTCATTGGGTACAAACTGCGTGTGGACCAGAGACAGTGGCAGAGTGACAACTGGAATTTCGAGGAAGACGGGTCGAGTTGCTCGATTTCATTTGACGGCAAGAGCGGAGCCGTGGTGAAAAAGAGGAAGACGATTATCATCGACTAGCGAGGGCTGAACGAATTGCGGGCTAACCGGAATGGATTTCCCGACCAGGGCTTCACGCCCGCCGAACTGCGCAAGCTGCGCCGCATGAAGAATCCTTACGGCATCCAGAAGTTTCTCGACGAGATGCCGTATCACCTGGAGGACACGGCATGGTCTCCGCGCAAGGTCCTGGCGGGAGAGACCGCGCACTGCCTGGAAGGGGCGATTTTCGGCGCGGCGGCGCTGCGGGTGAACGGGTATCCTCCGCTGCTGCTCGATTTCGAGGCCGAACACGACACCGACCACGTGATCGCCATCTTCCGCCAGGACGGTTGCTGGGGCGCCGTGGCCAAGTCGAACTACACCGGATGCCGCTGGCGTGAACCTGTTTATCGCTCGCTGCGCGAGTTGGCGCTCAGCTATTTCAACTCTTACTTCAATCTGCGGCGGGAGCGCACGCTGCGGCGCTACTCGTTGCCGGTGAACTTGAAGCGTTTCGACCGGCAGAATTGGATGACGACCGATCAACCGATATGGTTCATCGTGTATCACCTGTTCGACATTAAGCACTATCCTCTTTTGACCCGAGCCCAGGAAAAGCGGCTGCATCGCGTGGATGAACGGCTGTTCCAGGCCGAGTGTCTGGGGAAGGCTTACAAGACCAGGGATTAAGCATCAGCGACTAGCCATTTCGGCCGGGAGTCGTGTCGTCTAAAGTTCCACGTGTATGGTGCCGATTCTTACAAGGGACCCTTTGGGCTTGCTTTCGCCCTGCCATTAGACGCACTCTGGAGAGTGAGTTACCGGCAGTTCTGGCCCGGCATGGCTTCTGGTCCGGGAGCATTGAATTGGAAGTTGATGGTCAGTTCGGGACCGGTCAGGCTCACGAATTTGTGGAAGCCCGCCGTCATCGCCGGTTCAAGCTGGAAGTCAACGTCCGGATCTACGCGCGCAACAGCGCTGTGGTTCGAGGACAGACGGTGGATATCAGCGAGTCGGGAATCTCGGCCATGCTGATGGTCGAAGTTCCCATCGGCGAAGTGGTTCGCCTGGAATTCGCCCTGCCGCTTGGAGAGGTCGAAGTCCACGCCCTGGTTCGGCAGAGGAACGCCTTCCGCTATGGCTTCCAGTTCGTGGAGTCCAGTTCGGCACAAGACATCATTGGGCGCACCTGCCGCCATCTTGCGGTGGAGCAGACTGCGCAGCCTGACGGGCGCTAGCAACCTGCGGCTGCGCCTCCGCTGCGCTTGGCTCGATAACTTCCGTAAACAGCCAGCCCTTCAGCGCATTTTTCTCATGACTCACCCCGCCTCGGACCGCGTTAAGATAGGCGGATGGGGAACCGGCTTCTTGTCTTTGCCTTTCTTGTATTCATGTGTTTGCCGGCACTCGCCCAGCGGGACGCCCCATCCCCCACCCCGGATCATCCGCCCGAGGCTGCCGCGACCCCGAACGGGAGCGCATCATCCTCCTCAGGCGCCCCAGCCAGCGCAAGTCCGCGGCCTGACCTGACTCCCGATGCCGCCGGCAAACTCTCGCCGGAGCAGATGCGCGAATTGACTCGGGTCGTGGCACAGAATTTTCGGGATAACTACAAAAAGCAGCGTGACTACACCTACATTGAGCGCGACGTGGACAAGACAGTCGATGGTGGTGGCCGGACGAAATCCACAGAGATCAGGACATATGAGGTCATCAAGATTTATGGCGAGCAGGTGTGGCGGATGATTGAGAAGGACGACAAACCGCTCGACGCGAAAGAGGCTGCCAAGGAAGAAGAGAAGATCCAGAAGATCATGGACAAGCACAAAGCAGAAACGGAGGAAGACCGCAAAAAGCAGGAAGACAAAGAAGCAAAACGGCGCGAGGACAGCCGCAAGTTCGTTAGTGCCGTCGCCGATTCGCACGATTTCAAGTTGGTAGGAACGGAACTGGTGGACGGACGCGAAGCGTGGGTGATCGATGGCGAACCCCGACCTGGACCCGAGTTGCAGGATAAGGAAGAAAGGTTCGTCTCCAAGTTTCGCGGGCGATTGTGGATCGACAAGGAAAGTATGCAACTGGCGAAGGTGGATCTTGAAGCGATTGACACGGCATCGGTCGGATGGGTGCTGGCGCGCATCCACAAGGGCACGCGCATGACGTATGAGCAAATGAGGATGGATGACGAAATCTGGCTGCCCAAGCACATGACCTACAAGCTCGATGCGCGCGTCGCTTTGTTTAAGGGCTACAACGTTGAGGGTGAACAGATCTATCGCGACTACAGAAAATTCCGCACGTCGGCGAAGATTGTGGGAATGGGCGAAGTCCACGAAGAAAAGTAGAGTCTGGGCAATCTCAGTCCCGCCTACAGCTCCCCCTTACCAACCGAGAAAGCAAAGCAGGCCATTCTCTCCCTCAAACCCGTGCGCCCCAGGCTTATAATGCGAGGTCCTGAGCGCTCGGGCCTTGGGCGCGTTGCTGAGTCTCGATCTGGGCGCACATCAGGATTGCAATTCATTTCTGATTCGTCTAATGAGGCTCGAATGTCATCTCTTACCCGTCGTGATCTGCTTCGCTCCGGTATTGCGCTCTCCGCGTCAACGTTGGTCGCTGGATCGGTGAGCCGTGCCCAGGCATTGCTTGCCGCTTATCCCGGCGCAGCCTCGGCCGAGGCTCTGGCCGCAGTGGCTCCGCGCGAGCACCTGCTATTCGACTTTGGCTGGAAGTTTTTCCAGGGTCACGCCACCGACCCGGCGCGCGATCTGGGCTTTGGCAAGGACCAGGGAGATTTTTCCAAGTCGGGCGGTTTTGATTTCGCCACGGAGAAATTCGACGATTCGAAGTGGCGAAAACTGAGCCTGCCGCATGACTGGGCGGTTGAGCTGCCGTTTGTGCGCGACGACGGGTTGCAGTCCCATGGCTACAAGCCGCTGGGCCGCAGCTATCCCGAGACCAGCGTGGGCTGGTACCACCGCGTTTTCGATATTCCCAAAGAAGACGCTGGGCGGCGCGTAACGGTGCAGTTCGACGGCGCTTTCCGCGACGCGCTCGTGTTCCTGAATGGTTACTTCATTGGCCGCAACGATAATGGCTATGCACCATTTCGCTTTGACCTCACCGACTTTCTCAACTACGGGGGCAAGAACTATCTCGTCGTGCGCATGGACGCCAGCTTCGGCGACGGCTGGTTCTACGAAGGGGCCGGGCTTTACCGGCATGTGTGGCTCATCAAGACCGACGCCACGCACCTCGGGCAGTGGGAGAGCTATGTCCGTCCCGCCGTAAAGGGCGCTGCAGCCACGCTAAGCCTGGGTACGGTGGTGCAGAACCAAGGCCGGCAAGCCGAAAGCTGCCGCGTGCGCTGGCATATCTTCGATTCGGCAGGAAAGGCTGTAGCCACCGGCGAGGCGGCGCCGCAGTCCGTCGCTGCCGACGGTTTTGGCATTTTCACGGCAAGCGCGAATGTGGCCAATCCAACGCTGTGGTCGCCAGAGACACCCAGCCTGTATTCGGCAGTTGTAACTGTCGAATCCAGCGGAGGCCCCCGCGATGCCGAGCGCGTAAGTTTCGGAATCCGCACGGCCGTCTTCGATGCGGACAAAGGCTTTTTCCTCAATGGCAAGTCCGTGAAGATCAAAGGAACCTGCAATCATCAGGACCACGCCGGCGTCGGCGCCGCTCTTCCAGACCGTCTGCAGTGGTACCGCGTGGCGGTGCTGAAAGACATGGGCTCGAACGGCGTGCGCACGTCGCATAACATGCCTACGCCCGAGTGGGTCGAGGCCTGCGACCGCCTGGGCATGATGATGATGTGCGAGACCCGCATGATGAGCTCGAATGCCGAAGGCTTGGCCCAACTCGAACTCATGGTGAAACGCTACCGCAACTCGCCCTCGATCATTCTCTGGTCCATGGGCAACGAAGAGTGGATACTGCAGAGCAGTTCGCAGGGCGAACGCGTGATCGCCGATATGGTGGAGCGGACCCACGAGCTCGATCCCACTCGCCCCTGCACCTCGGCGGTGAACGGGAGCTTCGAGTCCCACTTCCCTGATTCCCTGGATGTGATGGGCTTCAACTACAATCTGAACGCGCCGGATGGCTGGCACAAAGCGCATCCGAAAAAGCCCAGCGTGGGCTCGGAAACGGCCAGCACCGTGGCCACGCGCGGCATTTATTCGACCGACAAGCTGCGCAATTGGCTGAGCGCTTACGATCTGAACCATCCCGAGTGGGCCGAACTCGCCGAAGAATGGTGGAAGTTCTACGCCGCGCGCGAATGGCTGGCCGGCGGCTTTGCCTGGACCGGCTTCGACTACCGCGGCGAACCCACACCCTATGGCTGGCCTTCGATCAACTCGCAGTTCGGCATCGTGGATATGTGCGGCTTTCCCAAGGACAACTTTTATTACTACAAAGCATGGTGGGCCTCGGAGCCGATGCTGCATCTGTTTCCGCACTGGAACTGGGACGAGCGCGAAGGCGAACCGGTCTCGGTATGGGTGCATTCGAATCTCGACTCGGTGGAATTGTTCTTGAACGGCAAGAGCCAAGGCTCGAAAAATGTCCAGCCGCTGACGCATCTGGAATGGAAAGTCAGGTACGAGCCGGGTGTCCTGGAGGCGCGCGGCACAAAAGACGGAAAGGTCGTGCTCACCGAAAAGCGGGAGACGACGGGCCAGCCGGAATCGATCCGCCTGACTGCAGACCGCATGGAAATTAACGCCGACGGTGAGGATGTAGCGATCCTGCGCGTCGAGGTGCTCGACAAAGAAGGCCGGGCGATTCCGACCGCGGACAACCTGATCAGCTTCAAAATAGCAGGCGAAGGCGCGCTGACCGGCGTGGGTAACGGCGACCCGAATTGCCAGGAGTCCGATAAAGAACCCCGGCGCAGCCTGTTCAACGGCCTGGCGCAAGTGATCGTGCAGGCGAACCGCACTCCGGGGACGATCACCGTTGAGGCTTATACCGAAGACTGGCCGCCACCGAAGTTGCCGGCTACGCGGCTGACCATCACCACGAAGAAAGTGGAGTTGCGGCCGGCGGTCGGGTAGAAGGTAGGGCAAAGAGGCATGTCATGTGGAGGCGAATTCTGTTACTCCCTCTTCTGATTGCCGCCGCGCTGGCAGCAGCGCGCGATAAGGCGGAGAACTGGATCGAGGTCCGAAGCCCGCATTTCACAGTTGCGACTAATTCCAACGAGAAGCAGGCGCGCCGGATTGCAGATCAGTTCGAGCGCATGCGGTCGGTGTTTCATGCTGCGTTCCCCAAGCTGCAGGTCGATCCGCCCTCCCCGATCATCGTAGTGGCCGTCAAAGACGAAAAAGACTTCCGGGCGCTCGAACCAGAGGCCTACCTCGCCAAGGGATCGCTGAGGCTGGGAGGGTTATTATTACACGCGCCCGACAAGAACTATGTCCTGATGCAGCTCGATGCCCAGGGAGAACATCCGTACTCGGTCATTTATCACGAGTATACGCACCTGCTTCTCAGCAAATCTGCCGAATGGATGCCACTGTGGCTAAACGAGGGCCTGGCCGAGTTTTACGAGAATACCGACATCAACGAGAAAGACGCCGCCCTGGGCCAACCGAGTGGAGTGAACATCATGCTGCTGCGGCAGAACCGACTGCTGCCGCTCGCGACTCTCTTCGCCGTGGACGAGAAGTCGCCGTACTACCACGAAGAAAACAAGGGTTCGATCTTTTACGCCGAGTCGTGGGCCCTCACGCACTACCTCTACGTCAAAGATCACGCAGCCAAAACTCCGCAGTTGCCGCAATACAGCGACTTGTTGGCCCAAAGGGTAGACCCAGTCACTGCGGCCACTCGATCTTTCGGTGATTTGAAGCAACTGGAGTCGTCGCTGGAAAACTACGTCCAGCAGGGCGCCTTCAGCTATTTCAGGGTGAAGACTGTCACCGAAGTGGATGATTCGACTTTCAAGGCGCAATTGCTCACGCCGCCGCAGGCCGATGCACTGCGGGCGGACTTTCTGGCTTACAACCAGCGAACCACGGATGCGCGGTCTCTGCTCGACCAGGTACTGCAGCAGGATTCGAACAACGTTTCGGCCTGCGAGACCATGGGCTTCCTGGAATTTCGCCAGGGCCATCTGGATGAGGCAAGGAAGTGGTATGCGCAAGCGGTGCAACTCGATTCGCAGAGTTACCTCGCCCATTATTACTTTTCCGCAATTTCCATGAGCCGATCGCTCACGTCGGCCGACGACGCGCAGGTGGAAAGCAGTCTGCGGGCCGCTATCAAGCTGAACCCGTCGTTTGCGCCGGCCTTTGACAGACTGGCCGTCTTTCTGGCGATACACCATCGCGATCTCGACGAAGCGCACTTGATGGGCTTGACGGCGGTCACGCTGGACCCCGGAAACGTTGGCTACCGAATTAATGTGGCGAACACTCTGATGAACATGGAACAGGAACAAAATGCAATCGCCGTGCTCCGCGCCGCGGCGAAGTTGGCCAAGACTCCGGAGGAAGCCGAGATAGTGGATAACGCTCTGATGCATGCGCAGGAATATGTTGATGCACGGGAACAGGCGGCCGAAGAGAATCGGCGCCTGAGCGAAGGAGCGCAGGCCGGGGGCAAAACAGGTTCGGCGGCGGAGACCTCCGGCAACTCCGATGTGCCAACTCTCACCCGTCGCGACACCTTCGTCGCCAAAGGGCCGCATCGTTTTCTGGTGGGCGTTCTGAAGAATGTTCACTGCGACGCTATGCGCATCGACCTGACGCTTGACTCCGGCGGAAAGAGTGTTGCGCTGCACGCGGAGAATTACTACAAGATTCAGTTCACTACCCTCAACTTCGCTCCCTCCGGGGATCTCAATCCCTGCAAGGATCTGCAGGGACGTCCGGCCAAAGTGGAGTACGCCGAATCCGCCGACAAGTCTGCGGTTGCGCGAGTGTTCGCTATCGAACTGCACAAGTGAGGCTGGCCGCATTCCGTGTGGCATTGCGCGTTCTCCGCACGAGCAGAGTCTGTAAGACGAAGTACGGCTCGAAGCAACGCGACGACCGCTTCCTGTAAGATTTTTAAGCATCGCAGCTGAGCATGCCTAAATCGCGTCGAGAATTGCTGACGATCACGTCGCTGGGCGCGCTGGCCGCCGCCTGCCGGCTCCAGGCCCAGAATCCAGCAAACTTGCCTCCGGGCGCGCCGCCCGCGTTCGGCGCCGGGCCGCCGGTAGGACCGGAAGTCTCGGTTTCGACTTTCGCGGAGGCGGAGAAATTAGTGCAGTTTCCTCTGAGCGACTCCGAACGCGCGATGGCCGCGGCGAGCTGGCGCAGAACCCTCGCGTCGGTCTACGAGCGGCGAACCGGGCCGCGAAAACTGGCGCTCGAACCGACCTTGGCCCCGGCGACACGGTGGGATCCCATGCTTCCGGGCGTGAAGGCTACCGCGTCACGCGACAGGTTCGTGCGCAGCGCCGCGCGCGCAATTCCGCTGCCTGCGAAAGATGACGACATCGCTTTCGCGCCCGTGACGCAACTTTCTCGCTGGATGGAGACGCGCCAGCTTGGCTCGGAGCGTCTGACTCGCATTTATCTGGACCGGCTGGAGAAACTCAATCCCCAGTTACGCTGCGCCATAACCATCACACACGATTTCGCGTTGCGGCGGGCGAAACAAGCCGACGCGGAGATCGCGCAAGGCAAGTATCGCGGGCCGCTGCACGGCATTCCGTGGGGCGCGAAGGATCTGCTCGACACGGCTGGGATCCCGACAACCTACGGCGCGGAACCTTACCGAGACCGCGTCCCCGAAGAAGACGCCGAGGTTGTGAAGCGTCTCGACACCGCGGGCGCGGTGCTGGTGGCGAAGCTAAGCCTGGGCGCTCTGGCGCTGAATGACATCTGGTTTGGCGGGCAGGCAATGAATCCGTGGCTGCTCGAAGAAGGAGCGTCGGGATCGAGCGCGGGACCGGGCGCAGCCACGGCAGCAGGCCTCGTGGGGTTCTCCATCGGCAGCGAAACCGGCGGCAGCATAGTGAGTCCTGCGATGCGATGTGGTGTTACCGGCCTGAGGCCCACGTATGGCAGAGTGCCACGCACGGGCGCGATGACGTTGTGCTGGTCGCTGGACAAGCTGGGGCCGATGACGCGCAGCGTGGAAGATGCGCTACTCGTGTTGCAGGCCATTTCCGGGCCGGACGCGCGAGACACGGCAAGCGTGCCCAGCTACCTGGATTTCGACGCCAGTGCCAGCGTAAAGGGCCTGCGCTTGGGCTACTTCCCTGCGTGGATGAACCAGCGTCCGGCAACGGAGGTGGATCGAAATGCGCTCGAAACCGCGAAGAAAATCGGCTTCGATCTGATCGAGGCTTCCCTTCCCGACTGGCCCTACGATTCACTGAATCTGATTTTGTTTGCAGAAGCGGCAGCGGCATTCGAGGAACTGACTCTGAGTGGCGGTCTCAGCCAGCTCAAAGCCCAGGCGCCTGACGCCTGGCCCAACCTGTTCCGTCAATCGCGATTCCTTTCAGCGGTGGATTTTGTGCAGGCTGACCGGCTACGCCGAAAAGTGGCTCAGGAGATGGCGCGCGTGTTTTCGGAGGTCGACTTGCTGCTGGTGCCGTCCCTGCGCGACGAAATGCTGGTCATCACGAATTTCACAGGCCATCCGTCGCTGACCCTACGCGCGGGATTTGTAGAGGTCAGAAAGGCGCGCAGCGATTGGGCGCCGGACCCCAGCCATCCTCTACCGACCTTCGACCCGCCCCGGCGCGTGCCGCACGGCATAACGCTGATCGGACGCCTGTTCGATGAAGGAACGCTGGGATCTGCCGGGATGGCTCTGGAACGCGCGCTGGGGGTGGCGAACGAGAGGCCTCCCGGATTCTAGTCCCACGGAACTAAACCCGCTTACCGGCGTTCTATAATAAAAGGATTCTCTGTCGGCGAAATCCGGCTCTGTGAAGGTGTCGGAAGAAATCTTGCCGAGCTTTGCTCGGCTTGACCGGGTCGAAGACCCGGCCCCACGCGAGCAACAGCAGATTCCTCGCTGCGCTCGGAATGACAACCTTTGGCTGAGAGCTGATAGCTGGGTTTTCCATGGATTTCAAACTCGTTTCCACCTACAAACCGCAAGGCGATCAGGCGTCCGCGATCCAGGCGCTCACGCACGGACTGTTTGACCGCGAGCAGCATCAGGTTCTGCTCGGTGTCACCGGATCGGGCAAGACGTTCACCATGGCCAAGGTGATCGAGGCGTTGAACCGTCCGACGCTGGTCATGGCGCACAACAAGACCCTGGCGGCGCAGCTCTATCACGAGTTCAAGAACTTCTTCCCGCAGAATGCGGTTGAGTATTTCGTTTCCTATTACGACTATTACCAGCCCGAGGCTTACGTCCCGGCGGCCGACCTCTACATCGAGAAAGAAGCGACCATCAACGACGAACTCGACAAGCTGCGGCTTTCGGCGACGCGTTCGCTGTTCGAGCGGCGCGACGCGCTCATCGTCGCGTCGGTGAGTTGCATTTACGGCTTGGGCTCCCCGGAAGCGTATTACGGCATGATGCTGTTCCTGGAGAAAGGCCAGAAAGTCAAGCGCGAGGACATCACCCGCAAGCTGGTGGACATTCTCTACGATCGCACCAACGCCGACTTCCGGCGCGGGACGTTTCGTGTGCGCGGCGATGTGGTCGAAGTCTTCCCCACCTATGACGACATGGCGTACCGCATTGAATTGTGGGGAGATCAGGTCGAGTCCCTTTCGCAGATCGATCCGCTGTTTGGCACGGTCAAGCAGAAGTACATGCGCCTGCCGATCTATCCCAAGACGCATTACGTAATGAAGGATGAGACGCGCGCTTCGGCGGTGGACTCGATCAAGAAGGAACTGGCGTGGTGGGAAGTCGAACTGGAAAAGCAAGGCCGGCTGGTCGAGTCGCAGCGCATTCATCAGCGCACCATGTTTGATCTGGAGATGATCAAGACCATGGGCTACTGCCACGGCATCGAAAACTATTCGCGGCATTTTACCGGACGCCTGCCGGGCGAGCCTCCGCCCACGCTGCTGGATTATTTTCCGCGCGACTTTCTGATGTTCATTGACGAGTCGCACCAGACGGCGCCGCAGTTGCGCGGCATGTATTACGGCGATCGCTCGCGCAAAGAAGTGCTCGTCGAGTACGGCTTTCGCATGCCCTCGGCGCTCGACAACCGTCCGCTGACCTTCGAAGAGTTTGAGCACCGCACCAACCAGATCGTTTATGTTTCGGCGACGCCGGGACCGTACGAGCTGACCAAGTCGGCGGGCGTGGTGGTGGAGCAGATTATCCGGCCCACCGGCCTGATTGATCCTGAAGTCGAAGTCCGTCCGGTGAAGGGTCAGATTGACGATCTGCTGCACGAGATTCGCGCCCGAGTGGAAAAGGGCGAGCGCGTGCTGGTTACGACCCTGACCAAACGCATGGCCGAAGACCTGGCCGAGTATTACGCGGAAGTGGGCGTCAAGTGCCGCTACATGCATTCCGAGATCGAGACCCTGGAACGGGTGAAGATTCTGCGCGATCTGCGCAAGGGCGAGTTCGATGTATTGATCGGCATCAATCTACTGCGCGAGGGGTTGGACTTGCCGGAAGTGTCGCTGGTGGCAATTCTCGATGCCGACAAAGAGGGCTTCCTGCGGTCGTCGGGATCGCTGATTCAGACGATCGGCCGTTGCGCGCGGCATTTGAACGGCCGTGCCATTCTTTACGCCGACCGCCAGACCGATTCCATGAAGCGCGCCATGGATGAGACCCTGCGGCGGCGCGCCATTCAGACGGCGTACAACGAGGAAAACGGAATCACGCCGGAATCGATTGTGCGGCCTCTGGATATGACGCTGGCCGGGATCGTGGCCGCCGACTATACCGACCTGACTGGAGGTGAGGCGGACGGCATGCCGGAGTTCAAATCGCAGGAGGAAGTGGATGCGTACATCGCGAAACTGGAAAGCGACATGCGCGAAGCGGCGAAGAAGTTCGAGTTCGAGAAGGCGGCCAAGTTGAGGGACACGATTAAGGAATTGAGGACGAAGGAGTTTCTGTTCGCGTAGACAAACCCCTCTGCGGATCGTACGGATTCACACGGATTAGGTCAAAGGCAGTGGTTTCATCCGTGGGAATCAGTGTCAATCCGTGGCGTTTCTTATCGTCCGTATGCCGCACTCGCCGCCAGCGGTTTCCGATGGAAGGTGTATCCGTCGAAGGTTTCGGAGCGGAAGTTCAGATTCGAAGAGCACAGCTTTTCGGTCTGGCTTAGAAAGAGATATCCACCGGGTTCGAGGTAGAGATGCAGGCGCTCCAGTAACGCGGTGCGTTGCGCGCGAGAGAGATGAGGCAGCACATCCATGCAGAAAATGCAGTCGAAGCGCCCGATGTAGACCGGCTTGATCAGGTTCATGGTGTTGAACGTGACCAGGCTACGCAGGCGCGGCTTCACCAGCAGGTGGGCACTGCCGTTAGACCCGTTGTTCGATGCCGCGGCCGATCCGTTCGCCGCGCCGTTAGAGCTCCCGTCGCTCCAGTTCCCGTCTTTCGAGCCGTTCTGTCCTGCGCCGATGTTTCCGATTTTTGTGAAGCAGGCGCGGATGCTCGCCGGAGGCAGGCCCGCCAGCGCGGACTGCGGGTAGAGCCCGCGCTCCGCAACCTCAATGGCGGAGCGCAGCAGGTCGCTGCCCACAATGTGAACGGACCAATCTTTTGTGCCGTTCCCTTCTGGCGCCGGCACGGAATTCTCAGATATGCTGCCGTTGCGGCAGGCCGCAGTCTTTTCCTTCACTCCAGACCCGTTCCCGGAGGCATTGGCGCCATTGCCGTTACAATTTCCGCTTCCATTGGGCAACACGTCGCACAGGGCCATGGCGATCGAGTAGGCCTCTTCTCCCGTGCAACAACCGGCGCTCCAGATGCGCAACGCGCAGGGGCCGTCCTCTGACTTGCGCGTGTAGAGCCCCGGGATGACGACCTTGGCTAGGGCGTTCATCGCTCCGGGGTGCCGGAAGAAACCGGTTTTGACGTTGAGCACGCCGTCCAGAAAGGCCGGCAGCACGGAAGGATCCTGATCCGCGGCGCTGAGCCGTTCCAACAGCGTGGCGGGAGAATCGAGTTCGTGACTCTCAAGATACTCAGCCACATGCGCGGCCAGAGCGCTGTTCGGGCAGTCGAGCAGAATTCCCGCTTGCCTCTCGACTAAAAGGCGCAGCTCGGAGAGTTCGTGCTCGAGGATGGTGACGCCCGCCATCAGTTTATGCATGAATCCTGTCCCCGAAGGGTGCGCACACGCACACGCGAACCATATGAAAATCAGCGCTCTACCAGGGGAGGATCATTAGTCAGTTACTGCTCGTTTGTTATCTAGTCGCCGGCGGTTGCGGCCGCATACGACTTGCCTGAATCCCTTTCTGCCTGCTGCGCAACCACGTTCATTTCCTTTTCCAGCGACGAAAAGCGCTGCATGATTTCGTGGATGCGAAGCGTCATGTTGCGAATGGTTTCGATCTGGGCGCGGGTCTGAGCCGAGAGGCTGCCGGGTTCCAGCAGCAGCAAGTCCGAGTTTCCCAGCACCGAGGTAAGCGCATTGTTGAGGCTGTGGCGCATTTCCAGCATGTAGCGGCCCAGCGTGGCCTGGCGCTCCAGGGCCGCGCAGGAGAACTCGGCCGCTCGCGCACGGGTCTCGGCCCGGGAACGGTGCACGGCCTCGCTCGCGGCCAGGACCAGGGTTTCGAGCCAGTGCTCGCTCGAACGCAGGATGGAAATGCGCGGCCAGCGCTCGCGTATCAGCTGCGCCGTGGCGGCGTTCTGGCAGACACAAAAAACTGGCTGGCCCGCGGAATGCAAGGGTTCGAGAACAACCGACAGCATGTCGCGCCGCAGTTCGCCCACGATCGACACGTCGAACACATCCACGGCGAACCGCGGCCACAACTCCCCGCTCAGCAGGGTGAAGGTGGGCACAGTGCGTTCCATCTGCCAGCGAGCCGTAATGCGCCGGGAGAAATCGGCCTCGTCGGAGATGATCAGTACGGTCGGAGCGTCCACGGGCAAGCTTTCCTTTTTCTCAAATCTTCTTTCCGGGATGCGTGGCAGAGTCCGCGTCCCAGTCCTGACTGCCCGAAATCTCGAATTCGGGCACATCTTCGGGCACATCGGAACTAGCAACGGCCGGCTTGGCCTTGGGTTTGCCGGCGGCCGCCGGAGCAACCGAGGGCTTGGCTACGGGTTTGTGTGCGACGGGCGCCTTCGCGCTGGCCGCGGTGGCAGCCGCTTTCGCTGCGGTAGGGGCAGGCTTGGCCGCTGCCGCCTGTTTCGTAACCGGCTTAGCAGCCGGTTTGCCGGCGGGCGCAGCCTTGGCCTCTGGCTTGGTTTCCGCTTCGGCCTTTCCGCGGCCGAGGGCGTAGTCCACCGAGGCCCGCAGGTCGACCAGCATGCGCAAGGGCGACCCTGAGGAGTACTCGGCCTGGAACATTACTTTCCATGACTGGCAGATCATGCGCAGGCGGAGGATCGGCTCTTCGGCAGAAAACTGGGCGCGCCGGCAGTCGATAGTCTTGATTCCCTTTTCTTCCAGTTCGCTGAGACCGTCGAGAATGATGTTCAGGTCGCCGAGCATCAGCCGGAAGAACGCCCGCCGCATGAGATATCCGAAGCGAGTAAAGGCGGCCAAGGCAACCGGCAGATAGAACAGATCGCCCGCCAGACTCTTGGCCTTGCGTCCCTGTTCGAGGACGCCGCCATGGAGAAGTTCATCCAGAGAGCGGCAGCGGCGGGCTGCTTCCAGTACCCGGTCGAGCGCGTTCAGCCATACCGGAGGTTTCAGTTCGACTTTCCCCAGAACCGGCTCCAGTTCTCCCGCTACGTAGGTCAGATCGACTTCGGCGTCCACCAGGCCGGAGGGCGCCAGTTGGCTGAAATATTGCACCAGCAGAAAATCAATCTTGTCGCGGATGGCGTCAGTCTTGGCCTTCTTCGCCAGGAAATGCTGAACCAGATCCAGCAGCTCTTCCTGATTGACCAGGGAGCTGGTCTGCAGGAATTGGCGCAATTGGTGGACCTGGACGCGCTGGTCCATCTCTTCGATCCAGAGGTTGGCTTGTTCGACAGCCTCCTTTCCGGGTGTCTCGACCCCCGCCTCAAGGTCGGCGCAGGGCTTGATGTCAATGACGAACTCACGCGCGAGCTCGAAGTAGATGGGATACAGCCGGCGGGCGACACTCCACTGGGCTGCGAGTTCTTGGGCTGGGGTTAAAGCAGTCATGATTTTACGATCCAGTTAGGCACTTCCTTTAGAAACCGCGCCGCAACTACGGTTCTGCCGGGGTGGTATTGCACTGCCACGACCGAGGCTTCGATATCGAGCGAACCGTCGGCAGTGCGCAGGCGGACCGCGTCGGCAAACTCCAACGGCGTGTTGCTGGCAAACAGAACTTCGCGGGGCGTGCCGAATTCGATGACGGTGCTTTCGCTGAAACTGGGTGCGGAAGGGTCGCCGGCTTCAAGAGTTCGCGCCAGCTGAACCGGAATGCGCACCGGCGTGGCTTCCGGAAAGAAACCGGCCAGTCCCGCCACCAGGCTGGCGTTCTGTGAGCTGCGTGCCGTTGCTGTGGCTTGTTGCGCCAAGCGATAAAGGACCCCTTCCCTAGACTCACTCCGGTTGCAAAGGCGGGTCGGGCTCCCCCTCTTCCCGGTTAGGAGGAGCTTCGGGGAGCCGGAATCCGCGGTTCAGCAAGAACGGAGCAACGCGGCAGCCAAATTTAGGAACGGAAGGACTAGCACTGAGGTGAGTGCATTTTCAGTGGGTTAGAGCCTGCTTCGCGTGAGCTGGTTGAGCTCCCGGTGCGATCCGCGTCTCAGGTTGAGACGCGAGTCTCACGAATTAGAGGTCAGGGGTCAGGGGTCAGAAACCCGCATGTACGTCGTTTTCAAAACGACATCTGCGTAGACCATCAAGATCAGCTCAAGGGCGCAGAAGCGGCTGCCGTCTGACCCCTGGCCCCTGATCGCTGAACCCTGCCTCACTGCAGCGTGTGGCTCGAAGACCCCTGTCCGGATGAGCCGATGCTGATGTTGTAGCGCTTCAGCTTGCGATAAAGGGTCGCTCGGCTGATGCCGAGCATGCGTCCGGCCAGGGCTTTGTCGCCTTTCACCTGCTCAAAGACGCGCTGGATTGTAGCGCGTTCGATGTCTTCAAGATCCGTGGTCGGCGATGAGGTTTGGGGCGATGCGGGCACGGCCGTAACTCCGGCGAGATCAGGATCGAAGGCGGCCGGCTCTTCTGCCACGGGGCGGGCGCCCGCTGCGGCGGCGGCCGTATTTGCGGCGATGGTGGGCGGAAGATCGCCGAGGTCAATGCTCCGTCCATTGCCTAGCGCGATCGCCCGCTCGATGCAGTTTTCCAGTTCGCGCACGTTGCCCGGCCAGTCGTACTGCATCAGCGCCTTCATGGCGGCACTGGAGACATACTGTTTTGCACCGGGAGCAAACCGGCCAAGAAACCAATCCACCAGGTTAGGAATGTCGCTCCGCCGCTCGCGCAGCGCGGGCACATGCAAGGCGACGACATTCAAGCGGAAGAAAAGATCCTTTCGGAAGGCACCGGTTTTGTAGGCAGCCTCGATATCGCGGTTGGTGGCGGTGATGACGCGAACGTCCACCTTGACCCTCTGGTTGCTGCCCACCGGACGAACTTCTTTTTCCTGCAACACGCGCAGCAGTTTGGCCTGCAACTCCAGAGGCAGTTCGCCCACTTCGTCGAGAAAGATCGTGCCTCCGTCGGCGGCCTGAAACAATCCCTGCTTGGACTTCAGCGCCCCGGTGAAGGCTCCCTTCTCGTAGCCGAACAGTTCGCTCTCGATCAGTGTGGGTACGAGCGAACCGCAATCCACCGCTACAAACGGACGGCCGGCGAAGGCGCCGCGGAAATGGATGGCGCGGGCGACTAATTCTTTGCCCGTCCCGCTTTCCCCGTAAATGAGCACTGGCGTGCGAGTGTCTTTGAGGCGTGAAACCAGGCGTAGGACTTCTTGAATCCTGGCAGAAGACCCAACAATGCCGTGCACTGCAGGCTTCAGCCGGAGGAACTCGTTGTCGTCGACCAGGCGGACTTTCTCCGCCATCCGGCGCAAGAATAGCCGCAGCTCTTCCAGCGGAGAAAAAGGCTTGGTGATGTAGTCATAAGCGCCCAGCTTCATGGCCTGCACGGCGGTTTCGATCGAGCCGTGTCCGGTCATGAGTGCCACTTCCGTCCGGGGCAGGAGCTTCTTCACCTTTTCCAGAAACTCCAGGCCCGACATATGCGGCATGACGAGGTCGGTCAGGATCATGTCGGCCGGTTGCTCTTCCAGTAGGGCCAGTGCGGAGTCCCCGTTCTCAGCCTCCAGACAGACGAAACCGAGGGCCTCGCCCACGGTAACGCAGAGCTTCCGGATCGACTGCTCGTCGTCGACGATCAGCAACCGGATGCGCAGGTCTTCTCTGCTCGATGGACTATTCAATACACCTTCCCTAAAGTCTTGGACACGACTTCGATAAACTGCTGTACGCGAAAGGGTTTCTCGACGCACGGCGCGCCGGTCTCACGCAGCGTGGCGACGGTCTCCTCGTTGGCAATGTCGCCGGTAATAAAGATCACCCGCTCCGCCAGTTCCGGGCGGTGGCGGGCGATCCAGGCATGCACTTGTCCTCCGTCCACGCCGCCGGGCGTACGCATGTCTGATACGACGCCCAGAAAGGAGCCATTCTCGAGCAGGCGGAGGGCGTCCACGCCCGATTCGCAGCAGACCACGGGATATCCGCTGCGCTCGAGAGCGGCCCGGACATAGGCCATGACGGCGGGCTCATCCTCGATGAGCAGCACGGGTAGAGAAGACAGTTGGATAGCGGGGAGGCTCATTTTTGTATCACTCCTGCGGCTACGCTTAAAGACGCGGCATGCGCTGCGGGTAGGCGGACGATGAAGGTCGCACCTTGGGCGCCTAGATTGTTGTGACAGAGAATCTCGCCCCCGTGCTCCTTCACAATGCCATAACAGATGCTGAGGCCCAGGCCAGTTCCTTTGCCGACCTCTTTGGTGGTGAAGAACGGGTCGAAAATCTTGTCGGGATAGGAGATTCCGTTGCCGTTGTCGCAAAACGAGACATCGACGGCGTCGCCGGACTTCGTGGACATGATCTCGATGCGCGCGGGACGGCCGACTTCGTGGACCGCGTCGTAGGCGTTGTTAAGAATGTTGAGGAAAACCTGCTGCAACTGATGCGCGTCGCCCATCACCTCGGGCAATTCCTCATCCAGGTTCTCGACCACTTCCACGCCGTGGCTGGTGAAGTCGTAAGCGCGCAATTGGACCGTCCGGCGCAGGATCGCATTCAGCTGTACGGCATTGCGCTGCGGCGGCATCTGGCGAGCAAAGCTGAGCAGGTTCTGCACGATCTGCTTGGTGCGCTGGGCCTCCTGCAGAATCACGCGCAGATCCTTGCGCGCCCCTTCGGACAGCTCGGGATTCTCCATGAGCAAGTCGGCAAATCCCAGAATGGCGGTCAGGGGATTGTTGACCTCGTGGGCCACGCCGGAGACCAACTGTCCGACCGCAGCCATCTTCTCGGCGTGCACCAGTTTGTCGCGCAGGATCGCGGAATCGGTAATGTCGGTAAGCACCACCACGATGCTGGTGACATTTCCCTGCTCGTCGCGCATGGGACTCAGGTTGGCCGAGAACTTGCCTGCCACGCCGTTGCCCCGCATGATCTCCAACTCCAGATTGTCCACCTGCTGGCCGTCCAGCGTCTGCTGCAGCGCACCGGACAGCGAGCGGAGATATGCGGGCGCGGCCAGTTCCCGCAACGGACGCCCGATCAGTTCCCGCTGTTCGAACCCGGCGTCATACCAGCGGCGGTTGCCGTAGCTGACCAAACCTGCTGTGTCGGCCACCAGAATCAGGCTCTGTGTATTGCTCAGAATCTTGCCCGAGAAATCACGTTCGCGATGCAACTCTGACTGATAGGTGCGGAGGCCGGTCACATCGAGCATCAGCCCGCGAATCTGCAGCAGGTGGCCCTCATTGTCGTAGAGGCCGAAAGCGTTGATCAGCACGTGGATGGGGGATCCGTCCTTGCGCCGGAGTGTGGCTTCGAAGTTATGCAGATGGCCATCCCGTTCCATGGCCTGGGCGTGCTGCTGTCGCTGTTCGAGCGAAAAATAGAGCTTCGTGGGAATGTCAACCTGCAGTAGTTCTTCCCGGCTGGCATATCCCAGCATGCGCACCATGGCATCATTCACTTCTATAAAGCGGCCGCTGGGCGTGCTGAAGAAAAGACCTTCCTGAATGTTGTCAAACAGTTCGCGGTAGCGCCGTTCCGCTTCCCGCCGGTCGGAGATGTCCTTCAGCACGTGAATGGTTTGCAGGCCTTCGTCGGAAGCACCCTGCGCGCGCGAAGTGGAGACCAGGTAGGTCCGATCAAACACGGGATGCACGAATTCGTCAGAATCGTCGGACATGGCGCGGCAGAAGGGGCAGGAGTAAGGTGCCACGTCACTGGTCAGCGCCAGCAGGGATCGCATGTCCACCCCGACCAGTTCTGCCGGCGGCACACCGATCATCGCGGCCAGGGAACGATTGACGCGCAGAACCTTGTCCGCATGATCGTGCACCACGATGAGATCGCTGATGGCATCGAAAATTGCCGTCCAGTGGCGGTTGGCCTGCTCGATGCGCGTAAACAGGCGCGCGTTTTCCAGCGCCATGGCGCCGTGGCCTGCGATCGTTTCCAGAAAAACGCGCTCCTCGCGATCCAGGGCGCGCGCGCGCCCGGAAAGACAAACTAGTCCCGCCAACTCCCCGTTCGCGCCAGCCAGGCGCACCAGCGTGCAATCCGCCCACTGCAGGCCCGAGGCGGCTTCAGCGCCCAGCAATTCCTCCGCTGAGCCGCAAACCACAGTTTCTGCGTGACGGGTGACAAATTCGCCAAGAGAGGCCGCCAACGAGCGTTCCAGCCCGCGATCGAGCGCGGGATCATTCACCGGAACGAGCTTTCCCTGCGGGGCCTCGGCCGGCGTCGCATTATGCTCCTGCCCAGATGCTGGCTTCGCGGCAGGTGCCACTGCCTCGGAAATCGGCGCAGGAACTCCCGGCTGGGAGTGCAAGGCAGCCACTTGAAAGCGTCCCTCATGCGGCACCGCAAGCAAGGCAGCGCGGGAACCGGTCAAATCGGCGACCCGGCGGACGAAGCGGCGGGAAAATTCAGGCAGGCGCAACGCACCGTTGATTTCGCGCGCCAGTTCGGTCAGAGCCTCGGCACGGCGTCGATGCTGTTCCGAGAGATGCAGATTCCTCGCTACTTCGAGCGCCACTGCCGCCTGGTTGGAGAGGGCCCGGGCGCGCCGGATGTCCTCCTGGGAAATGCCGGTGCCGTCCAGACGGTCGAGCACGCCGAACATTCCCAGAACCTGCGCGCTCGCTCCCAGCAACGGAGCTCCCAGGAATTGGCGCACCTGATATTTGGCGATGGCGCCAAGGTTGACTCCGGGGATGCGGCTTACATCGTCGGCCCAGAAAACTTCCTTGGCGCGCAAAGCTTGGGTAGCTACGCCTTCGGGGACGTTCACCTCCACGCGCCGCGGCTCGCCTTTTTCGACTGCGTAACGAACCTGGAAACGGTCATCCTCCAGCAGGGCGATGAAGCAACGCCCGTAGCCCAGAAAGTCGGCGGCATGGACAACGAAAGCCTCGAGAAAGTGATCGAGACCTCCACTGGAGTTCAAGGCGGAGGAGATTTCCAGCAACTGATGCAGTTCGTGCGCCTGGGCATGGGCGGTAGCGTACAACTCGGCGTGAGCCACGGCGACGGCGCCGAATCCGGCAATGGCCGACACCAAGGCCTGTTCTTCCGCCGTGAAAACGCCATCCTGGCGGGGATACACGAGGATCGCTCCCTGCGTGCGCGAGGTGCGCAGCGGCGCCGCAATCAGCATTCCGGGAAAAACCAGATTGCCCAGAGAGTGCACCTGGGCTCCGATGGAAAGAGTGACGGGCTCTCCCGCAGACACGGCGCGCTGCGCCAAGTCCGCGGCAAAGCGCAGCGTCTGGCGGTCGTGGCGGGCACGCGCCGCCGTCGCCAGTTGCGGCGTCTCAGCCGAAACAGCGCGCAGTTCGAAGGGTCCCTCGCGTTTCAGCAGCACACAAACCAGCCGGGTCCGCAGCAGCAGGCGCAGCCGGTCGGCCAGGGCCTCGATCACGGCTGCGACATCCGGGGTGCCGTGCAGCACATGAGCTACGTCCGCCAGGATCTCGGCGCGGCGATGCTCTTCCCGCGAGGCCTCGCTGAGCCTGGTCGCTTCCAGAAGGCTGCCCAACTGGCCGGCCAGGATCGTAGCTTTGGCCGCCAAATCCTGGTTGAAAAAACTGTCGTCGGAATCGTGCAGAAACGAAACCGCGCCGATCACTTCGTTGAAGACCACCAGCGGAGCAGCCAACAAAGCCCGTGCGCCAAATTCCCGGGCGACCGGAAAGTTCGCCGAGTGCACGCGATTGGCGAAAATGGTCCGCCGCTGCCGCACTGCTTCGGCAGTTGCGGTGCTCTGCTGCGGAAGCAGGCGCAAGCCGACAAAACGCTCCGCCAGCTTCCCGTCGGCCTGATCTCCGACCAGTTCGTCGCCGGCATGGCAACGCCAAAAATAAGCTCCGGAAACCCGAAAGAACTCCCGGGTGGCACGGCAGAAGAACTGGATCAGCGCAGTTGCGTCAGAACGTTCGCTCGCCTTTGCGGCAAGGCCGAGCAAGAGTTTCTGGAAGGCTTCATCGGAGCCCGGCGCCAGACACACGTTGGAGGAAATGACGGCGTCGCCGCCCGAAAGGCTCAGTTCTGCTCCAGCTGTCGAAGGAAAGTTCTCGTGATTCACAAGTGCTTGAATCTAATGGGAAATTACAGGTCATCTCAATTTGAGTCAAGGGAAATGCCCGCGGGGGTGCCTTGGTGTGAAACGAGATTATTCACTTGACACAAATAGCTAAACGGTGTATCTTTCTGACATGGACATCCGAGAGATCAGCGAAAAGTTCGCAACTGACGAGCAATGCTTGGCTTACCTCCAGCAGATGCGCTGGCCGGATGGCGTCATTCGCTGCCCGGAGTGCGGTTGCAAGGAAGTTAAGCGCGTGGATCGCAGCCCGGAGAAGCGTGGCAGGAATACTCGGAAATGGTTCTACCTGTGCGGCGAGAAAACCTGCCGGAATCAGTTCACCCCGACCTCTGGCACGCTGTTCCATGATACCCATCTGCCGCTGATAGTTTGGTTCCACGCGATTGCTTTGGTGCTCAATGCGAAGAAAGGAATCAGCGCAAAGCAACTCCAGCGCGACCTCAAGATCGGCGGATACAAAACAGCGTGGTACTTGAATCACCGCATCCGTGAGGCGATGCGCGAAGGGGCGATACCTCCGCTCGGCGGGATCGTGGAAATTGACGAGACGTACCTGGGAGCGCGGCAGAAGGGCCATGAGGGGAAACTGAAAAACAAAGAAGTCGTGCTCGGCATGCGCGAACGTGGTGGCCCGCTGCGCTTCATCCACACGAAAGATGCCACTGCCTACACATGGAAGCAGATCATCGAATCACACTTGCATGAGGGCGTCGAACTGGTAATGACGGATGAATCCACCGCCGCGCGGATAGCCCTCAAGACGAAGGGCATGGAAGATCGTCACCGCATGGTGAAGCACAGCGCGAAGCAATACGTGGAGGGGATCAACTACACGAACTCGATTGAGTCCGCATTTTCGTTGTTAAAACGCGGCATTATAGGCTCGTTTCACCGCATCTCGATAAAACATCTACAGCGCTATCTGAATGAGTTTGGGTACAGGTTCAATCGGCGCAACGATCCGAACGCCTTCATAGAAACGGTGCGCCGTCTCGCACAGTTCCCGCCGCTGCGGTTCGACGTTCTTACTTCGGGGAAGGCTTAGCGGCTTTCTTGCGAGGATTCTTTATCGCCGCCGTTTTCTGCGGAGGCTTGGCCAGCATCCGCCGGAGAACTTCATCAAACTGGCCCTTGTCAGTCCTTGTCACATCGCCACATCCTTTCGCGACTCACTGGGCTCGAGCATCAATGGTTTTTGAGCATGAGTGGGCAATCCCCAGATTCCCCTTCCCAATTTAATTATCCGTGCTCCAGCGCCTTTAGCTTGAATGTGCCGCGCCAGGGTCGCCTCAATGGAATTCCGCTTAATTTTCGGATTGGCCTTATACTGCTTGATGAAATTGACGATCTGTTTCGTCATTGCAGGTTTACCAGTACGTTCGAGATATTTCACGGTTAGATCCAAGTATCCATCGGTGATGCGACGAATACCTTTCCCCATCGTGTTCGTTTCGTCCGCGGGATGCCCATTGAAGCGCAGCAGAACCTCCTGCAAACTTTGGATAGCGGCGTCCAAAGTATTCCGCTGCTCAACGAGATCGTCTAGCGCTACCTTGAGCTTTGTTGTATCCATAGCCTCTCTCTCCCAGTGCTAGCAGTACAGGTACATGCACTTTAGCCATCATTGACAAGCGACCTGTTAGATCAGCAGACTAATCTACAGCGAGTCGCATCTCTTTAGAATTTGTGCGGAGAGGGCGAGATTCGAACTCGCGAATCGCGTGTTTCCCCTTAAGGTTGACGCGATCACACCGATTATAAATCGGGCGCAATCAGCCACTCTGCCACCTCTCCACGATTTGTAAACGCCTCCCACGACGGATGGGCCGCCATGGGAGGATGGGACTCAGGTCGAGTCAACTATGGTGGTTCAATGACTATCGTCACTGTGCCATCACGTTTTACTCGGACCGTTACCCGGACGAGGCCAAACGTATTAGGCATCGACGCCTCCTGATCCCAGATTCGAAGGCCAACGGAGATTGCACCTCCGCTGGCCTTTTCCGTTGGGACAACACGGAACCCGTTCTAGGCACCTACCGCGTGTGCCGTCCCTCCGAGGAAAAGCCCATCCCCGCCTGCGGGACCAGAAGACATCTCAATTATAGAACCCGAATGCAGTATTCTGGGTAGTGCTAAGTTAGTTAACAGATGGCTTTTGTGTTGGAAAACTGCGGGTTTTTGTTAATATCTGTGGAAAACTTGCGTGCTTTTGACTCCGTTACAAAATCCGAACATTCGCGGACTACTACCGTCCTCTCACTTTGGCTGTGCTATAAGGGTGGCCCTCCTCCAGAAAGTGGGTCTCCTGATGAGCCAATACAAATACACTGACCATCTCCTTAAGGTGGCCAGCGACGAGTTTGACAAAATCTATAGCCCAGGCGATCGAGTCGCATGGTCAGGAATATATCGTTGCCAAGGGTGCGGGCGTGAGATAGTTCACACAGTTGACAAACCACTCCCGCCGCAGAATCACCACCAGCACACAACCGAGTCAAGGAAAGATCAGATGGCGCTTGAATGTAACGGACTCTCCTGATCCTTCTTGATTGACGGCTCCAGTCTAATTGCTGTAAACGGCTCCTGTGGATCATCAGCCCAATAGGAGCCGTGCCAGCTCGGGAATCGCCTGCGCTACACGGACCACCCTGCTAGCTGGTACGTTTGCGCACATGAACTCCAGAACGGCCTGAACATCAGCATCTACAACGATTCTCATCGCTACCCTGTCACTTCTCATTCTGATAAGCCATCCTTTCCTTTTGTGTCAAGTGAATAATCTCGGTGTGAAATCCCGAGACTTTGGTGAGACCACCGTCTCACAGTGAGAAACCTGGCGTTCTCAATCCCGAATGAGACAGATCCAATTGCCAAGGGGCTGCCAGTCGGATTAGGGGTGATGTGTAACTGCTTGTCCAAGTTATAGATACACCCCATTACTTCGGTTTTTTCAAGAAGTCACGGGTGGCCCAGACGTTGCACGCTTACTGACCGCAGGACTGTTCCGCCTAGGAGGAGTTGTGTCTCGAAGAACCGCGACGGCACTGTTGGCTCTGCTGAGCTTGTTTCTGGTGGTGGGACCGGAATGGGCAAGAACCCAGCAGGCCCAGAACGAGGAGATTGTGCGCCGAGCCAAGACCAAGGTGCAGCCCACCTATCCGGAGCTGGCACGAAAAATGAATATCACGGGCACGGTAAAGATCGAGGTGGTGGTTGCGCCCAACGGCACGGTCAAGGACGCGCGGGTCGTGGGCGGGCATCCGGTGCTGGCCGGCGCGGCGCTGGACGCCGCCAAGAAGTGGCGTTTTGAGCCCGCACCAGCAGAGAGCAGCGGGATCATTGATTTCAAGTTCGAGCCGCGGTAGACGGCAGCTGGCGCCGCGGAGGAGAAACGGCATGACGATTGGCAAGAAGCTTTATTGGAGTTTCGGATTCATTCTGGGGATGGTCTTGTTGCTGTTCTTCGTGAACTGGGTGGCGGCCAGGCGCGCGGCCGCATCGCTGGAGTTGGCGGGCACGACCAACGCCGTCCGCTCCCAGATGATGCAGAATCGCCTTTACCTGGGCAACTACCTGCTCAGCGGCGATACGCGCGAAGTGGACCGCATGAACGATGGTCTGCGCATCCTCAACGAAAAACTGGATCAGGGTAAGTCGCTGGCCGCCTCCGATCAGACAAAGAGCGCGTTCAACAAGGTGCAGCAACTGGAACAATCCTGGGATCGGGAATTCGCCCAGCCGCTGATTGACAAACGGAAAGACGTGGACTCCGGCAATGCGACCGTCGCCGAACTCCAGATCTACTACTTGCAGAAGGACGCATCCACCTGGGTGAAGAACTCAACCGATGCGCTAGATGGCGCCGACGAAGAGAGCCACAAGCTAGTCGATGAGCGCCACAAATCGGACGAGAGCTCCGCCAACTGGACGATCACTATTTCGGCGATCGGCACCCTGATTGCCTTTATTGCCGGCGCGCTGATCGCATACCGCACCGCGAAGTCCATCACCGCACCCCTGCAAAACCTGATGCTGGTGGCCCGCGGCATCGGCAACACCGGCGATCTCGAACATAACATTGACATCAGCCGCGATGACGAGATCGGCGAACTGGCCCGCACTTTCACCAAGATGGTCACCTATCTCAAGGAGATGGCTGGGGTTTCCGAATCCATCGCCGGGGGCGACCTGCGCGTGGAAGTGAAGCCGCGCTCGTCCCACGACACGCTGGGCAACGCCTTCGCCCGGATGGTGGACGGCTTGGCGGGTCTGGTGCGCAGCGTCCGCGATGCCTCCTCGCAAGTGGCCAGCGCCTCCGGCCAGGTTGCCGGCGCCTCGGAAGATTCGGCCAAGATCGGACTGCAGGCCTCTTCTGCCATTGATGAAGTCACCAGCACGATGCACGAAATGAGCGTCAATGTGCAGAACATGGTGAAGAGCACCCAGGTGCAGGCCTCCAGCGTCAGCGAGACCTCGGCTTCCATTGACCAGATGGTGGCCTCAATTCAGCGCGTCGCTGACACCGCCAAGGTGCTGCTCGACATTTCCAACCGCTCGCGCGAAGAAGTGCACGGCGGCATCGCCACCATGGAAAAGACCACCGACGGGTTGAACCGCATCAACACCACCATCAACTCCTCGGGCGAGATCATCGGGGCTCTCGGACAGCGGGCTGACGACATCGGTAAGATCATCGAGGTCATTGACGATCTGGCCGAGCAGACCAACCTGCTGGCCCTGAACGCCGCCATCGAAGCGGCCCGCGCCGGCGAACACGGCCTGGGCTTCGCGGTGGTCGCCGACGAAGTGCGCAAGCTGGCGGAAAAATCGGCTCAGTCCACCAAGGAAATCTCCGAACTGATCCAGAGCATTCAGAAGGAAGCGCGCAAGGCGGTCGAGAATATGGACCGCTCCACCAGCATCGTGAACGAAGGCCTGGAACTGGGCGGAGAACTGAACGCCGCGCTGCGCAAGATCTCAAACGTGGTGACCGAGGTCTACAAGTTTGCTCAGGAAATCGGCGCGGCCACCAACGAACAGTCGCACGGCTCGTCGCAGATCGCACGCGCCACAACCCGGCTGAACGAAATCACGCACGAAATCAACTCGGCGGTGGAAGAACAGGCTTCCGGGGCGCAGGCCGTGGTCAAAGCCATGGAGCGGATGCGGGAGTTGGTGCAGCAGTCCACCTCCGGTTCCACCGAACTGGCGGCTTCCTCGGAGCAGATGTCGAAGATGTCGCGCGGCTTGCTCGAATCGCTGGACCGCTTCTCGCTGGAACAGGAATCGCGCAACCAGGCGGGCGGAGAGTCGTCCGGCCGCGGGGCACGCCGGGCCGCAGCGGGGTCGCAGTTCTGACGGTCGCGTCGAAGGAGCCTGAACCATGAGCCGTGAACTTCATATCGTGGGCTTTCAGGTGGGCCGTGAGACTTATGGCGTGCCCATCACTTCCCTGCACGAAATCGTGCGGGTACCGGAGATTACCGCCGTGCCCGACGCCCCCGACTATCTGGAGGGCGTCATCAACCTGCGCGGCAAAATCGTCTCCGTCATGGACCTGCGCAAGCGTTTCGGAAACAAGCAGGTGGCGCTCAAGAAGCAGAACCGCATTCTGGTAGTCGAGCACGGAGGAAGGCTGGCGGGGCTTATTGTGGACTCGGCCTCCGAGGTGCTCAAGATTCCCTCCGACGCCGTGGAACCTCCGCCCGCGGCCTTTCAGGATAGCGGCCTGAATTGCGTGACGGGGCTGGGCAAAGTCGCCGGACGTCTGGTGGTGCTGCTTGACATGAGCAAACTGCTGGCCCCGGGCAGCCTGCAGGCGAAAAGCGAAAACGGGGAAAAGAAGGCGGTAGCGAACGGTGAGGCACGCGGAGCAGCGGCGCGGTAAGGCAAAGTTTCAAAGTTTCAAAGTCACAAGGTTTCAAGGACTTTGAAACGTTGAAACCTTCGAAACCTTGAAACTTTGAACTTAGAACGAGAACAAGCATGAGCGCATCTGGAGCAGCACCTGCTCCCATATTGACGGAAGCGGAACTGAAGCTATTGCAGGCGCTGGTCTACCAGGAGTGCGGCATGCACTTCGACGAGCGCCGCACGCATTTCCTCCAGGACCGCCTGCTGCGCCGCCTGAAGGAATGCCGCGCCGACTCTTTCTACGCCTACTACCGCCTGCTGATCAGCCAGGAGGGCAAGGACGAACTGGCCAAACTGCTGGAGAACCTGACGGTCAACGAGACCAGCTTCTTCCGGCACAAGGCGCAACTGGATTTGTTTCAAAAGTTCGTGTTGGAAGAGTTGTTCAAGCAGAAAAGCGCGCGGCGCGAGTACTCGATCCGCATCTGGAGCGCGGGCTGCTCCACCGGGCAGGAAGCTTTCACGCTCGCCATGCTGGTCACCGACGCGCTGGCGTATTACTACCTGCGCAATCCGCTGCCGGTGGAGTTGCCGCTGCCCAAGCCCCTGGTTCCGCCCCCGTGGCGGGTGGAGATTCTGGCCAGCGACATCAATTACTCGGTGTTGCGGGCCGGGCAGGAAGGCACGTACAGCGAGAATCAGATGGCGATGGTGGACTACGGCTACCGCCTGCGCTACTTCGACAAGACGGGCGATCGTTACGCCGTCAAGAAAGCGCTGAAGGAAATGGTGCACTTCGACTTCCACAATCTAAAGACGGAGTACCTGCCGCAGCGCAACGACGTGATCTTCTGCCGCAACGTGATGATGTACTTCGATGAGGCCGAGCAGAAGCGGCTGATCGAAAAGTTCTACCGCTGCTTGAACAACAACGGTTACCTGTTCGTTGGACACGCCGAGAGCCTGCTGGGCCTGACCAAGAAGTTCCAGATGGTCCACAAGGACAGCGGTACGGCGTACCAGCGGGTTGAGGTGCGGAGTAACGAATGACAACTTCTCCCGATGAACGTGGCGCGGAACTGCGGGAGCTCTTCTTTGAGACTTCCCAGGAACTGCTCCAGGCGCTGAATGAAGAGGCGCTGAAGCTGGAAAAAAATCCTGGCGACGAGGAAATCGTGCGCGTCATCCGGCGCACGGTGCACACCCTGAAAGGCGACTCGGCGGCCTGCGGGCTGCGCGAACTGAGCGAACTGGCCCACGAGTTCGAAGACGCCCTTTCGCTCGAAGGCACGGCCACGCAGGACGCGGTGGCCGAGATTGCTTTTGCGTCGGCCGACCTCTTTGCGGAGATGATCGCGGCCTATCGCGGCGACCGCAAACTGCCCTCGACCAGAAGCTTGAGCAAGAGAATCAAAGATTTGACGGCCGTACCTGCAGCCAAGAAAACCCGCCGCACCAGAAAGACGGCGGGCAAAGCATCCGCGCCCCGGGTGGCCCTGAAGCCTGCTGCCGACTGGACCGAGTACGAAAAGCTGGCTATGACCCAGGCGCAGGCCAGCGGCCTGGCGGTGTATCACGTGGTCGCCAAGATTGATCCCCACTGCGCCATGCCTATCGCCGGGCGTCAGTTGATTCACAACGCTCTGGGCAGCGTGGGCCAGGTCGTGGCAGTGCGTCCCGATGCCAAGTCACCAGCGGCGTCGAAGCAGGTGGAGTTCGTGCTGGCCAGCGCGCAGACGGTCGACCAGATCGCGGCCAAGGGACGCATCCCCACCATCGCCGAAGAAGTGATCGTGGAGTTGATGCTGGCGTCGACTTCGGCTTTGAAAAAAGCGGAAGTCGCAAGCGCTGTTGTCAGGGAAGACGACGCCGAGGAGAGCTTGCAAGCTGAGGCGAATGCAGCTTTCACCCATGTCGCCGCATCGGGCACCGAGCCCGCCGGGATCCGCGCGGCGCAGGAGAACGTCCTGCGCGTGGAGGCGGGACGCATCGATAACGTGCTGAATCTCGTGGGTGAGCTGATTATCGGTAAATCCATGCTGCAGCAGGCGTTGAATGAGTTCTCCAAGCGTTATCCGAAGGAGTTGCTGCGGGGGAAGTTCGCCGATGCCATGGGTTTCCAGGCGCGGGTGTTGAACGACTTGCAGCGCTCGGTGATGAAGATCCGCATGGTCCCGGTCGACCAGTTGTTCCGGCGCTTCCCGCGCATGGTGCGCGATGTCTCGCGGCAATGTGGCCGCGAAGTGGAACTGGCCGTGAGTGGACAGGACACCGATCTCGACAAGGGGATTCTCGACGCCATCGCCGAGCCCCTGACTCACCTGGTTCGCAACGCCGTGAGCCACGGCATTGAACCAGCCGAAGAGCGCCGCCGCCTTGGCAAGTCGTCCCACGGCGTGGTGAAGCTGAACGCCTATCACCAGGGCAACCAAGTCGTCGTGGAAGTCACTGACGACGGCCGAGGCATTGACGCGCAGAAGATTCGCGCCAAGGCGATCGAACTGGGCATGACCACGGCGGAGGAGGCCGCCCGCCTGAATGACACCGAGACTCTCGATTTCATCTTCCGGCCCGGCTTCTCAACCGCCGACGAGATCACGGAAGTCTCCGGGCGCGGGGTGGGAATGGACGTAGTGCAAAGCGTGTTGCACCGCCTCAAGGGCTCGATCAGCATGGAGACGCGGCCCGGACAGGGCACCACCTTCCGGCTGAAGCTGCCCCTGACCCTCGCCATCATCAAAGCCCTGCTGTTCTGGGTGGAGCAGCGGCTGTATGCGATCCCGCTGAACGCGGTGGTGGAGATTGCGCGCACCGCCGAATCGGAAGTGCACCAGGTGGACAACTACGAGGTCCTGCAGTTGCGCAATCAGGTGTTGCCCCTGCTGCGCATGGGCCGCCCTGCGGACGGAGGCCGCCACTCCAAGCTCTTTGTGTTGGTCATCCTGGTCGGGGAAAGAAAGTACGGATTGATTGTGGACGCCCTGGAAGGGGAAGAGGAACTGGTGATCAAAGCCCTGGACGACCAGACCTTCTCGACCGATCTGGTATCGGGCGCCTCCATTCTGGGCGATGGGCGTGTGGTGCTGATTCTCAACCTGCCGGCGGTGGTGGAGCATGTGGCCCGCTGGCGGCCCGAGGAAGCGGGACAGGCCAATTCCGGCCTGTTACTGTCGCACACCGACCGCGTGCGGCTGGCCATGACCCCAGCCGTTGGAGGCCGGGCATGAGGAACCGTGTGCGCGTGCTAGTGGTGGACGATTCGGCCCTGATGCGGAAGCTGATTCCGCAGATGCTGGCTGCCGACGAGTCCCTCGAAGTGGTAGGGACGGCGATGGACGGCAACTTCTGTCTCAAGAAGATCGAAGAGTTGAAGCCGAACGTCGTGACTCTGGACCTCGAGATGCCGGGAATGAACGGCATTGACACGCTGAAGGAAATCATGCGCCGGCAGCCGGTTCCGGTCATCGTCTTCAGCTCCCACAGCACCGAAGGTGCGTCGGTCACCTTGAAAGCCCTGGGGCTGGGGGCGTTTGATTTCGTTACCAAGCCCAAAGATGCTTCCGCCCACATGGCGGAAACCGCGCGGGAATTGATTGCGAAGGTGAAGGCCGCGGCCGAGTGCAAGTTGAAGCCGCGGATACTGGCGGGAACCCAGCCAAAGCAGGAGAAGGCTTCGGTCTCTTCGTCCAGCCCGACCAAGGTCGTGGGCATCGGCGTTTCCACCGGCGGTCCGCAAGCCATGGAGTATCTGCTGACGCAGCTGCCCGGTGATTTTCCCGGAACGATTGTCGTAGTGCAGCACATGCCCGACGGGTTCACCGACATGTTTGCGCGGCGGCTCGACGAAACCTGCTCTTTGCGAGTGAAAGAAGCGCAGTCCGGCGACCTGCTTCAGCGGGGACGCGTGCTGATCTGTCCCGGAAGCCGCCACATGAAAGTCAAGCGGCTGCCCCTGGGAGACATCGCGGTGCTCAACGATGAGCCGCGGGTGAACGGGCACCGTCCCAGTGCTGATGTCCTGCTGCGCAGTTTGGCCGAGGAGTTCAAGACTCACGCCGTCGGTGTCCTGATGACCGGCATGGGGGACGATGGTGCCGAAGGCCTGGGTGCGGTGAAGAAGGAAGGCGGCATGACCATCGCGCAGAGCGAAGACTCCTGCGTGGTGTATGGCATGCCGAAAGCGGCGATCGAACGCGGATATGCCATCCGGGTGATCGCTTTGGATGTTCTGGGTGCGACGCTGCAGGCGATTTGCGGCCGGGGTGCGGGGTCCGAGATGGGCTCCGCCGGCCGGGCAGTGCGCGCCGGACACTAAGATAAGGCCCGAAAACCGATGACCAGCGTGATCTGGCCGATGGTTAGCGGGCATGATATGCAGTCGAAAGGGGAGAGTGTTATGGAGCAGTTTGCACCAGTAAAACGCAGCAAGGACGGGCAGCCAGTCCGCTATTTGATCGTGGACGACTCCGTGTTTGCCCGCAAGAACCTGGCCCGCATGATCGAATCGTTCGGCGGGCAGGTGGCGGCCGAAGCCGGGGACGGCTTGACTGCCATCAGCGAGTTCGACCGCACGCATCCCGACATCGTGCTCATGGACATCACCATGCCGCAGATGGAAGGTATCGAAGCGGCTGAACGGATTGTGCAACAGCATCCCGAAGCGCGCGTGGTGATGGTGTCGTCGGTCGGGTATCAGGAAAACATCGTGGCTGCGCTGCAGCGCGGCGCCCGCCATTTCGTGCAGAAGCCGGTAAAGCCGGAAGTGCTGTACGAAGTCATCAAGT
>Ga0181536_10000769_pt1 | contig 38538 bp, 32 predicted proteins | sample PEATcosm2014_Bin_41_FD_121105 | JGI IMG/M metagenome (GOLD analysis project Ga0181536, IMG submission 121105) | Peatland microbial communities from MTU Mesocosm Facility, Houghton, MI, USA - PEATcosm2014_Bin17_60_metaG | ecosystem: Environmental > Terrestrial > Soil > Wetlands > Peat | place...
AGGGAGTGCCCCATGGCCCTGCGGGCCACCAAAGATGATGAAGACGCGCCTTTGTGGGGCGGGCGCCCTCGCCCGCGGACCGGCGCCCTCGCCGGTCCACCGGCCGCAGGCCGGCGGGCTCGATGTGCGTCTTCAACGGAGCGGGCACCGGAAAGCCGACCGCCGAAAGCTACTTGATGTCTACTTTGCGGCGGCTGACGGTCGGCTCCGGCTGCCCATCCGCATACGCGGCCGCCTTCAGGATCGACGGACCGGCGGCCTGGGGCACGTGAAACTCGATGGCATATGTCTGTTGTCCCAAGCCCGGCACTCGAAACGGCACTTCCTGGCGCGCCAGTTGCTCACCGCCGCCGCGCTCCAGGGTGAGCGTCAGCTTGCCCTCCGCCGCATCGTACGCATCGTTCACCATCATCACCGCGATTCGCCGGCTGGAGCCCGGTTCCAGCGTGGGCTGCCAGAAGTTCAGGTAAACGCCCAGCGGCTTGAAGGCCTCCCGCATGTAGTCCGCGAAGTGCGCCTCCAGTTTCAGCGCCGCCACGTCCTCGAAGTTATCGCAAGTGTAGGCGCCCGGATAGCACGCCGTCAGATACACGAAATGCAGCACGCCGGCATAGTTGCGGTAGGCGCGCCAGTATTCGGTCAGCCCGCCGAGCAGATACGCGTCCAGCGCCAGCCTGTCTTGCGGGCTGGCATTGGCGCCCAACAAGTGCTCGTATACCTTGCCCGTCAGTTCGGTGGGTGTGCCGTCGCGCAGCAGCCACAGCCAGCCGTATTCGTTATCGATCTGCGCGTGCCCGGTCGGCGTACTCCCCGCACGGCCTCTCCCGGACATGCCCTCGAGTTCCACCGCCTCGAACGGCTTCTCGTCCTTCTCGCTGCCTTTCTGGAACAAGTAAGGATGGTCCTCCACCGGATCGTCCGGCCCCACGGATGTGTTGTAGCTGTTCTCCCACGGCCGTCCGGAAAGGTCCAGGCCACGCACGGCGGGGATGATCTTCTCCGCAAACAGGGCATCCAGCGATTCGTTATTGGCGTCCCAGATGGCCACGCTCGGATGGTTCCAGTTGTCGCGCATCCATTCGCCATACTGCCGGATCATCTCCTCCGCGTTCCAGTTCCGCTTGTAGCGATTGTGGAACCAGTCGGGCGCGCCGGTCCACACGGCAAACTCGTTCTGGATGAGCAGCCCGGCCTCATCGGCAATATCCAGCCACTTGTCGGGCACCGGTCCGATGCAGAAGCGGAAGCTGTTCCAGTTCATCCACTTCGGGATTTCGATGAGCAGCTTGCGAACCCAGGCATCGTCCCATGGCAGCGCGCCCGCCAGCGGATCCTCGAAGAACCGGTGCAGCGTGATGTTCGATCCGCGCAGGAAATAGATCCGGCCGTTCAGATACGCGCGCCGCGTCGGCGTGTCGAAGCGGAACTCGCGCATGCCGAAGCGCGTGGTGGCGCTGTCGCCGCCCGTCGATGTTTCCAGCACATAGAGGAACGGATGCTCGGGCATCCACAGTTCCGCCGCGGGCACGGCCACCGTCTGTGTCAGAGTCTTCTCTTCGCCCGGCGCCAGCTCGATGCGCAGCGGCGCCGCGTGGTCTGCCTGGCGCACGCTCTGTTTCAGCACGAACCGCACACGCGCCGCACCGTAATTTTTCAGCTTAGTCTGCACGGTGATTTGGGACGTCGCAATCCGCGGGGCCACCTGCACGCTCTCGATCACCGGGTTGTCGCTCAGCATCACCGACACGCTGTCGTAGATTCCCGGCGTCCACCTGTTCTTTTCGAAGTCTGTGCCGGTGGGATAATCCACCGGAAGCACACCCGGATGCGCGCCGATCCGCACCACCAGCCGGTTGTCGCCTTCCCAGTCGATCACGCGCGTCACATCGAAGTAGCCCGCCGAAAAGCAGCCGGCGTGCTCTCCGATCTTCTGCCCGTTCAGCCACACCGCCATGCCGAACTGGGCCTTATTGATGCGCAGGATCGCCACCTGCTTGCGCGCGGTGACCCGGAACGTTTTGCCGTACCAGAAGTAGTTCCGGCTCTGATGCGGTACGCCGGCGCCTTCGACCAGCGCGGACTCCGGCAGCTTGCCCTTGTTCACGCGGTTCACAATGACTTCTTTGCTGTCGAACTGGTCGACATCCGCAAAGGCCGGCTGCGCCAGATGCGCGAGGCCAGGTACCGGCACGCGGTGATGCCACTCCCGCGGCATCGCGTCCGCGGCTACGCTGTCTTCAATCTGCCATTCACCATCGAGAGAGAGCGTGACGCGCTCCCCGCCCCAGGCGCCGGCTGCGCATGCCAGACCGGCGAAGGCCAGCGCCCATCGCGCTTGAGCCGCCATACGGCCATCAAGGTAGCACCCAGCGAATTTTTGTGGGGCGGGCAATCCTGCCCGCAGCCGGCTTTAAGCCGGCTTTCGGCGGGCTCTGGCCGCCTGAAAGGCGTCCCCACAGGCGACCCCAGGCCAGGATTGGCCGCCCCACAATTTAAGTCTGCGCGGCAATGTTCCATCGCGCGATCACGCGCGTCTCGCGCTCGTAGCCCAGCACACTGACCGACGCTGTGCCCAGCGCGAAGAACCTGCCCGCGTCGGGAGGCAGTCCCAGCCAGCAGGCGGTCAAGATGCGCAGCAGATGGCCGTGAGCGAACAATGCCACGTCGCCGCCGGCCTTTGCCGCGCGTTCGATGACGCGGCTGGCGCGCGCGGCCACCTGTTCGATGGTCTCGCCTTGCGGCACCGGCGACGTCCAGATGGTCCAGCCCGGCACGCTTTCCTGGATCTGGACGCCGGTGCGCCCTTCGTAGGCGCCGTAGTCCCATTCGCACAGATTCGGATCTATCTGGGCCACGCCGCTGTAGCCCGCCAGCCGGCATGTTTCGTATGCGCGCCGCAGGGGGCTGGTCAGCACCAGGGCGAAGGGCCGGCCGGCGAGGTAGCGTCCGATTTCCGCGGCCTGCCGCTCCCCGGCCGCGGTGAGGGGGATGTCGGTGCGTCCGGTGTGCTGTCCCGAGAGGCTCCACTCGGTTTCGCCGTGACGAATCAGCCAGATTTCCGGATGGGAATTGTTCGAGTACATGATAATGATAAAGGATACCCGATGGAGGGAAAATAAGGGAACATGCCAATCGATCCGAATGCAGGTAAACCCGCGCAACCGTCCATGCTGGTGAACATTCCCCGTTTGATCACGGCCTACTACACGTGCCGGCCCGACCCCACCGTGCCCGCGCAGCGGGTGGCGTTCGGCACCTCCGGGCATCGGGGATCGTCGTTCGCGCTCTCATTCAATGAGGACCACATCCTCGCTATCACGCAGGCCATCTGCCAGCACCGCAAGCAGGAGCGGATCACCGGACCGATGTTCCTGGCGATGGACACGCACGCGCTCTCCGACCCGGCCTGGGTCAGCGCGCTGGAAGTACTGGCCGCCAACGGCGTGGACACGATGATCGACAGCGCGGGCGGCTATACGCCGACACCGGCGCTCTCGCACGCCATCCTGATGTACAACAAGGGACGCACCGACGGCCTGGCCGATGGCATTGTGATCACGCCCTCGCACAATCCGCCGGACGATGGCGGCTTCAAATACAATCCGCCCAATGGGGGGCCGGCGGACACCGGCGTGACGAGTTGGATTGAAGACCGCGCCAACGAACTTCTGCAGGGTGGGCTGCGCCAGATCCTGCGCATGCCTTACGAGGGCGCGCGGAAGGCATCCACGACACACCTGCACGATTATGTTTCCGAGTACGTGAACGACCTCGCCAGCGTGCTGGACATGGACGCTATCCGCGGCGCGAAGCTCAACGTGTGCGCGGATCCGCTGGGCGGGGCCGGCGTGGCTTACTGGGGGCGCATCAGCGAGCGCTACAACGTGCCGCTCACGGTGCTGAACGACGTGGTGGACCCCACTTTCCGCTTCATGTCCGTCGACTGGGACGGCAAGATCCGTATGGACTGCTCCTCGCCCTACGCGATGGCCGGACTGATCGCGCTGAAGGACCGCTTCGATGTGGCTTTCGCCTGCGATACCGACCACGACCGCCACGGCGTGGTGACGCGCAGCGCGGGCCTGCTGAATCCGAATCATTACCTGGCGGTGGCGATTTCGTACCTATTCCAGCATCGGCCCGGATGGCCCGCGGGGGCCGCGGTGGGCAAGACGCTGGTGTCGAGCAGCATGATCGATCGCGTCGCGGCCAGTCTGAAGCTGAAGATGGTGGAAGTGCCGGTGGGATTCAAGTGGTTTGTGGACGGGTTGCTGAGCGGCGCACTGGGCTTCGGCGGCGAGGAGAGCGCGGGCGCGTCGTTCCTGCGGCGCGACGGCACGGTGTGGACCACCGACAAGGACGGCCTGATCATGGGGCTGCTGGCGGTCGAGATCCTGGCGCGCACCGGCCGCGATCCCGGCGAGATATACCGGGAACTGACGGAGAACTTCGGCAATCCGGTTTATGAGCGCATCGACGCGCCGGCCACGCCCGAGCAGAAAGCCATCTTGCTGAAACTCTCGCCGGCTGATCTGCATGCCGCCGAATTCGCGGGCGAGAAGATCGTGGCGACGCTGACTACCGCGCCCGGGAATGGCGCGCCCATTGGCGGGCTCAAGGTGGTGACGGCGAATGGCTGGTTCGCGGCGCGCCCGTCAGGCACGGAAAGCGTATATAAGCTATACGCGGAAAGCTTCCTGGGCGAAGATCACCTGCGGAGGATACAGAAGGAAGCGCGCGAACTGATCGCCCAAACCTTCGCCGGCGGGTAGGACAGGCCTCCTGGCCTGTCCCCATGTACAATCGGTAAAGAGGGTTTGCTATGCGCTCACTTGCGTGGAAAGCGCGAAATGCGCTCACGGATGCCTTGCGTTTCCTGACGGGCCGGCGGCCCGTCGCGCTCGCCGAGCCCGACTGAGAGGCGCGCCAATGACGAAGACGCATCGTTACTCAGTCGTCGTCGAATGGACCGGCAACACTGGGACAGGCACATCCGGCTATCGAAACTACGACCGGCGTCACGAAATAACCGCCGGAACCCGGAAGCCCTCCATACCGGGCTCGTCCGATCCGGCATTTCGCGGCGATCCAGCGCGTTGGAATCCCGAGGAATTGCTGGTTGCTTCCCTATCCGCATGCCATAAGCTTTGGTATCTCCATTTGTGCGCGGAAGCGGGGATTGTGGTGCTCGCTTACGTTGACCACGCCGAAGGCATGATGGAGGAAGCGGCTGACGGCTCGGGATGTTTCACGCGTGTGACCCTGCGTCCGCAAGTCACTGTCGCGGCCGGCTCCGATATTGTAAAGGCGCGCGAACTGCACGACGCCGCGCACGCCAAATGCTTCATCGCACGGTCCGTGAACTTCCCGGTTGAACATGCGCCGGAAATAAGCGCTGCCACCAGGTGGCGCACGCTTTAGCGTGCAGCGGCGAACTTCAGTTCGCCGCACGGCGAGCGAAGCTCGCCTTCACCGCACCCGCCGCGCCAGCGCCCGCACCACCATCCGCAAACGGTCCGGCCACGGCAGCCGGGCAAGATTCACGCGCACCACACCGTTAGTGAAGTAAGTCTTGCGCGAATAGTCGATCGCCACCTCTACCACCACCGGACGTTTGGCTTCCATAAGCGCGCGAGCTTGCCGCAGAACCGAGTCTATCTCCGCGTTTTTGGCCAACATGAGATACTCTGCGCCAACAGCTCGGCAGAATGCGGGTAAGTCGTAGTCCGGCAATTCGCTACAACTCTTGCGGCCCAGCGCCGTCTGCTGGAACTGGGCAATCTGCGCCAACTCGCGGTCGCGCAGCAGCAGCACCATCACGGGCACCTGCAACTGCGCCGCGGTCAACAATTCCAGGCCGGTCATCAGGAATGCGCCATCGCCCGCCAGCGATACTACGGGCCGGTCGGGACAAGCCAGCGCCGCCCCCAAAGCCGCCGGCACAGCGTAGCCCATACAAGAATAATCGATGGGCGCCAAAAAGGAACGCGGCCGGTCGAGCCGCAGGCACTCGACGGCCAGGAAGGTTCCATTTCCGCTGTCGGTAGTGTAAATGGCCGCGGGTCCTGCTAACTCCTGCACGGCCCTGAGTAACTGGGGCGGCGTGACCTTTTCGGCGTCTGCCGGAGCGTCCCAGTCCGACCATACCTTCGCATGGCCCGTACGAATAGACTCCCTGAGTGCCGGATCGGCCTGGCGGGCCGGGAGGTTAGTCAGCAGCGCGGCGACGAACGCACCGGCATCGGCAACCACCGGTAAGTCCGCGCGATAATTCTTGTCCAGCACGGAAGGGTCGATATCCACGTGCACCAACTTGCCCGGGATCTCCAGGCCGTAACTCCCGGTGCCCACCTCGGAGAAACGGCAGCCAATGGCCAGCGTCAGGTCGCAGCCCGCGGCGATCTTCTGCACGAACGGAGGCGCGGCCGCGCCGAATCCGCACCACAGCCATAGAGGATGGCTCTCGGGAAAGATGCCCTTGCCTTCGAAAGTGGTCGCGACGGGAGCTTCCAGCCGCTCGGCCAGCGCGACCAGATCGGCGCCCGCGCCGGCCGCTCCGAGTCCCAAATACAGAAGCGGACGGCGGCAGGCAGCCAGCAGGCCGCGGGCCTGGTCGAGATCGGCGGCGCGCTGGACAGGCCGGGAGGCCTGTCCCACATCCTCCCGGTAGGCGTCCAGGTCCACATCGTGGCGAAAGATATAGTGCTCCGCCGGAACTTCCACAAACACCGGACCCGCGGGCGCCGTGCGCGCAATGTGGCAGGCGCGGCGAATCGTGGCGTAGAGATCCGCGCCCTTTTCGATGAGGAATTGCGCCTTAGTCACGGGACGCGCGATCGCCAGTTGATCCACCGCGTGAAGCTGATACTCCTTGCCGGTGTCGCGCCGGATGCCGCAGCCCAGCACCAACATCGGGATGCCATCCAGATACGCTTCGGCGATTCCCGAGAGCGCGTGCGTCAGGCCGGCGCCCGGCACCACGTTGGCCGCGGCCAGCATGCCCGAGGAGCGGGCGACGCCATCGGCCATGAAGGAAGCGCTCTGCTCGTCGGTGACCAGGATCGGGCGAACCTTGGTGGAGCGCGCGAGCGAGTCGTACAGTTCGATGTTGTGCGTGCCGGGAATGCCGAAGGTGAAGGGAACGCCTTCGTCTTCCAGGGCGCGCACCACGATGTCTGCGCCGGTCATCTTCATAGCAGCCTCATAGCAGGGCGGGGACCTCCTCACGGATGCGCTGGGCCACGCGGTCCGCCAGCGCCATGATGGCGACGTAGGGATTGATTTCGAGCGAATTGGGAAACAGGCTGGCGTCCGCTACGAACAGCCACGGCAGGCCATGTACGCGGCCGTAGGAATCGGTGACGGAGTTGGCGGGGCCACTGCCCATGCCGCACCCTCCCTGCGGATGCGCGGCGGACACGGGCGTCTTCCCCGGGCGGAATTCCGCTGCGGCGGCGATTTCTTCCAGACGCGCCGCGTCGCTGGCCTCGATCGTTGTTTCGCGGGCAACGGGCATGTGCACGCGCACGGCTCCCGCCGCAAACAGGATTTTCGCCGCCGTATAGGCGCCGCTCATCAATCCATAGATGGTTTTCGGCTGGAAGCGGTAATGCACCACCGGCCGGCCGGCCCCGTCGATCGCAACGCGGTTGTACTCGTCCGCTTCGTCGCAGGCCAGCACCAGGATCATCTGCAGCCGCGGGAAAGCCCGCATGAAGGCGCTGTGCGGCTCGCCGAAGCCCGCCAGGCTCTTGGCCGTGATAAACGGAAAGTACATACAGGTTTCCAGAACATGGCAATCGCTTTCCGCACGGTCGAGATAGTAACTCTTGGGATGGCCTACGAAGTTAACGATCGGCCGCGCATGTTCGCCCACCATGATGAACGCGGGATGGCTGGTGAAACCATAACCCAGCCGCGGCAGACTTCGCCCCATGCCCGAGCGCAGCAGCAGTGCCGGCGTATTCACGGCGCCCGCCGCTAGCACCACGATCTTCGCGTCGATCAGGTAATCGCCCGGCTCCCACGGCGAAGGATCGCCCTTTGCGCCCGCGGGTTTGGCGGTGACGCGCACGGCGAGCGTCTTCTCGCCGACCGTCAGCACCTGGCAGCGCGTCACCACTTCCACGCCGTTCTGTTCGGCGCGCGGCAACTGCACGCGGTCCGTGCCCTGCTTGGCTTGATTGGGACAGCCCAGATTGCAGAGGCTAGATCCGCGGCAACCTTTGATATTCACCGGGAACTGCTGCACGTCGTAACCCAGCTTACGGCAGCCTCCGACGAACAGCTTGTTGTTTTCGTTGATGAGGTCGTCTTCCACCAGGTGCGCGTTGTTTTCGGCCATGAACTTCCGCGCGCGGCTGTCCAGATCGGCGTGCGTGAGGCCCGGCACATCCCACCGCCGGATGACGCGCTCGGGCGGCAGCATGGAAGTCCCGGTATAGACCACCGTGGAACCGCCATAGGCGCAACCGAAGGCGATCGTCATGGTGCCGTCGGCGGTGAGAAAGCCGCCGCCGTCTTCGTAGAGCGCGCCGGTCATCTCCAGCTCGCGTCCGGTGAACTCATGGTCGCCGAGGCGCGGACCTTTCTCCAGCACGGCAATGCGCAAGCCTTGCCGGCAGAGAGGCGAGAGTTCCTGCGCCACCGTGCCGCCGCCCGCGCCGGAGCCTACGATCACGATGTCGTAACTGACGCGCTTCATCCGCGCGCCTCCCAGCCGCGGACTGTGGCGGCGTAGCCGATCGCCTGGGCCGCCTGCGGCCTGCCGTAATATCCGGCCAGCACGATGGTGCGCAGTCCCCAGAATCCCACACGCACTTTCAGAATACGATCGTTTTCGAGGTGCCTCAGGACGCGCGCGCGCGCGGCTGGATGCAATCGCGTGAAAGGCCGGCCGTAGCGGACAACGGGCAGCCACTGAATCGCGCCCAGGAACATGCGGAGCTGGCGATTGAGCGATTCCGGACGGTCGCGCAGCAGCGCTTCGACTACTTGCAGCAGGTCATGCCACGCTTGTTCATCGAGAGCCGCGGCTTCCGGAACGATGGTCGAAACCACCGCGCGGAAGATGGCTGGGTCGGGATCGAGCGGCATTTCCCCTCACCGTATCACGCTTGAGTCACTCAGAATATAATGCAATGCCCGTACCCAGCACCCAACCCAGAACCCATCACCCAGAACCCAGCACCCAGCACCCGCTAAAATATAAAGGTGCACGCCGCCAAGTTCCGCATCGGCCTCGTCCAGATGGCCTGCTCCGTAGACCCCAACGAAAACCTCGCCAAAGCCGAGTGGCGCATCCGCGAGGCCGCGGCCCGTGGGGCCCAAATTGTCTGCCTTCAGGAGTTGTTCCGCTCGCAGTATTTCTGCCGCGAAGAGAACGCCTCGCTCTTCGATCTGGCCGAGTCCATCCCCGGCCCATCCACGGCGGCGCTTGGCAGGCTGGCGGCCGAGTTGGGCGTGGTCGTCGTCGCATCGCTGTTCGAGCGGCGTGCGGCGGGCGTCTATCACAACACGGCCGCCATCATCGACGCCGACGGCGCGCTGGCGGGCATCTATCGCAAGATGCACATCCCCGACGACCCGCTCTATTTCGAGAAGTTCTACTTCACTCCCGGCGACCTGGGATTTCGCAGCTTCGACACGCGCTACGGCCGCGTGGCCGCGCTGGTCTGCTGGGACCAGTGGTATCCGGAAGCCGCCCGCCTGGCAGCCCTCACCGGCGCGCAAGTGCTGTTCTACCCGACCGCCATCGGCTGGCATCCCGCGGAAAAGGAGGCATTGGGCGCGGCCCAGCACGACGCATGGCGCACCATCCAGCGCGCGCACGCCATCGCCAACGGCATCTATGTGGCGGCCGTGAATCGCGTGGGCTTCGAAGGCCCGCCGGATCGCGGCCTGGAATTCTGGGGCGGCTCGTTTGTGGCCGATCCGTTTGGCCAGGTGGTGGCCGAAGCCGCGCATGATCGCGAGGAGATTCTGATCGCCGAGTGCGACCCGCGCCGCATCGAAGACGTGCGCCGCAACTGGCCCTTCCTGCGCGACCGGCGCATCGATGCGTACGGCCCCATCATACAGCGCGTGATCGACTGATGCCCGAAACTCCGCGCGCATTGGGCTTCCGCATGCCCGCCGAATGGGAGCCGCACGAGGCCACCTGGATCGCCTGGCCGCACAACCGCGACGATTGGCCGGGACGCTTCGCGCCGATTCCGTGGGTCTACGCCGAAATCGTGCGCAAGCTGACGCGCGTCGAGCGCGTGCGCATTCTGATAAAGGATGGCCCTGCCGAAGCAAACGCGCGCCGCGTTCTGCGCAAGGCCGGCGCAAACCTGGACGCGGTCGAATTCTTTCACGCGCCGACCGACCGAAGCTGGACGCGCGACTACTGTCCGCTGTTCGTCAAGAATCGTGCGGGCCATCATGCGGGAGAGGTCGCGCTCACCAACTGGCGCTTCAACGCCTGGGCCAAGTATGACGATTGGTCCAACGACGCCGCCATTCCCGCCACGCTGGCAGCCGCGCTGAAGCTGCGCGCCTGGGAGACGGGCCTGGTGCTGGAAGGCGGCAGCATCGACGTGAACGGCCGCGGGCTGCTACTCACTACCGAAGAGTGTCTGCTCAGTCCCGTGCAGGCACGCAATCCGCAACTGACCCGGCGCGAAATCGAGACAGCGCTGCGAGACTACCTGGGCGTGCGCCAGGTAATCTGGCTGCGCAACGGCATCGCGGGCGACGACACGCACGGTCACATCGATGACTTAGCGCGCTTCGTCAACGCCAACACGGTGGTCATCGCCTCCGAGCCGGATCGCACCGATCCGAATCACGAACCTCTACGCGAGAACCTGGCCATCCTTCGCAAACTGCCGTTGCGCGTAGTAAAGCTGCCCATGCCCGCGCCGTTAGTCTTTAATGGCCGCCGGCTCCCCGCCAGCTATGCAAATTTCTACATCGCGAACGGACTGGTGCTCATGCCCACGTTCAACGATCCGCACGACCGCATCGCCCTGAACACGCTGGCGCGCCTGTTCCCGGATCGCGAAGTCACCGGCATCCACGCAGTAGAGTTAGTGTGGGGACTGGGCACGCTGCACTGCATGACCCAGCAGCAGCCGGAATTCTGGTCTGTGACTCCCTCTAGCCCGATGATTCCACAGGAAACTGGCTGGAGGGCGGCCAATCATGGCCGCAGCCGCCTTTTAGGCGGCCAAGCCGGCTGAGAGCCGGCTGCGGGCAGAATGCCCGCCCTCCAAGTCGTAGCGGAACCGGTGGTTTCTGAGAAGTCACATCCACGTTCAATCCGGCGCCGCCTGTGGCTGGGCTGACTTCTGACTTATGTCTTCTTACTTCGCCGCCTGCCTCAACAGCCACTCCTGAGTATTCACCGCGCGCTTGCCGCCCGGCGCGGTGCGCCGCACATAAGTCCCATCGCTTTTCATCTGGCGGCCCTTGACGGTGTCCGACAGGTAGACCGCCAGAATCTCGTCGCGTACGTGGTTGACTAAATCGGGGCCCTCCAGCGGAAACAGCACTTCCACGCGGCGGTTGATGTTTCGCGGCATCAGGTCCGCGCTGCCCAAATAAATCTCTTCGTGCCCGCCGTTTCGGAAATAGTAAATGCGGCTGTGCTCCAGAAAGCGCCCCACTACGCTGATCACCTGGATGTTGTCGCTGACACCCGGAATCCCCGGCCGCAGGCAGCAAATGCCGCGTACCAGCAGATCCACTTTGACGCCGGCTTGCGACGCCATGTAGAGCAGCCGGATCACCTGCGGGTCTACCAGGGCGTTCATCTTGAAGATCAGGTGGCCCTTCTCGCCCTTGGCCTGCAGCGCGATCTCGCGCTTGATCATGGCCTCGAAGCGGTCGCGCAAGTTCACCGGCGAAACCAGCAGTTTCTTGTAGTCTGTCTTGGCGGAGTACCCGGTCAGATAGTTGAACAGGTCGGTGGCGTCCGAGCCGATTTCGGCGTCGCACGTGAGCATGCCGATGTCGGTATACAGATGCGCCGTCACCACGTTGTAGTTGCCGGTGGCCAGGTGAATGTAGCGACGGATGGCGCCGGCTTCCCGGCGCACCACCATCAGCAGCTTGCAATGCGTTTTGAGTCCCAGCAGGCCGTACACCACGTGCACGCCTTCTTTTTCCAGCGCGCGGGCCCACTCGATATTGCTCTCCTCGTCGAAGCGCGCTTTCAACTCCACCAGCACGGCCACCTGCTTGCCCTCTTCGTTGGCATCCAGCAGCGCTTCCACCACCGGCGAATTGCGGCCGATGCGGTACAACACCATCTTGATGGCCAGCACGTTAGGATCTCTGGCCGCCTTCTTCAGGAAATCGACCACCGGCTGGAAGGAATCGAAAGGATGGTGCAGCAGGATATTCTGGCGGCGGATCAGCGCGAAGACATCTTCCTCGGCAGTGGCCGCCGCCAGCGTCTTGGGCACGGCAGGCATGAAAGGAGCGTCCTTCAGATCCGGCCGGTCGAGTGCGTATAGATGCATGAGGCGGCTGAGCGACAGCGGACCGCGCACGCGGAAAACCTGGCTGGCATCGATTTCCAGGTTGTTCACCAGGATCTCAAGAATGTGCGCGGGCATGTCGTCGGACACCATCAGCCGCACCACGCTGCCGAAGCGCCGCTGCCGCACGCCCTCCTCGATGGTCTCGAGCAGGTCCTCGGCTTCCAGTTCCTTGATGGCGATATCCGCGTCGCGCGTGACGTGGAAGGGATGCGCCTCGATCACGTCCATGCCGCGAAACAGCGCAGGCAGGTTGGCCGAGATCACCTGCTCCAGCCAGACGAAAGTTTCCTCGCGCGGCGCGCGCTTGCGGCTCTTCTTGCGGGGCCGCTTCAGCGGGATGAACTGCGGCAGCGAATCCGGCACCTTCACGCGCGCGAAGTGTTCGACGCCGTCTTTGTCGCGGATCAGCGCGGCCAGGTTCAGGCTGAGGTTGGAGATATGCGGAAACGGACGGCCGGGATCGAAGGCCAGCGGCGTCAGAACGGGAAAGACCGTCTCGCGGAAGTATGTATCGGCGACGGCCAGTTGCTTCTCGTTCAGTGCGGCGTAATCCAGGATCTGCACGCCGGCTTCGGCCAGCCCCGGCAGGAGTTGGTCGTGCAGGCACTTGTGCGCTTCGCCCAGCAACTTCTTGACCTCGCGGCGGACGGCCACCAACTGGGCTGTCGGATGCATACCGTCGGGGCCCACATCGAGGATGCCGGCGTCCACCTGATCGATCAGGCCGGCGACGCGCACCATGAAGAACTCATCCGTGTTGGAGCCGACGATGGAAAGAAATTTAACGCGTTCCAGCAGTGGATTCCGTTCGTCCTGGGCCTCTTCCAACACGCGGAACTGGAAGGCGAGCAGGCTCAGCTCGCGGTTGATATAGAGCTGCGGCGAATTCAGGGGCGGGATCTCGGGTGGCGGCGCGGGTTTCTGCGCCGCTGCCGCCGAACGGGTCTTTTTGGGTGTCATGCACTGCGCCGTGGGCACGTCTGTCCAGTTTAGCGCGATCCTGACCAGATAAAGCCTTCCTTGCCCCTCTTCCTCCTTCGCGATGGCCCAATCCGGGTTGTATTCGCCCATTGGCGTCTGAACCTTGATGGGCATTTCCAGCGTGAATGCCCCTCAGTTATACTGGAAAAAGCCATGACCATAGACGAACGCTTCGAACGCATCGAGCACGTCACGGCCGGCCTCGCGGAGGAACGCCGCAAAGACCGTGAAGAGTTCCGCGGACTGTGGCGCGACACCCAAAGGCAACTCAACGACCTCACGCTCAGGACCGCCGCGCTCACCGACGGCCTGGACAGCCTCAGCGCCCGAATCGCCGAACTGGCCGAAGAGTCGCGCGCTGCAGACCGGCGCCTCGCCGCACGCATCGAAGAAACCGACCAGCGCCTGGGCAGCCGCATCGAGACCATGATCTCAGCCATGGGCCAGTTCATCGCCAGCCAAACCCGCACCCAGGGCGCACCCCCAACGGAGTAGCCGGCTTGAACGACCAAGTGGATGCCGGAATCCTGGCCGTGGACCCGGACGGTATGCATCCGACAGCCCGCTTGGTGGCCATCCGCCGCGAGCGGCAGCGAGCGAACAGGCACTAGCGAGGATACGGCAAGACAAGCTGCGCGAAGCACGCGCCGGTTGCAGCACGGGCCGGGGCCCGCAAGCGGGCACCCCGCAGGTGGCCGCCGCGCGGGCGCGAACGCCGGAAGATCGAGTGCGGGAAGGCTAATTTCTCCGCTTTGGGCTTTGATTGCGTTATGTTGGACAGGTCTCCTGGCCTGTCGCAGCGAAGCGACGCAACAAAATGCAACACGTTTGGCATCTTGGTGGCGCGGGACCTAGCCAGGCTTCAGCCTGTGAGGACTATCTGTTAATCGATATAGTCGTACGCCACCAGCGTCAGAAACTCCGGGAAATCGCCGCTGGTCATCATCTGCTCGTAGATGCGCGCCGCGCGCGCGAGCGCCTCGCCGCCGATGGAGCCGCGCAAGCTCTCGGTCACATCCGCAATCGTGCGCTTCACCAGGTCGGCGGTCACTGGACGGCCGTCGTTCAGCTTCGCGCCGTGCCTGACCCATTGCCAGACCTGCGCGCGGCAGATTTCGGCGGTGGCGGCATCCTCCATCAGGTTATAAATCGGCACGCAGCCGTTGCCCCGCATCCACGCCTCCAGGTACTGGATACCCACGTCGATGTTCCAACGCAAGCCGGCTTCAGTGATGTCGCCAGTGGGCACCGCCAGCAGGTCCGCGGCGGACACCTGTACCTGCGGCCTGTGCTGCAACTGGTTCGGACCCGCCATGTGCGTGTCGAAGATTTCCTTCGCCACGGGCACCAGTCCGGGATGCGCTACCCACGTGCCATCGTGCCCGGCGCGCACTTCGCGCAGCTTGTCTTGCCGCACCTTCTCCAGCGCCTGTTCGTTCGCCGCCGGATCGTTCTTGATCGGAATCTGCGCCGCCATTCCACCCATGGCATGCACACCGCGGCGATGGCAGGTCTCGATCAGCAGGTGCACGTAGGAGCTGAGGAAATGCCGCTCCATGGTGACCTGCGCGCGGTTGGGCAGCACGAAGTCGGGCCGGTTGCGGAATTTCTTGATGAAGCTGAAGATGTAGTCCCACCGCCCGCAGTTGAGCCCGGCGGAGTGTTCCCGCAGTTCGTAGATGATCTCGTCCATCTCGAAGGCGGCCAGGATAGTTTCGATCAGCACCGTGGCGCGAATGGTCCCGCGCGGGATTCCCAGTTCCCGCTGCGCAAAATGGAAAACATCGTTCCACAGGCGCGCTTCCATGTGGCTCTCCAGTTTCGGCAAATAGAAATACGGCCCGGTCCCCTTGGCCATCAAGGCCTTGGCGTTGTGAAAGAAGAAGAGACCGAAATCGAAGAGGCCCCCCGAAATCGGCTGGCCGTCCACCAGGAAGTGCTTCTCATTCAGATGCCAGCCGCGCGGCCGCACCATCAATACTGCGGTGCGCTCGCCCAATTCGTAGCGCTTGCCTTCGGGGCTGACATAACTAATGACGCCATTCACCGCGTCGCGCAGGTTGAACTGCCCGTCCAGATTGTTCCGCCAGGTGGGCGAATTCGAATCTTCGAAATCCGCCATGAACACGCTGGCGCCCGAGTTCAGGGCATTGATGATCATCTTGCGGTCCACCGGCCCGGTGATTTCCACGCAGCGGTCCCGCAGATCGGCGGCGATGGGCGCCGCAACCCAGTCGGAATCCCGGATCCAGGCGGTTTGGGGCAGGAACTGTGGCATTACACCACGGTCGATTTCCTGCTGCCGTTCGCGCCGGCGCGCGAGCAGTTGTTGGCGGCGCTCCTCGAAGTTCCGCGAAAGCGATTTGATAAAGCTCACGGCTTCGGGGGTAAGGATACTACGATCGGCTTCGGTGATAGGTCCGGTGACCTGAATGGGTTCCAATTGGACTTGGGGCATGGTCTTCCTCAGTATCAGGTTAGCTCCATCGCGACGGCCACGCCAATCCACTAGTCCAATTCGGACCACTGGTCCGATACGTCCCTGGACGTTTAACTTTTTCCGGGAATCGCGATCTACTGCAAGTGGAGGCTACGCATCCGAATGTTCAGCAACGGAAAGCATGAAAACGGACACCAAGATACCCTGCGCAACTGGAGCACTGCCGCGCGTTGGGAGGGAATCACGCGGCTGTACACGCCGGAAGACGTCGCGCGTTTGAGTGGATCGATCCGGATCGAGTACACGCTGGCGCGGATGGGCGCCGAGAGGCTGTGGAACCTGCTCCATACCGAGCCATACATACCGGCGCTGGGCGCTGTGACCGGCAACCAGGCCGTGCAACAGGTGCAGGCCGGGCTGAAGGCGATCTATGTCAGCGGCTGGCAGGTCGCCGGGGACGCGAATGTGTCGGGCCAGATGTATCCGGATCAGAGCTTGTATCCGGTGAACAGCGTGCCTACGCTGGTGCGCGCGATTAACAATGGATTCATGCGCGCCGACCAGATCCATCACTCTTCCGGACGCAATGGGATGAACTGGTTTGCCCCGATCGTGGCGGACGCGGAAGCCGGCTTCGGCGGACCGCTGAACGCCTTCGAACTGATGAAGGCCATGATCGAGGCCGGCGCGGCCGCGGTGCATTTCGAGGATCAGCTCGCTTCCGCCAAGAAGTGCGGGCACATGGGCGGCAAAGTTGTGGTGCCGACCTCCGAGTTCGTGCAGAAACTGGTGGCCGCACGTTTCGCCGCGGACGTCATGGGGGTTCCGACGCTCCTGATCGCCCGGACCGACGCCAACAGCGCAGGGCTGCTGCTGAACGATATCGACCAGCGCGACAAGCCATTCCTGACCGGCATGCGGACGCCCGAGGGCTTCTTTGGTTTTCGTGGCGGCATTGAGGCGGCTATCGCGCGAGGCCTGGCCTATGCCCCCCATGCCGACATGATCTGGTGCGAAACTTCGGAGCCTAACCTTGGCGAGGCGCGCCGCTTCGCGGAAACGGTCCATGCGCGCTACCCGGGCAAGCTGCTTGCCTATAACTGCTCTCCTTCCTTCCACTGGAAGAAGAAGCTGGATGACACGACCATCGCCAAGTTTCAGAGGGAGTTGGCGGCCATGGGCTATAAGTTCCAGTTTGTCACTTTGGCCGGCTTCCATGCGCTGAACTTGAGCATGTTCCAGTTAGCGAAAGACTACGCCGCAAGCGGTATGGCGGCTTACTCCAAGCTGCAGGAGATGGAGTTTGCGAGCGCGCAGGAGGACGGCTATTCTGCGATCAAGCATCAGACCTTCGTGGGCACGGGTTACTTCGACGAGGTCGCGCAGACGATCTCCGGCGGAAAATCCTCCACCACGGCGCTAAAAGGCTCGACCGAAGAAGCGCAATTCGCCTTTGTCCCCGGCGGCAAATGCGCGGCTGGCGAAATGCCCCCTTGCGGCATGGAAGGCCAGTGCTGATGGAGGGCGGGCTTTAGCCCGCTCGGGGCTTGAGCCCCGCTCTTCGGCGTGGCTACTTTTTCAGCTCTTCCGCCGGGATGACCGGCAGCAGCACGTGAGACGGGTGCCGTTGGTCGTGGTACACCACCTGGCGGGCGGACACGAACTTCGTTTCCGTCTCATTATGTCCGCCGGTGTTCAGGTTGCGCGAAAACATCGGGAAAACCGCGGAAGCGACTTCGACCCGCAACCGGGCGCCTGCCGGAATCGTGATGCCCGTCTGCCAGAGGTCGAGCTTGTATTCGTAGATCTGGCCGGGTTTGAGCAGTTCCGGCTTCTTCACACTGTCGCGAAACCGCGCCCGCAGCTTCCCTGAGGCCAGTGAGAAGGTTTTGCCATCCTTCTCGATTTCCACGAGACTTACGAACCAGTCTGTGTCCCGCGCCGAGGAAGATGCGTAAATGGTCGCGGAAACCGGGCCCGCGAAGGTCAAAGGCGTGCGCAACTCCTCGGTCTGATAGACGAGGATATCCTGGCGCGAGGCAGTGACTTTCTCGTGGTGCGCCTCCGCCTCGCTCTTCTTCTCATCCGCCGATCTGACCTGCTTGTCTTGCTCCTCAGTCGTTTCGTAGAAATCGGGGTCGGGAGTCGGATCGCCCGGGTCGTACACGTACTTGTCCGGGGGCGTGCTGGCGGGCGGCTCCTCGAAAGCGAGGCGCCCGTCGCCCTTCGAAGTGTTCGCCTTGCCGGCGCCGGAGAAGTATAACTTCGTGAACTTCGTCTCCGGTAGCGGATAACTCTTACCGTGCAGCCATTGGTTAGCGCCCATCACGAAGATACTGACTAACGGCTCCTTCGTGATCCCATTATCGACGCCTTTCAGCCAATAGTCGAACCAGCGCAGATAGTCGCGCTGGAGGTCGATGATGGCTTGCGGACCGAAATCGTGATCGCCAAACTTGCGCGCCGCAGTGTCGGTGTGTCCCCACGGGCCGATGGTGAGTTTCTGGTTGGGGTGTCCGTATTCTTTCATTTGCAGGTAATTCAGCTTGGTGCCAATCCCGTCGCCATCGAACCAGCCAGACTGGTGGAAGGCCGGGATGTTCACGTCCTTCAACTTGTTGAGAAAATCCGCCTGCGCCCACCAGTCGTCATCCACGGGGTGCTCGATCCACTTGCGCCAGTAAGGATTCGCTTTGCCGAGCACGGCTTTGTCCAGATCGATCACCGGCAGCGCGCGCAGCATTTGTCCGTACTTCTTCTCGCCGATCTTGCTGAGGGCTACACCCGACAAGTCGCCGGTGGCCTTGGATTCCAGGACGTCCGCCCACCAGATGGCGCCGAAAATGAAAAACGCGCCGTGCTCGTAAGGGATGTTGTAGAAAGGGTCCGGCGGCGACACGTTCGGAATGATGGTCACCAGGTGGGGCGGGCGCTGGCTGGCCGCCCACCACTGCACCCAGCCGACGTAGGACCCGCCGATCATGCCGACCTTGCCGTTCGACCACGGCTGCGCGGCCAGCCACTCGATGGTGTCGTAGCCGTCCTTCGGCTCATTGATGAATGGCTCCCACACGCCTTCCGATCCGAAGCGGCCGCGACAGTCTTGTATGGCGACGGCGTAGCCGCGGCGGGCGTAATAGCGCCCTTGAATCTCAATCATTTCCTTTTTATAAGGAGTGCGGATCAGAATCACGGGCGCCTTACCTTCGATCTGCGGCAGGTAGATGTCAGTTGCCAGCTTCACGCCGTCGCGCATCGGGATCTTCGTGGCGGCTTCCACTTTCACTTCGAACTTCGGCTGCGAAATCAGCGGATCGGAGACTGGCTCTTTGCGCAGCGCCTCATACCCCTCGCGGATGTAGGCGGCGTGTTGGGCGGGTATTTCACCGAGATAGATGCGGCCATCCGCATCCGTCCAGAGAGTGATATCGATGCCGGCCAGCGAGTAAGTGTAGCGGAGGAAAGTCAGATCCTTGCTCCCCACGGCGCGCTCGACCTGGTCCTTGAATTCGAGCGATGCATCCATGGCCACGCCCGGCAGGATAATCAACGGGAAGGGCTGCTTGCCGCCTTTCGCGCGGTCGTAGAGGCGCACGGCCTGGCTCATCAATGCCGGCCCGTAATTGTCGAATAGGCGTGCGCCGGGCTTCACGTCGAACGTGGTGGTCTTATCCTTCAACGTGCGGCGAGCGGTGGCGCCTTCGCGGACGCACGTGGTCGTGCCCGTCGGCGCGGCGGCCGTGATCTGGGTCCAGATCCCGTCGGGATCTACCGTGACCGAAGTTGTGACGGTCACGCTCTGGCCCGCCATTGCGAGGGTGGCATCGTTGTGGTAGGAGCCGCCGGGCTGCCACTTGGCCTTGATTGTGCCGATGCGGTCTTCATTCACGTACAGATAAAAGGTGGCATCCTCGCCGGGCCCTTTGAGAGATGCGGGCTGGCTGGGCGCGGGGCCAGGCTGGGCCCAAACCGCCGCCGCAGCTAGCGTGGCGAGCAACAAGCAGGAGAAGCGATATGGTTGCGTCATGCGAATCGGACTCCACAGTCTGTGTTATCACACGGTGCGGCCCCGCGCTCAGGGTTATCATAGGTGGGATGAACAGGCAACAGGCGTTGGAGATCCTCCACGAATTCACGAAGTCGGAAAACCTGCGTAAGCACGCGCTGGCAGTGGAAGCGTGCGTCACCGCATATGCCCGCAAACTGGGCGAGGACGAAGAGAAATGGTCCGTCACCGCGCTGCTGCACGATTTCGATTGGGAGATTCACCCCGTACTTCCGGACCACCCCACCAAGGGAGAGCTTCTTTTGGCCGAGCGCGGCGTGAGCGATGAAATCCGCCGCGCCATCCTCTCGCATGCCGATTTTACCGGCGTGCCGCGCGAGTCTCCGCTGGAGAAGACGCTCTTCGCGTGCGACGAGCTGGCGGGCTTCATCACCGCGGTCGCTTACGTCAAACCGCACCGCAGCGTTTTCGAAGTGGATGCGCCATCGGTGCGCAAGAAGATGAAGGACAAAGCGTTCGCGCGCTCCGTGAACCGCGAGGATATCCTCAATGGCGCGCGCGAATTGGGTGTGGAACTCGACGAACACATCGCCTTCTGCGTGGGGGCCATGCAGGAACGGGCGGATGCCCTGGGGTTGAAGGGCAGCATTTGAACGCGCCGCGGAGTGCGCTCAAGCTCCCATAAACACGCCGCGTCTGCACCGGGTTGAGAGCGGCAACCCGTAGCCGATCAGGCAGCATTGGTCGAGCGCGAACAGCACCACCGACTCTATCTTCAACCCCTCTGCAATGCGGGACTCTTTCGCCCACGGCGTCTTGTAGTTTCCGATGCCCACCAGGTGCGCGCTGTCTGCCGGCGCAAAGCCCAATTGCCCCGGCAGATCGATTGAAGTAACAGCCGCGTCCAGATCGTAGTCGCCCGTGTAGGTGAAGTTCTCAGTTTTGAAGCAATTCAGGTTCGCTGGAGACCACTGCGCCGGTAAGTTGATCACACTGGTGAGCGGCGCATCGTTTGTGTCCGGCGGATAGAGGACTTCGAACTGCGCATTCGCGTATGTCTGCCGCACGAAGGCCACGATCGCCGCGGTGAACTGACCGATCAGTCCAGGCAGGAAAGCGGATTCCGGCGGGTATGGCGCGGGGTCGTTGCTCGGGTCCGTAAAGACGTGCATGGGCCGGCCGTATTGCGATTGAAACCTGGCCGTAGTGTAGGCATCGTAGAAGGGCATGCCGCCGTTGGCAATCGGGGTCCAATTACCATTGGCCGGATCCGTTGGCGGGCAGAAGTACCACCACTGCACCTCCCCGAACTGCAGATAAGGCTGCACGCCGGCTGCGGCCATTACGTTCGCCATCTCGAGATAGACTTGCTGCCAGTACGCCAAACTCGCCGGTGAGAAATTCGTCTGCAGAGCCGGCGTGTTTACCTGGCATGGGCTGCCGTCCGGATAACACTGAGCGATGCCCGCGGCCGCCGACGGATCTCCATTTCCCAGTTCCATGCTGAACGAAACCGTCACCTCGATGCCGTAACTATTGAGCGCGGTGTAGAAACTCCGGCTCCAGTCGCGCACCGCCCGATTGATTGGCGGCGTGGCGGTCAATTCGGTAAGCCAGTTGCCATCCACGCCACCCGCCAGCGCTCCGCTCGTTTGCGTCTGCAGCGTCGTACTGCCGCCCACATCCACAGAGAGTGTGAGTCCATCGCCGGCGCTACCCATGACGCGTGCGGTGATCGTGAGCACTTCATCGCCGGCCTGCGCCCACACACCCGTGGACCCTTCGTTGATCAGTAGCTCGAACGCCTGCGCCAAGCTTGAGGGCGTGTCGCCGATCAGGTTCAAGTGCGTGAAGACAGTCGGCCCCAGAGAAACTTGGGTCGTCTTTCCAAACTGAGACGCGCCCGAGAACGTGATCGTCCCGTTTGCGTACTGCTGCCCTGCGCAAGTCAGTTCGTAGAACCACAGCGCGCCAGCGTAGTGATTGGCCCTGCCCGCAAATCCTAGCGCTTGGATCAGCCACGCGGTCCGCTCCGGCGCCAGAGCCTGCGAGTGTAGCGTGTCCCAGTCGGTCGCCAGCGTCGTTTGCGGGTCCGTCGGGAAAGTGGGAAGTTCGGTGGTCGGAATCGCAATTTCCAGAAAATCGAAATAGAAAGGATCGCCCGTGCTTCCGGTATGTGTGATCGTAACCGTGTGCTGAGTCCCCCCGGACATAATTCCCAAGTCCCATCGCACCAGGACATCTTCACCCGGAAGCGCCACGCTCAAAATCTGTATGGGATTCCGATCCACTTGAACCGATAGCTGCGCGGCGGTGGGGAATCTTCGCGTCCCCAGGTTAAGCATATGGCTTTGCGGTGATTGGTAGGAGTAACTTACGCTCGCTCCAGTCGTGGTTACATAACTAATCGACCCGCCCGAGTAGTTACCGATGGCTTTTGTCCACTGACCGGTGTAGCCGATTGCAACGTCATCGGCTTCCACCCGCCAGCTTCCCGGGCCCGCCACCTGATAATTGCGGTTCGAACCGTTGACCGTCCAGTTCGATATTGCGACCGCAAACTCGCTCCGCGCAAAATTGCCCGACTGCAGGTCGGCGGCCCACGTCCATCGCATCTTGCGCACTGCATTCATGGGCACGGGCACCGTAGCGCCGGTGTCATCCAGGCCGCTGATCGAAGTAAAGTTCAGGTTAATCTGCCATTGGCTGGGCGACACGCCGCCGCTCAGCAGTTGCCACACCGGCTGCCAACTCTCAGTCGGGGCGGTCGGCGGCGCGCTATAGGCGTTCCCATAAACGCCCATCCGGTTGCCGTTCGCGCCCGTACTACTGTCGGCGAGCGTCAGGGTGATGGCAGAGCCGTTCGCGGACGCGCGCATGGTTTGTGAGAACGTATTGATACTGTTCGCCACCGCTGCCGCGGCCGACTCCAAGGTGTCCCCGCCGTATAGTTGGTAGGTATAATGCTCTTGGTCCCATGCCAGCTCGATATAGTCGCCGCCAGTCGCTGTGCCTTGCAACTCGAAAGTCGCCGATGCCGGCGTATAGCTCCCCGCCACAGGTGTCGCGTTCCCAATCAATGGAATCCTGTAGAGTTGTTCGCCCGTTCCGGGATCGGCCCACACGCGAAGATAGGGCCAGTCCACGGTTGGATACAGCGCCGAATCGATTGGAATGCAGTTAGTGCGGGTCTCCTGGTAGGAAAGCTGCAGCCCGCTCAAATCGCCGTCCGGCAGATTACGGAATAACGGATGCTCGAAGACATTGTCGCGATTCCACTCGACGACAACCCAATCGGACTGCGAGCGCCAGCAGCCTGAAACGGTGAAGCCGCTTGGACTCGTGGCGCTCAGTGCCGCCACTGCCGAGGGCTGATAGAAATAGCACTGCAAGTCTTGGTTGGCAGTGAGTTTCTGAAGCGTGGTCATGCGCTTGGCCGGATGGTCACAATCTCAGGATTACCGTAAGATCCGAGCCGGGGCTCGTTTGTCCCACTGCGGTTATCGCCATGCTGAGCTGCGCCTGTGCCAGTAATGGCATTCCGAAGCCGTCCACACTGGGCGAAACCGTGTCGCCGTCGGGAATTGTGAGAGTGCAGTAGGGTGCTCCATTCTGGCTCAAGGTAATCGTTATGGGACCGCCAACGGGCGCCTGTTTCACGACCGCATACACATCCTGTACCGCATGCGCCGCCTCCACGATCACGTTCGGCGCCGGGTCGCTGTCCACTGCCAGGAATCCCTGCACCTGGAACGAGTACTGTCCGCCGGAGAGCGTGCGCAATCCATAATCCACCGACTGTGTCAGGTTAATAGCGTTCGCCGGGCTGTTGCCTCTCGAATTGGTGACGAACAGTTCCGCGCTGGCCACCTTTGCATTCGGCAGCGAGACTGCATAGCTCCAGTTGCCGCTAAGTGGACTGCCAAAGAAATCCAGGGGGAAAGGAGCTATCGCGACGGTGCTCGCTAACTGATACACGGCGGCTTGTGCGGTATGTTGCGCTGCGGTTGTGCCATGCATGCCGCGTGTCACCTGGTATTGGAGCCCGCCATGTGCCACAGCCACCACTTGCATCACTTCCGCTTCGACTTGTACGAACGACCCCGCCACCGCAGTGCCCGCTGGCGTCTGATTCAGCGCGGTGTCGGTTGCCGCCATCTCCGCGGTTAACGAGTATGGAGTGTTCCCCACCAGTTCGTCCCAGTAGTACAGGGTTAGCGTGCCTGCGGTTACGCTGGTAGTGTTGGTGAGCGTCGGGAAGGAGACCCCGCTCAGTTCGACCGTCCCACTTTCGAGCGGTGATGTGCCCAGCCCAAAGACTGGCTGGGGCGGGGCCGCCATATCCCCTAGCCCTCCGCCGCCTATCGTCCACCGGGTCAGGGTGCACAGTAACGGCGGCCCTTCCAGATTGTTCACGTTTGCGCCTCTGCCCTGTATGTGCAGCGTAACACCCGTCTCGTTCGGAATCTCGAACTGAACCGGGCTGGTCTTGGAGGTGGCCGCAAAATGCCACGCTGCCTCCGCCACCACGAAGAGGGTCGTTGCATCCGGTTGCACGGCCCACGGTTGCGTGAGCGTTAGAGTTGTCGCGGTGTTTGACGCAATCGTGTACTCCTGGTCCGCGCCAGTGCCGCTGAGAGTCCGGACGATCATGCCGGTATAGTTGGCGCCGCCCATTGCAGCGGTGCTGTTTCCAACCGTATTGGCGGTCGCAATGGTCGCTGCGTAGGGGGGCTGCAGTTCCGTCCGCCAATAAAAGTTCGCGTGATCGAAATTCGGATCGGGCGGCACCCAAACCTGGGCCGGCAGGCCCGTGTCGGTGAAGCTGGTGCTCAGCGCCTGGCTGGAAGCGATCCGGCCCAGTTGTTGTGGATTCGGTCCACGGTATACATTGAAACTCACCGTCTTAGCGTCAAAACTTAGTCCCGTTAACGTCACGCTGTTCGTGTTCGATCCCGGCGATATGCTGGCAAGTATCACGAACGATAGAGCGCTTTCGTTTCCCGCCGAATCCAGCGCGCTCACTGCGTAGTACAGTGTTTGGTTACCCGCCAGCGTGCCTCCTGCCCCGATTGTGGCCGCAAGGCTAACCAGCGGTATACCCGGCCCGCCGGTGACAATCGTTGATGGCACCACAAAGCCCACTGTAAGCTGTTCGTCAACACCGCCGTCGCTGGAGTTGCTGGAACTCTCGGTGATCTGGTATTCAGGATTGCCGCTGGAATCGATTATGTTGCCAAGTAACGGACGCGGCACGTTTACGCCGGAACTCGGCTGAAGGGACGTGCCGGTGTCTCCCGATATCTGGCCATTTGTATCTTCGTACCATTCGTCATCCTGAATCTGCGCCGTGATTGTAGTGATCCTGTAATTCGCGCCCGGCGCGATCTTGGTTATGCGAAAGGGCTGCCGTTCAAACCCTTCCTTGAGGTAGGTGACGGTGATGATGTCGCCAGGCCGCAGGCCCAGCGCCTTTACACTTGTATCGAATGTAATGTAGGTGTTCCCGCTGACCGCTTTGTCCAGCGTGAACTGAGAGATGCGCGCAGCCTGATCGTAGTTCGGAATCCCCAACGCCATGAGCGTGGTAGTAATTACCTGGCCCGTAAGCTGGACATCTTCCACGTCGACCGTGAGCAGGCTGTCCTGCTGGTACCCGTTGAACGCATCTTGAAACTCCACGGTCACCTGGTTCGGTGTATCCGCGATGCTCCGGGATGACATTTGCACGCTCGGTCCCCCGTTGGCCTTGCGCAGAATATTCGCGGTACCCGTCGATCCGTCGTTGAATTCATATGCCGGCCAGCCGCCATTCAGCGGCTCCGTGCTGTTGGTCCACGCCTGCTGCGCCGGTTGCTGTAGCGCAATGGAGTTCTCCACTTGCAACTGCAGCAGCCCGCCTACGCTGTACGTGAATAACAGCCGGGAGCCGTTCCGGATGCCGCGGATCGTGTCTGCGGCATTGCGCCGCGATTGCAAACAAAGATTGCACTGAAAGCGCGGGATCATGATGCTGTTCCCGTTCAGATCCTGTGTCTGGATCTGCTGATCGCAATAGGCTGCGGCCGCTGCGAAGGTTGTGAGATCGATATTCTCGGTCCCCCAGCCGCTGCGATGCAGAATATCCAACAGAATCCATGCTGGATTGGCGGTGAACTGCGTGTTCTGGTAACTGCCATCCGCGCCATAAGTCGGTAGCTGCAAGCCATCCGCCAAGACTTGCACGGTGGGCAGTGACTGGCCGTTGTTAATCTGATTCGGCACGACAACTGAAAGATAGGCCATGCTGCCGTACGGATCGCCCGCCGGGTTTCCGGCTGCGTCCTTGAAATTGGGATCGAAAGCGCCGTTCCGCCCGCCCAAGCTGATCACGTTGTACCAACCCGTCGATGTCATGTTCTGGCCGGTTTGCCCCACGGGAATCGCGATTTGGTTTACCAGCACCATTTGCACGTCCTGGATTGGGCCCATCCCCAGCAGCACTTCCATGTACGTCAGGTTTCCGTCATTCCGGGAAAATACGATGGGAGGGTAATACCAGGCGGTGCCGTATAACAACGGGACAAAGTCGTTATAGATTGCGAGATTGTCGTCCACGGCCGCGTACTGCCACGGGCCGCCGTAACTGCGCACCTGAATCGATGACGGCACAAATTCGAGGCCGCCGAACCGCATCGGGCCGGAAAACATCCCGCGGGCTTCGCAATCGAGGCGCGTGTACGCGCACGAAGCGTAGGGTACGCCTCCCACCATGGCGCCTACGCCACCGGTCTGATCGGGCGAATATCCGCAAGGGTAGAACAATGAGTATTGCCCGCTGCTGCCCCCGCTCAGCGCCTCCTGCCTCTGCTGCGCGGTAGATGGAAACAGCCAGGGACAACGCCGTTGGATCCGGACCGGCGGCAACAGCACATTCTGCATGCTCATCCAGTTCACGGCCGAGAGCTGGAACAGCGATTCGGTGCTCTGGTCGGGCGGGTTGACAATGCCCTGAAATAACACAGCGGCGTTCGATGTTGGGGCGGCTTCGAGCAGGTTGTAAAACAAAAACGTCACCGTCAACGTGGCGCCCTTCCATCCTACCGATCGTTCCAGTTCCGAGAAGTAAGAATCGGCGTTGGCCATCGACAGCGAAACGCGTGGAATCGCGTCCACTCCCTGATCCGACGACGTTTGCACCGCGAACACGTTGTGCTTCATCACTCGCGGCGCGTACGTGTTGCCGTTATAAGTCACCTGGTGCGTGCTCCAGTACTCCGTCTGCCCGTTCTGTAAGACGCACTGAAACAGCAGCAGCGGAGTGTCGGTCACCGCCAGCTCTTTCAGATCATAGATACTCAACATTGACGATATCCACTTCGCAGGAATAACGGCTTGGGCCTACTGTTGTAAACGTCAGCGTGTCATCCTGAAAACGCGCATTTGGGTACACGCCGCCCGTCTCGAACGTTTGTTTGTAAAGCGAGGCGGCAATCTGCGCCTCAACCTGAATCCCGAAAATGTCCACCGTAGTGTTCGGATCCAACGCGATGCCGAAGCTGATGGAATCGGCGGTGTCTTGTAGCTGCCCGAAGGAGATCAGCCGCGTCCACTGGGGGCTGATCGCCCGGGCCTCCGTCGCCGAGCCGCGCACCAGCCACACCTGCGGGCTCTGATCGCTGCGCGCATATAGGCTGAGGCAGTAGTCCAGGGACGCAGGCGCGTTGATCGATTGCTGTAATGTCAACGTGGCGGCTGTCGGGTTGCTGACCTGATAAGCAGACGTGCCTCCCATCGGATCCGCCACGCCGCCTGTCAAAGTTAGTAATGGGTCCGCTTGCCATACGGCCTGATTCTGCTGCTCACTCCACGCCAGCAGATTATCGACGGGATCCAGGAAAGTGAACGGCGTCAGCCGTCCACCGACGGCCTGAAAAAGCGCTTCCAAGGCCGCCAGTTCCTCGTCGCTCATCTCCTCGAAGGATAAGTGCCAGCTCGTGATCGCCGCTCCGGGATCGGCCAGCTTGACCTGGTATCCCTGGCAGCTCTGATTTACGACGGTCCTCGCCGAGCGTTGCCTTGTAATCGGAAACTGGCCGGTCGCGCCCGATGAGAGTTGTGGGAAGTAAAACATCTTAGGTCCTGTTTTCACTGACGATCAGCTTAGTTTTGCCTCGCATCTCACCCCTTAGTTGAAAACCGAATGTATCCGCGGCCAGGCTGCAGTTCGGATAGACCGTTCCGTCCCATGGATCGGTGAAGGAAAAACTGCCGAATCTGCCCTGGTTCGATACGAAGAACCGGTCAAACGCGGCAAGCTCGGATTCGTCCAACAAGTCGAGTTGGATTGTCCACTGATGTAGTACCGAAGGGTTGTCTCGAAATCGCTGCTCGGTGCCGTCCAGAAAACGGATCGCGTCGGTATTGAATTGCAGTGTCCTTTTCGCCGGATATTGCATCACGGCGCCGGTTTTTAGCGTCGGAAACATGGCTGTCAGAGGCTCGTTATGACGTCATTGATGGAGTTCATGTTCAGCATCGCCTGCCGAACCGCTTGGGCGATATCGTCGCTGTGATCGAGAAACGACTGACTGTCCATGGCTTGTACCTGAACGGTAATCTGTTGACCCGCGTTCGACCCACTGCTTCCGGCCGAGCGGGGCAGACCGTTCTCACCCCAAACTACGTCTTGGTTGTTGGTGGTGGACTCCAGGTTCAGAGAAGGGGGGAGCGAGAAAGGCACTAGGGGTGCAGGTTGTTGAGACTGTCCCCCGCCAAACAAGCTGGAAAACAGCGACACCAGCGGCATGAGACTAAGCCCGCCCCCCAGAACACTGCTCGCCGTGCCGAGCACATCCGATGCGCTCCCGCCGCTGCCGCTGGAGCTCTTTGCTTGACTGCTTTGTGCCAGCGCGTCGGTGTTAGCCGCGGTTGCCTGCGTCTGGCTATCGATCACTTGGGTGGCTTGCCCCAGCGCGTCGATTAGGCCCTGGTCGGTGGTTGCCGATTGACCGCCCGCCGGGCTGCCCGCCGCTTGGTTGAAGGCGGTTAGCAGTGTCTGTTGCGACGTACTAGACATTTCTCCTCCTTGGCGCAGGGCCGCTGATCTGGCCTTCAGTGCTGGGGCCGCCGTTCATTTCTGTCAACTCGTGCTCTAAAATTAGAAAAGCTTCCACCTCCCGTGCCCCCAGGCCATCGATTCCTTTTTGCCCTAACTTACGCCGCACCAGATACTCCTCGAGCCATGCCGTGCTTTGCGCTGTGACAAACGACGTCGGACAGACGGTAGTCGCTGCACTGTTTCGCGCCCACACTATGCGTTCGGGCGTCTCCAGCGCCCGCGGCATCCAACCGCACCTGCGCTTTATCTCCAGGCCGGCTTTACGGCAGGTCGCGCACTCCCAGCCGGCCTGGTTTGAGAATTGAAAATGAAGTGCGACAATCAGTTTTTTCTTTCGGCTTCCGCGAGGCCGCACTGCTGCTTGACGGCCCCCAGAGCTTCTCGGAACAACTCCTCAGGTCCGCTCGCGGCCAATGACTCCGGAGTCGCGGGCAGCCCGTCCAACTCGAGACCTGTCACTTCCTTCAAGCCCCAGAGCAGATAGATCCGGTCGATTTCCGACGCCAGCAGTGCGGCTTCCATCTTTTCGTTGGGAGTGTCGCCCGCCTCGGCAAACTCCTTCCGCGCCGCCAACTCCCGGATGCGCCGCGTCAGCTCCACCCGGCGCCCAAATGACATCTTGGCGACCGTATAACTGACCCCGTGCGCCACGGTAGAGTCTATGGTTTCAAAACTCGTATATTCCATCCCAGCCACCCTTGGAGGGCGGGCAATCTTGCCCGCAGCCGCCTTTTAGACGGCTCCCTTGAGATAGTAATGCTATCCGAACGCCATCACGATCTCGTTGTCTGCCGTCCCCTGCGCTTTCGATCCCTGGAATTTCCATTGCAGCCTGTTATCGATGTCGTCGAACTCGGGCACTACCGGCACTACGCTCATCATATAGACGCCCACGACCTGGCCGGTTTGTTGCCCAAGCTGAAACATGACGCTTACTGGCGACTGCTGCCGTGCCGCTTGGTACAGCCCTTGTGTCGCCGCATCGTCCATCTCATACAGGCTGAAGGCCGCTGTCACGGACCGCGGCCCTGGCGCAATAGCTTGCGGCAGATTAGTGCCAAATTCCTTGCACCGCGTGTCCAGGCCGTTGTCCAGTTGAAATGTCCCGCTCGTGATGGTGTAGAACTGGCTGGGTGAGTTGCCCAGCCACGCCTCTCCCATATTCCCCGGCACTATAGAGTAGTCGAAGGCTCCTATGGCCGGCTCCACGGGGAAGTTGCTTAGTTGTCCCATTCCTGCCGCGAAACTGGAGCTGTCGATCAGGTCTTGCGCCATTCCTTCAAACTCAAACTGGTGAAAATCGCCATTCACTGTTACAGTCATCCGGTTTACCGCGGCCCCGCAAAGAATCCGCTGGAGTGCGGTGCTGGGATCCCAATAATCGAAAATGCTGACGCTTGGCAATTCTGTCGCTGGAAAGTAAGAAATGCTTGGCGCGATCTCGGTTCCCGCGGCCGGGACGCTGGAGAATGGGGCGTTCACCTGCACGGCGGTCGGGCTCACGATCGCCGTGACAAACCGGATCTCGCCGTTGCATGAAACACCTTGGCCCGCTACCAGGCCGTGTGGCGCCGCGAAAACCAGCGACGTACGGCTCGAACCCGCCGCGGTCGCCCCTCCCGCGTACATCGCCGGAGCCGCGCCCATGCTGGCCTGGAAAAGCGGGCCATAAGATGGACCCGAGCTCTGCCCCCCCCAGCTCGTCATATAGGTTGTCAAGTCGAAACTGGTTGTGCGCCGCAGCCCCGCGGGTATTCCTACGAACGTCCGGCTGCCCGTCTTGTCCCGCCGGTCGACCTTCTCCAACTGGTTCTTGGCCGTCAGCTTCACCGCCGGAAACCGGTTCTGCGCCGCGATCGCAGGCGTCTGTCCGTAGCTGCTCTCCAATCCCGTGTAGAAACGGTTGGCATTGGATGAAATGTACGATGCCATAGCTTTAGTCGCTCACTCCTACGTCGAAGGTGACCTTTCCTACCTGGATGAAGTTTTTTCCGCCATGCCTTACAGGACCCAGGGCCGCTTCGTAGCAGCCGGCGTAGTACATTCCTTCACCCCAGTCGCCACGATTTTGATCCAGCACTTGGGTCACAGCGTCGACATACGTTTGAAGTTGACTCTCGATCCCTTGTAGTTTGTCCTGTGAAACCCGAACCTCGATCGTCATCATGGCTTTTCCGGAAAAGTTCCGGAACTTTTCCTTGAGCTGGTTCACGATCTTCTCGCAATACACGCTGACCGCCGGATACTGCACATCGGTCGTGCGCTCCGCCAGTTCAACCGCCACGTTCTGCGCCAGAATCTGATTCTGTGCAACCGGCGGCAGAGTCGCGTTCTCGGCCTGAGCCAGCGTCGATACGCAGGCGTTCAGTCCCTGCGGTGCGCTAAGCAGCGCGACTACTTGTGCGGTGACCGTGCTGCCTACCCATGCCATTTGCTAACCCCTCTGTATAATTCGCGGCAGCGCGCGCAGATAGTCTGGCGCCTGTCCGCTGCCCGGCCCTTGCCCCAGGGTGGATATTGGCCCGGCCTGCACCCAGACTTGATCCAACGCCAACGGCGACGTATTCTGGAGTGCCATGGCCGTGGGCGACAGGCCCACGTACACGTTCCAAGCCGTTGCATTGGCCGGTTGATTGACCGGCTGGGCCACTAGGACATTCCCTGCGGCCACGTCTAGAGTGCTCGGATTACTGGCCTGCCCTTCCTCGTTCTCCCCGTTCAGCCAGGACACACTCGCACAGTAGGTCGTTGCCGGTTGGCCGCCGGCAATGGACGTCAGTTGCGGCGGAACTGCCTGCGGGATCGGGTTCGACACGATGCCGACCCCGGTCTGAATCAGCTTATCCATGGCCCATTTCGCCAGTTGCAGGAATTGGTCCCGCTTGCCCTTGTAACGGTCGTTCAGTTGATTGAAGTAGGCATCCTGATAGACGAGCATCAGGGTTTGGTACACGTGCCAAAGCTGCAGCGGCGGCGTCACCACGATGTTGTTCAACTCTAGGTCCGGTTGCAGCCAGAACTGCCAATCGCAGGGGTTGCTCCGCTGCAGCAGCGTCGTCAGTTCGATCCCGAGTTCTTGTTGTGCCAGCGTCAGTTTCGTGCTGAGATCGATGTTCTCCGTCTGCGCCGCAGTTAGCACGGAGGAGTCCTGGACCATGAGATCCTGGATCGTCGATATGCCGTCGGTGAATAGCGCCATCGTCCTGGCCGCCTACTCTTTCCCCGGCTGTGCGCCCTTCAGCTTGCGTAGCTCATTGGGCGAGATGATGGTGAATTGCATCCGCGATGCTGCGGCGAGTTGATCCGCTTGCCGCTTCGCCTCCGCCTTTTGTTCTTGGAACTCACGCGTTTCCTCGGCCGTCGCCAGCCGCGCGCCGCCCTCCACGATCATCCTCGCCGCGATTCGCCGTGGAGCCTCCGTGCGGACTCCTTGACGTCCGCCATCCGGAGTCTCGAGGCTGACCAGCACCACCGAAGGGTCTTTTAGGCTTTCCTCCGTCGCCCGAATCTTTTTGTAATAAACTTGTAAGTCCATGGTTGTCTCTCGTGGGGCCGGGCGCACCCCGGCCCCTTTTGTCTGTTATTCGCCTGACTTGCGCCGCTGGTGTCCCCTACGAGTTCACCTGAACGCCAAAGTTGTTGCGGATCACCGCGCAACCGTACAGCACGTCCACCGTGAACTGCTGAGCCAATGTATTCGGCTGGTAGCTCATCACTACCCGCATGCCGAAGTTCCCCATCTCCGCGTAGTGCGCCACCGCGCCCGTGCCGTACAGCGGCTGCGGCAGTCTGCGGATGACCAGGCCAATCGCGGGCTTGGTGAAAGCGATGTTGTGGGTCGTTATGGGCGAGCTGCCGGTTAAGGAAATGAACTGCGACCGCATCACGAAGAAGTCCTTGATCTTTCCCACCGTGCCGTCGATCAACGCCCGCAAGCCCGCCTCGCCGGCGGTCTGGAATTCGCTGAAGCGCTCGATTTGTCGCAATGCGGAATATGTCGCGGCGTCCACAACCAGGAATTTCGGCTCGGATGACGGCACTTTCGCCGTGAATAGTGCGCTCTCCGCCTGATCGATCACCGCTTCCACCAGCGGCGTCCCCGGCGTGCCCACCGGCGTGTTGGCCGTAAACTCTGCATACAGGTTTAGCAGGCTTGTCTCGATGCTTTCGGCTATGGCTACCACCGCCGGCTGCATGTAGACCTGCAGTAAGTCCGGAACAGCCAGCACCTTGGTCACGTCCGGAATTTGAAAGGTAGCTTCGGCGTGTGTGTTCAACACAATCTGCGCATTCCCCAGATTCGGGTTCTGCGGTTGCACCGATCCGCCTTCGGCTATGTTGTTGGCTACCAGCACTGGAGGAATCGGAATGTTCACCGTATCCCCAGCCTGCGCCAAAACGGGTTCGTAGTCGCGGTTGACCAGGTTACCCATGATTAGGTTCCCGACCAAGGCGGGCAAAGCGTCTGCCGCCACCAGCTTCACGATCGCGCTGGCCACATTAGCTGATGTAATTATCCCCATTCATTCTCCTAAGTTGAGCAGGCTTTTGTGCCTGTTCCTTTTTGAAATCAGGCATTCCGCCTGTTGTATTACTAAACTTGAAAATCCTTGCCAACCGCAAAACTTTCAAGTTCGGCGATCGCCTATCGGCGGTCGGCTTTCCACTCCCGGCGAGCGCGAAGACTGGAGATTGCGCAGAACTCGGGCTGAAAGCTGGCGCCTGAAAGCTGAGTGCTTGCGGCGAAGGCGCACTGTGCCTATATGCCGCGCAGGTTCTGCGAAGCAACGCGCAGAATCTCCTTCCGCACTCTTTCCATCTGTTCGGAGCTCATTCCCGGCCGGATCCCCTCTATGTCTACGCTCTCGGTGCTTTCCCGGGGCGCCTTATGCACGGCCGTAATTCCAGATCCTCCGGATATCCGCGCCGGCAGAAACTCCGGATTCTCGCTCACGAAATTGCTCAGATACTCCTTAAGTGGCACTTCGCCTTCATCGCTGTGCGCCAGCAACCGGCCGTCCTCCGTGCGGAATACGCCGTCGTGAACCGCTTTGTATGCCAGGTCGACCTTCGCCACACCCAGCCGTTGCAACTCCGCCCGGATGGCCGCGCCTCTCTCTGCCTGCTCCGCCGCCTGCCGGCTGCGCTTGCTTTCTTCTTCCACTTCGTTCAGCCGCCGCTCCAGTTGCTCGCGGCGCTTGCGTTCCTCTACAAGTTCCGTCTTGTAGGCCGGTTCGCTCTTGGCCTGCTGCTCTTGGAGAAACTCCTGAATTGCCTGTTTCACAATCGCTTGTACGTCTGTGTCGTCCATAACCACCTCTTTTCCCAAGCCGCGCTCTAGAAGAAGTTCAGTTCTGCGCCTCAATCTCCTGCGCTATCTGCGTCTTGATCTCCTGCCGCACATCCGATAGAAACTTGAACGCCAGTTTCTTGAAGACCTGTTTTTTCAGCGTCTCGGATTCGATTCCTAAAGTAAGCAGCTTTCGAGCGTCGTCTAACTCATTGCTGAAATCGGCGATGTCGAACTCATCCAGCCCTGAAACGTCGATCGAAATGTTGTCCTGGCGCGCCGCCGCGATGGCCCGTAGGACTTGCTTCATCGTTTCCTTCACCGCGTCGCCGTACGCCCGCAGCACCTCTTGCGTGATGCTGAAATCCCTCTGCTTGCTGGCGCCCGATTGGTGCTGGCTCGATGAATCCGACCCGGCTGCGTGCGTAATCAGATAGCACACCCGGTAAATCTCGTCTTTGAGTTGGATGAGATTGTCTGCGGCGATTTGGTAAACCTTGCCCTCCGGCTCGGTCCACCCGAATCGGTCTCCCGGAGCCAGTTGGATAAAATAGGAGTCGCCCACGATCTGGTTCCATTCACGCTCGGAGTAGATAACCGGGGAGGCGAACAGACCCATCGTCAGCGCCCACGAAAGCGCGTTCGACTTATTGAAGTGCTCCAGTTGCAGTAGGGCCGCTTTGTTCATTAGCCAGAGTCCTTCGGTCACCCGCAATGGAAACATCGGCACCCGGTTCTGGCCGGCCAGGCCGTGGAGTCCTTCATCCACCAGCCGCACTTCCTTGTCCTTCAGTCGCTGATAGACTTGATAATGCTGCCGGTCGTAGTAGATCCAGCGGGTCTCGCGGGCCCAGTCGCTGTCGGTGATCTGGGATTTGCGCAGCGACGAGGTCCGGATCACCGCCCAGTCTAGCCCTCCGCGCTCGTCGTAGCTCCAGTTGATAAGTTCCTCGGGCGAGTAATCCACTAGATAAGCCCGCGAGCGTCCGACGGCGTCCTCTTCCGCGCGGTTATTGACCGAAACAGGCGATCGCGGAAAATCCACGACAATGTAACTCCGCCCCTGTACTAGCGTTTGCACGATTTGCTGGCGGAAGAACTCCGCTATGGAGGTGCCCTTGAGGTCGCAATCCTCCGCGAATAGGTTGTAGAAGCCCTTTGCCGCTTCGTCGTTGCCGTCGAACAGCAAAGCTGGCTCGCGCCGCATCAGCGTCGCCGCGTACCAGTCGATAATCGAGCCGATGTAGTTCTCGTAGAACACTCGGCTCAGGCGTTCGGCATAGATATCGTTGGGTTCCTTGTGCCGTCTGATCAGGTACTCGAAGGCGTTTTCCCGCATCTGTTCGCCGCCGGCGTATAGATCCCTGTACTTCCTCCACATCGCCTTCTTGGCGGCATACTCGGGATGCTCTCGATCGATGTTCACCATCTGCTCCTCAAATCAGCCGCTCCTGGTGTTCGCCGATCGCCGGCTGCGGTCTGCATTCCTGCCACAACAGGTAACCTAGGGCGTCCGAAAGATGCGTTCTGCGGCGATCCTTTTCCTTGTCGACTGCGTTGCTGTCCGCTTTGTACGACACCTGCTCGAAATCCTTGATCAACTCCTTGCACTTGAGGTCCACCAGCAGCCGTATCTCGCCGCTCGCCGCTCGGAGTTTCGCGTTAGTCAGCATGATCCGCTCCCGCACACTCGGGTTGGCTTTGGGAACCTTATACGTCACCCGTGTGCCGTAGCTCATCCGGAAATATTCCCGCACGATCTGGTAATCCGAGGCGCCCGTTGTGTGCTGGCTGTTCCCCGATGCGTCGCCATATATCACAACCCCGCTCCTGTGACTGGGAAACCGCTTCTCAAACGCCTCGCAAGCTTCATGCGTACTGGCGTGCCGCAGGGCGATTTCGTCCAGCACGAATACCGTCCGGCCTTCCATTTGCGCCACCACCGAAGACATCGGGTCCACGTTGAAATCCAGCGCCCACAGCAGCGGGCAGTTCGGGTTTACCCGCAAGCTCTTCACATGATCCCGGCGGTCGAACGCGCTATATACAAGTCCGCCTTGCAAGCTCAGGTATTGGCCCAGCGCTTCCTGTTGATAGAAGGTGTCGTCGTAGCTGTTCTTAAGGCGTTCGTAGAAATCCGGAACCTTTTCGAGCAGGTACCGATTCTCGTGCGGCTTCGCGATAATCGCGCTGTATCCCGCAACCTGATCCGCAATGAATTTCTGATAGACCCAGTCGTAGCCCTTCGGCGTCCACACGGCGAAGCCGCAAAGTACATCGGCTTGCGGGTCGCGCAGCCGCCCTTCCAGCCGTAGCCAGGCGCCCTCTGGCGAATAAGTCAGCTCATCGAGTCCGAACCAGGCCAGGTTAGTTCCGCGCAGCCGTTCAAAATCGTCCACCGGCCGGAAAATGATGCGCGACCCCGTGTGTTTCATCGTCAGCATGTTCTCGGCCTTGTTGTATTCGTACGGAACATCTTGACTATCCAGAATTGCGAACAACGTCGTCTGCGTCGCATCGCGTAACATCGGATAAGTCGGCGCGCCGATCAGGCCCAACCTGCCCTGGTTGTAATACGTGAGCCTGATCGCTTCTTGGCAAAGCGCCTGGCTTTTGCCGGAAGCGATCGGTCCGGAAAAACCCTTGAACCGCGATTTGCACTCGTGAAATGCCCGTTGTGATGGAAGCGCATGATAGACTATTCCTTGCTCAACGATTCCGTCGTCGCTGCCGATTCTATCCATCGCACCCTGACTTCGCGCGGTTCCTCTGCATCCAGTTCCTTCTCGATTTGCAATAGCCGCACCAGGTCCGCCAATGTCGGTTTCATTGCCTCCGTTCCCAGCTTTTCCTCGATGCCCTCAATCGCTCTCCTGACGATCCGCGCTCTGTGCTTCTGTTGTTCTGTCATCCGCAAACCCTATTCCCGATTTGAGACTAACATCCGAAGTCTCGCGGCCGGACCGCGACTTTGGCTAAGTGACAGATTTTGAATGTGCAGATTATATTTCTCGATGTGTGACCGGGGGATCGGCTTCAGCCCGTGCCAGGCTCCAGCCTCGCCCGTTGGGATCTAGCCTCGCCGGCTTTAGCCCCTGTGTTTTCCGAGGAAAACTATCCCCGCCGATGCCCCAACCGGTCAGCCAGATGGAAGTGCATAGGCTGGCGTGATCGGGCGGTTTCATTGGGCTGCGGCGGTACAACACTTGCATGTGCAGAACCAGAGTTCAGGCCGCAAGATGATGAAACCTACAGTGAGTGCACGATTTCTCAAGTACGGTCGCGTAATCAAGCGGTCGGAGTGTGGGGCAGCGCCTCGCGCCGCCTGGCCCTAGCCGGAGGCGGACCGAGGGTCCGCCGCAGCGCACGGCGCTGCCTCCCATCGCCGGAATACCTTAGCGAACTTCTGAACTGGACTGCTATGCGGCAGCCCCGAGCGGTTTTGGGTCGAGGTTTGTATTGTGGGACCCAGGAAGCTCCGGCAAAAAGAGGGGGATTTCTCGTGGATCCGCGCCAGCGGACGGACGGTGCGATAGCCCCACGCAGGCCGAAGGAGTACGGGATTTGCGTCCGCGAATCGAAAAGGGGCGCGAGCCGCAGGACTTCTTGTAGTATCGAAAGTTACTTGCCGCCCAGAATCTCGCCGTGCGGCTTGCCTTGCGTAATCTCTTCGTAAGCGTCCTTGGCTTGCGCGGCTAGGCCGTCGCCGACCCAGTTCCTGACGCTGTCCGGCAGTTGCAGTTTGGCCAGATCCGCGGGCTTCTTTCCTTGGTCCAGGGCGGACTTCACCGCTTTGCGCAGTTCCACCATGAACTGCGCCTGCCCGGCCATGACTTCAGGGCCGCCCGGCACGCCGTGGCCCGGCAGCACAGTCTTCACCTTCAGCACTTGCGCCGCGCGCACGACTTCCGGCCAGTTGCCGATGTTGCCGTCGCCGGTGTAGTTGTAAGGACCGTTTACCACCGCGTCGCCCGTGCAGAGGATCTGCTCTTTGGGCAGGTAGACGAAGCCGTCGCCGCGAGTGTGCGCCCAGCCGAAGAAATGGAACTCCACCTTGCGCGCGCCGTCGTCTAGCCCGACTTTCGCAAAAGTGAACCCGTTTTCGGCGTTTGACGGGCCCCAGATCAGGGTTTGGTGCACACTAGGTCCTAGATGAAAGAAGTATAGGCATCCAGCGGCCGAGGTCGAAGC
>Ga0181536_10000771_pt1 | contig 38477 bp, 25 predicted proteins | sample PEATcosm2014_Bin_41_FD_121105 | JGI IMG/M metagenome (GOLD analysis project Ga0181536, IMG submission 121105) | Peatland microbial communities from MTU Mesocosm Facility, Houghton, MI, USA - PEATcosm2014_Bin17_60_metaG | ecosystem: Environmental > Terrestrial > Soil > Wetlands > Peat | place...
ACCCGGTGCGCGTGCTCGAAAGCCGCCCGGGTAGCATGCCGATGACCTGCGGGCTGCTGCGGCCCGCCGTTTTCATGCCGCCCGAAGCCGCCGCGTGGAGCGAAGAGCGCCGCCGCATCGTGCTTTTGCACGAGCTGGCCCACGTGCGCCGCGGCGACGTGGCTACGCACTTGCTCGCGCGCACGGCCTTGAGTCTCAATTGGTGGAACCCGCTGGCGTGGTCCGCGTGGCGCGAATTCCTGAAGGAGCGCGAGCGCGCCACCGACGACCTGGTGCTCAACGCCGGCGCCCGCGCGTCGGATTACGCGGGCCATCTGCTGGAGGTGGCGCGCACCCTGCAATCCGCGCCGGCAACCGCGTGGGCGGCGGTGGCCATGGCGCGGCGGTCGCAGCTTGAAGGCCGACTGCTGGCCATTCTGGATTCGGGCGTGAAGCGCCACGTGCCGGGACGCATGGCGGCGCTGGCCGCCACGCTGCTGGCCATCGCCGCGGTGGCTCCGTTTGCCGCTATGCAGGCCCAGACCCCGGCACAGCAGACCGCGCCCGCAGCCACCAGCCCGGAGACTTCCGGCGCGCCAAGCGCGGACGACGCCGGGGGACTCGTCAAACTGGGTGACCAGGCGCGGCAGCAAGGCCATCTCGACGAAGCCATCGGTTACTACAACAAGGCAGTGGCAGCGGTGGGCGACCGGCCTGAAACGGCGGTCGCGCTTCTGTATCTAGGAGCCGCCACATATGGAAAGAATCCCGCCCAGGCGCTCGAATATTTTGAGCGGGCTCAGAACGTCGCGCCATATGGCCCTATGGCCGGACCGGCGATGACCTGGCAGGCCATGGTGAGGCAGCACCGGGAAGGCGAAGCACCAGCCGCCGAATCGCTCTATCGGGCCGCGCTGGCCATCGAGGAGACGAACTCGCCGGATGCGGCCCTCACCATGGAATTCCTCGCGCATTTTCTGCGGGAGCAGGGCCGCGTAAGCGAAGCCGAAGCCTTGGAATCGTCCGCCAGTGAGATACGCAAGGCGCACGTCGCGCAATTGTCGCCCAAGCGGCAAGCAACCGCCCAAGCTTCAAAAATCGGCAACGGCATTGCCGCACCGATGCTTCTGCACAAGATCGAGCCGAGCTATTCCCCCGAAGCGCGCGTGGCGAAGGCCCAGGGAACGGTGGTGCTTTTCGTGGTGATCGGAACGGATGGCACAGCCTCCGATGTCCAACTGCGCAAGGGCGTGGGATACGGCCTGGACGAGCAGGCGCTCAAGGCCATTACCCAATGGACCTTCAAACCTGGCATGCGTGACGGCATGGCGGTGCCCGTGCAGGCCTCGATCGAGGTGAATTTCCGGTTGCTGTAAAAGTTGAATTAAGATTCCGACTTCTTGCGGATCTTGATGTCCAGGCGCTTGATCTTCTGGTTGAGCGTGGAGAGCGGGACGTGAAGGCTCTCGGCGGCGTCGGTCTGGCTGCCGTTGCAGTGCTCCAGGCGCTCCATGATGACCCGGCGCTCGAAATCGTTGACGATTTCGAAAAGCGAAGCGTCCGCCGGCAGGGGCGCGCCGTCGCCGCGGCTGCGCCGGATGCCGTTGGCTTCGAGCAGAGCGTCGGGCAACACTTCGACCGGAACGGATGGCTCGGTGGCCAGCACCACGGCGCGCTCCACCACGTTCTCCAGTTCGCGCACGTTGCCCGGCCAGGCGTGCTCCATCAGCACCTGCAGGGCTTCGGGCTGGAAATGCAGAATCGACCGGCCGGCGGGGTCCAGGAACTTGTTGTTCTCGCGGCAGTAGTACGTGAAGAAATGCCCGGCCAGGAGGGGAATGTCCTCCCGGCGCTCGCGCAGGGGCGGCAGCGCGATGTTGATCACGTTCAGCCGGTAATATAAGTCCTCGCGGAATTTGCCTTCCTTGACAAGCTGGTGGAGATCGGCATTGGTGGCCGCCAGAATGCGGACGTCCACCTTGACCGGGTCGGTGGCGCCCAGCGGCGTGAACTCCTTCTCCTGGATTACGCGCAGCAGCTTGATCTGCGTTTCGGGCCCGAGCGTGCCGATTTCATCGAAGAAAATGGTGCCGCGGTCGGCCACCTCGAAATAGCCCTTCTTGGATTGAATGGCGCTGGTGAAGGCGCCTCTCACGTGCCCGAAGAGCGTCGATTCCAGCAAGTCCGGCGGCAGCGATCCGCTGTTGACGGCCACGAACATCTGGTCGGCCCGCGGCGAGTTGGCATGGATGGCTTTGGCGACGAGCTCTTTGCCGGTGCCGGTCTCGCCGGTGATCAAAATGGTGGAGCGGCTGGAAGCCACCTGGGCCACCAGGTCCAACATGCGGACCATGCGCTCGCTCTTGCCGATGATGTTGGGGAAACTGTAGCGCTGCTTGAGGGCGCGCTTGAGATGGGTGTTCTCGTATTCGAGCCGCCGCCGCACGATCATGCGGTCGATCTCGATGAGCAGCTTCTCGTTGTCCCAGGGCTTGGAGAAATAGTCGTTGGCGCCGAGCTTGAGGGCGTTGACCGCGGCCTCCACCGAGCCGTAGGCGGTGATCATGAAAATGGGGGTTTCGCGGTCGCGCTGGCGGACCTCCTGGAGCACGTCCATGCCGGAGCGGTCGGGCATCATGAGGTCGAGCAGCACCAGGTCGTAGCCGCTGATCTCCATTTTTTGGATCCCCTCGGCGGCGTTTTGCGCCTGATCGACGGAATAGCCTTCCGAGGAGAGCAGGATTTCCAGGCTTTCGCGGATATCCAGCTCGTCGTCGACTACCAGCACCTTGCCTTTGGCTCCGGGAGCCGTGAACTGGGGAGCGGTCATGTCACGTGACACTCACCGGCTTCCTCGCCGAGCCGGGCACAGCGAGGGGAAGCTCGATCCGGAACGATGCGCCGCCGCCCGGCCGGTTGGAAACTTCGATGGAGCCGCCATGCTCTTGAATGATACCGTAAGTCACCGAGAGTCCGAGGCCGGTGCCCTTGCGCACAGCCTTGGTGGTAAAGAACGGATCGTAGATGCGGTGCAGGTGCTCGGGGGCGATGCCATGTCCGGTATCGGCCACTTCGGCCCTGGCTCCCGAGCCATCGGACCAGGTGCGCACTTCGAGCGCACCGCCCGCCGACATGGCGTCGCGGGCATTCAAGATGAGGTTGAGAAACACCTGCTGAAGCTGGCCGGCGTTGCCGTGCACGGGCCGCAGGCCGGGGTCGAGATCGGTCTTGACCTGGATTCCCGACTTCTGAAGCTGGTGCTCCAGCAAAGAGAGCGTCTCCTGAATCACGCGGTTCAGGTTTACGTCGGTCAAGGAAGTCGAGGAGGTTCGGGAGAAGTTGAGCAGCGAATTGACGATCTCGCTGGCGCGGAAGGTCTGCTTGGCGATCTTGTCGAGGATGAGCGACTTTTGCGAATCGTCGCTCACCTGCTTGGCCAGCATCTGCGCGTAGGTGGAGATGACGGCCAGGGGGGTGTTGACCTCGTGGGCCACGCCCGCCGCCAGCAGGCCGATGCTCGACAGTTTGTCGGCCTGCACCAGCCGCTGCTCCAGCTCGGCGCGGTCGGTAATGTCGTCGAAGATAATCAGCCGCCCAATCTGTTCCTGGTCCTTCGAAACCAGAGGCGCGATGGCGATATTCAAGGTGGTTTCGCGAAGACCGGCGGGCGCACCGTGGCCGTTGCCGGGCCCAGAGGGCACCCCGTTGCCGCCGGCGGGCTTCAGCACGAATTTGTAGATGTGATGAATGCCGGTCTGGCCCCGCACGCGGCCAAATTCCCCGGCCAGTTCCATGGGGAAGAGTTCGGTGAGGGTCCGGCCCACGGCGTGGTCGCGCGGAATGCCGCTGAGGCGCTCGATCTGCGTATTCCAGCTTTCCACGCGGTCGTCCAGATCGGCCGCCAAAATGCCCACGTTGATGGATTCGACGATGTTCTCGCTGAATTCCTTGAGCCGCTCGTACTCTTCCACCTTGCGCTGCAGGGAGCGGTAGAGCGAAGCGTTCTCGATGGCGATGGCCACGTAGCCGGCCAGCGTGAGCAGCAGCTCCACGTCCACGCTGGAGAGATAATCGCCGTCGGTGGTCCGGCTGACGCCCATGTAGGCGATGGTCCGGCCGCGTACCGTGCAGGGCAGGTAGTAGGTGAGATCCAGATCGGCGATGGCGCTCCGCACGGTGGCCGGCCACGCGCGCGACACAGCGTCGAGCTGGTGGCGCGTGCGCTGGAAGAACAGGTACGGTTCCGGGTTCTTCCAATTGAGAAAGCTGAGATCCAGCTCCTCGCGGCCGGCGGCGGCCAGACGCGGGTTGCCTCCCATGGATTGCTTCAGCCGGAATTCAGGGCCGTTGGCCCCTTCCTCCGCCAGGAAAAACGCCATGTGCTTGATGGAGAGCGTCTGCCGCAGCCGTTCGCCCACGGAGGCCAGCATGGCGTCGAGGTCCGTCTCGGAGCTGAGTTCGCGGGCGAATTCGACCAGCGTGCGGCGGTAGTCGTAGCGGTCGCGGTAGAAGTGCTTGTCCAGCCGTTCCTGAATCCAGTTACGAATCGGCTGGAACAGGAAGGCGGTGATCAGCATGACGGTGATGAGGCCGATATTGCCGAGGTCCTTGAAACTCCTCTGCACCAGGATGGCCAGCGAGGATACGATGCCGTAGAACGCCGCCAGCACGCAGATGGTGGCCAGCGTATAGGCATAGCCGCGCCGGAAGATGATATCCACGTCCATCAGCCGGTAGCGCACAATGGCGTAGGCCAGGGTGAGCGGAATCAGCGGCAGCGAGAGCACCGACATCTTCAGGTAGGCGTCGGGAATCGCGCCCATGGCGTAGGGCAGCACGTAGAGCAGGGCGAACGGCAGGATTCCGCAGAATGCGCCGTTGCGCAGCCACTTGAGCTGCTGGCGCACGATGGGGTCCTCGGCCTTGCGGTATTCCACGCTGAGCGCAAACCCTCCGGCGACGTAGGGGACGGTCCAGAACACCATCCAGATGCGGTCCAGCATCCAGCGCAGTTCGAGCAGCGGAATGGCCACCGTCAAAGCGCCGGTGGCGAACGCCACGAAGACCGCGAACAGCAGCGCCGAGGGCAGATAGAGCAGCGAGACCCGGAAACGGCTCTGGAGCCACTTACGCGGCTCGGGGAAGGTCAGGCAGAAATGCAGGAACACGACCGGCGCCAACAGGCCGGCGGCCAGGTTGCCGAAATAAATGACCTTGTCGAATGCGTAGAACTGGCCGGTGTAGTGGAAGCAAAGGAAGACGAACGACGCCAGGCACAGCACATAAAAGTGCCTCGCCTTCTGCGCGCTGCCGCGGCGGAAATAGACGAACAGGCCGATCACCAGGTACGCCAATCCCACCAGGTACTGGTAGGTGACGGCTGGATCCAGCGGCACTTCTCCCACGATGACGGTGGTGTCGAAGTCCACCCCGCGGCGGCTGATGTGATAAACGGCCTTGCTCCACGACCCGATGCGCACCAGCACTTGAGTGACGTCGGCGGCATTCTCGATGGGAACTCCGTTGATCAACGCCAGCCGGTCACCGGGATGCACGCCGGCATTGGACCCGCCGCTGCCTTTGGTTACGTACAGCGCCTCGACGCTCGCATTGCGATCCACCCAAACCACGCCATCCTCAGGGAGGCGGAAACGATGCTGTTGCTCGAAATTAATGACGGCAGCCACACCCGCGGCGAGAGTGAGGATGGTTAATATCGCGGTGGAAAGTTGGAACTTGAGTTCCTGAAACATGGTAGCCGTCGTTACCTACTCGCGAGACACAATTCCGGCGTCTACGGAGCACGTTTAATGCCGCGCCAAATCCGCCGATCTTTTCCAAGAATAGCCGGATTTATCTATCACGTACAAGGAAGCCGCGGTTTCTCTCCGATTTTTGGGAGAATTACACTATGCGGAAGTGTATTCGTCTGCCCTGGATCGGGACATCCTGCCTCAGTCCCACTGGAGCTTGACTCGGAACATGGCCCCTTCTTTCGGCAGCGTGAGGCCGCGGGCGGGAGAGGCCGCGGGCAGGGACTTGGCCGGTGTCCAGACGCCATCTTTGTAGAGACCTTCCTCAACCTGTACAAATCTGCCTTCTTTATGGCCCGAAGTCACTGGCGGTCGGAAGTCGATGACGCTGTCGAACCCCAGGATGAGGAACTCATTCGGCTGCAACTGGGCGAGCAGCACGCGGCCCGAGGGGATGGTGGGAGGTCCTTTGGGCTCGGCCCAACTGGGTTGCTTGTCCATCGCGGGAGGGAACATCACCAGCACATCCCAGCGGTCGAAAGAGAGGGTACGGCCCGGAATGTTTTCCTCTTCGATGGCAGACTGCAGCTTCTTCGTCCCTTGCAGTTCCAAAATGACGGGAGCGGCGTTCCCCAGCAGGCCGAAATCCGCCGCCACGTCGGCGAACTGAGGGCCGAACTCGCCGTCGGCGGTAGCTCCGTATCCCTTGATCCCCACTCCGAACTGCGCAAACCCGAGGGCCGAGTATTCGCCGATGGCCATGAAGCAATACCGAGCGATCTCCAGTCCGCGTCTGGTCTCGACAATGAGAAGCGGGTTGTCGCGGCGGGCGTATCGCGAAAGGATGGTCCGGTAGATGACGGCGGAGCGGTGGTAGATATCGGGCGCGATGATATCGATGGCCGGAGCCGCGGCCTTCCAGAGCGCCAGCGTGTGGGATTGGCCGCCGCCGCTGGGGTAGCTGTCGCCGGGGCGGTCGAAGTCGTAGAACCGGTCGTTGGTCCCGGCCCCGCCCATCCACACGTTCTCGTACATGGGGAGCGGGTAGGCATCCTTCCCGGCCTGGGCGACGGAATTGATGTACCGGGCCATGTAATAGGTTGTGAAAGCCTCTTCCGCGAACTGGCGGCCGAAGGCCTGTACCCAGGTTCCGGGCTGCTTCTTGAGAGCGGCCGCGAACTCCGCCGGGACCGGCCCGTTGAACAGTTTGTTGGCTTCCGGAGAGTGATCGCGCGCGGGCCCTACGATGCCGGGCTCGTTCTCCACCTGCACCAGGATGACGGTGCGATCATTGCCGTCGATCTCGCGGATGTTCTTCAGGAGGGCGCCGAAAGCCTTGCGGTCGGCCTCGAGGGTCGCGGCCCCGTGCGGCGAGAGCGAATGGGACGCTTTTCCGGCGGTATCCAGCGCCTTGGGAAAACGCTTGGGATTGGAATTGATCCAGTCGGGGAGATAGGTGGTTTCGTCACCCTTCCATGTGCCGAACCAAAGCGGGATGGCCCGCAGACCGTGGGTGCGAATGTCGCGGACGATCTGGTCAACGGCGGTGAATTCAAACTGGCCTTCTTTGGGTTCGATGAGCTTCCACGGGACTGGGAATTCGACCGTGTTGGCATGGTACGACTGGAAGCCGGGCAACACCTTGGCCATTTCATCGGGGACATAGACACGGTTGTCGACTTGTCCTCCCAGCATGAGAAAGGGCTTCCCATCCACCAGGAAGGTGTACTTGGCGCCTTTCTTGACCAGTTGCGGAATGGGCTTGGCCTGCGGGAGCGCAGTGGAAGCGGCGGCGGCCAGGACAAGCCAGAGCGTGGCGAGTTTATGGAGCATGGTGAACCTCAGGATATACCTTTTCGGTAGCGCCGGCGATCTCGTCGCCGGTGTTTTTCCCAGTGCGCGCAACCCCACCGGCGACAAGATCGCCGGCGCTACTCTTCCCGCAGCGCCGATACGGGGTCGATCTTAGTTGCCCGCCGCGCCGGCAGGTAACAGGCCAGCATCGCCAGGCCCGCCAGTAGCAGCGGCGCTCCGACCAGCAGAAGCGGATTGTTGTCGCGCTGGCCGAAGCTCCGGGCCAACACGTCGCTGTAGGCGGAAAAGACGCCCGCCAGGGCATATGCGCCGCTGACGCCGAGCGCCGAGCCCACCACCACCAGCGCCGTCCCCTCTCTCAGCACCAGTCCCTGCACCTGTCGGGCGCGCGCGCCCAGCGCCATGCGGATGCCGATCTCTTTCCGCCGCCGCACCACCGCGTAAGCCGTGACTCCGCCCAGGCCGATCGATGCCAGCAGCAGCGCAAAAAAGCCCAGAATCACGTAGATCGCGGCATCCCATTCGACGAACGAGTTCATCCGGTCGAGGTCCTCCTGCATGGTGTGTGCGTCGAAAACCGTGAGATCGGGATCGAGCGACGCCAGTTGGTCCCGCACGGCCGCGATGGTGCCGCGCACCAGGACGGTGATGCGCCGCCCGGCGTTCTTACCAAGCCACTCGGCCGTAAGGGGCAGATACACCGTGGCCACGGGTTTTGGCACCAGCAATCCGGCCCGCATATTGCGCGCCAGGCCAACCACCGTGTAGTTCCGTTCCCCCTCGCGAATGCGGCGGCCAATCGGGTCTCCGGCGCCGAACAACGCGCGCGCGGCGGTCTGATTCAGGATGGCCGGCATGTCCTGTTCCCGGTCGCGCGGGTCGAACTCGCGCCCGCCCACCAGAGGCACTCCGAGCGTGGCGAAGTAATTCGCCCCGATGCGCTCGCGGTAGGCCGAAATCAGTACCTGGCCAACCTTCCCGCCGCCCGCGGGAGCCGACACGTGGGTAGCGTCCCCGTGGGAGGGCACAGCGCTGCCGGTCAACGCCACGGCGCGAACCCCGTTGACGCGCAGCAGCTCGTCGGGCAGGTTCGTGAACAGCGCCGCCGTCCGCTCCGCGGAATAGCCGTCCCGTACCGGGTCGAGTGAAACCAGGTTGAGATTGGCGACTTCGACGCCGGTGTCCATGCGGGCAGTGCTCAGGAAAGCCAGGGCCACAAACCAGGTGACCAGCAGAAGCATCAGGGATGCCGCCATCTGGCCGACCACGAAGAGATTGCGTAAACCGAAGCGGCGATAGCCGCGCAGCGGCGCCTGCGCGCCCTCTTTCAAAATGACACCGATGTCGCTGCGCGTCGAAGAGAGCGCCGGCGCCAGGCCGAAGCCAATGCCCGCCCCCACCGCAATCGCCAGCGTGATGGCGATCACATGGAAATCAAGCTGGCAGTTGAACTCGAGCGGGATCTGCGAAGGCAGCGGCAGAGACGAGATTATATGTGTGATCCAATAGGCCAGCACGATGCCGGCCAGCCCGCCGGCGAAAGACAGAAGCACGCTTTCGGTCAGGAACTGCCTCACCAGGCGCATACGGCTGCCGCCCACCGAAAGACGAATGGCGATCTCCTTCCTTCTCTGGCTGCCGCGAGCCAGCAGCAGACCAGCCAGGTTGGCGCACACCAGCGAGAGCACCAGCGCCCACAGCACCACGTTGAAGGTGTCGACGAGCGCGTGCTGCTCCGGTGTGGCGTAACCAACCGTGCCGGCCGGCATCAGGCGCACCACGCGGCCTTTGCGATCGCGGTCGTGCCGGACTCCGGTTTCCTGGTCGATATTGCGCGTCATGGCATCGAGAGCGGCTTCCGCCGCGGCGAGCGTCACACCATGCGCTAGCCGAAACACGACGCGAAACATCTCGCGGTCGCTGCGATGGAGCGCATCGCCGCTCAGTTCGGGAGCCAGCAGAGCGCCGCACGTTACGGGCACAAACAGATCCGCCGGACTCTGCGGCCAAACACCCAGAAAATCCCTGGGACCGATGCCCACGATGGTGGCCATCGAACCATTCAGCCGCAGGCCGCGTCCTACAGCTTGCGGGTCCGCGCCCAGATGAGTGCGCCAGAAGCGGTCGCTCACCACCACCACCGGAGCCATGCCGGGCTTCTCCGTGTCCGGCCCGAATACCCGTCCCGCGGCCGGCGTCACACCCAGAGTGGTGAAATACTCGGGCGAAACCAGGTGTCCGGAAACCCGTTCCGCCCGCGCGCTCTTGCCCTCCGTGAACGCCATGGCAAACGGCACTGGTCCCAGAACGGCCGTGGCCGCGGCCACCGTCTGGTGGGCATCCCGGTAGCGTTCGAAATACGGGTAGGAGACCGTGGTCCAAATGAAGGTCGCCAGCGTCGCGGGGTCGCGCAAGCCCGGAGCCGGCCCCACAATGGCCTGGCATTCGGCGAGCACCGCGCAGCACATCCCAATGCCGACGCCGAGCGAAAGCACCGCCACCGCCGTGAACCCCGGCGCCTTGGCCAGCGTCCGCAGGGCATAGACCACGTCCTGCCGGATCTCGGAGAGGTACTCGGCGGGCAACCGGACGGCAATATCGGTGAGCAGCCTCAGCAGGCCGAACAGGCCGTAACGGCGCCAGGCTTCGGGAGCGGCGTCTTCTCCCAACCGCTCGAGATCTTCTCCATACAGGATGCGGAACTCGTGCGGATACGCCGTCGCCAAGCGTCGATAGAGGGACAGGCACAAGCTCACTCGGGGGTTCATCACCAGGCCTCCTGTCTGCGCTTCTTCTGCACCATCCGCACCATCTCTTGCAGCCGCTCGCATTCCAGTTCGAGCACCGCTCGTCCCATCCGCGTCAACCGGTAGTAGCGGCGGCGCGCGTCATCCAGTTCGGCCACCGGCCGCTCGTCGGACTCTTTAATCAGCCCGTCGGCGATCAGCCGTTTCAGGGAGCCATACAGAGTGGCGGGCCAAAGGCGGACCGTTCCATTGGTTCGCTCCAGGACTTCCTGCATGATGCCGTAGCCGTGCTGCTCGGCGCCGGCCAGCGACAGCAGAATGTGGAACCAGTTGTTGTGAAGGGGGAGAAACGCCGCGGCCTCTTTATCTGTCATACATCATATATATATGACACGATATAGAGTGCTTCGTCAAGCCCTCAAGCGATTCGGGCCGCGGGGTGCCCTCTGGGCCGCCCGGCCGCTATGGCGCATGGGCGGTGCTCCCGCCCGTCAGGCCAGTTTCTGTAAGGCGACTTCCACGGCCGCGTAGGGTGAGATGCCGGGGATTTGCACGTCCATCCCCGTGTTCTCGGGCTCCAGTTTGAGTTCCACTGGGGCCTCCGAACCCAGGGTCCACATCCGCGCCGCGCGGTACTGCTGCGGAAACCATACCGTCACCTGGCTCGCCGAGAAGCGCGAGGAACCGGCGAAGTTGATGATCTGCAACAGCGCGGAAGCTCCGCCCGGCGCGGCGGTGTGCGCCGAGAGGAACGCCGAGAGGTTGAAGAAGCGCGACAGATCGCTGGCCCGGCCGAGCAGCACGTGAATATCCCTGGCCACCATGTAGGGGTCCGGAGCCTCGTCCTTGCAGACCGCAAACTTGCCTTTTCCGAGTTTCCGGAGATCCAATCGGGGGTGCGCCACGCCGGTCGGCGTGCCACCTTCACCCTTCCAGCTTTGGCTCACCAGAAGCGCCCCACCCTGGCGGGCGAAGTCGAGCAGCCTCTTACGCGCAGCCGGCTCGGGCATGGCCTCGTCGACCGAAATCAGCGCCTTGAACCCCGTCAGCGGCGCCGTGGCCAGCTTGGATTTCTCGATGATCCGGAACGGGACATTGCTCCGCACCATCAAATTCAGAGTTTCGGTGCCAATGGTCTCATTGGCGCCCGAAAAATCCGAGATCACCCCCACGACGCCCACCGGCGAGTTCGTCTCCCATTGGCTATGTTGCGCAAAGAAGGCCAGCGCGCCGGCGATCGATTTCCACGTATCCAGGGCGGCCTGTTCTTTCTGGGCGAGACTCGCCCGCAGAGCATCGTCGAGAGACACAACCCAACGCCCGCAAAAGGACCCCGAATCCGTAATCGCGCGCCGGTAGGCGTCCGCCAGGACCACATTGGCGCCCCCTGGGGGGTCGAACAGCAGCCACGGGATCTTGGAGGGAGCATACACTTTCGCCAGCCGAAGGAACCAGCCGTTGGAGTCGATCCATGGTTCGGAGGTGGGCCCCGCCGCCTGCGTGTCCGCTGCACGCCGCCAGTCTTGCGAGTTTAACCCCTGGGAAGCGATTCCCGGCCAGACATTGCCTTTGGCCACCAGCACGGGAGACGAAGAATTCCAGGGCAGGTGCGGATTCGCCGCCAGAGGCAGAATCGGCAGGCCCGCATTGGGAACCTCGCCTTCCATCATCACGGCCGCCAATCCCGCCGCCCGCGCGCTCTCGACCGCCGCCGCTTGGTTGGCCTGGCCTTCCACCAGCCCCACGAAGGAAAGCCCGGCGCTCTTGCCCTGGGCCAGCAGAGGCGCGAGTGCTTTCCGCTGTTCGGCGTCGGCTGGAAGCCCTGCCGCCCAACTCACCACCAGGCAGTTCACGGGCGTGCCGCGCAGAATCTCCAGTACGGCGGGGTCGAGCCAGTGCTCGAGGACCTCTTTGGACTTGGCCGTGAAGCCCTCCTTCTTCTCACGTTGGCCGATGTCCAGCGGACCGGCCAGCCAGCGCATGGGAATCCAGGCAGACAAGGCAGCCACTTCAGTTTCTCCCCCCGCCGGGCGGTCCGTCGGGAGGTCCGTAGGGTGGTCCGCCAGGTTCTCCGCCTCGCTGTCCGCCTCTGCGCCCGCCGCCAAAACCGTTGAAACCGGCCGGCCGCTTCTCGCGCAAAGTCTTGAAGTCGAATACGACTTCCTTGATGGATCGGCCGACCACCTCAATCCGGCTCAGATCGCAGGTCCCGACGCCGAGCTGTTCGGCCAGCCGCAGTTTGTTGTCGCACCGGTTGAACGGCATCTCACCCTTTTGCCCCATGGGATTGTAGTTCATGGCGGCCATGGTCACGGCGGAGGTGTTCACCACGTTGGTTCCGGCCACGATCCAGTTGGGTTTGACAAACGTGAGGCTGGGATTGGGGGTTTGCCCGCCGGACATGCTGGTGACGCCGTCGGTGATGGCCAGGTGTATGGGCCTGGCCGCCACCAGGTCCGCGATGGCACGACAGACGCGGTAACCGTCATCGCGCGGGCTTTTCGGATCGAGCTCGGCGGGCGCTCCAAAAGCGGGCTGCCCGGCGCCCTGGTGGAGGATGCGGATGCGGTCGATTCCGGCGACCAGGTCGTTGTCCTCCCACTTGCCCGCAAAATTTCCGTAGGCCACGAGCGGCGTGATTCCGAACTGGTTCTTCATGACCGTGCTGACGCCCGTGGTCCCGTGGTCTTTGCACTTGGCGATCGAGACGAACACGTCGCAATCCACGTAAGAGTGATTCACGTCGTACGCCGGGAATAGCAGACCGCCGTTGGGCACCGTGATCCGCGACAGCTTCTTGGCCGAATTCAGGTAGTTGGTGTTCTCGAATTCCACGATCGGGGCGGAGCTGATGAAATCGTGGACATTCCAATTCGCCTCCAGGAAGTATTCCTCGAAGGGCGTGGTCCAGGGGATGGGGGCGCACTCCACCAGCCGCACGCGCTTCACGCCGGCCTTGGTCATGAGGCTCATGACGGCGCAGATGAGGTTGGGATTCGCCCAATGCGAATCGCCCAGCGGATGGTACCCCAGCCGCACCGTCGAGCCGCCGTTGAAATTGAGCTTGATGGCGACCGTCTTCCCCTTCACCAGCTTTCCCAACCCGCCCAGCTTGTCGAACATGCCTTCCAGCACCGGAAGCAATTCCGATGGCTCGTAGCTGGTGCATTTTCCGATGGCCACCGGCGCCGCCGGGGCCGGCACGTTGCCGCGCGCCGGACGGCCCAGGAACATTCCCGCCGCTGCGGCGCCGAGGCTGCCCACAGCTTTCCTTCTAGTGATGCCGCTTTGCATAAGTTTCTCCCGCTCCCAACGTCGCCGGAACCCTGGCAGAACTCATATTATCAGGAATTCTTGAGCTATACTGGCGGGCGGCGGGGATTTCTGAATTCCAATCCCGCCTGAAGGAGACGATTGATGCGACAATTCTGCCTGGCATTCGCGATGGTAGCCTCCATCGGTCTGGCCCAAGATGGCCCGTACAAAGTGCAAAAGACCGCCAAGGTAGGTGGCGATGGCGGCTTCGACTACGTTACCGCGGACGCCGCCGGCCGCCGGCTCTATGTTGGACGAAGCGGGAATCCCGGACGGGTGACGGTGTTCAACCTGGACACTCTGGCGAAGGTGGGCGAGGTTCCGAATACCAACAGAGTGCACGGCGCCACGGTTTCGCCGAAGTCCCATCACGGGTTCGCCAGTTGCAACCCGGTGGTGATGTTCGACAGCAAGACGCTGGCCACCATCAAGACCATCGAGGTGAAGGGAAACCCGGACGGCTATCTCTACGACCCGTTCAACGACCGCGTCTACATTCTCAGCCACAGCAAGCCGCACGCCACGGCGATCAACGCGGCCGACGGCTCCATCGCCGGCACCATCGACGACCTGGGCGGCGCGCCCGAAGAGGCCGCCACCGACGGCAAGGGCACCATCTACGTCGATATCGAGGACGCGCACAGTATCGCCGTCGTGGATGCCAAGACGCTCACCGTCAAGACGCACTACGACCTGGCGGGCAAAGGCGATGGCTGCGCCGGCCTGGCGCTGGATGTGAAGAACCAGGTTCTCTTCGCGGCCTGCCACAATCCGCAGAATATGGTGATCCTGAGCGCCAGGGACGGCAAGATTCTCGACACCCTTCCGCTCGCCGGGGGCAGCGACGGCGCCGTGTTCAATCCCAAGACCATGGAAGCTTTCAGCTCGCACGGCAATGGCACTCTGAGCATCATCAAAGAGAAGAGCCCCACCAGCTTCGCGGTGGAAGAGACTTTGAAGACGATGACGGGTGCCAAGACGCTGACGCTCGATAGCAAGACGGGCCGGATTCTGCTGATCGCCGCCGAGTACGCCGCGCCACCGGCGAATGCCCCGCCGCCGTCGGCTGAGAAAAAGGGAGGCCGCGGACCAGGCCGCCAGATGTTGCCGGATTCGTTCTCGATTCTTGTGGTCGGGAAGTAGGGAGCCGGGCAGGCCCGGCCCCTACACCATCGACACCGAGTGGGGCGGCAACCACACCGCCGGCGCCGCCAGATCGGGCTTTCGCCGGCGGTATAATCGATGCCGGCATGCTTCGTTTCGTTGGTGCGCTATTCCTGCTGAGCGCAATGATCGCTCACGGCCAACAGCCCATCCCCATCATTTTCGACACCGACATCGGCAGCGATATCGATGACGCCCTGGCGCTCGCCCTGGCGCTGCAATCGCCCGAACTGGATGTCCGCGCGGTCACCACCGTGAGTGACGATACGGTCGGCCGCAGTCGTCTGGCCTGGAAAGAAATGGGCCTTTACGGCCGGCACGACATTCCGCTGGCCACCGGCGCGCCGGAGCCTCTGGTTGGCTCCGCCTTGACCCAGCGCGTGCCGCCGCAGTTCCAGGTGCTCACGGCGCAAGACGTACTGCCCCCCGCCGCCCGCCGCCGCGCCGCCGATCTCATCGTCGACACGTTGATGGCGTCGCCTCAAAAGCTGACGCTGGTGCCGGTTGGACCGCTCACCAATATCGCCCTGGCCCTGAAGATGGAGCCGCGCATCAAGGAGAAAATCGAACGCATCGTCCTGATGGGCGGCGCGTTCGGTCTGCTTCGCCCGGAATACAATATCCGGCGCGACTACATAGCGGCTTCCATCGTGTTTGGTTCCGGTGTGCCGATCACGGCGGTCGGCCTCGATGTCACCCTCCGCTGCCAACTGGAAGGGGCCGACCTGGAGCGATTGCGCGCCGCGGGCAACGACGCCTCCCGCTTTCTGGTTCGGTTGATCGAGCTTTGGCAGAGCGGGCAGGCCGGCCAGTACCCGACGCTGCACGACCCGCTCGCCATGGCGGTGGTGTTTCGGGCTGGCCTGGTGGAGACCCAATTGGGCCGTGTCGAAGTCGAGACCGCGGGCGCCGTCGGCAACGGGCTGACGCTGTTCACTCCCGCCGACCGGCTCCCCGAAGATGTCACGCCATCGACCCTGATCGCCCGGCAAGTGAATGTTCGCGGATTTCTGGACCTGCTGGTCGAGCGGCTGTCGGCGCCGCCCCGGGGAAAGTGAGCGATGATGGCGAAATTCCTGCCGCGTCTAGGCACGTGGCTCGGCGGCCAGTCGAGGAAGCCCTTCCGCCAAGCCAAGTGGATGTGGAGTTGGTTCGCGGGAACCGAAGCGGAGGCCATTCAGGCCGAGTACGAATACGGACGCGAGTGCGCCCGGCAGTTCGCCGCGCAGTTCTCGGGCAAAGCTCCGCGTGAGAAGCAGGAAGTCGTAGCCGCGGTTGGGTCCAGACTGGCGGATGCCGTGAAGGACCGCCGCCGCCAGTTTCACTTCAGCCTGGTTCGCGCCAGCGTATCGAATGCCTATGCGCTGCCGGGCGGTTTCGTCTTCATCACGGAGCCGCTGCTCGACCTGTGCGCGCAAGACCCGGACGAGCTGGCTTTTCTGCTGGGGCACGAAATGGGGCACGTCTTACGAGGCCATGCCAGGAGCCAACTGACGGCGCGCACGTTCCTCAATGCGGTGACGGCGCGGCTCGCAGGTGCCGGTCTGATGCTTCGGCAACTGCTGAACCGAGGATATTCAAGGGAACTGGAACTGGAGGCGGATGGCGAAGGCGCCCGGCTCGCGGTCGCCGCGGGTTTCGATCCTCGCGCCGCCGCGCGCGCTTTGCAACGGTTGGCGCGAGGAGCGAGCGGCAATGCGGGCCTGATGGAGTACTTCTCGTCCCATCCCCCGTTGGCGGAGCGGGTTCGGAAACTGGAGCAGGGTTGCTAAACTGACGGCATGGTGGAAAACGTCCCCGATCAGCATCTTGTCGACCTGAACCTGACGGGCCACACGGCCGTGGTCACCGGAGGATCGAGAGGCATCGGGCGCGCTACCTGCCTGGCGCTGGCGGCCCACGGCGCGGCGGTCGGCGTGCATTACTCCGCCAGCCAGGCGCAGGCCACCGAGGTGGTGGAAGAGATCCGCCGCGGCGGCGGCCGGGCGGTCGCCATTCGGGGCGACCTTCGGGAAGCCGATGCTCCCGGGCGCATCGTCGCGGAAGCCGCCGCGGCGCTCGGCCCCATCGACATCCTGGTCAACAACGCCGGCCAGATGACGGATGTGGCGGTCGAAGTCATGTCCGATGAAATCTGGGAGACCGCGCTGTCGCTGCACCTGACCGCCACGTTTCGCTGCTCCAGGGCGGTGATCCCGATGATGAAAATGCGCCGCTGGGGACGCATCGTAAACGTTTCCACGCAGGCGCTGTACACCGGATCGAAGAATCACGCGCACTATGCGGCGGCCAAGGCGGGGCTGCTCGGCTTTTCATTTTCGCTGGCCAAAGAGGTTGGCGAATACGGCATCACGGTGAACCTGGTGGCGCCGGGGCGCATTCGGACCGGCCTGCTGCTGGAGCGTTCCGCCGGCCGCGAAGCGGAGTGGATGGGGCAGACGCCCATGCGGCGCTTCGGCGAGCCCGGGGAGATCGCCGGCGCCATTGTCTTCCTGGCATCCCCCGCGGCGGGCTACATCACCGGCGCGACGCTGCATGTGAACGGGGGTCTGGTGATGGATTGACGCCTCGATCTGGCGCGAACCGGCTATATTGAATTGTGAGCGATACGTGGCGGCGTACGCTGGCGGTCGGGATCGCCTTCGTGGTGGCGATCGCGGGCACTTTCGTCTTCGCCTACAGGGCCGGCCGGCAGGCGCGGCGGATCCGCACGGAAAATGAGCCCATCCGTGCCTGGATGTCGGTCCCATTTATCGCCCATGCCCACCACCTCCCTGCCAACGTGCTGTTTCAAGCCATTGGGGTTCAGCCGCGGGAGCCGCGTGATCGGCGATCCGTTCGCAGCATCGCTCACGATTTGCACCGCCCCGTCCCCGAACTGATGGCCGAACTGCAGCGCGCCATCGATGCCGCCGCGCAACCACCCGGTGGCCACCCGCGATGAACGAGCAACTCCTGGCGGCGGTTTCACAATACGGCGCGCCGGCCCTTTTCGGAATCGTGACCATTGCGGCCATCGGAGTGCCGCTGCCTATCACGCTCCTTCTGATTGTCGCGGGCTCGTTGGTTTCGCAAGGCGCCATGAACCTGTGGTGGGCTATTGGCGCGGCCGGCGCCGGTTCCATCCTCGGCGATCAGGCCGGCTACGCCATCGGCAGATGGGGAGGGCCGACTGCCGTCGCCAAGATCGGCGGCCTGTTCGGAAGGCGCGCCAGCCTGCGGGCCGCGGAGGGCAAAGCCAAAGCCTGGGGCGGCCCCGGCATCTATATCACGCGCTGGCTGCTCAGCCCTCTGGGACCCTGGATCAATCTGGCCAGCGGCACGGCCCGCTACCCGTGGCATCGATTCGTCTTCTGGGACATTCTGGGCGAGCTTACGGGCGCGGTGGTTTATATCTCTTTGGGGCGGTTCTTCAGTGATCGCGTGATGGCCCTATACGCCGTTCTGGGCGACCTGACTTGGGCCATTGCGGCACTGCTGGCGGCCATCATTCTCGGATGGCAACTGGTGGCGCGTCTGCGCCAGCCAGACACGGGATGCTAGACTCCTGGGCATGAGAACCTTGATCGGCATTCTGCTGGCTGCCGCGGCTTTCGCGGCCGAGCCCAAGGAGATTCCACTCTATCCCGGCGCGGCGCCAGGGTCGGAGAACGCCACTTATCCGGAACAGGAGACCATCGGGCCGCAGGACCACATACGGCGCATCTCAAACATCACGCATCCGGTGCTGCTGGTGTATCTTCCCGAGAGCGCCCAAGCTACCGGGACGGCTTGGATCGTCTGTCCGGGCGGCGGGTTTCGATACCTGGCCATCGATTACGAGGGAACCGATGTGGCGCGCTGGCTGAATGCGAACGGCGTGGCCGCGTTCGTCCTCAAGTACCGCGTCGCGCGCACCGGAGACGATGGCGAGAAAGACCCCGCCATCGCGCAGGACCGCCGGAAGGTGGCCACTGACTGGGCCTTGGCCGATGGGCAGCAGGCGGTGCGCGTGGTGCGTTCCCATGCCGCGGAGTGGGGCATTGCGCCGGACCGCATCGGCGTCATGGGCTTCTCGGCCGGCGGGTACGTGGCCGCGGCCGTCGCCTTGCACCACGATGCCGCCAGCCGCCCCAATTTCGCGGCGCCGATTTATCCGGCCGTGCCTCCCGACATCACCGTCCCGGCGGACGCGCCGCCGCTCTTCCTGGCGCACGCCGACAACGACGCAACCCTCTCGTCGGTGGATACCACCGTCCGGCTGTACACCGGGTGGAAGAAAGCCAACATCCCCGCCGAAATGCACATCTACCTGAAAGGCGGACACGGATTCGGCATGCGGAAGCTGGATCTGCCGACCGACACCTGGGTCGACCGATTCCACGACTGGCTGGGCTTGGAAGGGCTGCTGAAGCCCGTCCGGTAGCGGTGTGCCACGCTCCTGAACAGGGAGGGCGGATTTCCGGCCATCGATTCGAGTGGTATTCTGCAAAAGAGGCGCGGCGGACCAGCCACGCCGGAGACCTTTATGAGCAAACTTATCGCGACTCGGAGGCAGTCGATTTTCTTATCCCTTTTCGCGCTCGTCGTTTGCGCCAGCGCGGCCCGCGCGGACGTCAAGCCCGCGCCGTTGTTCAGCGACCACGCCGTGCTCCAGAGCGGCATGCCGGTGCCGATCTGGGGAACCGCCGCCGCCGGCGAGAAAGTGACCGTCACGCTGAATGGCCAGAAACAAACCGCCACCACCGGCGCCGACGGCAAATGGATGGTCCGGTTGACGGACCTCAAGGTTGGCGGTCCGTATGAGATGACCATCGCGGGCAGCAACACGATCACGGTGAAGGACGTCCTGGTGGGGGAAGTGTGGCTCGGCTCGGGCCAATCCAACATGCAATTCACGGTGTCGAAGAAGGTCGCCCGTTTCGCCGGCCTCATCAATGAGGAGCAGGAGATCGCAGCCGCCAATTACCCGAAACTCCGCATGTTCACGGGAAAGCCGGCCACGAACTACGACCCGCAGCCGGTCACGGAAGGGGAGTGGCTGGTGTGCAGCCCGGAAACCGTGCCGGGTTTCTCCGCGGTGGCGTATCTTTTCGGGCGCGATCTGCAAAAGGAGCTGGATGTACCGGTGGGCATGTTGGTTCTGGCGTTCGGCGCCAGCACGGCGGAGGCCTGGATTCCGCGCGAGGCCATGGCCGCCGATCCGCTGCTGAAACCGATGCTGGACAAGTTCGACGCGCAGGTTCAGTTCTTCAAGACCAATCCGCAAGCGCCGGCGGACCAGGCTCCCAAGCCTCCGCAGACCATCAATGCCCGTCCGGGCCGGGGCGGCGGGCAGCAGCGGGACCCGGCGCGGGACCAGCACGAGCCCACGGTTCTGTTCAACGCCATGATCCATCCCGCGATTCCGTACGCGATCCGCGGCGCCATCTGGTACCAGGGCGAATCCATCGTCGGCGGAAGTAACGGCATCACGCTTTATCCTCACGTCATGGAGACGCTAGTGAAGACCTGGCGCAAGCTCTGGGGAGAAGGCGATTTTCCGTTTTACGCGGTGCAGCTCCCGGCGTTGCAGAACATCAGCAACAATCCGCGGGTGCGCGAAGGACAGGCCGACATCCTCTCGCTGCCGAACACGGGGTTGGCCGTCACCATCGACATCGGGGACCCCAAAGATGTGCATCCACACAACAAGGAACCTTTGGGCGACCGCCTGATGCGAATGGCGCTGGCCAACGTATACCACCGCAACATCGAGTACTCCGGCCCGGTGTACGAATCGATGGCGATCGAGGGCAGTACCATACGCATAAAGTTCACGCATCTCGGCGGCGGCCTGGTGGCGAAGGACGGGCCTCTCAAATGGTTCCAGATCTCCGGCGCCGACCGGCAATTCGTGGACGCCGACGCCAAGATCGACGGCGACACCGTAGTCGTCAGCCGGCCGGAGGTGACCATGCCGGAGGCCGTGCGTTACGCTTGGGTCAACTACCCGGACGGCTGCAATCTATACAATGCAGCGGGTCTGCCCGCGGCGCCATTCCGCACGGATCAGTGGTGAGGGCGGCGGGGCCACGGGCAACACAGACGACAAAAGGCGATCGTCTGCGCCACTCAGACTGGCGGTGAGGTCGGACGGCGGAGCGGAAGGCTTCTCATTCGGCAGTTTTAGGTTTACCGTATAGATGGTGAGTGTCTTGCGGCCTGTAAGATGAACTACTACGAGGAATTTGGCATTCCACGGGACGCGCCGGCGGCGAAAATACGCCAGGCATACAAGACCCTGGCACGCATGTTGCACCCGGATGCCCATTCCGATGTAGCAGTGAAGGCCATGGCGGAGCGCCAGATGAGGCGGTTGAACGCCATGCTGGATACGCTGCTGGATCCCGATAAGCGCCGCGCGTACGATGCCAGCCTCTCCGAAGCAACTCATCGGCGGAGGCTGCCGCCAGCGGAGGTGGGCCGGGGGAACTCCGATGCGCACCGTTACCTGAGCCTGTCGTGGCGGCTGCAAGTGATCAGGGAGAGATCGGTACTGGCGACCGGCGCTCGCCATGTAGGTGGCCGGCCGGGCCTGATGCGGGCCGCCCAGCGGCACTGGCTTTGGATCCTGACCGGACTGATGCTGGCCGGCACGGGCGTGTGGTACGTCACGGCGAAGGACTCGGCGGTGGTGAACGGCGCGCCGGCGGAGACGGCAAACCAGGCGGAGAGTCCACGTGCCAACTCCGGCGGCGCGGGCGCCGAGACGTGGGCGGGGAACTGGGTCTACGCGCCGCAGCCGGAGGACGCGGCGGATGCCGGCCCAAGTGCGCCCTCGCATAGCGAGCTTCTGCTTGTGGAAGAGCATGGGAAGCTGACCGGCACCTATCGCGCGAGGTACAGAATCGGCGACCAGGCTCTTCCCGCGGAGGTGGAGTTCCGGGCGGAGGGCGCCGCGCCAAGTGGAAACTCGGCCAAGCTGGTCTGGGCATCGGCAGGCGGCGCCAAGGGCGAGGTGGAACTCGCCCTAAGGTCTTCCGACGTGATGAAGGTGACGTGGTGGACCACGGCGTTGGGGCCACGGGCGGGCTTGACGTCGGGCACGGCGACGCTCGTGAGGCAGCGGGTGCGCTAACCGATTTCGGCGGGGCAGGCTGAGGTGATGGACGATTCGTTCCGTGGCGCGGAACTCCGGGCCGCCCTGGCTGTTGGCACCACTGCGGGTTGGAGGCGGAAACCGCCCGAAACCCGCTGAAAACAAAGTGGCTTGTTTTTGGCAGGGGACTTCCCGCCGTTTTGCGCTTCAAACCACCCTCAGCTACGACGAAAGACCTTGCGGAGACGCGAGCAATGCCGCTACCCTTTGACATCGGGACAATCAACGCCAAGCGTACGAGGTGAAGGCCGTGCAAGCGAATGCCGTTAATCCCGTGATGGGGATTCTGATTTTCATGCTGGGCGGTCTGGCCGGGGCCGTGTTCTATCTGCCCTTCAAGAAGGTCAAGAACTGGGCTTGGGAAAGCTACTGGCTGGTCTACGCGGTATTTGGCCTGCTGCTGGTGCCTTGGATTCTCGCACTGGCGACTTCCCCGAATGTGCTATCGGTCCTCAGGGCCGCGCCCAGCGATGAACTGACCTACTGCCTGGTGTGCGGCGCCATCTGGGGTTTCGGCGGGCTGACATGGGGATTGATGATCCGCTACCTCGGGGTGGGCTTGGGACTGGCCATGGGAGCCGGGCTGACCTCGGCGGCGGGCACATTGATCCCCCCCATGCTCAAGGGGAAAGAAGCCGTCGCCAACATGTTCGGGACATCCGCCGGCCTGGTCTCGGTGGCCGCCGCCCTGGTGTCGGTGGCCGGCATTGTCCTGGTCGGCATGGCCGGCATGTCCAAGGAAAACGAGTTGCCGGAGGCGGAGAAGAAAAAGGCTGTCGCGGAATTCAATTTCAAGAAGGGGATCATGGTGGCGATCTTCTCCGGACTGATGAGCTCCGCCATGAGCTTCGGCCTGCAAGGCGGTTCGGGGATTCAGAAACTCGCGCTGACCATGGCGCCCCCTACCTCCGCAACCTGGGCGGGAATGCCCGTTCTGGTGGTTGTGCTGCTGGGCGGGTTTATCGTGAATGCGGGCTGGTGCATCGTCTTGAACATCCGGAACAAGACCGCGGGCGATTATGTCGCGAAAGGCGTTCCCGTGGTTCCGAACCTGGTCTTTGCCGGCGTGGCGGGCGCGATCTGGTGTTCCCAGTTCATCTGCTTCAAGACTGGCGAGCCGCAAATGGGGCCGACATCTTACATCGGATGGGCGGTTCTGATGGCCAGCATGATTCTGTTCAGCCAGGTATTGGGACTCATGCTGGGAGAGTGGAAAGGCACCAGTAAGAAGACCATGGTGCTTCTGACCGCGGGGCTGGTGCTGTTGATCGCCTCGGCGGTGGTGGCGGGTTATGGCGGGTATCTCGGACAGAAAAGCCTCTAGGAGAAAGTAATGAACGAAGACAAACTCACACAAACGTACCAGACGGCGAAAGAGCAATATGCCAGCCTCGGAGTGGACGCGGATGCCGCCATCACGGCGCTCGAAACCATTCCCATTTCTCTGCACTGCTGGCAGGGAGACGATGTGGGCGGTTTCGAGACAGTGGGCGCGCAACTGTCGGGCGGAGGCATTCAGGCGACCGGCAACTATCCGGGCAAGGCGCGGTCGGTTGGCGAGCTTCGCGGCGATATCGAGAAGGCGCTCAGCCTGATCCCCGGGACCCACCGGCTGAACCTGCACGCCTGTTACCTGGAGAACGGCGGCAAGTTCGTCGATCGCGACGAGATCCAGCCCGCCCATTTCCAGGGTTGGATCGACTGGGCCAAGCGCCACCACCTGGGAATGGACTTCAACCCCACGTTCTTTTCCCATGCCAAGGCGGCCGATGGCTTTACCCTGGCGCACGCGGACAACGCCATCCGCGATTTCTGGATTAAACACGCCATCTTGTGCCGTAAGATTGGCGCCGAAATGGGGAGACAGCTTGGCACGCCCACGGTAACCAACGTCTGGATTCCCGATGGATACAAGGACATTCCGGCCGATCGCACCGGTCCTCGAGAACGCCTGGTGGATTCGCTCGACAGGATCTTCGCGGAAGCCATCGATCCCAAGATTCACCTGGATGCGGTGGAAGCCAAGCTATTCGGCATCGGCGCCGAGAGCTACACCGTCGGATCGCATGAATTCTACCTGGCCTATGCGGTGTCCCGGCAAAAAGTGCTGACCCTGGACGCCGGGCACTTCCATCCTACGGAAGTCATTTCGGAAAAGATTTCCACTGTATTGATGTTCTGCCCCGGGCTGCTGCTGCACGTCAGCCGTCCGGTCCGTTGGGACAGCGACCACGTGGTGCTACTGGACGACGAGCTTCAGAACATCGCGAAAGAGCTGGTCCGTAGCGGCCATTTGCACGACAAGATCCATGTGGGCCTGGATTACTTCGATGCCAGTATCAATCGTGTGGCCGCCTGGGTGATCGGCGCGCGCAACATGGTCAAGGCGCTGTTGATCGCACTGCTGGAACCCACGAGCACCCTCAAGCAAGCCGAACTGGCCGGGGACTTCACGCGCCGGCTGGTGATGCTCGAAGAGCAGAAGAGCCTGCCGTGGACGGCCGTCTGGGATTACTACTGCGCGAAAAATGGCGTGCCTGTGGGCGGGGCCTGGTTTGATGAAGTCAGGTCGTACGAAAAGCAGGTATTGTCCAAACGCTGAGACCAGCGGGACCGCTGCAGCATTCAACTCGTGCTACTTTTCCAGCTCGCGCTGGTCGCCGAGGTCGATGTAAACGGGCTGGTGGGGATCGGTATACATCAGTTTGCCGTTCATGACCTTGAGTTCGACGACGTTAATGGCCGCGCCGCCTCGTCCGCCTCGGCCCGGGACGGCCGCGGCGGCGGGCGCGGCGGATGCGCCGGGCTGAGTGGCCGGGATGACTGCCCAGTTGATGTTGGCATTGCGGCCGTATTGGCCGCCGAAGTAGAACCACCACGCGCGATCCCCGTTGATGACGACGTCACCGTGGTTGCCGATGAGCACTCCATCCTGCGCCGTCCAATGCGTGCAATCGTCGGAGGACCACACGCCCTGTCCCGACCATGTGTCGGCAATCAGCCAATACTTACCTTGCCAATGAATGCACTTAGGCCCCTCGCCATTGCGGTCGGTGACGGCGTTCCCCTTGGCTTCCCACTTGTATAGGTCGGGACTGTCGGCATAGGAGAGGGCCATGGGCTTTTCCTCATCCTTGTAGAACATCCGCCAGTTCCCATCCGGCAGTTGGATCACGCAAGGGTCGATGACTTTGCCCGACTTGAGATCGACTTTGCCCACAGTGTCCCATTTGATGCCGTCCTTACTGGTGAGATGGACGATTTCGCGGGGGTGATTCCAGTCGGTGAAGATACCCGGGACATAGGAGAGGTACATGTGGTATCTGTCCGTGACCCAGATGACTTCAGGGGCCCAGTAGGTGTAGTCGGTAGGGTGCTGGTCCTGGCCATAGGTGATGCCGGCGGTGCCGAGGTATTTCCAGGTGGCGCCATTGTCGTCGGAGGCGGCCATGCCGATCTTGGTGCCATGGATCAGGGCGATGCCGCCGCCGCGGCGCTGGGTGTAGTACATGAACCATCTTTTGGTTTCGGCGTTGTAGGTGATAACGGGGTCTGTGGGGTTGTCGAAGGGAGGGTCGCGAAAGAGCGGACGCGCCGCCAGTTTGCCCGCGGAAACAGCCGGCATGGCGGACAATTCCAACCTAAGAATGGTTAGCGAATGCTTGGGAAACGAATAAGTGAAACCGTTGTTGGCCAGCGCGAGAGCGACCGTCCTGGTGGTTGGCCGCACCTTCTCGCTCCCGAAATCGTTGGTGGCCTCCAGGTCGGAGTGATTCATCTCCCAGACCGCGGCCTGGCTGGCGATCTGGCCGGCGACGCTGTCGATGCGCGCGCCGACGTCGGTCTTCTCGCTGCGATTCAGCACGTTCAGATACACGGCGTGGTCAGCCGCGTTGTAGGTTGACGAGACATCCAGGTAGCCGAGCGGCTGGCGGTCGCCGACCCGGTAGGTTGGGCCGGTGACCTGAACGTCCAACGACGAGTTGCCGCGCTGCTTTCCGTATTCCAGCAGCGGAAAGTAGATGGTCTGCAAGTACAGCCCTTGCTTGTTGGTGAAGATCGGCGCGATCACATTCACCAACTGCGCCAGGTTCGCCATCTTCACGATATTGGCGTGGCGGAAGAAGGCGTTGAGAAACATGCCGGTGGCAAGTGCGTCCTCGAAGTTGTAGTGCTCCTCCAGGCCGGTCCTGGCGATCTCGAATTCCGTGGTGCCGCTGCGCGCGCGGTACCAGGTGTTCCATTCGTCGAAGGCTATGTAAATGGGATGCGGCCGGGTCTGGCTGTTGCGCGCGGCTTTGATCTGACCCTCCACAATCGCGATGCGATCGTCCAGGTCCTGCGATTCCCCAAGAAACTTCTCGAGATTGCTCTCGGGGTTGCCGATGTAGGTATGCAGCGAGATGTAATCGATCTCGTCTTTGAGCGTGTCGAGGACCGTCCGGTTCCAGCCAATCCAGTCCGCATTCGGCCCGAAGTTGGAGGAGCCGCTGGCGATCAGCTTGATACTGGCATCCTCCCGCCGCATGGCCACCGCCGCGACCAGCGCAAACTTGGCGTAGTCCTCCGCGTTCTTGTGGCCCAGTTGCCAGGGCCCGTCGATCTCGTTGCCGAGGCCCCAGATGTTGACGTTCCACGGCTTCTCCCGGCCGTTCTTGGCACGCTCCTTGGCCCAATACGTGGGCCGGCTCTCGTTGCAGTACTCCACCCACTGCCGTGCCTGGTCGACAGAGCCCAACCCGGCGTTGATGCAGATATATGGCTCCGCTCCGATGCGCTCGCAGTAGCGCAGGAACTCGTCGGTGCCGAAGCGGTTGGTTTCAAGCGCGCCCCAGGCGTGATCGGGACGGGCGGGACGTTGGTCGCGCGGGCCGATTCCATCGGTCCAGTTGTAGCCGGAGGCGAAGTTCCCGCCAGGCCACCGAAGGATGGAAACGCCGAGGGGCTTCACCGCCTCGATCACGTCCTTTCGATAGCCGCCGGCGTCGGAAAGCGGGCTACCCTCCTCGAAGATGCCGCCATAAATACAGCGGCCCAGGTGCTCGGCGAAGTTGCCGAAGATGTGTGGGTGTACCTCGCCGATCACGCGGTTGGTATCGATGCGAATGTGCGCGGCCGGCGCCTGCGCAGCCATCCACGGGCTGGGCAGGAGACAGAGCAGCGCGGTATAGAGGGATCTTCTCGACGGCATAGTCAGCCTCCGAAACGGGCTACCGGGGTGGGTTGGGCTCGCGCGGAGCCTTCATATAGCGGCCGGCAAACGTCAGGAACGTCGGCCAGTTCGGCAAGTCGGTGTGGCCGCCGCCATGCTGACGGTAGGCTACGTCGCCATCGATCAGAGCGGTTTCCCCGGGCGGGAACTCCGTGGTCCCCAGGTCCTTCTTGCCCAGGAGCTTGTACACCGGGCCGGCGCCCACCGCGGCCAGGAACATCCCCTTGGGGTCCGCCCATCCGTCCCCGGTAGCGATAGGCCGGCCGGCGCCGATGAAGACGGGGCGGGGGGCGCACAGAGCCACCAGTTCGTGCGAGTCCACGGGCAAATCGTTCCAGTGCAGCGGACCGGCGTACCTGAGGAAGTTGCCGGCCATCCAGTGGTATTCCCCTCTGCCGGCGATGTTCTCCACCAGTTCTCCCCAGTTGCGGCGGTGCAGCTTGGTGCCGCCTTCGCCCGAGGAACTGTCGTAGACAATCGCGAAACGTTGGTCATAGGCCATGGCGATGACGGCTGCCTTGCCCCAGCGCGAGTGGCCCGCCACGCCGACGTGCCGCGCGTCCACGGATTTGTCCGATTCAAAATAGTCCAGCGCGCGGCTGGCGCCCCAGGCCCAGGCACGCAGCGCACCCCAATCGTCCAGTTTGCGCGGCTGGCCTTTGTTCGCCAGACCGATGATGCCTTGCGTCAAGCCGGCGCCGTTGTCGGCCTGGATGCTGGATGTGGACAAACTGGCGTAGCCCCATCCCTTCGCCAGAATCAGTTGCTGCGCGCTGGGCCCCGCCGGTCCGCGCCCCGGCCCACCCACGGCCGCTGGCGGCGCGCCCGTGCGGCCCGCTGGCGGCGCGCCCCCGCCGAGCAGCAGCATCACGGGCACCGGCCCCGCCGCGTTGGCCGGCGTGGTCAGCGTCAGTTGGATGTCTACCGTGATCTGCGGGTACGCGGAGTTGTCCACGTGGCCCAGCAGTTGTTTCGTGATGATCGGCACATCGCCGTTGGTTCCGCTCGTGGTGTTGGCCACTTCCCACTTCACCTTGGGTAGGTCTTTGGGGACGCGGCCGTAAATCTCCCGGTCGAACAACTCGACAATCTCGGGACGGCGCTGCTGCCACCACACCTTGGCCGTCTTGACCTTCTTGCCGTCATTCAACACCAGCGGGTCCGGCAGCTTGGGATACGGATTGGCCTTGGACTCGTCGAAGTTCACGCCATTCGGCCCCTGCGGGTTCCTCTGGTCAGCACCGGGCCGGAGGGACGTAATGTGCAGAAGATCCATCAATCTTTGGTGGTCTTGCTCCGCCGTGAGTGGCGCGGGCCCAGCGCCGGCCGCGGGTTGCGACGCCTGAAAAGCCTCGCCGCGTCCACTGGCGATCGAAACCCTGAGCAGTACGACGCCATGCTTCGGGACCGTGGCCGTGTAAGTGTCGCCGGAAACCTGCACCGGCTCGTGCTGCCACAGATCTTGCGCCTGCAATCTACGGAAACCATAGAGCCCCGTGTCGAATTTCAGGGCGTCCCACCGGAAACCGATTTCAGCCGGCTGGTCTCCGCGGTTGAAGAGACCGACCGCGAAAGCGTTCCCGCCGATCGGCCGCACCAGCACCTCGGACTTTCCCTGCTGCGAAAGCCGCTCGACCGGCTTCGGCTCCCGGTCCTGATCGATGGCGATCGCATCGGGATTCATGAGAATCGATTTTGTCTCTTCGGTCATGGTCCGCAGGTCGTTGCCCGCCATTAGCGGGGCCGACAACAGGCACCAGAGGCTCATGTGCGTCCGATACTCGCCGGCCGTCATCCCGCCGTTGCCCACTTCGAGCATGTCCGGATCGTTCCAATGACCCGGCTGAGCATAGCCGGCGATATCGATCTGGGCGAACCCGATGCGCTCCAGGGAATCCCAGCGGTCGCCGATGTCAGACGTAGTGCGCCAGAGGTTGCCTCCCGTTTTCGCTCCCCACTTCCACACATCGGCCGCGCCGTACTGGCACAGGCTGTAGACCATGGGGCGTCCGGTCCTCAGCAGGGCTTCGCCCATTTTCTGATAGGCGCCCCGCTCTTCTTCACGGGTCGATCCATAGACGCTACCGGCGCTGCACCAGTCGTATTTCAGGTAATCGTAGCCCCAGTCGGCGAACGTCCGGGCATCCTGCTCCTCGTGTCCGTAGCTGCCCTGGTATCCGCCGCCCATTTTTCCGCTGCACGATTGCGGCCCCGGCGAGGAGTAGATCCCGATCTTCAGGCCTTTGGAGTGGACATAGTCGGCCAGCGCTTTCATATTCGGGAACTTGCCGTTGCCCACGATATTGCCGTTGGCGTCGCGCCCGCTGGTCCAGCCTTCGTCCACCACGATATAGGTGTAGCCGGCCTTACTCATGCCGCTTGATACCATGGCGTCGGCCATCTGCCGGACCGTGGCGTCGTCGAACACGTCCTGGAACTTGTTCCAACTGTTCCAGCCCATGGGGGGAGTGCGCGCCAGGCCGTTGTCCGGCACGTCGCGTAATTCCGGCAGGGGAATGCGGGCGGGGAACGCCTCTTCGCGCGTGACGCGTTCGAAAGTGCCCGTCAGAGGGTCGCGGCCGGTGCCTTGCATCGTGACTGCGATCCTGTTGGCGTTCTCCACCACACCGTCGTACACCGTTTCGCGCCGCGCCTGGGGCGGGGCAGGGGACTGACCGGCAGCCGCCGCCGGAGCGGGGGCGGGCGTGTTGAACGTCGTCACCAGGTGAAGTTTGCCGTCACGCAACGTGCCGGCGAGCGTTCCTCCGCGGCCGCCACCCCGGCCGGCGCTTGGGACGCTGGTGACGTTGTCGCCGGTCTGCTGCAACTGGAAGAAGTTCACGCCCCCGTCCTTGACACGGAAGGCCCAATAGCCGGTCAGATCGATCTGCGCGCTTGAAACCAGCGCGCCAACGAGGACGAGAAGGACCGGTGTCGCCGCAACGGCCCAACGGAGCGGGTGAAAGGGTGAGATTTTCATATGAGATCCAATTCGACAGCGTGTAGCCCGGTTGCGTCGAGGTCGCACCAGGAGCGCCCCGGCGTTCGAGCCAAGTTGCATTGTATCTTCGGCGTGCTCGCGTTGTCTAACGCCGATCCCTCTACGCAGGGATCGCAGCCGGTTTATGCTATAACCTGGAAAGACACGATCAGCCGCTGGGCAAATGAAGAAACTTCCACGAAAGGGTGATAGCCGTTCAGGAAAGCGGAGTCGCTTTTCGGACCACAAGGATCGGCGGCAGCCTCGTTTCTCACGGGAGCTTCTCGTGCTTTACGAAGACAATGCCGTGGTGGTCCTCGATAAGCCTGCCGGACTTCCGGCTGTGCCGGTCAAGGGCTCCGATACTCCGTCCGCTCTGTCGCTTCTCTCCGCAAAACTCAAGCTGAAGGGACAACGAGCTTTGGTGGTGCATCGCATCGATCGTTTTGCGTCCGGGGTTCTGCTCTTTGCGAAAACCGAGCCGGATCGCGATACACTGGTTCGACAGTTTCTCGCCCATACTCCCATCCGGCAGTATCTCGCGGTTATTCGCGGGCGTCCCGGCGCCCAGGAAGGGACGCTCGTTCACTACTTTCGACGTGAAGGAATGTTTCAAACGTTGCGCACGGAGAGCGACTCCACAGCGGCTCGTGCGGAGCTTCGATATTGGGTCGAACGCCCTCTCCGGGGCGCTTCGCTGGTCCGAGTGGCGCTGGCGACGGGGTTGCAGAATCAGATCCGGGTGCAGTTTCGAGCGATCGGCCATCCGGTCGTCGGCGACAGAAAATACAACCTGGCGGAATCGTCGGAGCGGCGAATTGCCCGCGTTGCTCTTCATGCGGCGCATCTTCAGTTCATGCATCCACGCTCGGGAGAGAGCGTCTCGATCGACTGCGAACCGCCCCCCGATTTTCAGTCTCTTCTTCGGGCATTATCGCTACCAGCCCGCCCGCGCCGGTGAGCGTTTGAGCGATGCAGTTGTCACAACGAGGCGAAGCTCTATTCCCGGCCGGTAGAATTGCGGTAAGGTGGATGGTACGAAAGGCCGACATGCCAACACAAAAACTCACAGCCGAGATCATTGCCGCCGCCATTGGCGGCTACGAATTCCAGAAGACCCGCATCGACGCCAGGATTGCGGAACTTCGGGCCATGCTGTCTGGCCCCGCCACCGAAACCGCCGCCGCGCCGCCGCCGCCGAAGCACAGGCGGCGCAAGATGAGTGCCGCTGGTAGAAAAGCGATAGCCGAAGCGCAACGCAAAAGATGGGCTGCTTCCAAAAAGGCGGCTAAACCGCCAGCGTCAGCCACGCCGGAAGCACCAAAACCCAAACGCCGGATCAGCAAAGCCGGTATGGCAAGAATCATCGCCGCAACCAAGGAGCGGTGGGCCAGGGTCAGAGCCGCCAAGGCGCAACAGGCGAAAGCCGGACAGTAAAGCGGCGGTGCGGACGGCCCTCGCCACGGCCGGCATGAAGTGTTCCTCCGCTTGATTCGCCCCAGCCATGTCCCACATCACCCTGAGGCAAAGCTACAAGCGCCTTTCCGACCGGCTGAACCTGTTTCCCCAGGGGGCTCCGCCCACGGAACTGCTCTTCAGAATCCTGCAGTTGCTGTTCACCCAGGAGGAGGCGGCCCTGGTGGCGCTGCTTCCCCTAAGGCCATTCACGGCCACCGCCGCTGCCCGCAACTGGAAGCAGCCGGTGGCCCAGGCCCTGGCGACTCTGGAGAACCTGGCTTCCCGGGGAATGCTGCTGGACCTCGAGCTGGGGCAGGAGCGGTTTTTCGTGCTTCCGCCGCCCATGGCCGGTTTTTTCGAGTTCTCCATGATGCGCGTGGGCAACGGGTACGACCAGAAGCTGCTGGCCGAGCTCTACTACCAGTACCTGAACGTCGAGGAGGATTTCGTGAAGGACCTCCTCTGTCGCGGGGAGACCCGCATGGGGCGGGTCTTCGTGAACGAGAGCGTCCTGGGCGCCGGAACGACCCTCCAGGTGATGGACTACGAACGGGCCACCGAAGTGATCCGCACCGCCTCCCGCATAGGCGTAGGGACGTGCTACTGCCGGCACAAGATGGAGCACGTGCACAAGGCCTGCGGCAACCCCTTGGACATCTGCATGACCTTCAACAGCACCGCCGGCTCCCTCATCAAGCACGGCATCGCCCGGCAGGTGGACGTCCAGGAGGGCATGAACCTGCTGCAAGAGTCCCTGGGCCGCAACCTAGTCCAGTTCGGCGAGAACGTTCGGGAGCAGGTCGCCTTCATCTGCAACTGCTGCGGCTGCTGTTGCGAAGCCCTGCTGGCCGCCAAGCGTTTCGCGCTCCTCAGCCCCATCGCCACCACCAACTTCCTGCCCGAGGTGGATCGGGGAAACTGCAACGGCTGCGGACAGTGCGTGGAGGCCTGCCCGGTGGAGGCTATGGGCCTCGTCTCAGCCGGAGATCCCCGCCAGCCTAAACGCAAGCAGGCGAAGCTCCAGCAGGACCTCTGCCTGGGCTGCGGCGTGTGCGTCCGCGTCTGCACCCGGAACGGCTTGTCGCTCCGCTCTCGTGCGAAACGCGTCATCACCCCCGTCACGACCGCCCATCGTACGGTGCTCATGGCCATCGAACGGGGCAAGCTCCAGAACCTCATCTTCGACAACCAGGCCCACTGGAACCACCGGGCCATGGCCGCCATCCTGGGCGCCGTCCTCAAGCTCCCCCCCGTCAAACAGATCATGGCCAGCCGGCAGATGAAGTCCATCTATCTGGACAGGCTGCTGGGTTCACCGGGCTCCCATCCGGAATGAACCCCAGTCGCGGCTACAACCCGAAGGCTTGGCGGATCTTCTCCAGAAAGCTCGCCACCCTCACGCGCGGATCGCCGGCGCCCAAGGCCTCAAACGGGACGTAGCCGCGGTAGCCGGAACGGTCTATTATGGCCTTGATCTTCGCCAGGTCCGTGGGCTCGTCTTTGCCCTCGCGGCCGACGTTTTCCTTGATCTGCCACGAGACCGCGTAGGGCACCAACTTCTCGATCTCCGCGTACGGGTCGCCCGAGCGCAGGCTGCCGATATCCAGGATGCAGCCGAACCAGTCGGAGCCCACGGCGTCAATCACGCGGATGGTCTCCGCCGCCGTCTTGAGAAAGTCGTTGTGCTGCTGGAGCCCCACCATCACGCCGTGCTGTTGGCCGAACGCCGCGCATTCCTTGAAATCGGCCACCATCCATTCCAGTGCTTCGTCAAAGCTGTGCCCCGTGGGAGGCGCCCCGCCGGAAAAGACGCGGATCACCGGCGCCCCCAGTTTACTCGCCACCACGATCCAGTCCTTCACCATGCGCACGTCGTTGTTGCGCGCGGCTTCGTCCGCCACCGCGAAGTTATTGCGCACGCCGGTGCCGCTGATGGCGACGCCATTGACGAAGGCGGTCCGCTTCAGGTTGTAGATGTACTCATCGGCCGGGACTTTGGGATAACCGGGGAAGTAGTATCCGGTTGCGTCCAGCGCGTCCACACCATGTTGTGCGCAGAAATGGACTGCATCCGTGAGCGTCATGCTGCCCTCGCGCAGAGGCCTGTCGAAGGAGTAGGCGTTCAGTCCCAGTTTGAGCTTGACTCCCGGTTCCCGCGCGACCTTGGCTGGCGCGGGAATGGCGGCCGCGGCCACCAGGCCGGCGGACCGGCACAGGAATTTACGGCGATCGATGGTCATGGTGAAGAGATCCTCCTACAGCGTCCAGAATACAACGCCTTCAACCCCGCGAAAGGGAGTAGACGGTGATCTCCGGCGGCGCGCCGATGCGGATCGGAATGAAGATGGTGCCGATGCCGCGATTGACGTACAGTTGCCCACCCGGCTTGTGGAACCAACCCGCAACGTACGGCGTCACCAGGCGGCTGGGAGCGAGCTCCGGGCTGATGAATTCCAGGGCGGCCTGTCCCCCGTGCGTGTGTCCCGCCAGGCTGAGATCAATGCCCAGTTCGGCGGCGCGGTCGAACGTATCGGGATTGTGGCTGAGCAGAATGTTGACCCGATCCCGGTCCACGATACCCTCGATATTCCCCAGAAGGCGCTTGATAGGCGGCGACGGCCCAAAGCCGCGTGCGCTCTGGAAATCCACCCCGATCAGGTTCAAGGACTCGCTGTGAGCGGCGATGGGCACGCTGGCGCCGCGGAGAATCCGCACGCCCGTCTGCCGGAACAGTTCGGAAATCGAATCCTCGACGCCCGCCCAGGCATCGTGGTTGCCCAGACTGCCGTAGACGCCGAAAGGCGCACGCAGGCCGCGCAGAGCGTCCACGGCGGCCTCCTGCGTATTAGGGTCGAAGGTGACGAAGTCGCCGGTGAGCACTATCGTCTCGGCTCTTTGCGCGTTGGCGATGGCGACGTACTTGCGGATCTCTCCGGCGGGCATGAACGGGCCGATGTGAATGTCGGAAAGCTGGCAGATGCGGAATCCCTCGAAGCCGCGCGGCAGGCGTGGCAAGCGGATGGTCAGCGCCGTCACCTGGAGGTTCAGCCGCCCGTAGAGCAGACCGTAGGTTCCGGCCACGAAGGGCGCGCCCGTGACCACGGCGGCGGTTCGTTCCAGAAACCGCCGCCGCGCCGGCGATTGGATTTCCGGGCCCGCTGCGCGCCGCCTGGCGAGCAGCCAGCGCAAGCCGCCAACCATTCCTCTGGGGATGGCCAACAGGATCACCGCCAAAAAAGCGATCAGCGAGCAGGCGGCCCACCAAAGAATCGGCGCGGCCAGCAGCGCGTCGCGGAGCGTCAGGCGGACGGGCGTTTCGGGTTCGCGCCAGACGCCGAAGTTAAGCTGGTATACGGCCAGGTAGGCCGCCAGAACCGCCCCGCACACGGCCCACCGCAGCGCGCGCGACCGGATGCGCGCGGCGGCGAACGAATAGCCGCGCCAGGCCCAATAGAGCTGGCTCACTCCAAAGATCAGGAGAAGGGTTGAGAAGATCCACATCGTGCGCGGTGCGATGCACCAATTATTGCGCAAAACCGCGCCGGGCGGTATCGTGTTGACAAATGAGACTTCGGTACGTGTTGCCCTGCGCGGTTGCGCTGTTCGGTCTCGGCATGGCGGATGCCCAGTCCGTTTCCACCTCTTCCATTCCGCACCTCGAGAAGCGCGGCCAGGCCACCCAGTTGATCGTGGACGGCCGCCCGTTCCTGATCCTGGCCGGCGAGCTGACCAATTCGGCTTCATCGAGCATGGACTACATGGAGCCGTACTGGCCCAAGCTGGCCGCGGCCAACATGAACACCGTCCTGGCGGCGGTCACCTGGGAACTGGTCGAACCGCAACCGGGCAAATTCGACTTTGCGCTGGTGGACGGCGCCATTCGCGAGGCCCGCCGGAACAACCTGCGCCTGATCTTCCTGTGGTTTGGAAGCTGGAAGAACGGCGAGTCCAGCTATACGCCGCTGTGGGTGAAGAAAAACCAGAAGCAGTATCCGCTGTTTCTGCCGGAGAGCGGGCAGCCGATCACCTACCTTTCGGTTTTCAAGGAAGCCAACTGGAGGGCGGACGCCAACGCGTTCGCCGCGCTCATGCGCCACATCCGCGAAGTAGATGGGGAAGCTCACACCGTGATCATGATGCAGGTGGAGAACGAAGTGGGTTGCCCGGGAGCCACGCGCGACCAGGTGCCCGAGGCCAAGGCCGCTTTCGACGCCCCGGTGCCGAAGCAACTCATGGACTACATGGTGAAGAACAAGCAGAACCTGGTCTCCGAGTTCCGCCAGTATTGGGAAGCGGCCGGAGGCAAAACGTCCGGAACGTGGGCCGAAGTGTTCGGCAACCAGCCCATGACCAACGAGATCTTCATGGCCTGGTACTACGCACTCTACGTCGACCAGGTAGCCAAGGCCGGCAAGGCCGAGTATGCGCTGCCCATGTTCATCAATGTGGACCTGGGCCCGGCCATCGGCGAGTACTCGAGCGGCGGTGCGCTGCCCATCAAGTTGAACGTGTGGCAACAGGGCGCGCCGGCCATCGACATCCTCGCGCCCGATATCTATCTGCCGAACTTCGCGGAATGGTGCGCGTGGTACGACCGCTCCGGGAATCCGCTGTGGATTCCGGAAACCCGCGGAGATGCCGCGAATGCGTTCTACGCCATTGGAAACCACGCCGCGATGGGGATTTCGCCCTTCGGCATCGAGCGCCAGGCGGACGCTTCCACGCCCTTGGCCCAGGCGTACGGATTGCTGGCCCAGGCGGCCCCGGAGATTCTGGAGGCGCAAGCCAAAGGCGCCATCAAAGCGGTCTCGCTAAACGCCCAGCACTCCGCGGAAACGGTGAAGCTGGGCAACTACACGTTCGCCTTCTCGATGGGGAGAATGCGGGGGCCGGCGCCTGCTGGCGGCACCAACGCGCAGGCCTCCTCGTACGCCATCGTGATTTCGACCGGACCCGACGATTACACAATCCTGGGCAGCGGGGTGCAAGCCACATTCAATGGCCCGGGGCCGTCGCCGGCCGCGGTTGCGAAGCTCGAGGAAGGCACGTACGTGGACGGACGCTGGGTGCCGGGACGCCGTCTGAACGGCGACGACATCATGCTGAATTACGACGCCCCGAACAAGGCCATCAAGAACGAGTCCGGGCAAGGTTTCCGACTGGCGGGCGGCGCTCCCAAAGCGCTTCACTTGCAGATCTACGGTTACTAATGAACCGCGCAGGGCAAGACTTGGGTGACGTTAAGTAATTGAAAATATGGAGCGGGAGACGGGACTCGAACCCGCGACGTCCAGCTTGGGAAGCTGGCATTCTACCACTGAATTACTCCCGCTTTCCGGTGGTGTCCAAAAGCTTTTCAGCCCACACTATACCACAGGCCCGTCCGGCCCGATGGTGAGCCGTTTGGTGATGATGTTGAATGGATTGGAAGGGCCGGGGCGCGGTCTTCCCTCGTTGTAGCCGGAGATGCTGCCACGGGCGACGATCCGGCCATGCACACGCAACGCGGAGAGCGCCGCTTCGAGCGATTCGCCGCCCACCAGATAGGCCTTCGAGTTGGCGCTCATGCCGAACGGACTACTCGAGGACCACCGGCCGCCAGGATTTGTCGGGATTGAACCGCGTCATCTGGCGGGCTGCGACGGCCGTGGTGGCCCCCAGATCCTTTTCGTAAACCACTCCCTCGTGATTGATGAGAAGGGTCAGGATTCCGGACACGCCATACTCCGCGGGCCAGGCGACCAGGGCGAAGCCGCCAATCATCTTGCCGTTCACCACATAGTCGAAGGCGCCTCCGGCAGCGTTAGGCCCCTGCGATTTCAGCACTCGGAAGTAGTATCCGTGGAAGGGTTCGGGCTTCTTGGCCCCTGCCGGATTGGCGGCCGCGGCCTCGGCGAAAGCCCGCGAAACCAGAGGATCGGGAGCGCCCTCCGCATACAGCCCATCCTGCTTGCCCGGCGTGGCGGCGATCTTCTGCGCATATTTCAGGACACGATCTCCGTCGCGCGCCGTGGCGGCGTATTCCAATTGCGCCTCTGCGTAGCCCCGGCAAACCTCCATGGCGTTCAACTCGTTCCTGCCAATCCTGCGGGCGAGAATCTCGACCCTCCCGCTGGCCGAATCCAGTTGCCATTTTCCGTCCCTGCGAATCACGGGAACCGGAAAGGGCCACTCCTGTTCCCCTACCGTGAAGGTCACCCTGTCGGGCGTCAAGGAGTCCTCGTCAATCCGGAGCTTTTCGTGAGCCGAGCGCGCAAACTCGGCGCGAGAGTCCTTGTCTTCGGCGGCGTCGCCGGATTCGACAATCTCCTTGCCATCGGGTCCGAAGATCTGGAGGAGGGCCGCCGTGTCATTGTGCTCCGCGGCATCAATGGTGGCCTGAACGGCCTCTTGCGGCGTCGCAAATGTGCGCTGGCCGTCCTTGGGGGCGGCTGTTAATAGAGTTGCCCCAACCGCCAGGCCGGCGGTCAAAAGCCACGCCAGCCGATGGGGGCTGTTTTTCGAGTCAATAGAATTGATTTTCGCCATGGTATTTTCGCTCCTATCGATGTCCACCACCGCGGTTTCCGCCGCCTCCGCCGCCACCACCACGCATGGCGCCTCCGCCGCCGCCGCTGCTGCTGCGGGCGGGCCCGAGGCTGGAATATCCGTGGTCGCTCTGCGTTCGCGCCGCGCTGCCCTCCCGAACGCCGCCGAATGCGCTACTCTTCTTGGCGGATGCGCTCGGCGCAATCTGCCGATTGCCCATTCGCTCGGATTTGGATTGGGAGGCGGCGGCTCGAGATTGCGCCTGTCCGGCAGTTGCGCGCGACTGCGCCGATCCCGCAGAGGCGCCGCGCGATTGCAGATTCTGGCGCACGTTGCCTCTGTAACGGTTGGCCACGGCAGCGTTCGAATATGGCACGCCCTGGCGATGCGAGGCATCGTGGGACCA
>Ga0181536_10000778_pt1 | contig 38425 bp, 32 predicted proteins | sample PEATcosm2014_Bin_41_FD_121105 | JGI IMG/M metagenome (GOLD analysis project Ga0181536, IMG submission 121105) | Peatland microbial communities from MTU Mesocosm Facility, Houghton, MI, USA - PEATcosm2014_Bin17_60_metaG | ecosystem: Environmental > Terrestrial > Soil > Wetlands > Peat | place...
ATCGCTACTTCAATGCATTGGAGGACGTCATCACGGCGGTTGAGGAACAGTTCAACAAATGGACGGACGCCAGCGAAACTCTGCGCCGCCTATGCGCAATAACTTAAGACGCTGTGTTTAGCGTATAGCGCTTATGCACAATCGATGCTCCCGAGCGCGCCGCCAGGCTCCGGAACGCTGCGGCCGGTCGCCAGGTCCTGTTAGAATCAGGCTGATGTTTGCGTTGACCGATCGGCAAATCCCGGTGCTGCGCCGGTGTTTCGTCCGCGGCGGATCCGGCGGAAGCAGAGTGCCGGGGCATGGGTGGCCCCCGGAAGGAAGGAGACCATTGATGCACCGCAGAACATTTCTTACGAGCGTGAGTGGTCTGGCAGCTAGCGGAGCCGCCCTGCCTACCGCCGCGAGCGCTCCGGCCGCCAGCCGCAACACGTCCAATACACTGCCGCGCAAGGTAGTCATCGGCACCGCGATCCAGGATCTCTGGGGCACGTACCCTGGACTGCGGCAGCGTCTCGATCAGCTCACGAGCCTTGTGGACCGGATGGTTGAGCAATCCGGCAAGAGGTACGGGCGGGGCCCGGACCTCGCCATCCTGACCGAAACAGCAGTCACCGGGGAGGCCGGTAAGGATGCGCGTGCCTGTGCGGTCCCGCTGGAAGGTCCGCTGCGCGAGGCTTTCAGCCGGAAAGCGAGTGAACATCGCTGCTACATTGTGGCTCCCACCTACCTGCTCGAAGCGGACGGGAAGCGGTGCTCGAATGCCGCGATTCTGTTCGGGCGAGACGGTACCGTTGCCGGGGTTTATCGCAAAGTGCACCTCGTCGTTGCGCCAGATAGCGAGACCATGGAGAGCGGTTCTACGCTGGGGACGGACGTGCCGGTCTTCCAGTGTGATTTCGGCAGACTCGGCATTCAGATCTGCTACGACATGGAATTCGATGGCGGTTGGAACGAGCTGGCGCGGCAGGGCTGTGAACTGGTGGCATGGCCGACGCAGTCGCCACAGACGGCCACTCCGGCATTCCGCGCTATGCGGGAAGGATTTTACGTTGTCTCCAGCACGTGGCGGAACAACGCATCGGTTTTCGAGCCGAGCGGGCGAATCGCCGCGCAAATCCGGCCACCGGAGAGCGTGCTGGCCTATGAGATTGACCTCAGCTACGCGATCCTCCCCTGGAGCGCCAGGCTCGAAAACGGGAAAGCGTTGCAGAAGAAGTTCGGCGAAGGGGTCGGCTTCCACTACTACGAGGATGAAGATCGCGGCCTTTTCTGGTCGAACGACCCGCGAATGACCATCCGCGAGATGGTGCGCTCCCTCGGCCTCGAGGAGCGGCACGAGCAGCTCGCGCGCGTCCGGCAGGTGTATCGCAAGGCCGGGTTGCAGGAGTAATCGAGTTGGCGGGCTGCGCCATTGCTTCAACGATCACAACTGCTCCGCCGTCCCGCCCCACTCCTCTGGATGCACATCCGCCACCGACTGCGAAAAGGTCCACGAGTGTCCCGCGAAGTCATCCGCGTTGTATTGCCGCTCCCCGTACGGGTGAGTCACCGGCTCTTGTGTGACCTGCGCCCCGTGAGCCTTGGCCCGGTGGCAGTGGGCATCGGCGTCCTCGACACGAATGGTGACCGAATGTCCCATTCCCAGCGCCGCGTTGACCTCGTTCAGGCGTATTTCTCTCACGATCACCGCTCCATCGCCCACATTCAACTGCACGCGATGGTTACCGATGCGCAGACGCACGCTAAATCCGAATGCATCACACAGCCAGGCCGCAGCTTGATTCACATCTGGATACGCCAGCACTGGAATTACGGTGGCGCGAGGTATCGATCGGTTCGAGATCATGCTGTTCCTCCTCCACCATTATGCAATTCAAGTTGCTATGGCACCACCTTCAGCACGCCCTTGAGCGGCAGATCTTCCGAAGACTTCCCCACCATAATCTCAAAGTCGCCCGGAACCACCCGCCAATGCATGTCGCGGTCGAGCAACTGCAGATCTTCAGGTGTCAGAGTCAGCGTGACGTTCTTCGTCTCCCCCGGTGTCAGGTCCACACGCGCGAATCCGCGTAGTTGCTTAACAGGTGTCGCAACCGGACCCGCTGTCTCGTGAATGTAAAGTTGCACAGTTTCCGTTCCTGAGCGGTCGCCCGTGTTCTTTACCTCCATACTGACACGTGCCGTACCTTCCGGATGGATCTGAGGCGGGTCGATGCGAAGGTTCCTGTACTCATACTGCGTGTAACTCAAGCCATAACCAAACGGGTAAAGAGGTGTTGCGGGCATATCGACGTAGCCACGCTTCAGGTCACGCATCCAGTAGGCTTTGGCGGGCTTGTAGTTGTAGTAGGCCGGCAACTGGCCAACATGGCGGGGAATCGTAATTGCCAGCCGGCCGCTAGGGTTGTAATCGCCGAATAGGACATCGGCAACGGCTTCCCCGCCACGCTCGCCGGGCCGCCACGCCTCTACGATCGCCGGCACGTGCTCGGCGGTCCAGCGGGTGGAGAGAGGCCTGCCGTTCACCAGCACCACGACCGTGGGCGTTCCCGTCTCGTAAACCGCCCTCACCAGGTCCTCTTGCACGCCGGTGAGGTCAAGGCTGGCTACGTCGTGGCCTTCTCCGTCCGTAGGAGGATCCTTCTCCTCATCCCCATCATTCTGGCCTTGGCTTTCCCCGACTACCACAATCGCCACGTCCGCAGTCTTCGCGGCGCGCGTAGCCTCGGCGAACCCACTCTTGTCGTTGCCTAACACGCTACAACCTTTCACTGGAATCACCCTGGTTTGCCCGCCGGCTTTGGTTTCGATCCCTTCCAAAATACTGACGATGTGCTGCAGGACCTTATGCGGCGAATAGTCCCCGAGTTGATTCATGAGGTTTTCCGCGTCCGGACCAATAACCGCAATCGATTTCAAGTTCTTCTTCAGCGGCAGAAGGTTTCGTTCGTTTCTTAGCAGCACGATTCCTTCGCGGCCGGCTCGCAGAGCGAGATCCCGATAAGGCCGCGAATGAACCGTACGGATGGCGCGATCCACATCGACATAGGGATTCTCAAAAAGACCCAGGCGAAACTTCAACTCCAAAACTCTTCGCACCGCACGGTCCACCAACGCGATGGGCACACGTCCCTCCTCCACGTTCTCAATCAAAGGGCCCATATAGGCGGGTTCATATGTGATGTCCAGATCGACGCCCGCTTTCAAGGCCAGGGCACCCGCTTCTTTTTGAGTTTGGACAATGTCTTCGTAAATCAACGTTCCGAATCCGCCGCCTTCGCTCTCCACCACTCCTCGGAAGCCCAACTCCTGCCGGAGGACATCGTTCATCCACTTCTCGGAAGCGTGCGCGGGCACGTCCTCGATTTCCGGGTATCCGGCCATCACACCGAGACCACCGGCTTTGGTGATTGCCGCAGTCCAGGGAAGCAGAAAGTTCTCGCGCAAAGCGCGCTCCGATAACTCGATGGCGCCACGTTCCAGGCCGCTGGCGGGCTCGCTTTGAGTAGGGAAATCCGTCAGCACGGCGATTACTTTGTCGGCGGCCGCGATGTTGGTCCCCTGCGTGCCTTGGACGATGCTTTCCGCGATACGCGAGTAAAAGTAAGGATCCTCCGTGTAGGCTTCTTCGTTCCTGCCCATTCGCGGGTCGCGATCCAGCTCCAGCACCAGAGTAGAGAGCATGTGGATGCCAACGGCCCTTGCCTCTGCCGCCGCCGCCGCGTAAACAGATCTCACCAAGTCGACGTCAAACGTACTGCCAATAGCCAGGCCCTCGGGAAAGATCGTCGCGCCCGGAAACATGGCGCCATGCGTGCCCTCTTCGTCCTCGAGAAGAGGTACTTTCAGGCGTGTCTCGGTGAGTGCGATCTTCTGGAGCTCGTTGAAGTACTCAGCTTGCTGGCGGGCGCCCGTGTGCAGAATCTCATTCGCCAGCGTGAAAAAGCCACAGCCAGGACCAATCTCCCGGGTGTAGGTTCCGGCGGCGAATCTTCGGCACGCCGCCATCTTCGAAGGGATATCCTTCCCCAACTGATTCACATAAACACACGGCAAATTGAGCTGCCCGACTTTCTCCTTGAGCGTCATGCGGCTCATCACGTCGTCGATCCGTTCCTCGATCGGTCGTTTCGGATCGAGGTACGCCGGCAATTCACCGCCGGCCTGCGCAGAAAGCGTCGACACATGGAATAGCGCCGCGCTAACTGCCGTGACGACCGACAAAAATGAATTCTTCGTCAGCACTCCTCACCTCCCGCAGGCAACACGAGTAAACCTTAGAATATACCCGTCCGTTACGTGTTAGGCTGGGGCATGTCCCGATTTGGGCCACTCCTTCCGCTCGGAATCATGTTGGTCTGCGCCCTGCTCGCGCCGGCTGCGGAGTTTCACGCCTCGGCTGTGAAGGTGGACATAACTCCATCGGCCAGCAAGTGGCTGGCGGGCTATCCGGCCCGGCAGTCCACCGGTGTGCACGATCGCCTTTACCACCGCATCGTTGCCATGGACGATGGACATACACAATTCTTCCTGGTTTCCTCCGACCTGTGTCTGTTCGCGCCTTCCGTGTACGACGAAGCTACCGCGCAGTTGAAAAAGGAAACGGGAATCGAGCCGGTCCAGGTATGGTGGACCGTGACCCACACGCACTCCGCGCCGGAGGTCGGCCCGCACGGCTTGTTGAAGCTCATGATGCCCGAGCGGTACAACCACGAACCAGATCATGAGTACACGGCCTCGGTGGAGAGGTCCCTGATCGACGGCATTAAGAAAGCCCGCAGCGAACTCGTGCTGGCGCGCCTGGCCTTCGGCACCGGCTACTCGGCCGCCAATATCAACCGCCGCGCGCGAGACGTAGACGGCCAGATTTCGCTCGGCCTGAATCCGGACGGACCGACCGACCGGCAGATCGGACTAATCCGGCTCGAGCGCATGGACGGTTCTATCATTGCCCTGATCGCCAATTACTCGATGCACGGTACGGCCCTCGGCCCACACAACACGCTGATCAGCGGCGATGCGCCCGGCACAGTGGAGACCTACGTTGAAGAGAAGCTGGGCGCTCCCATGCTTTATGTCAACGGCGCCGCCGGGAACCTGGCGCCGATCTACACCGTTCAGGAAGACTTCCGTGCGGCGCACATCACGGAGTTCAATGTGCTCCTCGGAGACCGCATCCTGGCCGCCAACCAGTCGCTCGCGCCGGCCCGCGCTGAAGTCAGCATCAGGGAGGGAGAACGGTTCGTCGAGACCCCTCGGCGCAAGGGCTTCGGCTGGGACGATTCCCTGGGCAACTATCTCCACGCCGATAAGGGCGAGTCAGGCACCATCCGTTTCCCGATTCGGTTTACTATCATCAATGACGATCTTGCGCTCTGGTCGGCTCCGGTCGAGTTATTCTGCGAGATCTCGATGAACGTGCGGAGCCGCTCGCCTTATCCGCAGACGTTTTATTTCGGCTATGTGAACGGCTGGCTCGGTTATCTGGCCACCCGTCAGGCTTTTTCCGAGGGCGGATACGAGACCCAAACGAATCCTTTCACTGAGCGGGTTGAAGAGGATCTGACCAAGACGGTCCTGACCTATCTCGATGGTCACGGCCGGTAGGGCGTCTCAACCACATCGCGATTCAACTCGGTTTAGAGCGCCGGTACCAGCGCAGGTGGCGCTCAGGTCGGAGAGCGGCAGTCGGCGGGGCGTCAAAGCACCCCTCGCTGCCCGAAGCGCCGGTTCCGCAGTCGCGGCCATGCTACGGCGGGCGCGGATCGCCTTGCCCATCCGCATCTCTTTCCAGTCGCCAGATTGAACTCCGTCGCCACAATGGCTGGCACGCGGCCCAGCCGCGTCCGGCCGGAAGCCATCGCGGTTGATGCGGGAGCTGGGCATCGATGCGAATCGGTTGCATGACAGTAAGGAGGAGCGGCTCGCGGCGGTTCCGGCGGGGGTACGCAATGAGATCCGCGCCTATTTGCGCGGATCTCCGCCGCAAGCCACCCGGAAGCCATAATCCGCGTAGCAGAATTCGGGCGGGATGCTGCTGCGGGCGGCGCAGCGCGCAATCTTAATCTGGTGCCGCCACGCCCCTCCGCGGGAAGCGCGGCGTGTGCCCGTCGCCGGTCCCTGCGGATTGTCGGCGGGCGAAACCTCGTAGTATGTGGGGTCGTACCAGTCAGAGCACCATTCGTGCACGTTCTCGCACATGTCGTAAAGGCCGAAAGCGTTGGGCGCGGCGGTGCCCACCGGCTCGGGAGCGTGGGCCCAGCGGCTCCGATAATCGGCACGCTCAAGGACAGCCTGATTGCCCCAAGGATAAAGCTGCTGCTCCAAGCCGCCGCGCGCCGCGAATTCCCACTCAGCCTCCGTGGGCAGCCGGCAACCTGAAAGCCACGCGCAATACGCCACCGCATCGAACCAGCTCACGCCCACGACGGGCTGCGCCGGATCGGCGAATTCCGCCTGCATGCGGAACGGCGGCATGGCCCGGCCGGTCGCGTGGCGGAACTCGTCGTACTCGGCGTTGGTCACCTGGCAACGGCCGAGGCGAAACGGCGCAACCGATACCCGATGCACGGGGCGCTCATCATCGCGCCCATCCGCCTGGCCCATCAGAAACTCGCCGCCCGGAATGAGGAGCAGATCGGGCGTCATGCGCGCGCTCGGGGCGCCTTCTTGGCCCGGCGCTTGGGTTCCGGCTCCACGATCGAGAACTGCAGCTTGCGCTCCGCGGCATCCACGCGATCGAGCGATACGCGCACCTTGTCGCCGATCGAAAACTCGCGCCGGGTGCGCTGCCCGACGATCTTGCGTACATTCTCGTGGTACGTATAGCGGTCGCCCGGCAACGTGTCGATGGGCACCAGTCCCTCGATGAACATCTCCTCCAGTTCGACGAACAGGCCGTACTTGGTGGCGCCGATCGCCAGCGCGCCGAACTCGTCGCCCAGGCGCGCTTCCATGAATTTGACCTTCTTCCACTCCACCAGCTCGCGCTCGGCATCCGCGGCGCGCCGCTCCGATTGGGAGCACTCTTCGGCGATGGCGTGCAGCTCGGGTTCGGGCAAACCGGCTTTCTGTTGGAGGGCGGCCTTCAGCAGGCGGTGCACGACGAGGTCGGGATAGCGCCGGATGGGCGAAGTGAAGTGCGTGTAGGAATCCGCGGCCAGCGCGAAGTGGCCGGCGTTATCGGTGCTGTAGCGCGCCTGCTTCAGCGATCGCAGCATCAAGTAGCTGAGAATGCGTTCCTCGGGCTTACCCTCGATTTTGGCCACCAGCTTCTGATAGTTCCGTGATGAAATGCTGGCGGATTTCTCCGCCACGACAACGTCCTTCCGCACCTTGCGCCCGTCGCGCCGGTGATCGGTGTAGCCGAACTTCTTCACCGGAATGGCGCCCACGCCCAGCGAATAACCAAAGTGCGCGGCCACTTCTTCGAATTCCATGACGCGCTTCGGGTCGGGCGGCTCGTGGATGCGGTAAATGGACGCATCCAGCGTTGCGCCAAGGTGCGAGGCCACGGCTTCATTGGCCGCCAGCATGAATTCTTCGATGAGCCGGTGGGCGATGTTGCGCGGCGCGCGAATGACGCCGGTCATTTCGCCGAACTCGTCGAACTCGATGAGCGGCTCGGGCAAATCGAAATCGATGGAGCCGCGCCGCACGCGCTTGCGGTTCAGGATGAGCGCCAGTTCCCGCATCAGCTCGAAGCGCGGGACCAGCGGCGCATAGCGCGCGCGCAGTGCGGCGTCGCCTTCGAGCAGCAGGTTCACATTGGTATAGGTCATGCGCTCGGCGCTGCGAATCACACCCCGCGTGAACTGCTGGCTGACGCGCTCGCCCTGGTGATCGAACTCCATCAGCGCGGAGAGCACCAGCCGGTCCACCTGCGGCTTGAGCGAGCAGATGCTGGTGGAAAGCTCAAACGGCAGCATGGGCACGGCCCGGTCCGGGAAGTAGACGCTTGTGCCGCGCAGGCGGGCCTCCGCGTCGATGGGCGTGCCGGGGTGCACGTAATGGCTGACGTCGGCGATGTGCACATCGAGCGCGTAGTTGCCGTTGGGCAGGCGGTCGACCCACACCGCATCGTCGAAATCGCGGGCGGTTTCACCGTCGATAGTGACGATGTCGAAAGCGCGGAAATCCTGGCGCCCTTCCAGTTCCCAGCCGGCGATTGCATCCGGAACCCGGTCGGCCTGCTCCACCACTTCGGGTGGAAACTGGTGGGGCAGGTGATGCTTGCGGATGACGATCTCGACATCGATGCCGAAGTCGTCCGGATGCCCCAGAATCTCGATCACGCGTCCGGCGGCGCGCCCGCCTTCCTCGGGGAATTCGAGCAATTCCACATCGACGATCAGACCGTCCAGATCGGCGGCATCCGAAACCTGGATCGGTACTGCGCCTATGCGGTCGGTCTGGCGCACACCGGCGGGAATCTCCATGCCTTCCGGAATGTCGATCCACTGCTGGATGCGCCCGTCCTGCGGCACGACGTAATTGCCGCGCCGGCCCACGCGAAACTCGCCCACCACGGTGGGATGCGCGCGCTTCAACACTTTGACGATCTCGCCATCGGCGCGGCCATCCGGCTCGATGCGCGCGATGCGGACCAGCACGCGGTCGCCGTGCATGGCTTTGCGCGCGGAGTCGGAGGGGATGTAGACATCCCCCTGTACGCCCTCGACCGGCCGCTCGGAGAGCAGGAAGCCGTAGCCGTCGCGGTGCATGTTGATGCGGCCGATGGCGTATTCGCGGGTGCGCGCGGTGACCACGTAGTGGCCGGGCCGCGGTTCCACCAGATCGCCGCGCGCAAGCAGGCGCGCGAGGGATAGGTCCAACTCCACGCGGGTTGCGCCTTTGCCGCCAAGCTCGCGCACGAGCTGTTTGAAATTAGCCTTGGCGTGCGGCAGGCGCGTGATGTGGTCGAGCAGCGCCGCATCGGTCATAGATTGATTGTAGGACAGACCTCCTGGTCTGTCCCCTGGCCTGTCCTTGCTTTACCGATATTCGATCGTAATCCTGGACGACGCCTGGGCTTGGGACGCCAGCGCGTCGAGATCAACATGCTCCACACGCGAGAGCACCAGCAGAAGCTCCACTTGCGCCGGCACGTCCGACTGCAAGCCACCCGTTGGCGGCAGCGCGTAGCGTTGGTCCTTCTCGACGCTCTGGCTCACAATCAAGTCCCAGCCGCTGCTCGCATTGCGCTGGAACAGATAAATGTATCCGGCCGCGCTGGGCTCGACCTGCAGGCGCAGCGAATCTCCGGCGTGGAACACGGTGCCGGAGGGCACGGGCGAGTATACGCCGTCGGCGTCCTTCAGCAGCAGAGTGTAACCGACAGACGGAGTGGCAGCCGCGGAGGGCACAGCCTTGGCCTTCTTCATCGCAGCCAGAGGCGCCGCGCTCCGCGCAGTGAAGCTTTGGGCCGTTATTTGCACCGTTTGCATCACCGGACGTGTGGCTGGAGGTGTGGCTCTCCCAGCGCCCGCCAGTCCACCGACGGCCAGCGCGTCGGCACTCGGAGGCGGCGCGGCCGGACTGGACTCGGTCAGGACGGGAGGCGCGGGCAATGGCGCAGATGGTTCTGGCACGCGCGCGGCCGGGAGGTTGAACATTTTCCTCTGAACACTGCCGGGTGGAACAGCTTTCGGCGCGGCCGCAAGGGTCGCTTCGGATTGCGGAACGGTCACCTCCGCCACCACGGCCTCGCGGCGCGGGGGGCGCTGTGCCTGGCGCAGCGCGAGTCCGCCCACGATCAGCAGCACCGCCACGCCGGCCATCGCCAGCGCAGCGGGCCGATGCAGCCAGCCCAGCCCGCGCCACGCCCGCGCCGCGATCGGCTCATGGGCTGTCCCCAGCGCCTCGATCAATTGCCGGCGCGCGGACGGATCCTGCAGCATCTCGCGCAATCCCTGTTCCTTCGCCAGCGCGTCGAATAATTCCTGATCTTCGAGCGCGGCCTCGAACAGCGCGCGCCGCTCCGCCTCGCTGAGAGTATCGGTGGCGTAGCCGCCCAGCAGCTTTTGGATTTCCTCGCGGCTCATTTCCTATCCGTCTCCCAGCCTCCGCCCATGAGATCGAGCAACTGTTGGCGGCAGCGATAGTCCCAGGTGTAGACGGTGTTGATCGACTGGGCGCCCATACGCTTCTGAATCTCGCCGAAGTTCTTGCCCTGCAATTTCAGGCGCAGCAATTCGCGGCAGCGGTCGCCCAACTGTGCCACAGCCTGCGTCAGGCGTTCCAGCATCAGCTTGCGCTCGACCAGCGCTGCCGGGTTGGCTTCCAGATCGGGCAACTGAATGTCGGTAACGGAAACCTGGGTGTACTCCCCGTGACGTTGCGACTTGCGGCGCAGGCTCATGATCTTGAACCTCGCGATCTGAAGAGCCAGGGGAACGAGTTCCTCGAGGCGTTCCACGTGATGGTATTTCTCATGCAAGAGGATCAGCACCTCTTGCGCCAGGTCTTCGGCGATATCCCCCTGCACATGAGATGCCGCGAAGGTCACGATCCTTTCACGCAGCTTGACGAGGATCTGCTCTCGTTCCACGCCTGTTTACCGGATGATGCACCCATCATAGCAGCGAAGATAACGCCGCGCTGTGGCGCGGGCTTGTAGGGGTGCTTGAAACCGCTCCCTTACGGTCGCGGCTCGGTACCAGTCGCGTTGATTTCGCAAGGCTTACTGAGCCGCGACCGTAAGGGAGCGGGCGCATTCCCCAATACGGTTAAGCACTCCGCTTGTAGCGCACTCACGCCAGGGAGGGTACGATACACTGTCCCTTCCGGTGCTCCTCAATCTCAACGGCATCCAGAAACGGTTCGGCGGTGTGACCGCCCTGCGCGACGGCAACCTCAACGTGCAGCCCGGCGAAGTGCACTTGCTTCTGGGCGAGAACGGCGCGGGAAAATCCACGCTGATGAGGATCGTGGCGGGCATGGAGCCCCGCGACGCCGGACGCATGCTGTGGCAAGGGCGCGACGCCGCCTTCCGCACGCCCTCGGAAGCGGCCGCGGCCGGCATCGCCATGGTGCACCAGGAATCGCTGCTGGCGCCCCATCTAACGGTTGCCGAAAACATTTTCCTGGGGCGCGAGGAGCGGCTGCCGTTCGGCTGGGTGAACCGGCGGCGCATGATCGCGCAAGCGTCGCGGATGATCGAAGAGCACCAATTCCCGTTGCATGCGGATTGGCGCGTGGAACGGCTCAGCCCCGCGGGCAAGCAATTGGTGGGCATCTGCCGCGCCATCCAGCACGGTTCCAGTTTGCTGATTTTCGATGAGCCCACATCGTCGCTCTCGGGCGCGGAGACCGAAGAAGTTTTCCGCATCGTGCGCACGCTGCGCGCGCGGGGCATGGGCGTGATCTACATCACCCACCGGCTGGAGGAACTGCGCGCGATCGGCGACCGGGTCACCATCCTGCGCGACGGCGCGACGGTTCATACCGGGCCGCTGGCGGAAGTCTCGACGGGCCGCATCATCCAGCGCATGGTGGGCCGCGAGATGGTGGCCATCTATCGGCGGCAGCCGGTCGCGCCTGGTGCGGAGTTGCTGCGCGTCGAAGGTCTCACGCGCGGCGGCGCATTTCGCGATGTTTCATTCTCGCTGCGGGCGGGCGAGATCGTGGGATTGGCCGGCCTGATCGGCGCGGGAAGAACCGAGACCTGCCTCGCTATTTTCGGCGTGGACCCGATCGATGCCGGACAAGTCTTCGTGGATGGCCGCGCGGCGCGAATCGGATCGCCGCGCGAAGCGGTGGCGGCGGGGATCGCATTGGTCACCGAGGACCGGCAAAAAACGGGCCTGGCGCTGCGGCTGCCCATCGCCTACAACATCACCATGGCGAACCTCCGCGGGATCAGCCGGCGCCTTGGCCTGATCGACGGGCGGGCCGAGGGCCGCGTCACGGCCGAGTACATCGCGCGCCTGCGCATCCGCGCGTCGTCCGGGCGGCAGGCGGCGGGCCGCTTGAGCGGCGGCAATCAGCAGAAAGTGGCGATCGCCAAATGGCTGTTCCGCCGCGCGCGCGTCTTCCTGTTCGACGAGCCGACGCGCGGCATCGACGTAGGCGCGAAGGTCGAGGTATTCGAGTTAATGGACGAACTCGCCCGCGCCGGGGCTGCGGTCCTGATGGTCAGTTCGGAAATGCAGGAGCTACTGCAGGTGGCCGATCGCATCCTGGTGATGCGGCAGGGCCGCATTACCGGTGAATTGCCGGGAGGCGCCACGCAGGAGGAAATCATGCGCTTCGCCGCGCTCGACCAGGAGTCCGCGCCATGATGCAGCGGCTGCTGCCGTTCTTGAGCCTGATGGTTCTGTTCGTGGCGCTGGCGATTGCGTCGCCGCATTTCCTGACCGAGACAAACCTTTCGAGCGTGGTGCGGCAAACGGCGGTGATCAACATCATGTCGCTGGGCATGACTATGATCATCATCGCGGGCGGCATCGATCTTTCGGTGGGCGCCATGCTGGCGATGTGCGGCGTGCTCGGCACCATGGCGCTGGAGCACGGCATGCCGGTGCCCGTCGGCATGCTGGTGGGCCTGGCGACCGGCTTGTTCTGGGGATCTGTGAATGGGTTCCTGACCGCGCGGCTGCGCATCGCGCCTTTTATCGTGACGCTCGGCACGCTGGGCATCATCCGGGGATTGACCCTGATTATTACGAACGGTTTGCCCGTGCATCGCGTTCCGCAAAGCTTTGCGTTTCTGGGCGAGGGCAACCTGTTGGGCGTGCCCTTCGTGCTGTGGGTGGTGGTGACCTGCGCGCTGGCGACGCACGTAATTCTGGAGCATACGCGCCTGGGCCGCCATGCCTTCGCCATCGGCAGCAATCCGGACGCGGCGGTCTACGCGGGAGTGCCGGTGGCGTTCTCGATCACCGCGATTTATGCCCTGGGCGGCCTGCTCACCGGACTGGCGGGCATGATCGAGGCGTCGCGGCTGATGACCGGCCAGCCGTCCGCCGGCAACGGCTACGAACTACAGGCCATCGCCGCGGTGGTGATTGGCGGCGGCAGCCTGCACGGCGGCGAGGGCAGCGTCATCGGGACGCTGATCGGGGCGTTGATCATGGGGCTGCTTTCGAACGGCAGCGACCTGTTGGGCATATCGCCCTACCTGCAGCAGGCGATTATCGGCGCAGTGATTATTCTGGCCGTGACGGTGGACGAGTTGCGCAAACGGCGGGGGCGGGCGGAGGCGTGAGATAGGATGCGGCTCGCCAGGCAGCCGCTAGCGCGGCGTGTGCTCGTGGTGGTGCTTCCAATTGTAAAGACCCCACGCCAGGATGGCGACCAGGCCGAGGGCAATCAGCATTTCGGGGATATCCAACGGGCGCATAGGCATCCTCCGGTTTCGATTATACTCTAGCCGAGATGTAAAGTCTATGTTAAGGTCTGATTATACAGGAACTCGCGTTTCTACATTCGGTGAGCAGAGCAATGGAGGGCGGGCTTCAGCCCGCGCGGGGTTTTAGCCCCGCTCCTTCCGCGAGCTTCGCTCGCCGGACGGCGAACTGAAGTTCGCCCCTGCACGCTAAAAGCGTGCGCCACCAAAAAAGAAAAGCCGACGGGTGCTCGGAGGAGCGCGCCCGCCGGCCGGTCCCGCATCCCTGGGAGCGGAACCTAACTCGAAAGAGGCCGCTTACACTATTCTTACACTATATATGACGCAAAGAACCGCTCCGGAGTTGCAACCCGATTGTAACGCTGCGCAACGTCACCGCATGTAAAACAGGCTCAGGCGCGGCAAACCCGCTTTTTCCAACAGGTTGCGCTCCAGGTACTGCTTTTCCAGCATGGCCAGATGTTCGGCGGTCATCTTGGAGCGATAGGGCCGAAGTTGTGCATCGAGCTCGCGGCGGGCATCGAGCAACTGCTCTTCGGACTGGCGGTTGCGGGCGGCGGCGATGGCCTTTTCCTCCAGCACGGTGAGGCGGCGCTCCAGATCTTCCAGGTCCTGGTAGTGAGTCTGGGCTTCCGCGGCCAGGCGCTCCAGCGCGGCGGCGACCTCGCCGTAATCGGCGCCGGCCTGGCGCGCGGCCGCGGCGTTGCGCGCCAGGTAATCGCGCAAATCTTCCAGGGGAAAGGGCGGCGCGGATTCGTGCGCGGCGGGCCGCTGGGCAGTGCCGGCCATCACCTGCGCTTCCGTCAACACCGCCTGCGCGCAGAAGGTGAGCGAATTCACCATCTGCGTTTTCTTCTTGCGGCCGCGCCACTTCTCGAACGCGATGTCGATGCCGCGCAACACCGCTGCGAGCGGCACGCCCGCGTTCTTCCAAGCGTCTACCAGCGCCCAATCGAGCGGCGAGAGGCGAAACAGGCTCGTGCCGCGCACCCGCTGGAAGTGCTCCTCGATCTCGGTGAAGTAGTTGAAGTAGTTATAAATCCAGTCGTCGTTCACTTAGCGGCATTCCGTTCCCAGATGAGTTGCAGGCCCGCGAGCGTCAGGTGCTCGTCGATGTGTTTCAGGTGGCGGGAGCCGCGGGCGATAAGCGCGGCCTGGCCGCCGGTGGCGATGGCCTGGGTCTGCGGGCCCAGTTCGGCGACGATGCGATCCAGGATTCCGTCGATCATGCCCAATGCGCCATAGTAGAGCCCGGAATGCATGCTGGCCACCGTGTTGCTGCCAATGACCTTGGCCGGCTCACGAAAGTCCACCATGGGCAGGCGCGCGGTTTTGCTGAAGAGAGCTTCGATGGAGATACCGATGCCGATGGCAATGGCGCCGCCCAGGTACTCGGCATTGCCGGAGATGCAATCGAAGTTGATGGTAGTGCCCAGGTCCACCACGACGCACGGGCCGCCGTATTTGTGGAAGGCAGCCACGGCGTTCGCCAGTCGATCGGCGCCCACCTGGTTGGGATCGTCATAGCGGATGACCATGCCGATGTCGGTCTGGGGTGTCACGAACATGGGCTCGATCCGGAAATAGCGCTGGGCCATGGCGGCCAGGTTGGAATCGAGCGAGGGGACTACGCTGGCGATGATGATGCCATCCACACCGGGCGAATCCAGGGATGCGAGAGCGAACAGGTTGCGCAGCAGAACGCCCCATTCGTCGGCGGTCTGGCCGTGGACGGTGCGCAGCCGCCAATGACTGACCAGACGGCGCTGGTCGTATGCGCCGATGGTGATGTTGCTGTTGCCGACGTCGAGGGCGAGTAGCATATCTAAAGACCGCTCCCTGACGGTCGCGGCTCGGTAACGGGGCGGTCGGTAACGGGGCGGTCGGTAGCGGGGCGGTCGGTAACGCGGCGGACTCCTCCAGCGAGTATAAGGGATTCCGAGCCGTCGTCCGCGCGCAGCTTCAGGAAGCCCGACGGATCGAGGCCCGCGGTGGTGCCGGTGACAATGCCGCCGGGCTGATCGACGCGCACGCGTCTGCCGCTCGCGTAGCTGGAGTGGCGCGTGAACTGGTCCAGGATCGCCTGGCGGCCGCCTTCCACCAGCATGCGGCAAAAACTGTCGATGGCGGGCAGCAGCCCGACCAGCAGATCTTCGCGCGATTGCGGGCGGCCGGTGGCGAGGCGCAGCGAAGTGGCTTCGCCGGCGATCTCCGGCGGAAAGGCCGGGTGATTGACGTTCACGCCAAGGCCCGCAATGGCCACTCGATCGACGAGTTGCACCAGAATGCCGGCGGTCTTGCGATCGCCGAGCATGACGTCGTTGGGCCAGCGGAGATCGGGAACGAGGTCGGTCGAGCGCGCGATGGCTTCCGCGGTTGCCAGGCCCAGCGCCAGCGTCAGGACGGGGAGGGAATCCGGCGGCAGTGGCAGACGCAGCACGACCGAGACGTAGAGACCTGCGCCTGGCTCGGAATGCCAGGAGTGGCCGTGTCGGCCCTGGCCGGCGGTCTGCTCTTCGGCAACTACGGCCGTGCCGGATGGGTAGCCGGCGGCGGCCAGCGTGGCGGCCTCGTGCATGGTCGAGGTGATGGATTCGAAGAAGGAGATCTGGCGGCCGGGGAGGCGGCGGCGCACAAGGTCGATGTTGAAGCGATGAGTGTCCATGCTACTCCACGGGAGGGTCAAAGCCATTGACGATACGCTTCCAGTCGACCTTGGCCTTCTGGAAATTGACCAGGAGACAGACGGCCCGGCCGGAGGCTCGCAGATAATTAAGACACTGCGCTGTGTGTTCGTTGGAGAGGCGATCCACACATTTGAGTTCGACCAATAGGGCGTCTTCGACGAGAATGTCGGCAAAGTATTCTCCAACAATCTTGCCCTTGTAAGTTACAGCGAATGAAGATTGGGCGGTAGCCCTGATGCCGCGCAGGCTGAGTTCTCGGAGCAGAGCACGCTCGTAGACTTTCTCAAGAAACCCCGGGCCAAGGGTGTTGGAAACTTCAAAGACTCCTCCCAGGACTTGCTCAGTCAACGAATCCGGACATCGGCGTTCATCGGCGTTCATCGGCGGCCAATTAATGTGTTGCGTTGTGGGCCGAGACTTCTCAAAACCTTTATTGGCCGCCGATGAACGCCGATGAACGCCGATAAGACACTGCAATGGTTTACTCCAGTGCGTCCAGGGCTGCCTTATTCTTGGCTAGTTGCGCTTTGTACTCGGATAGCTTCGCTCGCATGTTGGCCACCACTTGTTCCGGCTTGCGGCTTAGAGAAGACTCGTCGCCTAGTTGCTTGTCCAGACTGGCGATGTTCTTGGCAAGTTGATCGTTTTCCTTTTCCAGGCGGCGGCGCTGGGCTTCGACCTGCGTCTTGGGGACGTGCAGCACGAGGTCGAGCAGGGAGGTCGAACGACTTGTGGCGCCGGCCGGCGGCGGGTCCGGGCTGAAGTCCAGCGAGACGCCCGACAGCCGGCGAATGACGTCGGCGTGACGGCGCGCGATCTCCAGCGCATCGCCGCGCGCGTGGAGCGTGCCTTGCAACTGTAGCTTGGGATCGAGCTTCATCTCCGTGCGCAGGGTGCGCGCCAGAGTCACAACCTCCTGCAGCACGCCGATTTCGCGCTCGGCGGCGAAGTCGGTGTTCTGCCGGCGGTACTGCGGATACTCCGTCAGCGCGATGGAGATGGGGCGCGGGGCATTGCCTTTCAGCCGCTGCCACAGCTCTTCGGTGAGGAACGGCATGGCCGGATGCAGCAGGCGCAGAGCCGTCTCAAAGGCGGACAGCACGTTGCGCCAGTCGGCGTTGACGCCGGAGTTTTCCTGGAAGCAGGGCTTTTTCAGCTCCAGGTACCAATCGCAGAACTCGTGCCAGAAGAACTGCCAGAGCAATTCCGCGGCTTCATGGTAGCGATACTGCTCGATGGCGCGGTTTACCTGCTCGGCACAGGTATTCAGGCGGCTGAAGATCCAGCGATCCTCCACCGCCACCTCGATGCTGGGTCCGGCTTCGGGGCGGAAAGTTTCCAGATGGTTCGGGAGCCACGGCTCGACGCCGGAGCGCTCCATATTCACGAACAGCAAGCGCGCCGCGTTCCAGATCTTGTTGGCGAAGGCGCGCGTCGATTCCATGCGGTCTTCGGAGAGCACGATGTCGGTGCCCGGCGCGGCGCCCCGCAGCAACGCCATGCGCACGGCGTCGGTGCCGTACTTCTCGGTGACCACCAGCGGGTCGATGGTGTTGCCGCGGGTCTTGGACATTTTCTGGCGCTCGGCATCGCGCACCAGTCCGTGAATATAGACCTGCCGGAAGGGGATCTCGCCCATGAACTCGCAGCCCATCATGACCATGCGCGCCACCCAGAAGAACAGGATGTCGAAGCCGGTGATGAGCAGCGATGTGGGGTAGAACAGCTTCAGGTCTTCGGTGTTGTCGGGCCAGCCGAGCGTGGAGAAGGGCCAGAGGGCCGAGCTGAACCAGGTGTCGAGCACGTCGGGATCCTGCACGAGTTGGGAGGAGCCGCAGCGCGCGCAATTGGCGGGCGCTTCGCGCGCCACCGCGATCTCGCCGCATTCCTGGCAGTGCCAGGCGGGAATGCGATGGCCCCACCACAACTGGCGCGAGATGCACCAGTCGCGGATGTTGTACATCCATTCGAAGTAGGTCTTGGTCCAGTTCTCGGGGATGAACTGGATGCGGCGGGTTTCGACCACCGCGATGGCTTTTTCGGCGAGCGGTTTCGTGCGCACGAACCACTGCGTGGAGATGAGCGGCTCGACCACCGTCTTGCAGCGGTCGCACTTGCCTATGGCGAGCGCGTAGGGTTCGACCTTTGCGAGCAGGCCGAGGCGCTCCAGGTCCTGGACCACGCGGCGGCGGGCTTCGAAGCGGTCGAGGCCGGCATAGGGACCGGCTTCAGCGGTCATGCGGCCGTCCTCGTCGACGACCTTGATGCGCGGCAGATGGTGACGCTTGCCGGCTTCGAAATCGTTGGGATCGTGCGCGGGTGTGACTTTGACGGCGCCGGTGCCGAATTGGGGGTCGGCGAGATCGTCGAGAATCACGGGGAGCTGGCGGTGCATCAGGGGCAGATCCACGGTGCGCCCGTGCAGGTGGAAATAGCGCGGGTCCTTGGCGTTCACGGCGACGGCGGTGTCGCCTAGCATGGTTTCGGGACGGGTCGTGGCTACCACGACAAAGCCGGGGCTAGGGGCTGGGGGCTGGGGGCTGGGGGTTTGTTCTGTCACCGGGTAGCGGATGTGCCAGAGATTGCCCTGGGTTTCCGTGTTCTTGACTTCGAGGTCGGAGAGCGCGGTGTGGCAGCGCGGGCACCAGTTGACCATGTACTCGCCGCGGTAGATCAGGCCCTTTTCGTAGAGGCGGACGAAGACTTCGCGGACGGCGCGGGAGAGGCCGGGGTCGAGCGTGAAGCGTTCGCGGCTCCAGTCGCAGCTTGCGCCCAGGCGGATCATCTGGCGCTTGATCTGATCGCCATACTGCGCCTTCCATTCCCACACACGCTCGATGAATTTGTCGCGTCCCATCGTGCGCCGGTCGAGGCCCTCTTCGGCCAGTTGGCGCTCGACGACCATTTGCGTGGCGATGCCGGCATGATCGGTGCCGGGCAGCCACAGGGTGTTGTCGCCGCGCATGCGATGCCAGCGAATGGTGACGTCGATTTCGGCGTGCTCCAGCATGTGGCCAATGTGGAGCGATCCGGTGACGTTGGGCGGCGGAATGACGAGCGAAAAGACGCGCGGCAACGCCTTTTGCGAGGCATGGAAGACGCCGGAGTCAATCCACCACTGGGCCCAGTGCGGTTCGAAGCGCTGCGGCTCGTAGACCTTCTCGATTTGCATGGGAACTACCATGATATCAGGGCACTGGCGGCTGAAGCCGGCAATGGAGGGCGGGCTTCAGCCCGCGCGGGGCTTTAGCCCCGCCTCTTGCCGGCTGAAGCCGGCAGCGGTACGCTGAGGCGTGCGCCACAAGGGTGGCTCCAGCCGTTGTACACTAGGGGAACTATGTCGAACTTCTCAAGAGCTGTTCTGTCCGGGGCCTCGATCACCTTCGCGGCGGCCCTTCTGATGGCCCAAGAGGGCGCCATCCTGCATCCTGAAATGAAGGTGGAGACCGGCACCTACGATGCACCGGCCGCCACGCTGGGTCACAGTTCGGAGCAACCCTGGTCGGCGACCAGCATCGCGGCCGGCGTGGACAAAAAGCCGCAGCCGGGCCACGAGGTGACGCTGGTGGGCGAACTGGTGGACTTCTCCTGCTACCTGCAGCTTGGCAAGCACGGCGAAAAGCACCGCGGCTGCGGCCAGAAGTGCGCCCAAAACGGGCAACCCATTGGCCTGCTCACCAAGGATGGCACGCTGTACATGCTGATGCCCGAGGAGCACGATCCGCGGCGCGATGGCGGCGTGGACATTCGCACGGCGGGGGCCGAGCACATGGGGCACATCATCAAAGTGATCGGCACCGAGGCGGAGGTGGGCGGGTACCGCGGCGTATATGTGGCGGGGTTGACGAAGTAAGGCGGCAGGCCAATTCGCTACCATTTGCTCCAGGTCCCGACCGCGGCGGGGCTGAAGCCCCACGCGGACTAAAGTCCGCCCTCCAATTCATTTGCACGGCTCGGCTAGCAGTTGCACGCCGGGAACGAACAGCTCGTTTATGAAATCTTCGTCGCTGGATGGGCAGCTTCCCGCATTGGCCGAGAGCGCCACATCGATGGGCGCCATGGCTTTCGCGTAACGCGCCCAGGCGCCCGCCTTACCCACCGCCAGCAATGCGGGCGTCCCCGCATGCTGCGCTTCCAGAAACCGCAGCGCCGTCAGAATGTCCTGCACCCGATTGGCGTCGTCGCTGGCATTGAAGGTCAGGATGAACTGCTTGGTCAGATCGCGCGGCGCTGCGGCTTTGCCGGTTTGAAACACGTCGATCAGCAGCACCGCCTTTCCGGCGCGGATCAGTTCGGCGACGCGCGCATCGCGGCGGGCGGCATCCGACCCATCGGGATGAATCACCAGCGTGGGCGCGCCCGCGCCCGGCAGCCAGATGCCCGGTACGCGATCGCCGCGTCCGGGCCGGCCGAGGGCGATCTGCTCGCCTGAGCGCTCGCCGTTCACCTCGCGGGGCCACTCCGCATGGAACACTTCCAGCATGGCTTCGCGGCGTGCTGCCCGATCCAGCGCCGCCATGCGCATTCTACCGGAGAGTTTCCATTGCTCGAAGAGCTGCGCCTGGGTGAGGGCATTGGCCGGCAGGCTGCGTCCTTGCCAGACGAGCATATCCCGCAGCGGCTCCGCTTCCACACCGTGTTCCCAGACAGGCTGAGCGGCATCCGCGCCCAGAAGTTGTTTGGCGAAAAAGCCGTAGACCGCCTCGCGGCTGAGCCGGTTGAAATTATGCTCGGCCTGAAACTGCACCACCGCCAAGTTGTCCGGCTGTTTGTAGAGCGCATAGATGGAGCGGATGGCAGGGTACTCTTCGCGGGGCACATTGCGGGTCCAGTCGCCGGTCGCGGAGACCAGCAGCATGGGCCGCGGCGCCATCATGGCGGCGATCTCGACGTTGGACGTGCCGATGCGCAGTCCCGGCGCGTTTTCGCACTGGCAGCCGCCCTGCATGATGAACGAGACCATGTTGACCGGTGCATCGGCGCGCACACGGCCGTCGACCGCCGCGAGCAGGAGGGTCTGCGTGGCGCCGCCCGAGGCGCCCGCCACGGCGATCCGCTGGCTGTCCACTTCGGGCAGCGACTCCACAAAATCCAGCGCGCGCATCGAGTTCCACAATTGCAGGCCCAGCGGGGTGAAACTCCAGAGTTGATAGGTGGGGCTCGAGAAGCGGTGCTCGGTCTGCAGGGTGTCGTTGTAGCCCACCATGTCATAGGCGAATGCCACGTATCCCTGCCGGGCGAGATTGATGCCCAGCGCCGGACCGGAATAGCCGTCGGAGTTCTCCAGGCGTCCGTAGGTCCAGTGGCCGTGCGGCGTCAGGACGGCGGGGACCTTGCCGGTGGGTTTGAGCGGCCGGTAAAGATTTCCGCCCAGGTAGTAGCCGGGCATGGTTTCGAGCGCGACCTTTTCGATGGAGTAGTCGCCGCGCTCGATGCGGCCGGAAACTTCGGGATGGAGGGGCGTTTTTTCGGGAAGCGGGTACAGGCCCGCCGCGACCAGGATCTGCCGCTGCAGATGCGCTTTGTGCGCTTCCCATTCCGGCAGGGTGGCGTACTTCGGCATGGCGAAATGGAAATCGGTGTGGGGGATGGTGGTATTGCGGGTGTCGGTCGCGGGAATTTGAGCGGAGAGGACGGTGGAGAGCAGGGCACCCGCCAGGACGATGTTCGAACTTGGTCGCATAATTCGATTATCGTGCGGCAGGGGGGGCCGATTGACAATCGGCCTGCAGGTTGTCAACCTGCCCCACAACACTGTTGTAACCTAGGTGTATTGCCGGTACGCCTTAACACGTGGAAGCCCAGGTGCTTCCATGCCGGCCGGTTCGGGGCCGCATGCTAGTCGATTTCGAGATCATCAAACGCGCACAGGCGGGCGACGCCCCCGCGTTCAACGAAATCGTACTGGCATACCGGAAACGGACTTTGGGGACGATTGCGCGCCTGATCTCCAGGCCGGAAGATGTGGAGGATGTGGGCCAGGAGGTGTTCCTGCGGTTGTACTTCTCGCTGGACCAACTCCGCACGGCCGAGGTCTTTGAAACGTGGTTGTACCGGCTGACCGTGAATGCGGCTTATGATTATCTTCGGAAGCACCGCCGGCGCATGGAGTCGCGCATGTCGGATCTTTCCGAGCAGCAGGTGATGCTGGCCGACGCGATGGCAGGCGGGCGAGTGGATTATGACGTCCGGCAACGGAGACAGATCTCGGAGGCCGTGGACGCCATGTTGAGTGCGGTTTCGGAAGCCGATCGCATTCTGCTGACGCTGAAAGAAGTTGAAGGACTTTCGTTGAAGGAGCTTGAAAAAATCTACCGCGTCAAAGAGAATGCTCTTAAGGTGAGGCTGTTCCGGGCCAGGCAGCGGGTTTTGAAGGCGTTCGGAGAGGCCGGCAAGGAACCGAGCCCGAAAGGTGCGGCGAAAGCCGAGATTTAGAGTATGAACTGGACAAACCGAGGCGACGAGAGCGCAGAGTTGGACGCGTTGTTGCGAGCTTACCGGGATGCCTGCCCGGATCCCGATGCGTCGGCCAACTTCATGCCTGGACTGTGGCGGCGGATTGAGGAGCGCCAGCGGTCCGTATTCTTCCTGGGGCGCTGGGCGCGCGCGCTGGTGACGGCAGCCGCCGTGCTGTCGCTGGGGATGGCGGCTTACCTGTATATCCCGCACGGACGCAGCTCGGTGTTCTCCGTGGAGAGCTACGTGGAGGCGCTGGCCGCCGGGCACGCACAAGACACGCCGGACCTGCCCGACCCTGCCATGGACGAACTCTGATGCGCCGATCCAATGTTGCCACGCTGGTTTATCTGCTGGTAGTCTTCGCGAGCGGCGCGGTGGTCGGCGGGTTTGCCAATCGCCTCTGGATGGCGAAGACCGTCAACGCGACCGTGAATGCTCCGCACAGTCGCGCCGAACTCCGCAAACAGTACATCCAGGACATGCGCAGCCGCCTGCATTTGACCGATGCGCAAGTGACCGAACTACAGCAGATCATGGATGCCACCGGCCAGCACATGCACGAAATGCACAAAACCATCGAGGATGAGCACATTCGGAAGGTAGTCGCTATGCTGGACGACCGCCAAAAAGCTGAATATGCCAAGATGCGGGAAGAGCGCGAGAAACACCGCCAGGAACCAGGCAAGAAATAAGACAGGCCAGGAGGCCTGTCCTACTCAGGCTACCGGCTGGGGCTTTTTGGCGCCGCGGCTTTCCTTGTACTTCTTCTCAAATCGTTCGATGCGTCCCGCGGTATCCATCAACTTTTGCTTGCCTGTATAGAAGGGATGGCAGTGGGAGCAGATTTCCACGCGGATATCGCCCTTATGGGTGGAGCGGGTCTTAAACGTGTGGCCACAAGCGCAGATGACGTTGACCTCGTTGTAAGCGGGATGAATAGCGGCCTTCATTTGTAACGGGAATCCTTTCCAGATTTTCTTGGCTGCAAGCCGGCTTTCCAGCCGGCTTGGACGCGCTGGAAAGCGCGTCCGCAGGCAGGATTGCCTGCCCCACGAGCCCAGGGGCAAACTAACCCACTTGCCCGATTTTCAGTATAGCAAAAACGAGGAACCCCCGAGGATGCGCGAAAAACACGCACCCGCGGGGGCAAAGGTAGCCTGCAAAATTAAACCTGAGGCTTGGCGTACGCGAGAGGCAGCCGGTCCACAGGAACTTGGCCTCGCCACTGGACGAAGCCGGCTACATCAGAACGGTCGACTCAGCAGTCGGCCACCTCGCGCGGTCTACTGTCATTCATTATTCTGGACCACCTCCTTTTCCAGTGATAATTACATCCTATAATCGAGATGTAATTTTGTCAAATGTTTTCTTGTGCCATGCTACAGGTGGGTGGATGACTTGCAGAGGCCGCTACAAGTTGCGGTTTAAATACCGGCACATCACCATGCCGTCGAGAATGTTGAAAGGGAATTGCCCGGTGGTGTAGTGTCCGCAGGGCAAGGTAAAGACTTGGTGCGGAAGCTGGCGGCTGCGAAAATAATCCAGCACCTGATGGGAATACACCGGCAGGAAGGTGGAATCGTGGCGCGCCCAGATCAGCAGGCTTTTCAGGTCCCGGCCGCGCAGCCGGTCGAGGTAGGATGCGGGGCTGATGACGGACCAATATTCGCGCAACTGATCCTGCGTGACCTCGCCGGCTAAGCCTTTGCGAATGTGCTCGGTAGAAAGGCCGGTCCAGATCACGTCGGAGAAGTACATAGACACGTGGTTGAACACGCCGGTGGAGATGCGCGGGTCGTGAGTGGCGGTAATGAAGGCGATGCAGGAGCCCAGGCTGGTGCCCAGAATCCCGAGGCGCCGATAGCCCTGCTTCTGAAGCCAGTCGAGGCAGGCGCGCGCGTCGATGATGGATTGCCGGGAGGCGTGGATGGTGCGGCCCAGGTTGCTCGAAACGTGATAATCGGCGCGCTCCAATTCGGGCGGCATGCGCGGGCCATGATACGCCAGGTTCATGCGCAGGGCCGTGATTCCGAATCGGTTCAGCAGCCTGCAGAGCGCCAAATGGCTTTGTTCGTCCGCGTTCCACTGCGGCAGCACCAGCACGGCCCGGCCATTATCCCGTTTCGCGGGAAAGAACGCGGCACGAACCACGTTATTCTCCGGGTAGGGCGTTCGGATGGGACTGGTGAAGGTGAGCTGTCCGGCGCGAGAGCCGGGCACCGTCGCATCCAGCCGGTAATCCTGCGGCGTCTCGAAGGCGAAGAAACGGCCGGAATCGGCGAGCACGCCGCGGACGAATTCGCCGAGCGCCTGGCTGGAGCTTCCATTCGCCGGTGGCATTCCCAGCCAGTCGAGCCCCCACTCGAACCGGCGCACGACCCGGTTGCTGTCGCGGCTGGCGAGTTTGTACTCCCAGTCGGAGATCCAGCGAGAATAGAACGTGGGCATTGCGGGAGACTCTCAGTGTAGCAGAGCCAGGGCAAAATACCCCGCTGCAACCAGTGGAATCGCAGCGGGGAGCGCTAAGCCAATCAGGAGGCAACGCACCAAAGCCGAAGAACCTCTTACTACCCCAGTGCGCGAACAGTGCAAGCCGCATGCCATCGCACAAACTGTTGCAAATAGTAGCAGAGTTTTCACACCGCTTCCGATTTCCGTAGGACCGGCCCGGCGTGGCCTACGGATTCGTGAAGATCCGTATCCCCCACGGGCCTGCACCACTTCGGCCGCGCTACAATCGATTGGTGGCTCACATGGCTAGCGAGGAGGCCGTCATGGCACCGGCGACTTCCGCCGGCAAGGCGTTGGCAGGCTTTCTGTTATCGGGATTCCTGTTCGCGCTGCTGGGCGCGGTTCTGCCCGCCTGGGGCTACCATCGCGATCCGCCGGAATTCATCACCATCGGCAATTGCTTCCTCAGCCTGGCTGTAGGGGTGATTGCGGCGCACCAGTTGTCGGCGGTGATCCTGGCGCGCAAGAGTCTGCGTTTTCTGCTGGTGTTCGCCTGCGCGCTGGGTTGCGCCGGACTCCTGTCGCTCGCCCTGGCGACTCCGCCGGCGCACTGGTTGTGGCGCATGCCCGGCTTGGCCGTGCTCGGTCTGTCAGTGGGGCTGCTGAACGCGGGCCTGTTCCAAGCGATCGCGGCCAGCTACTCGCGCGAGCCTGTCCGGGCGGTGGCCCTGGGCGGCATCTACTACGTCTTGGGATGCCTGGCGGTCACGCTGTTAGTGGCTGGAACTTTTTATGCGTACACGGTGCCCATCATCCTGATTCTGATGGCGCTCGGGCCCGGACTCTTCGCCTGGCTGTATGCGCGCACCCCCGTGCCGGAGATAGCCGCGGTGGCGCATGCCAACTTCCGGCAAGTTCTGCGCGATTTTCGCAGCCTGGGCGCGGTGCTGTTCGCGCTGTTACTCTTCTTTCAGTTCGGCAACGAATGGTCGATCGCCGGATGGCTGCCGCTGTTTTTGGTGCGGCGCCTGGGGATGAGCCCGCCGGCGTCTCTGGGAATGCTGGCCCTCTTTTGGCTGGCGCTGCTGGTGGGCAGGGTCGCGGCCGTTGCCATTCTGCCAAGGGTGCGGCACAGCCGGTTGTTGGCAGGCAGCGTGCTGGCGGCTCTGTTTGGCTGCCTGCTGCTGGCGCTGACCAATAACCAGTTCGGCGCCGGCACCGGCGTGCTGCTGCTGGGCGCGGGCTTCGCCAGCATTTACCCGCTGGTGGCTGGGAAGATCGGAGGCCGCTTTCCGTACTATCATCCGGTCTTCTTCAGCGGCATTTTCTCGTTCGCGCTTTTCGGCGGATTGATCGCGCCCGCTACGCTGGGTTACGCCGCCGCCATGTGGGGCATCGGCATCGTGGTGGCGATACCGCTGTTAGGGACCTGCATGGTCTCCGCCCTGCTTCTGCTTATCTGGCTGGAATCGAAGGTGACGGGCCGCTGATGAGGCCGATGCCGGGCGCCAGGACGGTGACGCCAGGCGCGCTGTTCCTCGTGTGGCTGGCACTGCCGCTCGCCGCCGCGGGGCAAGGTCACCCCGGCACACGGATCGCAGCGTTTCTGGATGCGTCTCCAGTAGCGCGCACATCGTTCTGGGGTGTCCGCATTGTGAGCCTGGAGCGGAACCGCGTCCTCTACGAGCGCAATGCCAATCGCCTGTTTCTTCCCGCATCGAACGCCAAGTTGTTCACTACGGCGCTGGCGTTGGCACGTCTGGGACCGGACTACCGGTTTCAAACCCGCGTGCTGGCGGATCGCACTCCCGGCGAAGACGGCGCGGTGGAATCTCTGCGGCTGGTGGGTGGCGGCGATCCAAACCTGTCGGGCCGCGCGATTCCGTACCGCAAGGACGTGCCCGCGGGAGATCCGCTGGCGGCCATCGAAGATCTGGCCGCCCAGGTTGCCGGGCGCGGTGTACGGTCGGTGAGCGCCGATATAATAGGCGACGACACCGCCTATGTCTGGCAGCCTTATGCGGACGGTTGGTCCATCGGCGATTCGGTTTGGGATTACGGCGCGCCGGTCGGCGCGCTGAGCATCAACGACAATACTCTATCGGTAAGAGTGCTGCCCGGCAGCTATGAGTCCGATCCGGCCCGGATTGTTCTGACACCGCCGGTCGAGTACTACGAGATCGACAATCGCGTGCGCACTACCGCGGGCGAGCGCAAAATCGAGCGCCGGATCATGGTCGACCGGCTGCCAGGCGAGCGCCAGTTGCGGATATGGGGCACGCTGCCGCTGAAAGATCCGGGCGAGACTGAAGTGCTGGGCATCGACGATCCCGCGCTTTACGCGGCTGGTGCCTTTCGGGATGCGCTGGCGCGGCGTGGGATCGCGATTCGCGGGGAAGCGCGGGCGGTACATCTGTTCCCGAACCAGGTGGCCGACTTGAACAACGGCCCGGCGCCCGAACCGGAGCCGGGGGTGGAAGTGGCGCGGCGCGATTCAGCGCCGTTGGTGGAAGACTTGCGCATCACCGATAAAGTGAGCCAGAATCTGCATGCGGAGATGGCGCTGCGGGCGGTTGCCAGAGCGCGGCGGCATGTCGGCAGCCGAGAGGCAGGGATCGCGGAACAGCAGGAGTTCCTCGACGAGGTGGGCATCGATCGCGACAGCTACACATTCGCGGATGGCTCCGGATTGTCGCGGCTCGACCTGGTGTCGCCCGCGGCGGTGGTGCGTTTGCTGGAGCACATGTACTGTTCGACGGCGCGGGATGCATGGATCGGTCTGCTGCCGGTGGCTGGCCTTGACGGCACATTGCATGCGCGGTTTGCGGGGACGGCGGTGGCGGGCCGCGTCTTCGCCAAGACCGGCACGCTATCGCATGCCGCCGCGCTCTCCGGATATGCGCGGCGGCGGAATGGGACGATGCTGGCGTTCTCCATTCTGGTGAATAACTATAACGGGCCGCCGGCGGACTTGCGTGCGGCCATCGATCGCGTTTGCACGCTGATGCTGGAGTAACCCCGGAACACTCGCGAATCCCCAGGCAAATCTTCAGGCAAATCTTGCTGTCGGGTAGGCAAGAATTGCCGTAGAATCACTTCCCCGGCGGGTGCTTGAAAACTGTCGGTGCTGGTAAACGCACAGGCGCCAAGGCGATGCCGTTTGGCGTTTGACTTGCACAAGCAGCATGGGCGAAAACTCATGCATACGACGTTCCAGGCAGTTTCCCGGCAGGTATTCGGCATCATTTGCGTTCTCTTACTGCTCTCAGGCGGCGCCGCGCTGGCACAGCAGCCCGCGCCACCGCAACAGGTGCCGCCGCAAGCGGGTTCCGCGCAGCCGCTCTCTCCGGATCAACTGGCCAACCTGGTAGCACCCATTGCGCTCTATCCCGATTCGTTGCTCAGCCAGATCCTGGTGGCGGCCGGTTATCCGCTCGAGATCGTCGAAGCCGGCCAGTGGCTGCAGCAGAATGGCAACCTGAAAGGCGCCCAACTGGTGGAAGCCGCCCGTCAACAAAACTGGGACCCCAGTATCCAGGCCCTAGTCGTTTTCCCGGACGTGGTCACCCGGCTGAATTCAAACATTCGTTGGACTACCGATCTGGGGAACGCATTTCTCGCTCAACAGGGCGATGTCATGGAGGCCGTGCAGCGGCTGCGAGCCCAGGCCAGCCAGGCGGGCAAATTGAAGTCGAACTCTCAGGTGAACGTCACGACCCAGACGGAGGGAGGGCAGGCGGCCATTGAGATCCAACCTGCGGACCCCGAAGTGGTTTACGTGCCGGTCTATAACCCCGCGTATTTTTGGGGAGCGTCCTTGTATGGTCCTTATCCACCGCTGTTTTACCCGCAAATCGGTTTTGGATTCGGGTTCGGCGGGGGTATTTATATCGGGGGCTTTTTCGGCGGCCTGGGATGGGGCGGTTGGGGGTGGGGACCGAATTGGTTCGGCGGCTCGATTTATTTGAATAACTCTTTTTTCCATCGCTACGGTTTCAGCGACTTCCATGGCGGGGGCTTTGCGGGCCGCGGCGTCTGGGCACACGATCCGGCGCACCGGCTAGGGGTCCCTTATTCCAACAGCGCGTTGTCGAACCGTTACCGGGCCGCTGGTGGAGGACGATCCGGCGGGGAGCGATATGCCACGCCACGGGAACAGTCGCTCAGAGGTGCGACTGGCGGCAACTCTGGAAACAGGAGCGCGGCGCAGGGCCAGCGGTTTGGCAGTCCGGGTTTCGATCGGGGGAATGCCGGCGCAAACCATAGTGCGTTCGGGGGAATTCAGGGGCGCAGCCAGACCCGGCAGCAGAGCGACCATGGGTATTCGAGCCTCGGAGCACGACGAACACAGCCTTCGCGTGGCGGAGGGACGTCCCGCAGCGGCGGAAGCGTGTCCCGCGGCGGCGGAAGCGTGTCCCGCGGCGGCGGTGGGGGCGCTTCCCACGGCGGCGGCGGGAGACATTAGGAGGTAAATGTGAGAACCCTTACCATCGCGTTCGGGGCCTTGATTATGGGGCTCCCGGCAATTACTCTAGCGCAGGCGCCCAAGGCCTTCGATTCCGCCGAAGCGGCCGCACAGGCCCTGATCGACGCTACGGAAAAGGACGATGTGGCGGCGCTTTCCGCCCTATTCGGCCCTGGCGGCAAGGCCGTGCTCACCTCGGGCGTTGCGGAGCAGGACAAGCAAGAGCGCGCCGAGTTCGCGCGCCTGGCCCGCGACCGGCATGAACTCCAGCCCGATCCGTTGAATTCAGCGGTCAAGATTCTGGCCGTCGGTTCCCAGGATTGGCCTTTTCCGGTTCCGATCGTGCGCAACAAAGATAAATGGTACTTCGACGCCTCGCGGGGGGCGGTGGAAATGCGGGCGCGGCGGATCGGCGCAAATGAGCTGGACACCATCGAGATTTGCGCGGGTTACGTCGATGCGCAGATGGAATACGCGGCGCAGGTTCGCGACAAACACGGAATGCTCGAATATGCGCAACGAATTGCAGGCGCCCAGGGGCAGCTCGACAGTCTCTATGGGGGAGAGAGCGCCGCACCTCTCGTTCCCAAGGCTTTCGCCGACGCGGCAGTCGAAACCGGGAAGGGAGCCGAGGTTAAGCCCAAGCCTTACCATGGCTATTACTTCCGTACACTTCAGGCCCAAGGGCCGAACGCGGAAGGAGGCCGGCATAACTACGTGGTGAAAGACTCCATGATCGGCGGATTCGGTCTGGTGGCATGGCCCGCGCACTATGGCGTCTCGGGCGTTCACACCTTCATCGTTAACCAGGATGGCATTATCTACGAGAGAGACTTGGGCAATCCCACGACGAGCCTCTCAACCACGGTGACAAGCTACGACCCGGACAAATCCTGGAAGCGAGTGCAATAGAGGCAGCTCGACGGCTTTGCCTGCGAGCTTGCCGTCGACGTAACTTCCAGCACATTGGAATCCACGGTGCTGAAAATCGAAGAGGAGAATTGCGTATATGCGTAAAACACTGATAGGCATCTTGGCATTTGCCGGTTCGATTAGTACCGTCGCTTTCGCGGCGGACAGAGAGATCAAGGTCGACGACCGGCTGGACGCTTCGGCCGACGCGCTGACCGATATGATGAGGGCTTCCGACAGAGGTATCCCCCACGATCTGATCGATAAGGCACGCTGCGTCGTTGTCGTGCCAGGTATGAAAAAGGCCGGATTCATCTTCGCCGCGAAGTATGGCCGCGGGTTCGCGGTATGCCGCCGGCGAGGTGGCTCGGGCTGGAGCGCCCCTGCCGGGATGCGGGTTGAAGGTGGAAGTGTCGGGTTTCAGATTGGCGGTTCGGACACGGATATTGTATTGCTTGTCATGAACGATGGCGGAATGAGGCACCTGTTATCCGATAAGTTTACGATCGGCGGAGAGGCAACAGCGGCAGCCGGCCCGGTTGGCCGGGACGTGAGCGCTCAGACGGACGCCATGATGAGAGCGGAAATGCTGTCGTATTCCCGTTCGAGCGGGCTGTTCGCGGGCATCTCGCTGGATGGCGCGACGCTTCGTGCGGATGGGGAAACCAACAGGGAGCTCTACGGCCGCGATGCAACGAATCGTGAAATTCTGACCGGCGACTTCAAAACTCCGGCGGCCGCGCGAAAGTTTGAAAGGGCGCTGAATCGGGAGTCGCCCCAACGCAGCCGATAGGTGCGGGTTAAATGAGGCCCCCATACGAGGGCTGGGAAACCGCTTCCTGACGGTCGCGGCTCGGTAGGTTGCGTTCGCGCGGCGCTATCATAAGCTCGACATGAGCTCAAGCATGCTTACCCGCCGGGAAGGAATCCAAGCGGCCGCGCTGACGGCCCTCTCATACTCGCGAGTCCTGGGCGCGAACGATCGCATCCAGTTCGCCCTCATCGGATGTGGCGAGCGGGGTCTCTACGTCGCCGAGATTTTTCAGAAGACCACGCAAGTGGATGTCCGCGCCGTGTGCGACGTGTTTGGCGATCGTACCGATAAAGCGGTGGCGCAGGCCGCCGGCGCGCAACCCTTCGCCGACCACCGCCGGCTACTGGAAATGCAGGGCCTCGAGGCCGTGCTGATCGCCACGCCGGACCACTGGCACAAAGCCATTGCCATCGACGCGCTCAACGCCGGCAAGGATGTGTACGTCGAAAAGCCGCTGACCCGGTTGCGCGAAGAAGGGCCCGAGATCGTGCGCGCGGCGCGCGTGAATAACCGCGTGTGCCAGGTGGGCATGCAGCAGCGCTCCGGCGAAGTCTACCTGGAAGCGCGCGAACGGTTCGTGCGCTCCGGGATGCTGGGCAAGATCTCGCACGTCGATTGCGTGTGGCACGGCGGCGCCAACCGGCCCTTGCCCACCGAACCCGCGCAGAAGCCCGCCAATCTGGATTGGGTGCGCTTTCTTGGGGCCTTGAAATACCGCGACTGGAATCCCGCGCAATATCTCGATTTCCGCGCGTTTCTGGATTTCGGCGGCGGCAAGCTGACGGATTTCGGGGCGCATTGGCTCGACGTGGTCCACATGTTCATGGCGAGCGAAGCCATGCCTAACGACGCGCCCCTTTCGGCAGTGGCGGCCGGCGGTGTTTATTACGACTTTCACGACGGACGCACCGCGCCCGACACCATCAGCGCGCTGTTCGAGTATCCGGGCGGCTTCACCGTGAGTTTCGTTTCGCTGGCGGTGGACAACGGCCCCGAATATCACGTCGAGTTCCTGGGATCGGGCGGACGCCTGTTCATCAATCGCAACCGGTACGAGTTTCGCGCCGCCGAGAAGGGCGCCGAGCCGTTGATCCAGCGCTTTCCCGGCGATATCACCGGCCAGCATGTGCGCAATTTTTTGGATTGTTGCCGCTCGCGCAAACTGCCGAACGCCGATGTGTACATCGGACATCGCGCCGCGCAGGCCGCGTTGCTCGCCAACCAGAGCTATCTGGAGAAGAGGCGCATCCGCTTCGACCCGCAGCGCGAAGAAGTGCTCCCGTTCTCGGCGTAAGGCGCAAAGGCAAAGCAACCACAGATGGACACAGATGCACACGGATAAAACCGGCTTTCATCTGTGTGCATCTGTGTGTATCTGTGGTTACGTGTTTTTATTTTGTGTTTCTCAGCCCTGCTCATCCGCCGAGGGGCCATAAAGCGCCGGCACCGGCACATCGTTCAGGCGCAGATATACCGTCAGTTGCGCGCGATGGTGGATGGTGTGGTTCATTACGAAGCCGCGTATGCAGGTGATGCGGGGCATGCTAACGATGGTTTGGCCTCCCGCGAGCAGCGACCAGGTCTGTGCGAGCTGCTCATCGCCGGCTCCGGCCAAAGCGGCGCGCGCGGCGGACGCGTTCTTATCGAACAGCGCCAGCAGCTCTTGCCGCGACGCAGCGGGCTCCTCCTTATACGGCGGTGCGCCGGGCGGCGCGATGTCGAACGAGTCCTTCCCAATGACATCCACGGCCCACCCGGTCATGTTCGCGATATGCGTCGCGAGCGCCGCCATGCTGAAGGACTTGGGGTGCGGCTTCCAGCCGAACTTGTCCTCCGGGCAGCGCTCCAACGTTTTGCGGGTGTTGGCCATCTCTTGATCGAATTCGGGCAATAAGGCGTCACGAATCATAACTGTTTCCTCCTTGGTCAGTTTCGCCGTTTGTTCGCCAAATGTCAAGCACGGATTTGTAAATTCTCGGGCGCCTGTGCGCTGGAAACGCGCCATGATGAAGAGGCCGATCCAAAATTCGGCTGGCGCGCGAGACCGGCGGCGCAAACGGCCCCGCCATTTTCAAAGTGCTGCGGTCAACCTATCCACTGGCCGTAAGCGGCAATCTGTCCCTGGGAGAAAAGTTGAAAGTCGAAGTCCGGCGGCCCAGCAAGCTCTCTTCGTCTCCGCCCTGCCGGCTTCTGGCTCAAGTCGGCCGTGGAAATGCTGCACCTGAAGAGACCTCGACAGAACTATAAACAGACCGTTTTATCTGGTTTTGGCGAGTTTCCGCGTACTATAATAAATCTGCGAAAAGGCCGCTGTATGCTCCGGGCGGCCACAAGCATTCAGTGAATGGAGAACGTATGAGAACCTTACTGGAGACTCCCGCGAACACGATTCTAAAAAGACTTTTGCCGTGCGCCCTGGTTTTCGCCGGGGTCGTTCTGGCCCAAGGCACCATCGATACCTACGCCGGGAACGACGCGATATTTGCGGACGCCGGCAAGGCCGCGACCGCCGCCCACCTGGTGGGACCGAACAACATGGCCGTCGACGGCCAGGGAAACGTCTACATTTCGGCCAGCGGACTTTCCATGGTTCTAAAGGTTGCCGCGAACACTGGCGTCATCTCGGTCTTCGCCGGGAACGGCCTGACCAGTGGCGGAGGCGACGGCGGACTTGCCGTCGGCGCTTCGCTGGGAAGTCCGCAGGGTTTGGCCTTCGATTCCTCGGGCGATCTCTATATCGTGGACTGGAGCAACAGTAATGTTCGGAAGGTGGATACCCACGGGATTATCACCACGGTGGCCGGCGACGGTGGTCAAGGCGGCTTTTCGGGAGACGGAGGGCCCGCCACGAAAGCCCTGCTCGCAAACCCGACGGGGATCGCCGTGGACAAGTCCGGCGACCTTTATATCGCGGACCGTGGCAACCAGCGCATCCGCATGGTCGCCGCGAGCAGCGGGATCATCTCGACGATCGCGGGCAGCAGCACCACTGGTTACGCCGGTGATGGCGGACCGGCGGCCAACGCCACTTTCAGACTTCCCACAAGCGTCGCGATCGATGGATCCGGCAACCTGTACATCGCCGACCAAAACAACTGCGCAATCCGCCGGATCTCCACCAGCGGCATAATCACCACGGTTGCCGGGACGGGTCAGTTTGGATACAGCGGCGACAACGGTCAGGCCACCAAGGCGATGCTATCGGGGCCGCAAGGCGTGGCGGTGGACGCGTCCGGAAACCTGTATATCGCCGATTCGGGAAACGAGCGCATCCGGTACGTCAACAACGCAAACGGCAGCATCAGCACGATCGCCGGAACCGGAACGGCCGGCTTCAGTGGCGACGGCTCCGCAGCCACGGCCGCTACGTTCAGCAATCCGGTCGCGGTCGCCCTGGACGCCTCCAACAACGTCTACGTGGCCGACTCGGACAACAACCGCATTCGCCGGTTTGCTCTGGGCGGCACTGTGACCACGTTCGCCGGAACGACGAACTCCGTCGGCGACGGCGGACCATCCACCGAGGCGCGCGTGGAACCCTGGGCTGTAGCAGTGGACTCCGCGGGCAACCTGTGCATCGCCGACCGCAGCGAGAATCGGGTCCGCAAGGTGACTCCGTCGGGCACTATCACCACCGTGGCGGGAACCGGCCAGACGGGCTACGGGGGCGATAACGGCCCAAGCACCGCGGCGGTTCTGAACACGCCCAACGACGTAGCCGTAGACTCAAGCGGAAACGTTTACATCGCCGACGCCAGCAATAATAGGATCCGCCGCGTGGATGCGTCCACGGGAACGATCACCACGTTCGCCGGCAACGGCGGTTGCTGCTACGCCGGAACCGGGACGGGCGGCGACGGCGGTCTGGCGACGGCCGCCACTCTTTACTACCCGACGAGCGTAGCGGTCGATGGGTCGGGAAACGTATATTTCACCGACCTGGTCGAGACCAACACATCCCCTTCGCCCTCCGCCATACGCCGGGTAACCACCGACGGGAAGATCCACACCTGGGCCGGCGGCGGAACCAGTGTCGGATTCAGCGGAGACGGCGGGCCGCCCCTCAGCGCTCAGTTCGGCAGTTCCCTCGGGAATATCAGGACGGGGCCCGACGGGAGCCTGTATATCGCGGACACCAACAACAACCGGGTGAGGAAGGTAGATCCGGCCGGAGCCACCATCAACACGGTAGCGGGCAACGCTCAGACCAGCGCCTCCGGCAACGGAGGGCCCGCAACATCGGCGGGTCTGGACCCTCCGTGGTCGGTCGTGGTGGACGCGGCGGGGAACTTTTACATTGGAGCAAACGGTACCGTGCGGGAGGTGACGGCCAACGGCACCATAGGCCCCTACGCCGGCAACGACGGGTGGGGCTTCTCAGGCGACGGGGGACCCGCGACGGCCGCAACGCTTGCGGGGGCGTCCGGCCTGGCGGTGGATTCCGGAAACAACCTGTACATCGCCGACCAGGGCAACCGTCGCGTCCGCCAGGTGCAGCCCGCAGCCGCTCCGGCAATGGCGTTGTCACAAACTTACATCACCTTCTCGCTGGCGGCTACCGGTTCCACAGCCACTACCCAGACGTTTGTGCTGTCGAACGGCGGCCAAGGTACGCTGAACTGGGCCTCGTCGGTGGCAACCACTTCCGGCGGCGCATGGCTGTCGATTGCGCCCTCCACCGGATCGATCCTGGCCGGGCAGCCTGGCACCACAGTGACGGTAACCGCAAACCCCTCTGGTCTGACGGCCGGCGACTACTACGGGCTGATTCAGGTCACTTCGCCGAATGCCGCGAGCCCGGTCCAGGTGGTCACCGTGAGATTGACGGTCCAGACGCCGGGCGAGGCTCCGCCGCAGGTGGCGGCGGGTGGCGTGCTGAACGCCGCCAGCTTCAGCTTGCAGACGCCGGTCGCGCCGGGAACCATAGTCTCCATTTTTGGCTCGAATTTTACGGATTCGACGGGCGTTCTGGCCGCTCAGGGGTTCCCACTGCCCACGCAACTCGGGGGAGCGTCGGTCACCATCGGGGGAGAGGCGGTTCCTCTCTTAGCGGTAACCTCCGGTCAGATTAACGCGATGCTGCCGTTCGATCTGGTGGTGAACACCAGCGTACCCATCGTGGTGACCCGCAACAACGCCGTCTCCGCGCCGCAACCCGTGAGCATGGTTTCGTCGCAGCCGGGCGTGTTCTCGCAGTCGGAAAACGGCGAGGGCATCGGCATCGTCGTGATCGTGCATCCCGATGGATCGCAGGTGGAAGCGGGCGGCGGCAACTCGGCCACGGCGGGGGACGCGGTGGTGATTTACTGCGCCGGTTTGGGGGACGTGACGCCGCGCGCGATAGCGGGATATCCGGCGCCGCCTTCGCCGCTCGCATATGTGGTCGATACGGTGACGGTCACCATCGGCGGCGTCAACGCGCCCGTGTTCTTTGCCGGTCTGAGCCCGGGATTCACCGGGCTTTATCAAGTGAACGCGACGGTTCCCAGCGGCATCGCGCCAAATCAGCAAGCGCCGTTGGTGCTGTCCCAAGGTGGCCGCACCAGCGCCACGGTCACGATTCCGATCGACTGAACCGCACCGCTGACGGGAGTTTCTACGCGTACCAAACAGCGATCTGTTCTCAACGTGAGAGGGAAATAACGTCGAAGAGATCGTCCGTTTTATCAAAGCTGACGGGGAGCAACCTCCGTCGCTGCTTGCGCTGCCGGTCTTTTCCTTTTAAGCGGCATTCCATCGGCGCCTCGCGCAAGAGAAACCTAAGCGCCGCCCCAAATTCGTGACGTTTGGGGGGGCCGCTGACCCAGGCGGGAAGCCGAAGACGGGAACAGCATCACGCGCATACGCCGGCGGGCTACCAGCCCAGCGCGCTGCGCCAGCCGGCAATGCGGCCGCAAATGCCGCCGGCGGCGCTTCCATCGGGTCCGCCAAAGTCACCGCGGCTTCGGCTCTATCGGGTCGGAATACGCCAAACCGCCGGGATGTCCATGAATTCCTGCTACCTTGCATTCATGGATCAGACGGCACAACCCGCTGCGGCGCGACTCGTCTCGCTGGACGTCTTCCGCGGCGCCACCATGGCGCTCATGGTGCTTGTCAATAACCCGGGCGACGGCGCGCACGCTTACCCGCCGCTGCAACACGCCGAATGGAACGGTTGGACGTTGACCGACACGGTCTTCCCATCGTTCGTGTGGATCGTGGGCGTCGCCATCACGCTTTCGCTCGGCAAGCGGATGGCGGCGGGGGCCGCGCGCGGCCACTTGTTCGCACAGGTGTTGCGGCGGGCCGCGATTCTGTATGCGCTCGGATTGGTGGTCTACGCCTATCCCTTCAGCCTGTCTACACAGCGATTGCTCGGCGTCCTGCAGCGCATTGCCATCTGCTACCTGATCGCCTCAGTCATCTACTTGACCACTGGCGTGCGGGGCCAACTGATCTGGATCGCTGCTCTTCTTGCGAGTTACTGGCTGATCATGAAGTTGGTTCCGGTTCCCGGCTATGGCGCAGGCGACCTCGCCGTGGGGCACAACATCGCGAACTATATCGACCGGATCGTGTTGGGCAGCCACAACTATGCGGGGACGAAATCCTGGGACCCGGAAGGCATCGTCAGCACCATTCCGGCTATCGCTACGGCATTGTTCGGCATCCTGGCGGGCCATATTCTGCGCATCGAGCGCAAGCTTTCCGAGCGCGCCGCCTGGCTATTGGGGAGCGGCGCAGTGCTGATCGCGCTGGGACTGGTTGCCGCCATCTGGCTGCCGATCAACAAGAAGCTTTGGACCAGCTCGTATGCGTTGTTCATGGCGGGATTGGACTTCGTGGTTTTCGCCATTTGCCTTTGGCTGGTGGATGGCCGCGGCTTCAAACGCGCCGTGAAGCCGCTGGTGATTATCGGTATGAACGCCATCACGGTCTATATGATTTCGGAGTTGTTGGATGAAGCGCTTGGGGCGCTGCGCTGGCGGGAGCCGCTGTATCGCGCCGTGTTTGTGCCGCTGGCCTCGCCGGTCAACGCGTCGCTGCTTTACGGGTTGGCTTACACACTGCTGATGTGGCTGATCGCGTTCGGGATGTACCGCCGGGGCTGGTTCTGGCGCGTGTAAACCGATTCGCGGCGCGCCGCGTTACAGCTTGAACTCGCGCACCATCTCCACGCAGGACTTCACGTTCTCCACCGGGGTCTCCGGCAGGATGCCGTGACCCACGTTGAAAATGTGGCCGGGCCGCGTGCCGGTGCGCTTCAGCAGCTCGGCGATCTTCATCTTCAGCTCCGGCAGCGGCGC
>Ga0181536_10000780_pt1 | contig 38353 bp, 34 predicted proteins | sample PEATcosm2014_Bin_41_FD_121105 | JGI IMG/M metagenome (GOLD analysis project Ga0181536, IMG submission 121105) | Peatland microbial communities from MTU Mesocosm Facility, Houghton, MI, USA - PEATcosm2014_Bin17_60_metaG | ecosystem: Environmental > Terrestrial > Soil > Wetlands > Peat | place...
GGCGTGGACATGGACTTCCCCTACCCGGCCAAGGACGCCTACACCGGGCTCGACATCACCCAGACCGGCTGCCAGCTCCTGAACGGCTCGGCCGCACTGGCGGTGGCCCGGTCGCGCCATTACGAGTACCTCCAGGATGGCTACTGGCAATACGACCCGACGAGCGACTTCGGTCGAATCGACCGCCAGGACGCCTTCCTGCGGGCGCTGATCAACCGGGCCGAGTCGCAGTACAACCCGCTCACCATCAACGCCTTCCTCGGTTCGGTCGTCCACGACGTGACCATCGACAACACCTTCTCGCTGTCCGAGCTGCTGTCGCTGAGCGAGCAGTACCACGCCTTCTCGTCGAGCGCTCTCCGGAGCTACACCCTCCCCACCTACTCGGAGGGATCCTGGGGATCCTACGGCGACGTCCTCTTCGTCCAAGAGCCCGAAGCCCAAGAACTCATCACCCAGTTCCTGGGCGAGCCGCCGGCCACGCCGACGACGCCACCGATCGCACCCGACGGCTATCCCGTGCAGATCCCCGAAGTCCAGCCATCGGGATCGGCCGGCACGTCGGCGACGTCGGGTGCCGCGGCGGCGACCACGACCACGTCGGGTGCCGCGGCGGCGACCACGACCACGCCGGCACAAGACGACTTCGACCCCACGCCCTGCACGCCATAGCCGAGGCGCCGTCGTAGGGCGGAGCGTCAGCTGAAGGAATAGGGGCGCGCCCGGTGTGTCTTGGCGAAGCGCATGTGCAGGGCGATGGCCGCGCTCAACACCGCCGCGTACGAGCACCACAACGAGGCGAAGCCGTTGACGGTGAGGTCGGCCAAGATGACGACGGCCACCAGGTTGGCAATGCCGTAGACACGGACGTCGAAGTACTGCGACACCAACAGGGCCCCGCACACCGCCACGACGTAGAGCGTGATGATCGGCAAGGCGTGGTGGAGCCCGAGGCCGTAGGCGACGTGGTAGGGGGCCAGTCGGGCGGTGACCGGTCCCCGGATCATGGCGGCCAGTAAGAGCGCCGACACCAGCGCGCCGACGACGACGAACGGGGCCACCAACCGTCGTCGGATCGGTTGCTCGAGGGCCGTGACGGCGAGCGGGACGTAGATCGGGAGCACCACGAACGCGATCAACAAGTAGATCCACATGGCGATCCGCCCGACGGTCGCCGGCACGTGTCCTTGGAGCCCCCACCAGACGAAGGCCTCGTCGAGTTGGTGGAAACCGAGGAGCAGGGGGAGCGCGGCCACGGCGACGTGGTCGCCACGTTGCCGCACGTGGCGAACGGCATCGACCCCGATGGCACTGATGACCAGTCCTCCGACGAGGTCACCTTGGGGGGAGAAGCACACGGCGGGACGCTACCGGCCCGGGCCGGCGAGCCCCGGCGACCCGATCAGGATGACCGGCTGGCGCCGGCGGACAGCTCGTCGAGGGCTTGGGCCAGGGCGTTCCACGACAACGTGGCGCACTTGATGCGGACCGGGAATTTGACGACGCCTTGCAAGGCGGCGAGCTCCCCGAGCGCTTCGGGGTCGGCGAGGACGGCATCGTCGACGTCGAACACCTCGGCGCCGGGCCCCGATGCCTCCCCGTCGCCCAGCTTGGTCTCGTGGATCGACATCATGGACTTGAACGTGCGGATGAGGTCCCGGACCTCATCGAGGGTCTTGCCCTTCACCGAAGCCGACATGAGCGACGCCGAGGACTGGCTGATCGAACATCCCTGGCCGGCGATCCGGATGTCGACGAGCGTGTCACCCTCCACGATGACGTAGACCACGACCTCGTCGCCGCACAACGGGTTGAAGCCCTCGACCCGATGGGCCGGGGGAACGGGCAGCTCTCCTCGGTTCCGCGGGCTGCGGTAGTGGTCGAGGATGATCTCGCGGTAGAGGTCTTCGAGGCCGGGCATCGTCAACCGAACAGGGTACCGGCCGCGGCGATGCCATCGGCCAACGCGTCGACGTCGGAAACGTCGTTGTACACGTACAGGGAGGCCCGGGCCGTGGCGGTGACGCCGAGGCGGCGCATGAGGGGCTTGGCGCAGTGGTGCCCGGCCCGGACGCACACACCGGCCTGGTCGAGTACCTGGGCCAGGTCGTGGGGGTGGATGTCGCGGAAGGCGAACGAGATCACGCCCGCTCGGCTGTCGGTGGTCGGCGGCCCGAAGATCCGCAGGTCGTCACCGAATCGCTCCGTCAGCGTGTCGAGGGCGTAGGCGGTGAGCGCCGTCTCGTGGCTCTCGATGGCCTCGGCCCCGATCTTCGACAGGTAGTCGACGGCCGCATGGATGCCGATCGCCTCGGCGATGGGCGGCGTGCCGGCCTCGAACTTCCAAGGCAGCTCGTTGGGGCTGAACCCGTCGTGGCGGACGTCGCGGATCATGCCCCCGCCTCCCATGAACGGCGGCATGGCTTCGAGGAGCTCGCGCCGTCCCCACAGCACCCCGATCCCGGTCGGCCCGAGCATCTTGTGGGCACTGAAGGCGATGAAATCGCACCCGAGGCTGCCGACGTCGGTGCGCAGATGGGGGACGGACTGGGCGCCGTCGGCCACCACGACGGCGCCGGCGGCGTGGGCCGCCCGGGCGATCTGGGCGAAGGGGGTGATGGTCCCGATCACGTTGGACATCGCCGTGACCCCGACGAGCTTCACGCCGTCGACCAGGCGCTCGAGGTGGGCAAGGTCGAGTCGGTAGGCATCGTCGACGCCGATCCAGCGCAGCTCCAGGCCTCGCTCCTCGGCCAGCATCAACCAGGGCACCAGGTTGGCGTGGTGCTCCATGTCGGTCAGCAGCACGACGTCGCCGGCTCGGAGGTTCGCCCGGCCCCAACTCCACGCCACCAGGTTGAGAGCCTCGGTGGCGTTCTTGGTGAAGATCACCTCGTGCTCGGGGTCCGGTGCGCCGATGAAGCGGCCCACGGCCATGCGGGCCGCTTCGAAGCGCCGGTCGGCCTCCTCGGCGATGGCGTAGACGCCGCGGTGCACGTTGGCGTGTGAGGTCTCGTAGTAGTCCTCCATGGCGTCGAGCACCGCCCGAGGGTGCTGGGACGACGAGGCCGAGTCCAGGTACACGATGGGGCGTCCGCGCACGATGCGCCCGAGCAGGGGGAATTCGGCCTTGGGGGCGGGGGGCTCCAGGCGCTGCATCGTGGTCAGGTCCGCCATGCGTCGAATCCCTCCGCCTCGAGGCGCGTGGCCAACTCCGGGCCACCGCGATCGACGATGGCCCCGTCCACCAGCACGTGGACCACGTCGGGCTCGAGCAGCTCGAGGATGCGGGTGTAGTGGGTGACCAGGAGTACGCCGGTCTTCGGGCGCTCGTCGCGCACCGAGCGCACGCCCCGGGCCACCACGGCCAGTGCGTCGATGTCCAGGCCGGAGTCGGTCTCGTCCAATACGGCCAGCTCCGGCTCGAGGAGGGCCATCTGCAGGACCTCGTTGCGCTTCTTCTCGCCGCCGGAGAATCCCTCGTTGAGTGGACGCTCGCCGAACGCCGGGTCGATGTCGAGGCGCTGCATCCACTCGAGCATGGACAGGCGTACCTCGAGGACCGACCGGTCCTCGCCGAAGCGTGCGGCGGTGGCCTGGCGCAGGAATTGGAGCACCGGCACGCCGGTGATGGCCTCGGGGTACTGGAACGCCAGGAACATCCCGGCCTTGGCTCGCACGTCGGGGGGCCAGGCGGTCACGTCCTCGCCCCGGAAGCGGATGGCCCCGGCCGTCACCTGGTAGGCGGGACTGCCCATGAGCGTGCTGGCCAGGGTGGACTTGCCCGAGCCGTTGGGGCCCATGAGCGCGTGGAGCTCGCCCTCGGCCACCGTCAGGTCGACGCCGCGGAGGATCTCGGTATCGTCGGCGGCGACGTGGAGGCCCTGGATCTCGAGCAAGGGGGCGGCGGCGCTCACGCCCCCGAGTCTAGCGCCCGGTCCCTATTTGCACTACCGAGATAGTGCGAATAGGGCCCAGACCCAGGTTGTCCCGGCCCCTCCGATAGCGTCACCCCGCAATGAGCGACCCCTGGACGTTCTCGGGCAGCGTGTCGGTGACGGACCAGGCGGCCGGGACCGTCACCCTGGTCGACGAGTCGACCTTCATCATCTCGGGAGCTTCCGGTGACGTGGTCCGGGGCCCGGCCGGGGGGTTGTTCGTCCGGGACACCCGGATCCTGTCCCGCTTCGAGCTGCGGGTGAACGGGACGGCCCCCGAGGCCCTCGCCTGCGTCAGCGAGGAGCCCTTCTCGGCCACCTTCGTGTCGCGGTGCGCGCCCCGGGCGGGACGGGCCGATTCGACGTTGATGGTGTTCCGTCGCCGGTATGTGGGCCAGGGCATGCGCGAGGACATCGTCATCCGCAATTTCGGAGACGAGCCCACCTTCTGCTCGGTCGAGGTCTTCCTCGGCGTCGACTTCGCCGACCTGTTCGCCGTCAAGGAGGGCCGGGCCGGAAACCCTGACGGCGAGATCACCCACAAGGCCTCGGCCGACGCGCTCGGCTTCTCGTACCGGCGCGGCACCGTCAACCGGGGCGCGGAGCTGCGATTCTCGCCGACCCCGGCACTGGTGGCCGTCGACCTCGTGAGCTTCGAGGCGATCGTGCCCGCCCGCGGCGAGTGGCAGGGGTGCCTCGAGGTCCACCCGGTCATCGAAGGCAAGTCCATCGACCCCCGCTACCTGTGCGGCCAGCCCGTGGAGCGCGCCGCGCCGGCCGAGCGCCTGGCGCGCTGGCGCCGTCAGGTGCCGCAGGTCGAGACCGATCACGAAGGCCTGCGCACCCTGCTGGCCCGCAGCGCCGAGGACCTCGGCGCCCTGCGCATCTTCGATCCCGACTTCCCCGAACGCGTGGTCGTGGCGGCCGGCGCGCCGTGGTTCATGACCGTCTTCGGGCGGGACTCGCTCCTCACGTCGTGGATGGCCCTGGTGGTCGACCCCGACCTGGCCCTCGGGGTGCTGCAGACGTTGGCGCGGTTCCAAGGCCGCGACATCGACCCGAGGAGCGAGGAGCAGCCGGGCCGCATCCTCCACGAGATGCGCTTCGGCGAGGCCCCATCACTGTCGCTCGGTGGCGGGAGCATCTACTACGGCACCGCCGACGCTACGCCGTTGTTCGTGATGTTGCTCGGCGAGCTGCGCCGGTGGGGACTGGCGCGCGAGGTCGTGGACGAGTTGTTGCCGAATGCGGAACGGGCTTTGGAATGGATCGAGCACTTCGGCGACGCCGACGGCGACGGCTACGTGGAGTACAACCGGGCCACGGACCGAGGCCTGGCCAATCAAGGCTGGAAGGACTCCTGGGACGGCGTCCGGTACAACGACGGATCGGTGGCCCAGGCCCCCATCGCCTTGTGCGAGGTCCAGGCGTACGTCTACGGCGCGTATCTCGCCCGTGCCCACTTCGCCCGCGAGATGGGCGACGAACCCACCTACGAGCGCTATCGGGCCAAGGCGACGAAGCTCAAGGCCGACTTCAACCGCGACTTCTGGCTCGAGGACCGGGGCTGGTATGCCATCGGCCTCGACCGGGACAAGCGCCCGATCGACTCGCTCACCTCGAACATGGGCCACTGCCTGTGGACGGGCATCGTCGACAACGACAAGGCGCGACTGGTGGCCGACAGGCTCATGTCGCCCGACATGTTCAGCGGGTGGGGCGTGCGCACTCTGGGAGCGTCGATGCCCGGGTACAACCCCATCAGCTATCACTGCGGCTCGGTGTGGCCCCACGACACGGCCATCGTCGCCGCCGGCATGGCGCGCTACGGGCTCTTCGAGCACAGCCAGCGCCTGTTTTCCGCCCTCATCGACGCCGGTGTGGCCCTCGGCGGCCGGCTGCCGGAACTGTTCAGCGGCCTCGACCGCTCGGAGTTCGCCTCGCCGGTGGGCTATCCCACGTCGTGCTCGCCCCAGGCGTGGGCGGCGGCCTCCCCGCTGTTGTGCCTGCGGAGCATCCTGCGCCTGGACCCGTGGGTGCCCTACGGGAAGACCTGGCTCGCTCCGGCCCTACCCGCCGGCATCAAGCGCCTGAAGGTGGTCGGCATCCCCCTGGCCGGCTCTCGTGTCACCGTCGAGGTGGAGGGTGACGACGTCCACATCGAGGGCATTCCCGACCACATCGAGCTCGTCACCGAGCCTCGTCAGCCGGCGACCGCCGTCTGACATGGGCCCGGCCGCCGCCGCGCCGGCCGGGCCGCCCTCGCATCAGGTCCCCCAGGAGCGGGCCCACGTCTTGGCGATCGACCTCGGCACGAGTGGGCCCAAGGTCGCCCTGGTCTCGGCCACCGGACAGGTGACGGCGAGCGCCTTCGAGGCGCTGTCCACGCTGCTGCTGCCCGGCGGCGGCGCGGAGCAAGACCCCCGGCGGTGGTGGTCGGCCGTCACCGCCGGGGCACGCCGCGTCATGGCCGAGGGCGTCGTCGCCCCCGACGACGTGGTGGGGGTGGGCGCCACCGCCCAGTGGTCGGGCACGGTCGCCGCCGGCGAGGACGGCACGGCGCTTCGCCCGGCGGTCATCTGGATGGACTCGCGCGGCTCGGACGCCATCACCCGTCAGACCGGCGGCCCTGTGAGCGTGCTCGGCTACGACGTCCGAAAGCTCCAACGCTGGATCCGGCTCACCGGTGGGGTGCCGGGACACTCGGGGAAGGACCCCACCGCCCACATCTTGTGGATCCGCGAGTCCGAGCCCGACGTCTACCGGGCCACGTACAAGTTCCTCGAGCCGGTCGACTGGATCAACCAGCGGCTCACCGGACGCTTCGCCGCCTCGCACGACTCGATCACCGCCCACTGGGTCACCGACAACCGCCGCATCGGCGCCATCGCCTACGACGACGGTCTGTTGGCCATGGCCGGGCTCGAGCGCTCCAAACTGCCCGACCTCGTCCCGAGTGCCAGCATCATGGGGCGACTCCGAGCCGATGCCGCCGCCGAGCTCGGTCTCCCGACCGGGTTGCCCGTCTCGACGGGGACGGGTGACCTTCACTCGGCCGCCGTGGGTTCGGGGGCGGTCGGCCTGTTCGACGCCCATCTCTACATCGGGACGTCCTCGTGGATCTCCTGCCACGTGCCGTTCAAGAAGACCGACCCGTTGCGCAACGTCGCCTCCATCCCCGCCGCTCTCCCTGATCGCTACCTGGTGGCCGACGAGCACGAGACGGCCGGGGCGTGCCTCACCTTCTTGGCCGACCTCTTGGGCGAGGAGCCCGGGACCGAGGCCTATCGCCGCTTCGACGAGGTGGCCGCCGCGGTCCCCGCCGGCGCCCACAAGACCTTGTTCACGCCGTGGCTCAACGGCGAGCGATCGCCCGTCGACGACCACACCATCCGTGGTGGCTTTCACAACCTGTCCCTGTCGACCTCGCGCCGAGACCTGGTCCGAGCCGTCTACGAGGGAGTGGCGTTCAATTCGCGATGGCTGCTCGAGGCCGTCGACCGGTTCGTGGGCCGACGCATCGAGTCGCTGACCTTCGTCGGCGGCGGCGCCAACTCCGACGTCTGGGCCCAGATCCACGCCGACGTGACCGGGCGCCGCATCCGACCGGTCGTCGAACCGGTGCTGGCCAACGTGCGCGGCGCGGGGTTGCTGGCCCTGGTGGCGTTGGGGCGAGTGCAGGTCGACGACATCCCGGCCATGGTGCGCCTCCAAGCCGGTGTCGAGCCCGACGTGTCGAACCGAGCGATCTACGACGAGCTCTACGGTGAGTTCGTGGCGCTCTACAAGCGGACCAGGGCCATCCACCGGCGCCTCAACCGGGGAGGCCGTGCACGCTGACAGGGCCGGACGGTGCCGAAGAGCGCCCCTCTCGCGGTCGTGGTCGACGCCTGATCGGGCCCGCGCCCGGGGCGGGTGACGGGTAGGGTCTTCGCCGTGAGCGCGGGGAAGAAGGCTACGGGTGTCGCCGCCGGTGTGGGCGTCGTCGGCACGATCATCAGCATCTGGTGGTTCGCCTTGCGGCCACGTCGCAAGCGGGCCAAGACGCGGGTGCCGGGCCCGGGAAGCGGAGACTGAGTCCGCTAGTACCGCTGCTTCCGGGCCTCGGTGCGCACGATGGCCGGCAGCACGTCGCTGATCGCGCCGCGCACGACCACGTCGGCGATCCCGTCGTACTCGGTGGGCGAGCCGTTGACGATGACCAATGACGCGCCGGATCGGCAGGCGCTCGGGACCAGCCCGGCGGCGGGGTAGACGGCCAGGGTGGATCCGACGGCCAGCAGGAGGTCGCACGCCGTCGCCGCGGCGTGGGCCCGCTCGAGGTCGGCGGCGACCAGTGCCTGGCCGAAGCTGATGGTGGCCGACTTCAAGATCCCCCCACAGGGCCCGTCGGCGAGCACTTCGACGCACGACGGGTCGTCCTCACCGGCCTCGACGCGCGCCAGGATGTCGGGCATCGGCGAGCGGGCGCCGCACGACAGGCAGGCCACTTCGCGCATCGTGCCGTGGATCTCCACCACCCGGGCGGGGTCTGATCCCGCCGCCTGGTGCAGTCCGTCGATGTTCTGGGTGACCAGCGTGTCGAGGATGCCCCGACGCTCCAGGGCCACGATGGCCCGGTGGCCGGCGTTGGGTCGGGCCTGCCAGGTGGGCGACTCCAGGCGCTGGCGCCATGCGCGGCGTCGGACCTCGGGGTCCGACACGTAGACCGGCAAGGTGGCCAGCTTCTCGGCCTCGGGGTTCTTCGTCCACACGCCGTCGGGGCCCCGGAAGTCGGGGATCCCCGAGTCCGTGGAGATGCCCGCCCCGGTGAGGACCACCACCCGCCGCGCGTACCCGACGAGGCGTCGAGCCCGCTCGATGTCGTCAACGGGCGCGTCCGCCCACGGGTCGGCGCCGGGCTCGTCTGTTTCGGAGTCGGGAACCATCGCCTCAGTGTCGCGCCCGGCGGCCGGCGCGATCACGGCCGGGCCCGTCGGGCCCGGCGATAGCCTGAGTCGTGGCCTTCTCCTCTCTGCGGCCGCTCCGCTCGCGCAATTTCGCCCTGGTGTGGTCGGCGGCGCTGGTTTCGAACGCCGGGTCCTGGATGCAGACCGTCGCCCTGGGCGCCTTCATCACGGTGAAGACCCATGACCCGCTGTGGACGGGCCTGGTCGCCGCGGCCGGCTTTCTGCCTATGGGCCTGCTCTCACCCGTGGGTGGAGCGCTGGCCGACCGCTTCGACCGGCGCCGCTGGCTGATCGTGACGACGGTGGCCGAGGCCGCTTTCGCCGGCGTGCTGGCCGTGCTGGCCGCCGGCAACGCGCCGCCGTGGGCCATGGTGCTCGCCACCTTCTTCGGCGGGGTGGCGGCCGCGGTGGGATTCCCGTCCTACCAGGCCATGCTGCCCGACCTCGTTCGCCGGGAAGACCTGCTCGCCGCCGTGTCCCTGTCGTCGGCCCAGTTCAACGTGGGCCGTGTCATCGGTCCCGTCCTGGCCGGCGTGGTTCTGGTGCTCAGCTCGGCCACGTGGGCTTTTGCCGTCAACGCGTTGTCGTTCGGGGCGGTGGTGGTCGCCCTCGTGCTGGTGCGCCTGCCCCGTCACGAAGGCGCCCCGACGGAGCAGGGCATGGTCGAGCGCATTGTCGCCGGCGCCCGCGTCGCGTGGGCCGAGCCGGGCTGTCGAAACGCCGTCATCCTGATCGGCATCGTGGCCCTCTTCGGGTCCCCGTTCATCGGCCTTGTCCCGGCCATGGCCATCGAGCGGCTCCATCGTGGCTATGGCGGCAACGTCGTGCTCGTCACCGGCCAGGGGATCGGCGCGGTGATCGGCGCCCTGGCCCTGGCACCGCTGGCCGCCGTCCTCGGGCGGCAGCGGCTCGTCGCATCCGCGCTGATCGCTTTCCCGATCGCCCTCATCGGCTACGGGCTCGCCCCGAGACTGTGGTCGGCCACGCTGGCCATCGTGGTGGTGGGCGGCTGCTACATCGGCGTGCTCTCGGGGCTCAGCACGGTCGTGCAACTGCGAGCACCCGAGCATGCGCGCGGGCGCATCCTCGGTCTCTACATGATGGCGCTCGGCACGATCTACCCGATCGGCCTCGTCGTCCAAGGGGCGATCGCCCGAGCCGTCGGCATCGCCGCCGTCACCGTGACATCGGGCGTCCTCCTCCTGGGCGCCATGGCCGCGATCGCCGTCTTTCGCCGTCGCATGTTCGACGCCCTGTCCGATCCCGTCCGGGCGTCGCTCGAGCCCGTCGGCCCGTGAGCCCGACCCGGCCCCTGATCGAGACGGTGGAGCCGGCCGCCGCGGAGGACGCCCAGCGTCGCGTCGGCGGCGCGCTGGCCGACGCCGGCATCGGGCCCGGGGACCGGGTCGCGTTCTGCCTGGGCTCATCGGCCGACCTCCTGGTCTGCGTGCTCGGTGCGCTTCGACTCGGCGTCGTCCCGGTGCTGTTGAACGCCACGCTCCTTCCCGCCGAGCGCGCCGCGCTGATCGGCGACGCCGATCCCGCACTGGTCGTGGCGGACGAGAAGGGCCTGGCCGCCTTGGTCAACGGCGGACACGCGCCGGCCGACCTGGCCCCGGTCCCCCTGGCCCGTCCCATGCACTACACGTCGGGGACGACCGGGCGGCCCAAGGGGGTGTGGAGCGGTGTCCTCGACGACCAGGATGCGCAGGCGCTGTTCGACGACGAGGCCGACCTGTGGGAGTTCGACGCGTCGGACACCCACCTCGTGTGCTCGCCCTTGTACCACTCGGTATCGGTGCGGTTCGCGGCCGGGACGCTCCTGCGCGGTGGCCGGGTGGTGGTGCTGTCGCATTTCGAGCCGGCTGCCGCCCTCGAGGCGATCGCCGCGTACCGTCCGACGACCACGTTCATGGCCCCCACCGCCCTCCAGCGCGTGTTGCGCCACCCGACGATGCCCCGGCGCCTGCCGTCGCTACGCCTGCTCGTCCATGCCGGTTCGTTCTGCCCGCCCCCGGTCAAGCGCGACGCCATCGAGCGGGTCGGGCCCGGGGTGTGCCGGGAGTTCTACGGCTCCACCGAGGGGCAATTCACCGTGTGCGGTACCGAGGAATGGCTGGCCCGCCCCGGCACGGTGGGCCGGGCCCGACCTGGTCGCCGGCTCGAGGTGGACGCGGACGGGACGGTGTGGTGCCACGCGCCGGGCTACGCCCGCTTCGAGTACTGGCGCGATCGTGAGGCCACGGCCCGGGCCTGGCGGGCCGGCGCGTTCACGGTCGGCGACCTCGGGCGTCTCGACGACGACGGGTACCTGTACCTCGACGGCCGGCGCGAGGACCTGGTCATCACCGGTGGGGTCAACGTCTACCCGGCCGAGGTGGAGGCGGCCCTGGCCGAAGCGCCCGGCGTGGTCGAGGTGGCGGTCTTCGGCGTGCGCGACGACGAGTGGGGCGAGCGGGTGTGCGCCGCCGTGGTGGGGGAGGCGACCGAATCCGACCTGCGCCGCCACGCCGAGGGCCGTCTCGCCCCCTACAAGCGCCCGAAGGAGTATTTCGTCGTGAGGCACCTGCCGCGCACGGCCACCGGCAAGCTGCGCCGGGGCGCGTTGGCCGGCCGGCTCGGGCTGGAGGGTGATCCCGCCACCTGATCGCGACCGGACCGCGACCCACGCGGGCTCACGGCGCGCCAAGCTGGTGCCATGGCCATCGCAACGGTGAACCCCACCACGGGGAAGACGGAACAGGAATTCACCCCCCACGACGACGCCGAGGTGGCGCGGCGCCTGCGCCTGGCGGCCGACGCCTTTGCCGCCTACCGCAGGACCACCTTCGCCGAGCGCGCCCGGTGGGTCCTGAGCGCGGCCGCGCTGATCGAGGGCGAGGTCCCCGATATCGCCCGGGTCATGACCACCGAGATGGGCAAGACCTTCGCCGCCGCCAAGGGCGAGGTGGCCAAGTGCGCCACAGCCCTGCGTTGGTACGCGGCACACGCCGAGGACTACCTGGCCGACGAGACCGTCGCCACCTCGGCCAGCGACAGCCGAATCGCGTACCAGCCCATGGGGCCGGTCCTGGCCGTCATGCCGTGGAATTTCCCCATGTGGCAGGTCATCCGCTTTGCCGCCCCGGCGCTCATGGCCGGGAACGTGGGCCTGTTGAAGCACGCCTCGAACGTTCCCCAAACCGCCCTCATCATCGAGGACCTGTTCCGACGCGCCGGGTTCCCCGAGGGGGTCTTTCAGACCCTCCTCGTGGAGTCGGGCCGGGTGGCGGCGATCATCGAGGACCCCGTCGTGCGGGCGGTGACGATCACCGGGTCCGAGGCGGCGGGGCGTTCGGTGGCCGAGACGGCGGGGCGGGCCATCAAGAAGTCGGTGCTCGAGCTCGGTGGGAGCGACCCGTTCATCGTCCTGCCGTCGGCCGACATCGAGCGCGCCATCAGCGTGGGTGTCACCGCTCGGGTCCAGAACAACGGCCAGAGCTGCATCGCGGCCAAGCGGTTCATCATCCACGCCGATGTCTACGACCGCTTCGAGAAGGGCTATGTCGAGGCCATGGCCGCTTTGGGCGTGGGCGACCCGATGGACCCGGCTACCGAAGTCGGGCCGTTGGCCACCGAAACTGGGCGCGCCGACATCGACGAGTTGGTGCGCGATGCGGTCGACCGCGGCGCATCGGTGTTGTGCGGCGGAGCGGCCCCCGAAGGCCCGGGTTGGTTCTATCCGCCGACGGTGATCACCGGTGTCACCCCGGCCATGCGCGTCGAGCGCGAAGAGCTGTTCGGGCCGGTCGCCGTGTTGTATCGCGTGGACGATCACGACGGGGCGCTGGCGCTGGCCAACGACTCGGACTTCGGCCTGGGTGCGAGCGTGTGGACGAGTGACCCGTCGGAGCAGGCCATGTTCGCCGAGCACCTCGACGTCGGGATGGTCTTCGTCAATGCCATGGTGGCCTCGACGCCCGAGCTCCCCTTCGGCGGGATCAAGAAGTCGGGCTACGGCCGTGAGCTCTCGGCCCATGGCATTCGGGAGTTCTGTGACGTGAAGACCGTCTTTCGCGCCTGAGGCCGGGACCCGAGACCGGGACCCGAGACCGGGACCCGGTGTCGACCGACTCAGCGGCTACTCGTGCCAGCCCGGTGACCAGTGCGGCTCGGGCGACTGCCCGGCCGCCGCGGCCAGCGCAAAGAGCGAGTCCACCAATTGCCGACGTACTTCGACCGGGATGCCCTCGAGCAGGGCCCGTACCTCGGTCCGGCGCCGCTCGATGACGTCGCCCACCAGCGTGCGGCCTGCCGGCGTCACTTCGAGGTTCACCTCACGGCGGTCGATCTCGTCGCGGCTTCGGGTTATCAGCCCCTTGCGCACCAGCCGGTCGCACATCCGTGTCGCCGTCGACGGGCTCACGGCCAACGCCTCGGCCAGGTCGGCCAGGCGTCGCTTCCCATAGGTCAACACCACGAGCGTCCGGTACTGCGGGAGCGTGACGTCCTCGTGGCTGGCGCCGAGCGATCGGACGGCGATGGCCACCATGGCCCGGCTGGCCATGATGACGGCCTCGATCACCTCGTCTTCGTCGGCGGTCGCCATGCCGGAACCCCCGACCGCCCCCTCGGCTCCCGCGTACCGATGTTCGTCGCGTGCCACGTCAGTCATGCGCCGTCGCCTCCCCGGGCACGTCCTCGTCGCTCGACCGCTCCGCCGCTCGGTCACGACGCTCCTCTACGGGCACTATCACCCGTATCGGTTTGTGATGCAGGGGTAATTATGCCCTATTGCAAGCGGGCATTGATTGCACTCGCCATCAATCTCCTGGCCTCGGTCAATCTCCCCTCGGCCACCAGGCTCGGGAAGGGGCCGTCGAGCAGCCCACGCCAGTCGATGTCGGACGTGGCCCGGCCCCCCGAGACGGCGGCGGCGCGCCCTTCGGCCAGGAGCTCGGCCAGCTCGCCCAGGCCGGGCCCGAGGGCCGTGGCGACCCGGTCGCGCAGCCACGAGGCCAGTGCGGGGGAGGCCCCGCCGGTCGACACGGCCACACTGACGGCCCCGTCGCGGTGCACAGCCGGCAGCACGGCGCTGCAGCGTGTCGGGTCATCGGCGCTGTTGACCCACACGCCCGCCGCATCGGCGTCGCGATGGACCTCGGCGTCGACGGTCGGGTCGCCGGTGGCCGTGAAGACCAGGCGGTAGTTGGCCGCCTCGCCGGCGCGGTAGGGGCGCAGTTGCAGGTCGAGGGGGTGCTCGTCGACGCCGTCGAGCGCCCCCTCCTCGGCCAGGGTCGCCACCGCCTCATGGAGCTCGGGGGCGACGACGGTGACCGACGCGCCACAAGCCAGCAGGCCGGCGATCTTCCTGGCGGCCACGGCGCCGCCGCCCACGACCAGGCACCGGCGACCGGTCACCACGAGCCCCACGGGAAAGACATCGAGGCCGGTGCGCCCGGTCATCGGGCACCCGTCATCTGGTCATCGGGTCGCGTCTCCGTCGGCGTCGGCGCCGACCATCGCCGGCGCGCCGACCATGCCGGCGGCCACGGTGGCATTGGTCGCCTCGTCGATGATGACGAAGCTGCCCGTCACCCGGTTCACCTGGTAGAGGTCGGCCGCGATCGGCGTGGCCACGGCGATCCTCCCCACGCCGATGTCGTTCTGCTCCAGAACGTCCGTCGCCACCAGGGCCAGCGAGTCCACGTCGAGCCGGCCCTCGAGCGCCACCAGTCGGGCCGGCGTGATCCGCGTCGTGTGCTTGACCCGGAACCGCCGGCCCACCTCGACCGGCTGCTCGCCGAACCAACACACGGTGGCCTCGAACTCACGCAAGACCTCGGGGGCGCCGTCGACCGGGGCGATCAGGTCCCCGCGCCCGACATCGAGGTCGTCGCCTAACGACACCGTGACCGACAGCGACGAGGTGGCCTGTTGGAGGACGCCGTCGAAGGTGCCCACGGAGTCGATGCGACTGCGACCGCCGGCGGGGAGGACCACCACCTCGTCGCCGGCGTGAAGCGTCCCGCCGCTCACCATGCCGGCGTAGCTGCGCCCCCCGCCGGGGTGGCGCACCACCCACTGCACCGGGAGCCGGGCCCCGGCGCCGCCCTCGGTGACCCAGGCATTGGTCGGCGCTGCTTCCAGGGCCTCGAGGACCGTCGGCCCCTCGTACCAGGGGGAGCGCTCGGATGCCTCGACCACGTTGTCGCCGCGTAGGGCGGACACCGGCACGGTGATCACCGTCTCGATGCCGAGGCGTCGAGCCAGCGACCGCATCTCGGTGTCCACGGACCGGTAGGTGGCCTCGTCCCAGTCCGCGAGGTCCATCTTGTTGGCCGCCACGAGGAGGTGTCGGACGCCGAGTAGCGCGGCGATGCAGCAGTGGCGCCGCGTCTGCTGGCGTAGGCCGGCAGTGGCGTCGACGACGACCACGGCGAGATCGGCCGTCGACGCCCCGGTGGCCATGTTGCGCGTGTACTGCACGTGTCCGGGGCAGTCGGCGATGACGAACTTGCGAAGCGGCGTGGCCGCATAGCGATAGGCCACGTCGATGGTGATGCCCTGCTCGCGCTCGGCGCGCAGCCCGTCGGTGACGAAGGAGAGGTCTATGCCCTCGGCGCCCCGGCGCCGGCTAGCCGTGGACAACGCCTCGAGCTGGTCGTCGAAGAGCTGTTTGGTGTCGTGGAGGAGCCGGCCGATCAGTGTCGACTTGCCGTCGTCGACCGAGCCGATGGCGGCGAAGCGCAACAAGCTGGAGCCGGGCGCCACCACCCCTCGACCCGAGGTCGGTGTCACCCCCGGGCCGGGAGCGGGCATGTCAGAAGTAGCCTTCGCGCTTTCGGTCCTCCATGGACGTCTCGGAGAACTTGTCGTCGGCCCGCGTCGCCCCGCGCTCGCTAACGCGAGAGGCGGCGACCTCGGTGATGACCTGGTCGATGGTGGTGGCCTCGGAGCGCACCGCGCCGGTGCAGGTGGCGTCGCCGACGGTGCGAAAGCGCACGGTGGCCTCCTCGACGATCTCGCCGGGCCGGGGGTGCACCCACTCGGAGACGGCCAGGAGCATCCCGTCGCGTTCGACCACGGGTCGGCGGTGCGCGTAGTAGCTCGATGGCAGGGCGATCTCTTCGCGGCGGATGTACTGCCACACGTCGAGCTCGGTCCAGTCCGACAGCGGGAAGGCCCGCAGATGCTCGCCCGGGCTCACCTGCCCGTGGTAGAGGTGCCACAGCTCGGGACGCTGGTTGCGCGGGTCCCACTGTCCGAAGGCGTCGCGAAACGAGAGGACGCGCTCCTTGGCGCGTGCCTTGTCCTCGTCACGGCGGGCCCCGCCGATGCAGGCGTCGAAGCCGTGGGCGGTGATGGCGTCGAGGAGGGTGACGCTCTGGAGCCGGTTGCGCGAGCCTTGCGGGCCGGGGTCGGCCACCCGCCCGACGTCGATGGACGCCTGGACCGACGCCACGATGAGCTCCTCGTCGAGCTCGGCCATCCGCTTGTCACGGAACTCGAGCACCTCGGGGAAGTTGTGCCCCGTGTCCACGTGCATCACCGGGAAGGGGAAGCGCCCGGGCCGGAAGGCCTTCTCGGCCAGGCGCAACAAGAGGGCCGAGTCCTTACCCCCGCTGAAGAGGAGCACCGGCCGCTCGCACTCGGCCGCCACCTCGCGCATGATGAAGACGGCGTGAGCCTCGAGCATGTCGAGATGGTCGGGGCGGACCCCGACGCTGTCGTCGCATTCCTCGGGCCGGCGGACTGCGTCGAACGTGGTGGCCATGGTGGTTGCTCCGAGCCTCGCGGGCCGCCGCCGGGCGAATCCCCGGCGCCCCTAAAGAAGGAAATCCTGATCTGGTTAGTCATGTATAGTGGGGCCGAGCCTCCAGAACAAGTCCCTCGCCCCGTCGGCCGCCGCCATGGTCGTCGCTGCGGGGCGCGGACATGGGACACAAGCGGACATGGGACACAATTGGCCTCGGCACCGTGGCGAGGCCCGGCGAACAAGGGAAAGAGTGCAGGTGGGCACAATCACCGGGGATGCAGCCGACCTCGAGGAACTGGCCGCCCGCTCGGCCGAGCTCGAGTCGGCCCCGGCCTCCAAGGTCATCGCCTGGGCGGTCGAGCGATTCGGCCGCGATCTGGTCCTGGCGTGCTCCTTCCAGGACGTGGTGCTCGTGGACCTGGCCGTGGGCCTGGACCCGGACATCGAGGTTCTGTTCCTCGACACCGGCTTCCATTTTCCCGAGACGATGGCCTTCGTCCAGGCGGTCCGGTCCCGCTATCACCTCAACCTGCGCGTCCTGACCCCCGGGCCCGAAGCCGAGCAATGGCCCTGTGGGACCGAGCGCTGCTGCGAGTTGCGCAAGGTGGCCCCGCTCGACGCCGCGTTGGCCGGGCGCGCCGCATGGCTCACGGGCCTCAAGCGCGTCGACGCGCCGACGCGGGCGGACGCGCCGATCGTCTCGTGGGACGAGGCTCGGGGATTGGTCAAGGTCAATCCGCTGGCCACGTGGAGCGACGACGACGTGGCCGGCTACCTGGCTGACCACGGGCTGCCGATTCATCCCCTCATGTCCAAGGGTTATCTGTCCATCGGATGCGCACCGACCACGCGGCCCGTTGTCCCCGGCGAGGACCCGCGGGCGGGTCGGTGGTCAGGAATGGGCAAGACCGAGTGTGGGCTCCACGCGTAATGTCGCGGCGAAGTGACAACCCCTACGGCACCGAGATCCGCGGTCGGGAACGGGCCATGCACTTCGTCAACCCCTACCGGCACATCGGCGAACTGAATCCGGTCGAGCGGCTGAAGCTCGAGCGTGACCCCATGGACGTGGCCGACGACGTGATCGCCAAGTACGCCCCCGGCGGCCCGAAGGCCATCGCCGCCGTGCCCGGCGAGGTCGAGCGCCTCAAGTGGGTCGGTCTCTACCCCCAACGCCAGGGCGGTGACGCCTTCATGCTGCGGGTCAAGGTCCCAGGCGGCGTGCTCAGCGCCGACCAGGCCCGAGAGATCGGCGTGGCGGCCGATGCCTTCGCCGAGGGGCCCGACGACAATTGGGTCTTCGGCAACCGCTACGCGGACATCACCACCCGTCAGGACATCCAGATGCACTGGATCCGGATCGCGGATGTGCCCCGGATCTGGCAGCGGTTCGCCGACGTGGGGCTCACCACCATCCAGGCGTGCGGGGACTCGGCCCGCAACGTGTTGTGCTGTCCGGTGTCGGGGGTCGATGCCGACGAGGCCTTCGACGCGCTCCCCGTGGCCCGGGCTGTCTCGGACTTCTTCACCGGCAACCGCGAGTACGCCAACCTGCCTCGCAAGTTCAAGATCAGCGTGTCGGGATGTCTCGAGGACTGTGCCCAGGCGGAGATCAACGACATCGGCCTCTGGCCGGCGCGCGCCGCTGACGGCACGCTCGGCTTCAACGTCCTCGCCGGCGGCGGGCTGTCCGACGGCGAGCGCCTGGCCTCGGACATCGACGTCTTCGTGGTACCCGAGCAGGCGGTCGAGATCACGCGGGCCATCGCCCAGCTCTTCGGTGAGCTGGGCAACCGCGAGTCGCGGGGCCTGGCCCGCATGCGGTACCTGGTCCAAGAGCTCGGGCCCGAGGGTTTTCGCGCCGAGCTCGCCACCCGCACGCGCTTTGCCTTGGCCGTGGCGGGCGAGGAGCTGACGAAACGCTACCGGGGTGACCATGTCGGCGTGCACCGCCAGCGCAACCCGGGCTTGTTCTACGTCGGCTGCTCGGTGCCGGTGGGGCGGATGTCGGGCATCGAGCTGGTCGAGGCCGCCCGCCTGGCGCGCACCTACGGGGACGGCACCATCCGACTGGCCACCGACCAGAACTTCGTCCTCACCGGGGTACCCGAGGACAAGGTGGACGATCTGGTGGCCGAGGACCTCCTCCAGAAGTATTCGCCGTTCCCCGGCCCATTCGAGCGTGGGGTGGTGGCCTGCACGGGCAGCGAGTTCTGCCGCTTCGCCGTGGTGGAGACCAAGGAGCGGGCCGTCAAGTGGGCCCGCTTCTTGGACAAGGAGATCACCGGCGACCCGGTGTCGGCGCCGACGACGTCCGCGCCGGTGCGTCTCTCGACGTCGCGTGGGGACGCCGGGATCATCCGCATGCACTTCTCCGGGTGCTCGGCGTCGTGCGCCCAGCCGCAGATCGCCGACATCGGCTTCCGGGGCGAGGTCGCCCACGTGGCCGAGCGCATCGTCGAGGCGGTGGACATCGGCCTCGGCGGGTCCCTCGGCGCCGACGCCGCGTTCATCGATTGGATCGACGCAGCCCGCCCGGTCGACGACGTGCCCGACGCGCTCGTGCGCGTGGTTCGCCGCTACCAGGCCGAACGCCGTTCCGGCGAGCCGTTCCACAACTGGGCCCGGCGGATCCCGCCCGAGGACCTGCGGGCCACGCTGGCCGGCCTCGCGTCCGAGTCGTCCGCCGACGCCGCCGCGACCGCCGGGGTTTCGACGTCCGGGGCCGGGAACCGATGAAGGGGTTCCGGCTTCGTGACGAGATGAACGGCATCGCCGAGCCCCCGGGCAAGACCTGGTTCTGGGAGCTCGAAGCCGGTGTCATCTTCGCCGACCGGTGCATCCAGTGTGGGACGTGTGTCGCCGTGTGCCCGTCGAACTCCATCGGGGTGGGGGAGGACACCGGGCTCCCGGAACTGGTCAAGATGTGCACGGGCTGCTCGCTGTGCTGGGACTTCTGCCCCCGGGGCGGGCTGCGCTACGAGGCGCTGTGGCCGCCTTCGACCCCGTCGGAGGAAAGCCCCGAGTCTCCGGTGGTGGTGAAGTCGGACGCGGCCGACCCCTATTGGAAGGTCACCGGGGGCCCGCCGGGCGACGGGTTGGGCGCCGTGATCTCCACCTACGCCGTGCGCGCCGGGGTCAAGGCCGATGACGCCCAGGACGGTGGCGTGGTCACGGCTTTGCTCCTGGCCCTGTTGGCCGGGGGCGACATCGACGGCGCCCTCGTGTCGAAGCCGTCGAGCGATCCCGACGAGTCGTGGAAGGGCATCGCCACCGTGGCCACCACGGCCAAGGAGATCGTCGATGCCGCCGGCAGCTTCTACAACCAGACGATGGCGCTGGCGGAGCTGGACCTGTCCGCCTACGCCCTCCCGGCCCGGCCGCGGCTGGCCGTCGTGGGCACTCCTTGTGAGATCCAGGGCATCCGGGCCATGCAGGCTCGGCGCTGGCCGACCGGTGCGCACCGGATCGACGCCGTCGTCCTCACCATCGCGTTGCTGTGCACCAAGAGCTTCGACTACGAGGCCCTGATGCTGCAGGCGTTGCGCGACAAGCGGGGCGTAGACCTCGACCGGGTGAGCAAGGTGGACGTCATCCACGGCCGGATGATCGTGGAGTACCGAGACGGCCGAGTAGCCGTAGACGAACCGGTCAAGGACTTCCACGGCGCCGCGCTGAAGGGATGCGACGAGTGCGCCGACTTCCTCGGGCGTGGGGCGGACCTCTCGGTCGGCAGCGTCGGGTCCATGGCGGGCTGGTCGAGTGTGTTGGTGCGCACGGAAGCCGGTCGTCTGGCCCTCGAGCGGGCCCGCGGGCGCCTCGACGTGCGCGACATCGACGATGTCGAGGCGCTGCTCAAGCTGGACCGCCTCGACAAGCGCATCGCCGAGCGAAGCCTGCAGCGCAAGCTGGACCCCGACGCGCCGTTGTTCATCGACTACGCCGAGCACTGCAACGGCTACGACGGTACCGACCGCGCTCCAGTGGTGCGGGACCGATGACGATGCTCGAGCCGGTCGACGGTGTGCGCCTGTGCCTCCCCGAGGAGCCCGAGGAGCTGCGCCGCAACCTGCGCGACGCGGTGCTCGGAGGTGGGGACTGGCGCGAGGGCTTCAGTGACGACGTCTGCATCGGCGTCTGGATCTGGGAGCAATGGCGGCCCGCCCTGGAGCCCGCCGGTATGGCCCGTGAGACGTTCGTCGAGATCGTCACCGCCTACCGGCGCGAGCTGTGGTTCTGGCTGATGGGCGATCGCCAGTGGGCCCAATTCGTCGAGGGTCTGGCCGGTCGCGTGGGCCGACGCCTGCCCGCGTCCTGAGCCACCCGCCCGACCGTCCGACCCCGTTCCTGCGCCATGCCACCCGGGAGCCCGCTCGTCGTCGCGCTCGAATCGGTTCGCGTCGTGCGCGACGGTCGCGTGCTCCTCGACGGGATCGATTGGGAAGTGTGCTCCGGCGAGCGCTGGGCCTTGCTGGGGCCCAACGGTTCGGGCAAGACCACGTTGCTGCGCATCGCCGGGATGCAGCTGTTGCCCACCAGCGGCGCGGTCGAGGTGCTCGGCGAGCGCTTCGGGCAGACCGATGCGCGCGCCGTGCGCCGCCGCGTGGCCTATGTCAGCCAGTCGCTGTTGCGCGCCCTGCGGCCCTCGCTCAGCGCCCACGAGGTGGTCGTCACCGGCCGCTTCGCCGCGCTCGAGCCGTGTTGGCACACCTACGGCAAGCGCGATCACGAGCGCGCCGAAGCGCTGCTCGCGGCCGCCGGTCTGGCCGACGCGGGCGGTCGCGCACTCGGCGTGTTGTCGGAAGGGGAGCGCCAGCAGGTGCTCCTGGCCCGTGCCCTCATGGCCGATCCCGAGCTGTTGCTGCTCGACGAGCCGGCCGCCGGCCTCGACCTCGGCGCGCGCGAGCGTCTCGTCGCCCGGCTCGCCGCGTTGGCCGACGACCCCGACACACCGCCGTTCGTCTTGGTCACGCACCACACCGAGGAGATCCCACCCGGCGTAACCCACGCGGCGTTGTTGCGCGACGGACGGTTCGTGGCGAGCGGTGCGGTTCCGGACGTCCTCACCGACGCGCTCGTCTCCGCGTGCTTCGGCGTCGAGGTCTCGATCGACGGCGTCGGCGGGCGTTTCTCGGCGCGCGTCGCGGTCGACGGCTCCTAGCTCGCTGGTCTGGGGCGCCGGTCGCCACGCGAGCCACGCGGGCGTCCGTGCCGTCACGGGCCTACCACGCGGGCGTCCGTGCCGTCAGGGGCCCGCCACGATTACCCCGGCGCACCCAGGGGAAATGCACTCGTGTCATTCGATCCCGACCGCGTGGGCCGTGACCGTTTGCATCGCCGACGTGTCATCGGTTAGACAACATGGCGGTCGTCCCATGGAGTTCTGCGGGGGCACGGACGGTTCCCGACCATCCACCAATCGTGCAGGACGGTTCATTACTGTCCTAGACACCGGAACGTAGGTCGAGGGGTCTTTGACGATGGTGATCCTCCTGATCCTTGTTGTGGTTTGGGCCGTCGTGCTCGGGCCGAGCTTCCTGCGCCGCCGGGCGGCGCGACGCGGTGACGACTCCATCGGGGCGTTTCACCGCCAGCTCCGCGTCCTCGAGCCGGCCGGCCCGTCGCTCGTGGACCCGGCCAACCGGCTCGACGTGGCCCGCGCCGGACACGCGGTGTCGGGGGCCGGTCATCATCTCCGCGACGTGCGCCACGACCGCTTCTTCCGCCCCGAAGCATGTCGACGCCGGCGCGAGGTCCTGATGGTCCTGGTGGGCATCGCCGCCGGCACGGGTCTGCTCGGCCTCGTCCCGCCGCTGCGGCCGATCCTGGTCCTGACCGTCGTCGCCGTCGTCGTCCTGGCCGCGTACATCGCCCTGCTCGTCCACCTACGTACCTTGGCGCTCGAGCGCGAAGCGAAGTTGCGCTACCTGCCCCAAGCGTCGCGGCCCGAGCCGGCCTTCGTCGTCCGGCGCGCCGCTGTTCGCTGACCCGGCCGCCGGTCGACGTGCCGGCTTCGGCGCGCGCCGCTGAGCTGGTGGCGCTCGGCGACGCGGCGCGCGAGCGGCTGCGTCATGTGCACATGGCCCGGGAAGAAGCCCTGGTGCGTTGTCGCGACACGATTCGGGCATGTGGGTTGGCCATCCGGGCCGTGCATCGCCGGATGCCCGACGATGTCGAGGCCCGCCTGGGTGAAGCGGCCACCGCGCTGCGCCGCGCCCAGGACGCCCTCGCGCCGTTCCCGCAACTGTCGGCGATGGGATTCCTCCACGACGCCGAGAAGGAGTTCGCCGAGGCACACCTGACCGTCGCCCTGGTCGGCGGTTCGCCCCTGCCCACCGATGCCGAACTGGCCGTCGGCCTGGCCGCTTGGCTCAACGGCCTGGCCGAGGCGGCGTCGGAGCTGCGCCGGCACGTTCTGGACCGCCTTCGCGGCGGCGAGATCGAACGGGGGGAGCAACTGCTGGTGGCCATGGAGGACGTCTACGACCTGCTCGTCACCGTGGACTATCCCGATGCCATCACCGGGGGACTTCGTCGCACCACCGATGCCTTGCGAGCGGTGGTCGAGCGCACCCGGTCCGATGTCACCACCACGGTGCTCCAATCCCGTCTCCAGCGCGCCATCGAGGAAGCCGGGTCACCGCGAGCCGTGTAGGGCGCAGCGACGAACGCCCCGGCCGATCAGGCGACGCTGCGGCTGTGGCGCCCACGCTTGACGAGGACCCGGCGAACCGTGCCCCACTTGGCGCCCGACCGTCGAGGGAGCGAGTCCATCGTCTCCCACTTGGGGTCGTTGAACAGGTCGACCCGCTGGGTGTCGGTGAAGATCTGGGACGGGTCGAACCAGGTCATCGATTCCTTCTGCTGCCTGCTCATGGGCGGAATGCTACCGCCGCCGAGTCGGCATTTCGGGGACCCACCGCGCTCGTCGTGGCGGCCGGTTCTCGACACCGGCCCGGTCCTCAGAGTTGATCGGCTGTTGGCGGCGGCCGCCTCCAGGAGAGCCGAGCCGAGGTCGACTACCTCGGTGTGAGCGATTTCGTGGAGGAATGGGCTCCTCGGATCGGGGAGGAAGGGGCGCGTCTCCAGGTCTGGGCCAGCCGACTCATCGCGCTCGGCGCCCTGGCCGGATCCGTGTGGTTGGCGGCCCTGGGCATCGGAGAGGCAACCCACAACGGGATCCTGCACGTCGTCGGGCTCCTGCTCCTCGTGATCGCCGTCGGCGTGCTGGTCTTCGGGGCGGTGGTGATGCATCGATCGTTTAAGGCGATGTCGCGATTCCTCGGGGTCAGGGTGGCCTTCCTCAACTCGCCGAAGCTCCACGAAGCATCCTTCCGCCGGTGGTGTCAGCGAAACGGAGTCGATCGGTTCTCGCTGTAGGGCGACGATCGCCTCAGCGCACCGGTTCGGATACCACCCCGAATCGATCTTGATAGCGCGCCGCTCGTTCACGCAGAACATCGGCATCGAGGCCGGTGTCGGCGAATCGGTAGCGATCGCCACCACCGTCACCGGGGTTGTCGGCGAGGAATGCGCGCATTCGTTGCTCGGTGGGACCGGTGAGTTCCCGGTCGAGAGCGGCGTAGAGCTGTCGGATGATCGAGAACGGGTCGGCGAGGAACGCCGTGAATTGGATATCGACGATCTGGTCGGGAGGGAACGTGGCGCGATCGCGTGCCTCGATGCTCCGATCGAGCCCGACGAAGATGTCGGCGGCATAGCCCGCGGCCGCGTCGGCGATCGACGTCTCGTCGCTGGCCATGCGCCGCAGGTTGGCCGCCAGTGCACTGGTCGAGGCGATGACCTTGAGCGGGTCGCGATGGGTCTGGATGATGATCGCGTCGGGATACTCGCCGGCCAGGGCATCGAGGTGCCAGAGGTGCGCGGGTGACTTGAGGAGCCATTGCCGGGCGGGGTGGCGCGACTGCAGGTGCTGGAGGTAGCGCCGATGCCAGCGGTACGCGGGGCGCAGGTCCGCATCGTGGAGCAGCCATCGGTTGTAGGTCGGCACCCGGTACTGGGTGGGGAAGATCATGCTGCGAAAGTCCCCAGCCGTCATCCGGACGCACTCCTGGCCCAGGCGTGCACCGAGCGCGTGGAACTGTGTGAATCCGGGCATGAAGGATTCGGCCATGTCGAGGACGGCCTGGACCTCGGCGATGCGAGGATCGGACCAGTAGGTGGCGGTCTCGGGCGGCGGGACGGGAAGGTCGACCTCCCAGGTCAACGGCGCCCGCAGGTCCGGGTCCTGGGCGAGAAGGTCGAAGAGGATCGTGGTGCCCGTTCGAGGCTGGCCGACGATCACGATCGGACGCTCGACGGTGCCGGTGGCGACCTCGGGGTGGTCGTGACGCCAGGCATTGATCGCCAGCCGGTTGGCCAGATAGGCGGTGACCTCTCCCGTGGCGATCTCGACGCCGACGTCGTTGAGCCGGGCCTCGTCGCGCAACGAGTCGAGCAGGATGTCGAGGCCCACCTGCCAGCTCGGCTCGCCGAAGTCGGCGCCGTCCACACGGGCGAGCGCCTCGTCCACGAGACGGTCCCGGTCGAACCGGCCCCTATCCACCGGCGACGACATCGGCGAGAGGTTGCACCGTGGTAATGAGCATCGGGGCCTCCGGGTTGTCGAGCCAGCGGACGATGACGAATCCCCGATGTCTCCCGCCGGTATCGAGCCAGTTGTCCACTCCAGGGTTCGTCGCCGCCACCACGATCCGCACCTTGCCGTCGGTATCGGTCACGGCGGAAGCGCTCGTCATGGAGCTGCGCCGACGACGGGCGTCGATGCATTCGTGCCAGATGTTCTCGAGGTTGACGCTCCAGTAGCGAATGTCGGGAGGCTCGAGGTCGATGACCAGGGCCTCATCCTGGTGAAGGCGAAACATGCCGATCATGTACAGGTTGTCCGGGGTGCTCTCGGCCCCACCGAGCTCGGCTGCGGCCATGGTGACCAGCTCGTTGGGCATGTGCAGCAGCTCCGGTTTGATGGTCTGGTGCAACGTCGTGAGCTTGGCGATGGTCCAAGCCATCGAGGTGAACTGCTCGGCGAGCACCGCGTCGGTCGGTGGCGCGGGCAGCGAGGGCGCATCCAAGGAGTCGATGGCCACCTTGGCCGCGATCTCGGTGGTCCGGTCGGCGATGTACTCCCGAACGACGATGGCGGACGCGTCCTCGGGGATGGCGACCCACGCGTCGCCAGCCAAGTCCTTCGCGGTGGGTTCCTCCGCCGAGAGCACGAAGGCGAACGAGCCGTCGTCGGCCAGCTTCAGGTCTCGATCAGAGACATAGGTGGCCATGCGCCTGGGGGTCAGGCCGATGCCGGCCAAGACCTGAAGGCCGAGATAGGCCGTCGTCCCTCGACGCCCGTGCACGCGGTAGCGGTGGCGACCGTCGATCATGGCGAGGAAATACTCGCCGTCGGGATTGGGTCCGCCGACGAGTCGCGCCTCGGTGTTCATGCTGAAGAACCAGGGCGCCTCCGTGTCGACATCCAGCGACAGCTGAGTGCACAGCGCCGTCGCCCGGCCCAGGACCCGGAGCCCTTCGAGCAGCTCCAATTCGCTCTCCGCGTCGTTCTCCATGCTCCGAGTCAGGTCATCGAGCATGTGGCGGACCAGCCTCCACCCCTCGAGGGCGAGTTTCCCCCCTCCGGTCACGGCCATCGTGTCTCCTTCGTCGAGAAGTCGTCGCATCGGCCCGAGCGCAGCGATCGAAGCAGTCGCATCGATCGACATCGCCGCGGCCACGAGTCAGGCGAGCGGTGCGTCGCGTCAGATGGTGCGGTGTCCTCCTGATGGTATCGAGCCTCCCGAATCGCTCTCCTGAGCGGGACACCACGGGGCGGAGCTGAGGGCGCCACGTCCACGACCGAGAACTGACTTGGGCCCGGGCCGGGCCCCCGGCGCGGACCGCGCCGATCAGGACGACCCGCGTTGGCGCGATGCAACGCCTGAGGTGCGCCCGCGGGCCTCGACGTCGTCTCGCTCGCAGGGAGTGCGGACACGAACACCCGTGGAGAGCCACTTCGCGACCTCTGGTTGGTTGCGAGGTGAACTAGTCTCGAGGCCGATGAACTGTTCTCCCATGGGTGAAGGGATCGGGACGTAATGCCGTCCAAGGCCAAGCAGCTGGTGCAGCGGTTCTCGGAACTGCACGAAGCGACGGAACATCTCCGTGCCGTTCTGCTGCGCTACGACAAGGCCAGCGACAAATTGGCGATACTCGTCGCCGACGGCGCCGATCTGGCTACCGCGCTCGAAAACCTTGCCGGGCCCGTGCGGCGCAGTCAGGTCACCGATGCCGTGGACGAGTTCGAGGCGGCCCGACACCGGGTCCGACTGGCGATGTTTGCCTTGGCCAAGGAGCAAGGGTCGTCCTTGAGCGAGATGGGCCGGGCCTTGGGGATATCGCGCCAGCTCGCCTCTCGGCTGGCAGCCGAGTCGGAGGAGACGAGCGGCTAGATCCCCACAACGAGGTGATCCGACCGGCCGTGCGCCGGACCCCCGGGGGCGGCGGCACGTGGCGCTGGCGGGTGCCGCTCCTGGAGAGTCCGAGCGGCGCCGAGGCGTGGCCATGCTCCGAGAACACGCTCCCATCACGGATGCAGCGGCGTGGCGGCGACGTCGCATTGCGCCGGGGCCGGGGCCGGGGCCGGGGCCGGGGCCGATGGTCAGCCGACCACCGTCACGCTCACCTGGAAGGCGACGATGTCGGTGGGGCATGGCCGGGAACAGGTCGGAGTGCCGATCGCCGTCACCTGCGCCCTGCCCTTTGCATTGGCGACGAAGGTGCCGGTCGCGCTGGTGCCCGATGCACCTCGGGTGCGCTGGAGTACGGCTTGGTCAGAGGACGCCGGCTCGGTCCAGGTGAAGCCGGAGGATCCCGAGAGTTGCACGTCGAGCGCGTCACCTTTGTGGAGACGGTAGCTGCGGCCGCTGTCGGTCCGCGTCACGGTGATCGTGCGGTTTGCCGCGGACTGCGTCGTCACGGAAGTGGGTGGATCGACGGTGATGTTGCCGTAGCTCATGGTCACCGTGGTGCTCTGAGCGGTCTTGCTCGTGGGTTCGGGGGAGACCGTACCCGAGCCCGAGCACGGAAGCAGCACGGTATTGGGTATCGCCTTGGAACCGTACTTGATGAACGTCAACGCCGAATTCGCGGCCGGCGTCACCTCTGGAAGCACGAACGTGGCGACTACCGACCGACCACGAGAGCCCGTGTTTCCCGACGTCGCGGCGACCGTTGCAGGCGGCTCCACGGCTAGTGTCCCGCCCACCGGATGTCCCGTCTCACCCGCGGAGATCGGGACGGGGCAGGCGACGGCGATCGTGGCCTTCGTGGACTTCCCGTTCACCAGGCCGAGGAAATGTTGATGGGGGCCGACAGCAGAAGTGGTCGGCGTTGTTTGTGCCCCGGCGGTCCCACCGACGGCGAGCACCCCACTGACGAGGACCGAAACGGCCAGGAGCAGTGCGCGTGTCCGCACGATGACGGACCTCCCGTCGAGGGGAATGTGACAATTCCAAAGACGTCTCCGGCGGTGGAGGCGTGACAGGTTCGGGTCGACCACGTTGACGATCTGGGTGCCGACGTCCTCCGCCACCGTGACCGAGGCGGAGCAGACTTCCTCGCCGAACAGCTCGACATTCCGGGATCAGACTCCCTCGCGCCGGCGGCGCGCCCGTCACGGCGGTCGCGGTGACCGACGGGGGAGTCGAGTGGGTTGAGCAGGAGAATCTCCTGGTCAGCGACCGGCGCTATCCTGAATGGGACACCCGGGGGTGTAGCTCAGCTGGTAGAGCGCTACGTTCGCAACGTAGAAGTCGGCGGTTCGAGTCCGCTCACCTCCACGAGAGATTCCGCTGGTGAACTGGGGTGAGTCTCTCCGACGCAGCGCTTGAGGTCCCCCTCTGGGCGCGTCGTGGGCGCGAGCGAGGAGTCTCGGGCCATGAAGTTGGTCGCCAGGACTTCGGCCGCGTCCCGGTCTTTCTGTTCTACGGCCCGCGCGTAGATCTGCAATGTCGTCCGCACGTCTGAGTGTCCGAGGCGCGTCTGAGCAGTCTTCGGATTTACTCCGGCGCTAACCAGCGTTGTCCCAACGGCCCGACGCAGATCGTGGAAACCCGGCCTCGGGGTGGCTGTGTCAAGTCCGGCGACCTTCAGCGCTGGAATCCAGACTCTGCGTCTCCAGTTATCCTGACGGAGCAAACCACCCGTGGGAGAGGTGAATACGTAGGCATCCAGGTCGGCGCCAGTGAGTCCCACCCGAGCGAGGTGCTCAGCGATCATCGAGACCAGCACATCCGGCAGAGCAATGACGCGGGCGCTGGCTTGGGACTTGGGCGGATAGACGACAGGGCGCCCGTGCTGGTCTTTGACGACGACCTGTTCAACCCGCATTGTCTTGGCAAGCAGATTGAGATCGCCAACGCGCAGCCCCGCTGCCTCTGACCACCTACAGCCAGTCAGTGCCCCTAGCCAAACCATCGGACGGTAGGCGAGGACTGTCGCCTCGGCGACCGCGGCAACGTCCTCAGGTGTGAGCGGATAGCTCCGAGTGGAAGTCACCTTCGGCACTTTGATCCCCCGCCATGGGGACCTCGCCAGCCAGTCGTTGTTGACGCAATAGGTGAAAAGGGCTTTGAGCGTGCGGCAGCGACGCTCCACAGTCCGCGGAGCGGCGGTCTTGGCCCAGATGTTGACGAGGTGCTGGATGCTCGGGGGGCGCACCGACGAGATGGTCAGATCTCCCAGGCCCGGCAGAATGTGCTTCTCGATGTCGTTCAGATCCGCGGCGTAGGTGTTTGCTCTCTTGTGGGGATTGCTCGCCAGCCATGCCATCGCCACGTCCCTGACGGTCCGTGCTGCCTGCCGGGGGTCGATCCAGTTCCCCTTTCCGATCTGGGTTTCAACGTCGGACAGAGCACCGTTGGCCGCCACCCTGGTAGGGAATATGCCCAAGCTGTGGCGGTGGCCGTCGAGGTCCGTATAGGCGGCCTGATATTTGCCCCGTCCACGCTCCCGGATGCTCCCGAATTCCCTCCGCCTCCGACTAGCCATCGTGCCTGCTGTGCGTCGATTTGCGGATTCCCGGCTCCAGTGATAGCTGCTTAACCTTCCAGGGGCTTAGAGAGGCCCTGAGGCGCTCTGAGGGGCATCCTCTCGTGACCTTCCAGGGCCCAGATCCGGCCCCATTGGAACACCCGTTCCCAGGTGGCATAGCTCGCGGGAATCTGGGGCGCCGCGCCAGGCTCTTTGCGCTCTTAGGCATTCGTAGCCGTTTCGGCGATCCGGACCACGATGGCTCGCACAGTGCTCGCGTGCCACTGTTTGCCGCCGTGGGCCGTGGGGATGCCTTGTGCGTTGAGGTCGCGGGCGATGGCGGAGAGGGACGCGCCAGCCTCCTTGGCCGATGTGATCCGGTCGACCACCTCATCGGGGAGCAGGACGGGGCGACCGAGGCGCGTACCGCTGGCCTTCTTGGCAGCCAAGGCGTCACGGGTTCGAGCGCCGATGGCCTTGCGTTCCCACTGAGCGACGGCGGCCATAATGTTGGCGACAAGTTCCCCGGTCGGTGTCGTGGGGTCGAGGCCGAGGTCCAGCGCGACGAGTGCCCAGCCTTCTCGTTCACCTCGGGCGAGGAGGTTGGCGGCGTCCATGACCGACCGCGTGGCCCGGTCGAGCTTGGCCACCACCAGCGCACCGGCAACTCCACCGCTAAGGAGGTCGAGAGCGCGGGCCATGCCGGGGCGAACCAAGCTCTTGGCGCTGTACCCAGCGTCCTCCACCAACTCGACCAGCGTCCAGCCTTTGCGGTTGCACTCGCCCCGGATGGCCGCCTTCTGCGCATCCAGACCGAGGCCGCTGTCGGATTGCTCTTGGGTAGAGACGCGGCAGTAACCGACGACGCGGGTGGGGTCTGCGGCCTGTTTTGGGGTCCTCGCCATGCCCGTCATCTTACACTAATCGTCCGTTGCCTGTAAATGCGGGTCTCCGAGGAGGTCTTCTGGGCTTGGAGCGCGGCCGTCGGCCAGGCTTCGGAGTGCGATGTACGCGCCCTCAAGTCGGGCGGTGGCGCCCGAGGGAGCGGTGAGGTCGCCAGCGTGGATCGCCCTGAGCACCTGGGCGATCGCGTCGGCGGCTTCAGCCGGGTTCGGCGTCTGGCCGGGATCGGTCACGAAAGCAGCCTTACGCGAGCGAAAGCACTTCCGAGGGCATGGACCGGATTACCGGGGCCTGGATCGTTCAGGTGGGTCAGAGGCACTCCCATGGCCTGGGCGCCATGGCGGGTCGTCCCATGGGGTGGGCGCGCTCGGTAGTTCGTCCCATGAGGGAGGTTCGGTGGGGGTTCGTCCCATGAGGGAGCGGTGAGGCGCTGGGTCGCGGTGTCTTGTCTTCCTGAGGACGTGAATGAGTACGGGTGGGGCGCGCAGGAGTGCGCATGCCCGCACTGCCTATAGGCAGTGTGCGTGCAGTGCGTACCTACCCCCGCTGGCCCTGGACCACGAAAATCAGAGGGTGCGCATGCGCACTCCGAACGCGCGTCAGGCCGCATCTGCATCACCACGTGCAGCGGCACCCTCATCGAAATCAACCGAGGGAGCCGACGGCGGCTTCGCTGTATAACGAATCGGCTCGTTCTTAGGCGGTTCATCCGAATCAGCGCGACCGTGCTCCACAAGATCCTTCGCGGCGGCTTGGATCGTCCGATTTGCCAAGACGCGGCCCTTGCCGTCCTTCGCCACGGCAATCTCCAACTCCTCCGCGGTTAGTGGACCGTCAGCTGCCAACAAGACCGCGAGAACTCGTTCCTCCGATGGCCGCATCTTGGCGCTTCCACTTGAATGCGCGGCACCGGGAGGGTCGATCACGATGGCAAGCCGCCCGCTGTGGTCGTTGGACATGAACTGGACCATTCCTGCGACCGCTCCCATCCCCCCGATCATGCCCTCCCGCTCCTTCGATATAACCAGGTTCAATCGACCGGACGCGCCACGCGAGAATGCATCCCGTGGCTTCACAACGAGAGCGAGGTCAACCTCGCCGAGCTTGGCACCGTGACCCCGAGGCCAACGACCCCTCGCGTCCGGGGCCTTGACTACGTGATCCACGACTAGGACAGCAGCGCCCTTGCGCGCGAGAGGGCGGGCCAGTCCACGAAGAAGTTGCAGAGCGTCCTTGCCGCGATCCTCGTCAAGCCCCAGATCGGCATAGCTGGCTGCCGCAGAGTCGATCACGACAAGTGCGGGATTAAGCAATGAGATTTCTGCGAATACGGAAGCGAAGGGAATGGGTCCGGGATTGTAGTAGGCGATGTTTCTGAGGCCCTGTTCCGTGCCCCCCAGGTTAAGGAAGCGGCGCAAGTAGCTCCAGGCCGTTCCCTCGTAATCGAGGACCACTGCCAACTCGCCACCATGCGCACACTGTCTCACCGCCTCCAGAGTGATCCATGACTTGCCCGTGCCAGGTTCGCCGATGATCAGACTTACTGTGCCTCGCAAGAGGATTCCGACACCGTCCGTTCGGACCAGAAGATCTGCCTTTGGCTCAGGAGGCGGGTCTGCCATGAGTGCCACAAGGTCGTGGCGAATGAGGAGTCCGCTTGCAGATATCGACTCGACCGGCTCAACCTCGGAAACGGGTGAACGAGGCGGAGAGAGAGCGACTAGCTCCTCCAGAGCTTCTCGGGTGCCGCCCGCCATGAGCCAGTCTGTGACGTCTCCCGATTCCGGGAGATCCGGGAGGCGAACGACGCGAATCGTTCGTGCCAATCCATCCAGGCCCTTCGCGATCTTCTCAGCCGCCTTCCTGCCCGGATCATCGTTATCGGGAAGGATTACAACGTCGACGTTCCGGAGGATCTCCGACGATCCGTCCGGCAACTTCCCTGCCGTCCGAGTCGTCGTGGCAGCAAGGCCAATCGAAGCAAGGCGATTAGCGTCTTTCTCGCCTTCTACGAAATACACCGTCTCGCCAGCCTTCACCGCAGCCACTAGCTCAGGAAGCCGATAGAGAATCTCTGCCGCGTTCCCCACTTCGGGCTTCCATCCTCCGGATCCGTCCGGAGAGCGGTACGTGAAGTTCTTGGGTAGCCAGCGAACCTTCTGGCACAGGACCGTGCCATATTCGTCACGGTAGGAGTAGATGTCGGCCAGTTCCCTACCGTTCCACGACGGAGGTGGGTCGGGAAATAGGTCGCGAACCTGCAAACCGGCTGCGGCACAGATGTCCGGTACCTCGCAGAAGGCGTGGCACCGAAGCAACACCTTCCCGTCGCCACTCTCGGAGATACTCAGGCTTGGATTGCGGTCAGGGTGGGCGGGGCACCGGGCGGAGTAGCCGCTCCCCGATTTCCGAGGGTCATATCCTGTCGATGCCCTCAACGCGTCCAGAACCCGGCTGATTGGCGAAGGTGTCCTCACTGCTATCTCCCTCCGCCGGTTCTCTGCGGCACCTCAACCGCGAGCGCCTCGATGTCCCTCGGATCCAGGAGGATCCGTGAACCGCGCTTGTAGAACGGGATGCGGCGCTCTGCTACAAGGCGGCGGAGGTACCGAACCGGCGCCCACGGGTACTCCGCGGGGGCGTCCGTGAGGAAGATCAGATCTGCTTTCATGCTCCCAAAATACCGACACCGGGGCGCGAAGGGAACTAAACTGGCACGTTATGTTCGATATTAGAACACCCGACAGCCACGCTCCGGGGGCCACGCCCCAGGAGATCTTCAGGGCCGAACTGAAACGGACGCGGGAGAGAAGAGGCTGGACGCAGCAACAGCTTTCGGACCGCATAACGGAACTGGGTCTGTCTCTGAGCCGCGCGACCATCGCGAAGATCGAGACCGGACAGAGAAGCGTCTTGCTTGACGAGGTGATCGCATTTGCCGTTGCGCTGGGCGTCCCACCGAGCGCGCTTATCCTTGGTCGCGACAGCCGATTTATTCGCGTCACGCCTGATTTGGCTGTTCACTTCTCAGCGGCGCTCAATTGGTGGAGGGGCCTTGATCCACTTGGTCCATGGCAGAGGAAGATCCTGCGAGACGAACTCGGTCCATACGTTGAGGAAACGGAAGACGATCGGTTCTTCTACGACGCACGGCCAGATTTTGAGGCTCGCGCCGAACAACGACTGCCATCCGTTCTATCCCTTCAGGTACTAGCAGCTTCAGCCGTGAACTTTGCGGCTTTCGGCGAGTCTCTCAGCGAAGTGCTTGGCCCGTTGGACACGATCAACTATGCGCTCCACTCGCTCGCAGCGTATGTGGAAAATGAGGGCCAAATGAGACGCGGCAAAGCAATTATGGATCGCGAGAAGGCCACGACGGCCAAGAAGGCGACGGCCAAGAAGGCGACGGCCAAGAAGGCGACGGCCAAGAAGGCATCCACGACTCGGACTACGAAGAAGATCGGGGCCAAGAAGGCGGGGGAGAAGGCAGTCGCGGGCAAGAAGTCGAAGGCATCGACAGCGGCGGAGAAGGCTGCCGCGACTCGGGCAACTAGTCGCTCAGCCACTCACAATGGTAAGCGGCGCTGACGAGGCTCGGGCTGACGAACCCATCACCACACAGGAAAGCGGGAGTTGGGCGGCGCTGTCCGCGATGACTGGCTCGTGGGCGCCAACGGCCGCAAGCGACGTCTGTTGGCAGAAAGTTGATCACGCCATGACCCTCGGTTGACTCCGCGAGCGCAGGCTCCCGACACCACGGAGAATCCGGTGAATCTCCACCGGCGATTCGGTCCCGAGGAGCGAGAGAATCGGATTGCCGATGCCGGATGAGAGGTCCATCGCCGATGAGCTAGCGAAGCTCGTTGCCCTTCGCGACAACGGCGTCCTGTCAGGCGAGGAGTTAGACCGCCAGAAGGCGGCCGTCCTTGCCCAGAGACGCCCTGCGTCGCAGCCACAGGATTCTGTTGCGGCCGAGGCCAGGGCACCCGTTGTCCAAACGACAAATGGCCTTGCGATCGCCTCTTTCGTGCTCTCCCTTTTGTGGATCGGGGGCCTAGGTTCCCTCTTCGCCATTGTTCTCGCTCTGGTTGGTCGAGCCAGGATCCGTCAGTCCGCTGGGATGCAAGGAGGTGGCGGCCTTGCAATAGCCGGACTGGTAATCGGCGTTCTTGGTCTCGTTGGAGCCGGGGCTTACATAGCGGCATTTGCGCTTAGCACGTCAACAACTGTCACGCGGGAGCAGGTTCTCGCCGCTTCGTGTCAGGCTGACGCGAGGTCCGTTGAAGTGGGGTTGGAGGCGTACAAGGCTCAGAACGGGACGTATCCCACGTTGCCAACGACGTGGAGCGCTTCCAACTACGTGGAGAACTACTCGCCCCTGACCACTTCGGATAGCGGTGGCGGTCAGTGGCTCCGCACCGCACCCGGTACAAGCAACTACGTCATCGAATACGACGAAAGCGGTCACGTGTGGATCGAAGGCCGCGGGACTTACGACACCAGCTACAACCCCTCGCGAGACTTTGACTCCAATGCCAGCGCCTGCGATGTTGGTAGCAGTTCTTCCACGAGTGAAGCCGGGTCTGGGAGCGTAACAGCACCAGTTCCCAAAGGTTCTAATGGGTCACCGACGGCTGACGGTTCGGCAACGCTACCTCTGGTGACGTGCCCCACGACGAACGCAGGTTCGCAGTCGACCCCGTCGCCCCTGCCGACAACTATCGCGCTCACCGTTCCGAAGGACCTTGCGAACCAGCTAGCGGTCTATAGCGACAACGCAGGCATGATGCAGCTGATCGCACCTCGGGGGTGGGAATGCACGGCGTCATTCGGGAACGACGGAACGGGTGGCGTCGATGTCTATCCCGCTGGCGGAGCGATCCCAGGGGACACGCCCTTTACGCCGTCTCCCGCTGAGGCTGTTGTCGGGAGCGAAACCTCGGGATGCGTCAGTTGTACCTATGGGCAAGCATGTCCGCTCTTTGCGGCGGCCGCAGCGGCTATCCAGAGCCAGACAGGAGTCAGCTGCGCCGCCTACTCCCTTCCTTCCGGCGAGTCAATGGAACAGATCAGTCCATCGGTTGTCGGCTTTGAGGATCTCCCGAACGTCGCTGGGGACGGGATTCCGTCGGGGGGACCGTACCCGGCGAACGGCGTCATGACGTACTACCCGACTACCGAGAGCGGGCACGACGGGAGTTGGCTCGACACTTGCACGCTCCCGTACAACCAGAGCCAGCTTTGCACCGTCGCTCTCAATGCGTTTGTGCAGATGTATGGGAACGAGTAATGCGGGCGGCCAGCGCGCTTCAAGCGATCCAACGGAGGAGGTGTTGGATCCATGGAAGACCGAGCTTTTGTCGCTGATGAGCTAGCAAAGCTCGCAGCCCTTCGTGACAGCGGCGTCCTATCTAGCGAGGAATTCGACTCCCAGAAAGCGTTGCTGCTTGAGGGTGCAGTTTCTGAGGCAGCGCCAGATCTGCTGTTACGCCCGCCACCCGCGACGCAGGCCGCAATGATTCCCTCGATGGCGACAACTTCTACAACCCCAGCGGGCGCCTGGTTTTCGATTCTTGGTGGTGCCATTGCCGTTGTTAGCGGTTTCCTGCCGTGGGTTATGGCAACCACCGGCCTTGGTGGGGGCTTCACCAGGAACGCATTTCAATTTGGTGCGCACGAGAGTTTCAGTGTTGATGGCGTGGTGCTCATGGTCCTTGGGACGATCGCTGTGATCATCGGCATCGTTCGCCTGACTAACTCGGCAATGCCGCGCTTCCTTCAGCGCTCCCCAATTGTCTTGGGCATAGTGGTGGCCTTGGTGCCGCTTAACCGCCTCCCTGCGATTAACAGTTCAGTTCACAACATTCAGAACGCGTGCTCAGGGGCGTGCACGGCCTCCATTGGTTACGGCGTCTATACGGCCTTCGTTGGCGCTTTGCTGATGCTGATCGGCGGCTTCGTCCTCCGTGCACGGTCGAGTCACGAGTAGGGGACGGCGATCGAGATCGATCGTGGCTTCACCCGCCACGATATGAGGGACGCATGGCAAGGATTCAGCATCGGAGTGGAGGCACTTGCCTTGTGGAAGGAGCCGCTGGTCCGACACCAAAGGGAACCCACGTTCCCGACCACTCGACCTCCCCGCCCGCCGGTGTAACACGTCGGCCTGTCCAGGGGAGAGTAATCGACAGACAAGAGGAGCGGTATTCGTGCCTTTCATGCAGTGTCCCGACTGTGGTCCAACCCTTCAATCGGCTCCGCTTTACCCCAGCGCCTTATCGTTTGGGCTGAAAGAGAAAGGTGGGATCCGTGCCTCTTATGCCGTGTCCTGACTGTGGGCGGGAGGTTTCGACGGCAGCGCAAGCCTGCCCTCAGTGCGGCTGCCCGTTGACGAACATTGCCGCGCTTGCCCATCCACCCGCACCTCCCGTCCGAAGGGGTCGGGGAGTGCCAAATCTCAAGGCATATTCTGACTGCGGAAGCGAATGGACCGCGGCGCTGGATAGCGAAACGTGTCCCGACTGCGGCGGGGACCTCTCTGAGGTTGACCCCAACGCGCCACCGCCCCCGATGGAGGACTATGAAGCCCCTGCAGGCGCCATCGTGGCGACAGCAGCCCTTGTACCCGTCGTAGGAGTGCCGTGGGCCATCGGACGTGCGGTCCGCGGTAAGCGGTGTCCGAAGTGCCGCATGAAACTCCACAAGGGGGACGCGACGTGTCCTCAGTGTGGACGTGAGAATCCATAAGGGCTGTTCTGGCGGGGGCTGATCGACGGACGAGAGAGGTGGGATCCGTGGCGCTTATACCGTGTCCCGACTGAAAGGTTTCGTGTTAACCCCGCCGGTCGGAATGGGCACACGGCGTCGGAAAGCAAGTCAATAACGAGGAGAATCATGGGGTTCTTGGAACGACAGAAGGCCAAGGGTTGGGCAAAGGGTATCGGTGTTCCGGCCGATCAGATCGTCGCCATGACTGCGGCGACAACGGTCGCAGGCCAGAAGCTGCCTTTTGGGTTTGAGTGCCCACCGGGCATAGGGGCGCTCGATCTGGCCACAACGACTCAGGCGTTGTATATCGCTGCCCTCCGGATGGCCCAGCGGAGCTTGGTCCAGGTCGATCATCTCGATCTCTTCAGTCCGCGTGGAACAAAGGACGTCCGAGGGCTTTGGCTGGAAGCTGACTGTTCCGATGGCGGACAGATCCGACTCCTCCTGTCTCACAACGTGGGCGATTCTCAATCAATCTCGTTCATCGAGGCGCTGTCATCTCAGGTGGATGAGCTTGAGTCAACCTTGGATGACAAGGGCTTGTCGGCCCGAGGCGAGCGACGGGAACGGCTTGCGGCATATCGAGCACGTCAAGCTGAACGGGATGATCGATACGGTCAAATGCGAGCCGACGGTGCATTTGAACTGTCTGCACCCGGCTGGATCGAAGGTTTGCTAGAAAATGAGACTTCGGTCGCGGAGGGCACCTGCCTCTTTGTGAGCGATGGGGTTCGCATACAGACGACGATCGCCCCTTTCGGAAGCATGGACTGGGCGACAGTCTCTGATGCTCCGAAGCAGTTGCAGGCAGCCCGACCCGAGATCTTTGACGGGAATGGCTCGATCATCGTTGAGGTTGGGATCGGCGACGGCGATGTTGATGACCGCTATCGACTAGTCATTCACCCGCCTGATCTCGACCAGGCGCACGAATGGCTGAAACACCTACAGCGATGGGCGAACCTGGGAGCAGGAGACTGAGCCTGACGACGAGTTTGCCGAGCGGGTGCTCGACC